>Ga0308158_10003480_pt1 | contig 13835 bp, 4 predicted proteins | sample PhyBR2_FD_201038 | JGI IMG/M metagenome (GOLD analysis project Ga0308158, IMG submission 201038) | Phyllosphere microbial communities from UC Gill Tract Community Farm, Albany, California, United States - DLSLB.R2 | ecosystem: Host-associated > Plants > Phyllosphere > Unclassified | place: USA... | reverse complement strand
ACTGTCGCAGAATAGCACTCAATTGTTAGTATACAGATGGTAAGAAAATAGAGTTGGCCTCACTCCTAACCCACGTAGATACATCTCAGCACCCAAAATAAACGGATGAATACCGATTGCTGGTATACCGCTCAATGTCAGTGCTCGAGCTGTATTATTAACGCAGCTGCTAGCATACAGGTTATAGTTGACGCCTCTATCTAATAGGCTTTTAAAGCTGTATAACGTATTTTTATTTACGCCACTGACTGTCGATTTCCAAACTAGTTTATCTAGTGTGTGATTTGGCCAGTTACTGTCACCTTTTTTAAAGGCAAAAGGATTGAATATAACTTTTCCTGGCTCAGTTGGGCCAACAGATATAATGGAATTATTTGGGTTGGACTCTCCAACCTCTGTAATGGCACTATGGCCAATTAAATCAGAATGTTCCGTGTTGAGTTGAACTTTGCCTGGATGTAACCCAGCTAAGCCGTCACTGATGTTAGAAATAGCTCCTAAACCATAACCAATATTATCCATTGTCGAATTACCATCCTTGCCCAAGTAGCCCCATTCCTCTTGGTTGAAATTATATGAAGCGGCCCCAAATCCAATGGTGACACCGGTCCTTCCACCGCTGAGCATATTCATCATAACGCTATTGGTAAAAGAGCCAGCAAAAATTCCCATCGTATTAGCAAATGCTGCGCCTGAAGTAGCAACTCCATTAGCCAAGCCGCCTGACAATCCCCCGATTACAGCACCACCAACTATATAGCCAGCCATGCCCCATCCATTTGCTCCGGCAGCTTGTCCAATCTGGTGACCCATATAAGCCCCAATTGCCGCTCCAATAAGAATAGGAATGAATACAAATTGTCCATCCGGGTCAGTATACATGACCGGGTTGTTGCTCATTCCTGCATAAGGCGACGAAAATTGGTTAGCAGGGTCAGGTACATGCCAGCGTCCAAGTTGCGAATCATAGTAGCGGGCTCCGTGGTCAATCCACTCTAGACCAGCACCATCAATACGGCCTTGGCTACCATACTGCTGTTTACAGTCAGGGGCGCCTGCTACTTCAATGTCAATCAAATTTTGACCCCAGGGGTCATAGTGGTTTTCTTGGACGATTAACTCCGTAGTTGTGGTGCGGAGCGCGGCATCATCAAACCACACGTCTTGCTTAGTTGCATTCTGTACGGATACTACTACGTACCCTTCTTGCCGTGCTTTGAAGCCAAGTTCTAGTTGTTGCCAGTTATTGGCCGCATCCCTCTCCAAATACTTTACTTCCGACGCGATAAGGGTACTGTCCTTATCATAGAAATCGTATTTGATACTTGCCCGAGGCACTGCTACTTGGTGCTGAACCACATGAGGTAATACCGTCCAAGCTAATGCAATGCCGGCAACCAACTTGGAGAAAACCCCCTTAGCAGCGGAACGTCCACCTTCAGCAGTAGGAGTGGGAGTGGACGTATTCGCTGCCAGCGGTATTAGTATAGGCCAAACTCCTACTTTCTTAGCGACATCATAGCGCCCATAGACTTCGAAGTGTAAGCTGTCACCAGCATGTAGCTGAACGGAAGAACTGGGGCCAAACATGCGTTGGTTCTGTCCGGCATTCAAACGAGTAGCATAGTCACCAGTACGCGCGTGTGCAGGGTCTAACTCACGGGTCGAAGTAAGATTATCAAAATCCTGTTCTTCTTTTGACGCATTAGCAAGTTCCATCGTTGCAATCCGATTATTAACGGGAGCCTGTCCCTCATCACGGAACGCAATGCGTAAGTTGCCTAGATGGTCTCGTATATGGTATTCTTGAATCCAGTGAGGCGTTGTATTATCTGGTGTTGTTCCATAAAGCGCTCGACCTACAGGAGTAGGCACGGACAAAGACGGTCCAACAGCCGTTGTATATACAAAACCGTTCACGTAAGTCTCGGTAGTGACAGCGCCGTTTTGATTTACAGAATAACTTAGTTTTTCTCCGGTAGCTGAGTAGGTAAATGAAATAGTTTGAAAGCGTCCAACTCCGATAGAGTTCGGTAAATCTATTTCATTATAAGTGACATTAAGTCCCTTGTTTAAGTCTGTAATAAGATTACCATTATCGTCGTAGACATACTCATCACCTGTATTAATTACATCTTCAAAATCGTTAGTAGCTGTTGAGTACCCAGCCTGGTCTGCTACGGAACGCAGTTGATTGCCACCAGCACTACCATAATTATATCTGAGTTGGTCAATTGGACCATAAACAAATTGATTTGGGGACGGAGTATTTCTCCGACCAACGCGGTTCATCTGCTGAATGTTACCGTTTAAATCGTACTGAATGTCGCTAACTGTAAAACGTCCAATGCCGCCGGTACTGCCATTAGCGCTAATATCATCTTTTTCATCAATCCAACCTGCTCCCCAAGCCGCGTATTTCGCATCCGTTAAGCGATTTGCGCCATCATAGCGATAGGCGTAACTGCGCAATTTGTTATCACGCTTGCTTTTCCACATGCTTTCGGTAATGTTGCCGTTATAACAAGCTGTAGTAGCGTTGACTTGCAAGTCAGAGTCATATTTTAGCTCTAATCCAAACAAGTCTGGCTCTGCATCAGTATCATCGTTAGAATCTACTCCATTGAGCAGGTCACGATTGTTGATATGACTAAGTTGCCCTTTAAGTGTGTAACGATTGTCTACGGATTGGAGATAATTGCCGGTTCCTAGATTAATACCCAGTTTGTTGTCAACTAATTGCCCTAACTCATTGTACTCCTTCTTAGATAGTAGTAGTTCAATAGTCCCATCCTTTTTGTTGAACCAAGCGAAGAGGTCTTTAGCACTGTTATTTTCGTAATATGTATAGCGGTATCTTACCGTGTGAGTTGGACTTCCATTCACCACATTATGAGCGGTATATGTTTTAAGTATCTTGCCGGAAAAATCGTACTCAGCTGTAACCCTGTCGAATCCTCCTAATTGGTTCGACTTACAAGTCTGAATAACTCGGCTTTTATCGTCATAATAAGTTGCCGCAACCAGCCAACTATTTGAACCTAGGATGCGAGTTTGGCTAATCGTAGGAAGACTAGTTGTGAATATGGAAGGCTGACTTGGACTCATTAAATCGGCCAATGACTCTTGAGTATAGCGTAATGAAGGGAAATAGGTATTCAGAAATTCATAACTATCGAAATAATTTATAACTAATAAGTCACTGCCTGTTGTATTTGCAGGCCAAGTCTTATTTAAACTATATCCGAGGCGAAGGGAGGCCGAAATATTGTCCAACTTCACTTCATAACGTCCAATGCTTCCGGTAGAAATAGCATTTTCTATATCAGCAGTGAGTTGCTCACGTGTACGCGAATTGCTAATCAAGCCAGTTGCTATGACTCTGTTCAGTTCGTCATATTTAGAAAATTTCCATTTGCCCTGCTTATACTGATTGCCATTTTGCGTGGCTACTAGGCGGTCCCAGCGGTCGTATACCAAATATTCCCACGCCCTACCTGGTACTTTTTGACAAATAAGTCTTCCTCGTTGGTCGTATTTGAATAAATGGGCCCAGCGTGAGATAAAATCACTGGTTATCGGCTCACCAGTATTTGCGACTCGCTTTACACCCTCAGGTGACATAATCATAACTGTTCGCCCAGCTTGGTCATAGGCATAAGCAGTAGTAATCCATGCACCCGAACTAGCCAATACCTCTTCAGCCACGACTTGGCCGAACATGTTAGTATACTTCCAGTTCCGCTTACCGTCTTCATCTGTCTTGAGTGTGACAGTAAGTGAGTTAGGGGAAGAAAAACTGATTGAAGCTGTGCCAATAACACCATCTGGACTAGAGCTATAGGTCCATATGGCTACTTCGCCTCCACCAACTGCGCGCGTAAGCGTGCGTTTCGTGTGGCCTTGAAAAGTAGAATTGCTGTTCCCATCCTTGGCAATCTGTCCTGATGAGCCTGGGGCCCCCTGCTCAATGACACCCCCACTTGGAGTATCTTCAAATACCGACTCACTGTATGTTAATCCGTTTGTCTCGCGAGCAACTTTTCCTGGTCCCGAATTAGAATAAAAGGCTTGTTGATTAGCCAATGCATTGGACTTGAATAGCCCATCTGCACCGCTGGTATAGGGGAGGTACTGCCGTGGCTGCTGCCCGGTTGCCGTGTAATCATAAAATTGTATTACATCATTATTGCCTGGGCTGGCTTTTACTTCTATCTTCTGAGTAGGCCGCAGTAATCCATCTGCGTAGGTGATAGTACGCTTCCTTTTAGTTTGCGCCAAGTCAATGTTGCTCTCTACTACAATTCCTTCGCTCAACACTACATCCTCCTGCGTGTAGTTCTGGTCGGGGCTGCCGGCGCCCTGGCGCACGGTGACGCGAACAGCGTCCGAGACGGTGGCCGTGCCGCCATTGACCACCTGCAACCGATAGTAGCCGGGCGTGGTGACGGGCAGGGTTGGCTGGGTACCCACCACGTCCGCATTGTTGCGCGTCCAGCGGTACGAGCTATACCCACCGGGGCCCGACAACGTAACGGTCCCACCTGGGGCCAACACTGTAGGCCCGCTAGCCGTGACAGTTACCTGCGCTTGGCAAGCGAGAACTCCGCCGAGCCATAGGTAGCTGAGCAGCAGCAAGTATGAAATCGAGGTTTTCATATAGACGAACTGGTAAGCGCTAGTAAATAACGGTGGCGCACTGTGGGGAGCTTGCGTAGGTATAGAACTGGTCCTGGTAGACGACACTGTTTCCGCAGGCATCCGTTACTGTACAGCGGACTTGCAACTGCCGGGGCGACCCGTGGTAGTAGCTGAAAGTCGGACTGTAGTTGTTAGCGTCCACCCAGCCGCCCCAGCTATTACTCCAGGAGGTATATTCATTCGTTTCCCAGCGATAGGTGTAGGTGCCGCAGCCCTGTTGCGGTTGAACAGTGATGCTGGCGTCGCGCTGGCCGCCCCCGCCATATTCTGACCCGTAGGGGTCGCACAAATCCATGTAGGTGCTCCCGTAATAAGTAGCATAAACACCCAGTGGGCTTACTACCTGCACGGACAGGGTTTTCTCTACGGGATTGAAACCAGGTGCTTCGGCTACTACCGTGAGCGGGTAGGTACCGAGTTGGGCATAGGCGTGCGTCTGACTACCGCTACCCTTCGCGGTACTTCCATCCCCGAAGTTCCACGTATAGTTGATGTTGGAAGCGCAGTCGGGAGCGGCGGCGGTAAATGTCGCATCGGTATTCGGGTACGCATTACCCCCCGTCTGGGCAACTGTAGCGAGAATCTCCTGCGTGGTCGCCGTGGAGTTTGTTTTGGTCCGCTTTAATATATTCCCCAGCGCATCTTTTGTCAACAAGGGCTGACTCTCGGAATCATAGACATAGTACGTGGTCACGTTATTCTCATCCGTTGTGGAGGTTTTGCCTACATGGAGCTGATGGGTAGCCGTCGCCATGCGGGCGTTCTCAGCGTGAAACCGAAACTCGTCTACGAGCACGTTGCCCGAGCCCGAACTAATCCACGGGTAGCACTGTATAGTAATATTCTGGTTACTAGGCAGCGTTGTGCGAATGGTAGGGTCATCTAAGTCTACTATGCCCCGGCAGAACTGCCACGCCTGGCCACTGCTCACCGTTTGCGTCGTCCCGCGCCACGAATTATTCCCACTTGATACGCCCACATAGGTGACCATTGTCACATTTGACTGGCCAGCTTGACCCTGAGGAACCTTCGCCCAGCAAGAGAAAAAGTATTTACCGTGCTGGTCTTTGGGCTCCAGGGTGAAGGTTTTGCCGGGCCCGTAAGTGTTACTAGAGTTCGAGAGTTGCACGCTACGCAGTCCTGTCTTGGCCTCGGCTGTGTAGATGGTTCCTGAACTCCACTGGTCCGGGTCGCCGTCTTCTTCCAAGCTGGTGTGGCCGGCTGTAGCAACTACGGAGCCATTACCAAACTTGCCATTTGCTACCGTGGCGATAGGAAGCAGCTTATTAGCTCCCAAGAGGGTGCCCGACCAGAGCCCGCTACTAGATTGTGAGTTGACAGTATTGCCGTAGTCATCAAACTCAACTGCCAGTACCCGGTATTGCCACTGGTTTACACCGGATGAGGTATCCCAAGTCCCCGTTCGTAGAGGCCATACGTAGTTATTAGCATTCGGCTGGTATTCATAAAGCGAATAAAGTGAGCCCTTCTTATTACCTGCGGCATCTAGCCGATATTCTTCTTTCTGAAATACGCTCGCATAGCTCTGAGCATTCACGAGTACTGCGGGAGCCCCCGCGTCCTTGCCGCGCTGGTACTCGACTACTTGGGCATCACCGCCCGCAACATTATATGATTTAACCTTGGAGACAAAGTAATTCTTATAAGCATATTCTGTAATTTGAGTTTGAGAAGAAATAGTCCCCGAATTGCCTCGCCGTTGGTCGTAGCGCAAAGCGGTTTGTCGAATCAGCGGAATCCAGTTTCGCTCGTGCTTGTAGACTTTCGCGTTATAGTAATAGGAGTACATGATGAATCCAAATACCCGGCGCTCTTTGTCAACTACCACCGATTTTAGGGGCGTGGCATCGGATTGCAGAAAGTCATACTCATTAGTTGTCTGACTTATCAAGCGGCCGGCCGCGTCCACTTCTACTTGCTGCAAGACCAAGCCTCGCTTAGCGGTAGCACTGTTCATAATGCCATACGGGCGCTGGTCTTGGGGCAATGAGAGGTAGTCGCCGGCCCGGTGCGGGGCCATTGGGTCGCCGTTGCAACTACCGCCATACTTGAGCGGCAATGCGCCAGCTGAGGTATAGCAGCCTGAATTTGTATTATAAGGGTCGGAAGTAATTTTAACGGATTCTGTATTGTAAGTATCCGGGTAATTCTGGGTAGTAGTAAACTGATAGGCAGTCCGGGAGCTATTAGGGTGCTGGATAGTCACCCATTGATAATGCATGTAATCTAACGGAATAGGCGCTATGGCATCACTACTGCGATAAAGAAACTTGTCCGTTAAATCGTCCTGAGAATCGCATATATTTAAATCGGCTCCGTAGTAGTAGCTTTGGCCTGGATATACAGTGGAAAAGCGGACGTTCTGCCACTCGTACAGCTTCGGTATGGGCACTGGCGGGGCAGAGGAAGTAGAAGCGAACGTGCCGCTGTTAGGGAAGAACGTATTGTAGTTAAGTGTAAACAGCTGGTTCTGGGCTGTGCTGATGCCATTATGTACGCGAATCTGCTCTACTCGCACGCCGCCGATGGTTGCTCCAACGCCGTCTATTTGCCGCCCATAGGTTAACTCGGTGTATGCTCCGGTGCCATACTGTATCTTATACAGAATACAATTCTGCGCTGTTAAGCCAGTAGAAGGCGTGCGGTCCCCGGAAGCATAGCGCGACTCGACAAACGGCAACAGTTCTCCGCTAGAATTGTCGTTGAAGTAGCCCCAGTAGTCGCGGTTGGTTGCTTGTCGGGAAACAGTTCCTCCGTACATGCCGCGGTAAAATAAATCCGTACTGGTCGCCTGGCAGCCGCTACTCTTCACGGTTATTCTATCCAGGCGTAGGCGCACCTCATCGGGCGTAATATTACGCCACGGCCCAAAGTAGCCGTAGGTAAGCAGAATGCTCTTAATTACGCGGTCATTCTTATCATAAACCGCTATCTTATCCAAGGCCTTCTCACCGGGAACGTCCAAGCGATTGTGTGTATCCCGGAAAAAGCGAACGTAGCCCGTAGCTGAAAATATATGAGATATGCTATAGCCTAAAGTGGGTCGAATAGTGGTTGTGGTCTCGTAGCGAGTATCGAGGTAGCTGTTGGGATAGGGAGTAGCTGTCTGACAGTTTTGGTCCCAAGCATTGCACTTATAATAAGCGTGGGTAACATGCGCGTAGCTTTTGTAGCTTACCGGGGTAGCATTATAACCTTGATAGGAGAATGAAATCTGGTCGCCAGTGGCATCCTGTAGCTTGGTTAAATACCACTTGGCGGTGTACGTATAGTCGTCCTTATTAGAGAGATTGCCCGTGCGCAGGTTCTTCGTTTCGGTTTGGACCCGCGTGTCTTCCTTTTGGTCGAACGTGTAGCGGGTTCCTTGGGCATCAATAACTAGAAAAGAGAATATTCTGCGGCTCGTAGCGGGGGCCGACCAATAAGTTGGGGTGATGGTGAGAGTACGGTCATTTAAGACATATACCTCTCCTTGCGAAGGGCTGCTAGCCGGGTCTCTAATAACAAAGTCCGCCTGTAAGCCGGGGGCGACGAGATGATAGACATCGTATTCCGTATCCTTCCCCTCACAAATTTTGCTGGCTAGCTCCGTGCCGCCAGTGTGGTTAATCAGACTGGTCAGCCAAGATTTAGATTCCGTATCGAACTCATCGGGGCGCCCGCGTACCTCACAAGTGACGCTTCCACCCGCTGTTAAGGCCCATCCTGTGCCCACTTCGGAGGCCACGCTGGCTACTTGCACTCCGTTGCCAGCTACGTAGTTTAGAGAAATAGGGATGGTTAAGCTCCGGCCTGGCAGTTCGCACAACGGGTAAGCCGGGCTGGCGGTACCGGTAAATAGATTGACTGGAATGCCTCCGACAACGGCTGTCCCCAGCCCCTTACCACTTGGTGGCTGTGCGACTGCCTTATCGCGGGCATTTGGGTCTTGGCTTTGACTATAGGTGGGGGTCAGGTTTGCAAAGCACGCGACTAGGAACACCAGCCAGCGGGTAAGCGGTGGAGAAATAAACATGGAAGCTGGTAAAAGTGAAGCAATTAGGCACGAGGGAAAATGTAAGTTGGATAATGAATAAACTAAATGCGGAAGAGAGGAGAGCAGACTGGCAATTCTTACCAGTAATAGTAGCAAGTGCTTGCAAACAACCAGTGCGACGCGACGGCTCAGATTGCGCTGATAAGTCGAGTTTACAATGGGGCAACTATTTTATGGCTGAGCGAAGGCTATACAACTAGGGGCGCGAGTTAAAGTGATAGTTAGCGCTTAGTGACTACATTCGAAGGCCAAACTTAATCGCAATTTCAGGAGTTTGCAAACGTGAAGGCCCCGTGAAAAAAATATTTTTTTCACGGGGCCTTCACGTTTGCAAACTCCTGAAATTGCGGTAACTTGCTGCGCTTTATACTACTATCGTTGGTTGTTCAACTCTACTATGCGAGCATTACTATTCACGGCCTGCACGGCATTCGTATTTTCAGCGGCCCCTGTTTACGCTCAGAAGAAGCTAACGCAGTTGAAGCTGCAAAGCACACTTGATAGCTTGTATACTGTGGAGGCAACTCTCTACCAGCTATGGGCCGTTGCGCAGGGTGATAGCGCTCGAACAAGGTTGGAGCGGAAGCTAGCCAACACGCTGGAGCGACACCAACTGCGGGTGCAGGCGCTCACGACTACCTATGGCTTTCCAACGTACACAATGGTTGGACAAGCCACTTCGCGGCGATTTGGGGCGCTCGTATTACGCTATAATCGCTTTCCGGAGTTTCAGCAGCAGGTGCAACAGTTGATGGCTAAAGAAGTTAAAAAAGACAACGCGGACGATATAACCTATGCTACGTTAACGGACGTGCTGGAACTCCGCGCTGGCCGGCCACAAGTCTACGGAACACAGTTAGCGTACCAAGGTACAGGACTAGTGGTGCGAGAGCCGCTACTAGACCCAGCGAAGGTAAACAAACGCCGGACCGATATTGGGTTAGAACCGCTGGAAGACTATTTGAAAAAACAGAAGAACAAACATCAGCCGAAACATAATATTAAATAATATTTTTTATATATAAAATTTCAAAGAATTGCACCCTGAAATGAGTAGCTTTGCTTAATCCGGCAGAGCTTTCCCTGATAAGAACGATAGAGGCACCTCCCAAGCGTCTGGGTTGCGTAGAGAGCGCAGCTGACCAGACGCAATGCTTTCCGGCAAAATAAACTCGTAGCGCCCCAGCATATTAATATGTTCGCTCAGTAAGGGGGAGAGTCGTGCTGCTTCTTCCGGAAGCGCTCCTTGTTGTCCCAGCTCCTGCCGCTCTTCATGCTCCAGCGCAGCTTGCAGGTAACGGGTATTCCAGAGCACGACGGCATTCACCACCAGCCCCAGGGCCCCCAACTGGTTTTCCATGCCCTCGCGGTAGCGTTGGCGCAGCTCGCCTTTCTTGCCGTGGAAGATAGCGCGGGCTACCGCGTGCCGCCCTTCGCCCCGGTTGAGCTGCACCAGGATGCGCCGCCGATAGGCCTCATCCTGCACGTAGGCCAGCAAATACAGCGTTTTCTCCACCCGGCCAAACTCGGCGACTGCCCGGCCCAGGCCGGAAAGTGAGCCGGCCCGCTGCAGGGTACGCATCACGGCCGTTGCCTTAACCTTACCCAGCTTCAGCGAGCCGGCCAGGCGTAGCATATCGTCCCAGTGCTCGGCAATCAGGCGCGTATTGACTACGTGGCGGCTTAGCTCGTTGAGCGGGCCATAATCGTCTTCCTTCTGCATTCGCCAGAACCGCTGGTCCGAAAGGTCGGCCAATCGGGGGCTGAAGCGGTAGCCCAGCAGCGCGAATAGGCCAAAGACCACTTCGCTAGAGCCATGCGTGTCTGTCATCAGCTCGCGCGGGTCCAGGTTGGTTTGTTGCTCCAGTAGGCCCGCCAGGGTGAAGAGCGAGTCGCGCAGCGTGCCGGGAATCACGATGCCGTGCAGGCCCGAGAACTGGTCGCTGGTAAAGTTGTAGTAGGTGATGCCGCGCTGGGCGGCGTAGTATTTACGGTTCCAGCCCGCGTGAATCGTGCGCACGGGCACCACAAAGCGCATCCCGTCGGCGGAAGCAACCTCCCCACCGCCCCACAGCTGCGCCAATGGCAGGTGAGACTGGCCCTCGACCAGGCGGGCGTTGGCCGCCGTTAGCGTCTCGGCCCGCACGTAATGCTGCTGTACCCAGGCCAGGCGAGGATACGTTAGGGCCGGGACATCGGCTCGGGCCACAGCTTGCAGGCCGATATTGCAGGCCTGGGCCAGCAGCACCGCGCAAATGCTCAGCGGCAGGTCCGCTACTTTCGTTTGCCCATCCGCCACGTGGGTGAATGCTTCGGCAAAGCCCGTGAAGGCCTGCACTTCCAGCAGCAGGGCGGCTAGCTCGACGGCGGGCAGGCGCGCTGTCAGCTGCGCGCGTAGGCGTTGCAGCTGCTCCGACTCGGGCTGGGCGACCAGCGGCGTGACCATCACGTAGGGCTGCCCGTTTTCCTCGCGTACTTCCAGGGCCGTATTATGGGCCAGGTTGGCCCCTACTTCTGCATAGGCCGCCCGAACCTGGGCCTGGAGCTGCGTGAGTTCAACATGCGGGTCAGTCGAGCGGTCCAGGGCGCGGGCCACGGCCTCGCGGGCCGCTTCCCAGGCGTGACCTTGCAGCAACTCCGCCCGCGGGTCGCCGTAGCGCTCACTCACCGGTACGAAAACTTCGCGTCTACGCAGTGCTTGGTGCAGCCGGTCCAGCACGCACAAGGTATACGCGGCCTGGTTGACCTCGTCTTTTGTGGGAAACACCCGGCTGGCCCAGCCTTTCGGAATAACTGTGCGGGGAGCAGTTGCCCACCGGGGCCGCCCCCGGCCTGTCAACTCCTGCTGCTGCAGAAAGTGCCAGGCCTCAAGTAAAGGTTTAGCGGCCGGGGTGCCCTCAAAGCGGAGGCCGCGCAGCAGGGCGGGCAGGAAACGCCGTACCGTGAGGTAGCTGCCAGTTAGCGCCTGGCTGGCGGCCTCGTCGGCTTCGCTGGCCAGCGATTCAACGGTGGCCGCTGCCGCCCGCAACGAGCTTTCCCCAATGCGTTGCCATACTTGGGCGCGAATAGCGGCATCGGGCACTCCGGTGTCGAGCATGATGCGCACGGCCTGCTGCAACACCAGGGCAGCCTGGTCCAGGTCCTTGAGTGAGCGTAGCCGATCGCGCCGACGCTTGACCTCGCCGCGCAGGGCCAGCGTGGTCAGTAATCCGTCGAAGAGGTCCAGGATATCGTCGGTGGCACTGCGCTCCAGCGCCTGCACCCCCGCCAGTAGGGTGGCTAGCTGCCGTTCTGGGCCCAACCGCGCCAGGTTCTGCACCCAGGTGCTGGCGCAGTGGCGGGCCAGTCGGGCCAGTCGGGCTTGCGGCAGGTCGTCCAGGGCGAGGTCGCCGACGCCCAGCGCCCGAATCTGGTCGAGCCGCTGCAACGCCGCTACCAGGGCAGGCCCCGAAACGCGCGTGGGCGCCACCCGCAGTTGCTCGAGCCGGCTGAGCCGTTCGCCAGGCGCTACGACAAGCAGGCTTTCCAGTTGGTCGCGTTGCGCCGACGTGAGGCGGACGGCTAGCTGCCGGTAGGTTTGCTGCCCCGTGCGCTCGCGGATGCGGGCAATGAGCCGGGCCAGTACTGTGACACCCGGCAAGACAATGCGCTGGGCTACTAAATGGGCCGTGGCCAGGTCGAACAGCACGCTGGGCCGCACGGTGCTCGTGGCCACTTGCGCGTAGAGCCAGCGCGTGAGACGAAATCCCTGCCGGGCATCAAAGACCTGATAGGACAGGTATGTTAGAATAAAGGAGTGTTGCTCGTACCAGGTGCTGGGCCGCTTGAAAGCTGCCAACTCAGCTACATCCACCTGCAACTGTTCCGCCACCACGTGAACAACCCGCTCCGGAAGCTGAGTAGGGTTAAGGAGGAACGTGCCGAGAAAGCGCAGCGTACAGAGTTGCAGCGCGCAGCCCAGTTGATTTGCCCGCTTCCGACGCCGCGCGATAAAGTCAAGGTCTTGAGGACTGAGGTAAAAAAACTGGGTTAGCTGCTCGGGCGTAGGGTCTGTGTGGTAGCGTCCGTAGCGGGCCGCTTGCTCGTCGCTCAGAAATTCAACCGGCATTGCTTGGAAGCACCTGCTTCGGATAACCAGAGGAATACGGGAGCCTGGCAAAAGCGGCAGGTAAAGCTAACGGCCGCTACCTAACCCTCCCTTACCGGCTAGGGAGTATTAGAGAAGCAAACATTTTCTATAATCTTAGCGGGAATTTCTGTTCCTACTCTTGTGCTACCCCTGATAGAACTAGAGCAAACCCGCCGCTCTACCCGTAGCGCCTCGGCTGCTAGCTAATTCGAAGGGACATACCCACTAAGGGCGAAACAAAAAACCCGGCTCCATCACCAGCATATGCATCTGGGAGAGGGAATACCAGGATAGTGCACAAATATATATTTAAATAAATTTAATGATGCAGTTATCCACTGGTTATCAACTCGTTTTTGGGCTATTTGACAGCCTACTCCTAATTGCCTGTATGGCCGTAATAGCCGCAGAACGCGCCTATTTCTGGCACCGGTCATCTTGTTATTACGAAAGGGTCAAAAGGGAAACCCTGGAAAAGCTAGGTCAAGCCAATGAGCAAATAGCGGGGCTGACGGCCGACCTCACCCGTTTTCAGGCGCAAGCGACGAGCAGCCAAAACACCTGGGACTTTGTAGCCAATTATGTAGCAAATGGGGGAGCACTACTAGCGCTTACCACTATCCGCAAGCACCCCGTTCAAACCATCCCCACGGAAGAGCAATCGGGGCCGCATCGGGGCAGTGAAGCCGACATCTTTATACCCGTCCCCATTTTTACTGTCAAGAAAGACGAGGCGGGCCCTGTGGAGCGAGTGCCGGTAGTTGTGCTGACCGATAAAGCCGACGATGAGGAGGCGGATTCTTTTCACATCGTCGTCTTGCAACCACAGAAGGTCTTAGCGCAGGCAGACCTCCAGATGCTAATAAGGCCGGTGTTCGAAGCCCATATCCACATTACCGTTATCAGAGACCTCTGGCAGCAAAAACCTACCCAGTACCAACTCTACAT
>Ga0308158_10003478_pt1 | contig 13843 bp, 12 predicted proteins | sample PhyBR2_FD_201038 | JGI IMG/M metagenome (GOLD analysis project Ga0308158, IMG submission 201038) | Phyllosphere microbial communities from UC Gill Tract Community Farm, Albany, California, United States - DLSLB.R2 | ecosystem: Host-associated > Plants > Phyllosphere > Unclassified | place: USA... | reverse complement strand
TGACGCAGACGAGGGGCCCGATCCAGCTGGATCGGGCCCCTCGTCTGCAGCGGGTCGACTCAGAGCGCCTGCTGCTTCGCGGGCAGCGGCAGCGGCTCCATCGGCTGGTCGTTCGCCGTCAGGTCGATGCCGAGATCGCGGGCGTACACGACCCGGGTCTCGATCGCGACGTCGTCGCCGTCCTCGGTGAGCTCGAACACCCGGCCACCGCGCATGCGGTTGCGTTCGGCGCCCGGCAGCCCGTATGCCCCGAAGCCGGTGCCTGGCGCATAGCCGAGCTTCACCCCGTAGTAGTCGCCCACATAGTCGTTGATGTGATCGTGGCCGACGAAGACGCCCTTGACGTCGCCGCGCTCGAGGATCGCGTTGAACATGCCGGAGTTGAACGGGCCGGGGCACTCGTCCTCGTTGCGCTCTCCGACGATGCCGTGACGCGCCTTGCCTCGTGCGGCGTCAGCGGCCGTGCGGGTGTCGACGCCGCCCCACCACATGAACCGGTGCTCCCACAGCGCGATGTGGATGAACATGAGACCGGGCAGCTTGCGACCCAGGCGCTTCTCGAGACCCTGCGACTGCTCGCGGTACCAGCCGACCTGATCCATTCGTAGCCAGTCCCACGTGGGATAGCCGTCGAAGTTCTGGCCGTTGATCTTCGACGGGGCGTAGCGGCCCGAGTCGATCAGCCAGAGCGCGAACGCCTCGCGGTTCTTCCGCGACGACGACGCGATCGGCACGATCGTGTTGCTCGTGCCGGTGAGGCCTCGCGTGCTCTCCGCGTTGACGTTGTAGTCGTACGAGCGGTAGATCTCGAGCATCCCCGCCTCGTCGACGCCCGACTGCGGAAGGGAGTCCTCGTCGTGGTTGCCGTAGGTGACGGCCCAGGGGATCCGTCGTGCCTCCATCGGCGAGACCACGTTGTTGATGGCCTGCTTCACGGCGAGTCGTGTCTCGCAACCGCCGGTGATCACGTCGCCGTTGATCACGACGAAATCGGGCTTCTCCTGATCGAGGGTCTTCTCCATCAGCTCGACCGTGCGGCGGTCGGTGCGCTCGTCGTCCTGCGTGTCGTTGAACTGCACGATCTTGAAGGTGCGGTCCGAGCGGAATCGCAGACGAGGCGCGCGCGGACCGGGGCGCCCCGAGGCGGGTCCGGACGCGGATGCCGCAGCCGCGGCGTTCGCCGCGCTCAGGGGCAGTGCGGCGGTGACGGCGCCCAGCGCACCTGCGGTCAGGACGGTTCGGCGGCTGAGGGGCGGTCGTTCGGTCATTCTCTGTTCTCCGTTCGTCGGCGGTGTCGCCGACACGAGAACCTAGGGCCGCAGATCGACCGGGAGGAGAATGACAGGTGAACGAGCCGCGCCCATGCCGGGCGAGCCGAGGTGAACGACTCGGGTCAGCGGTCGACGTCGGCCAGTGCGGCCTCGATCGCGGCGACGATCTCGGGGTCGTCCGGCTTCTGCTTCGGGCGGAACCGCTGAACCGACCCCTCGGCATCGACGAGGAACTTCTCGAAGTTCCATTCCACGCGCCCGGTCCTGCCTGCGGCATCCGGAGTCTGCTTCAGCGCCTTGTACAGCTCGTGGGCGCTGCGTCCGTTGACCTTCACCTTGTCGTTCACGGGGAACGTCACGCCGTACGAGGTGGAGCAGAACTCGAGGATCTCGTCCACCGACCCCGGCTCCTGCCCGAAGAACTGGTTGCAGGGGAAGCCGATCACGCTGAAGCCTCGCTCCCCGAATCGGCGCTGCAGCTCCTCGAGCTGCGTGTACTGCGGCGTGAGCCCGCACTTCGAGGCGACGTTCACGATCAGCACGACGTCGGCACCGACATCGTCGAGTGTCTTCTCGGCGCCGGTGGCGTCGGTGAACGGGATCTGTCGCAGGGTCGGATCGGTCATGTGCACAGCCTAGATCGGCTGCGCCCGCGCCCGGCCGGTGTCTGGGAGAATGGACAGGACATGACTCTGGTAACTGACTCCGCCATCGCAGCCGCTCCGACCCCGGCGCTGCGCATCGGCCCGATCGAACTCGACACCCCGGTCGTGCTCGCCCCCATGGCGGGCATCACCAACACCGCGTTCCGACGGCTCTGCCGCGAGTACGGCGCAGGTCTCTACGTCAGCGAGATGATCACCTCGAGGGCTCTCGTCGAGCGCAACGCGATCACGATGCGGCTCATCCAGCATCACGAGAGCGAGACGCCTCGGTCGATCCAGCTGTACGGCGTCGACCCTGCGACGATCGCCGAGGCCGTGCGCATCATCGTCGCCGAGGACAAGGCCGACCACATCGACCTGAACTTCGGCTGCCCCGTCCCCAAGGTCACGCGCAAGGGCGGGGGAGCGGCCCTGCCATGGAAGATCGGGCTGTTCTCCGACATCGTGCAGCGCGCGGTCAAGGCGGCGGGCGACGTGCCGCTCACCGTGAAGATGCGCAAGGGCATCAACAAGGACCACCTGACCTTCCTCGACGCCGGTCGCGCCGCGGAGGACGCCGGTGCCGCTGCGGTCGCGCTGCACGCACGCACGGCGTCGGAGTACTACTCGGGGCATGCGGACTGGAGCGCCATCGGCGAGCTCAAGCAGGCCGTCACGAGCATCCCCGTGCTGGGCAACGGCGACATCTGGTCGGCGGGCGACGCCGTGCGGATGATGGACGAGACCGGATGCGACGGGGTGGTCGTCGGGCGCGGATGCCTCGGGCGCCCGTGGCTCTTCGGCGAGCTCGCCGCAGCACTGGGCCCGCGGTCGTCCGGTGCCGACCACCACCCGGTCGTCGACGCGACCCTCGGTTTCGTCAAGGACGCCTTCCGGCGGCATGCCGAGCTGCTCGTCGAGTTCTTCGAGGACGAGGACCGAGGCTGCAAGGACATCCGCAAGCACGTCGCCTGGTACTTCAAGGGCTACCCCGTCGGCGGGGAGCTGCGCGCGGCGCTCGCACGGGCATCGACTCTGCAGGAGATCGACGGCCTGCTCGGCACCATCGGCGACGCACCGTATCCCGGGGCCGGAGCGGAGGGGCAGCGTGGCCGCGCCGGCTCGCCCAAGCGCACGGCGCTGCCCGAGGGCTGGCTCGACTCGCGCGACCTCGGCGAGGGCGTCGGCGACATGATGCGCGGAGCGGAGACCGAGAACGATGGCGGCTGATCCGTCTTCCGCCCGCGGCTACCGAGCCCACGACGCCGAGCGCTTCTTCGCCGAGACCCATCGCTCCGAGAGAGACGACTTCTCGCGCGATCGCGCACGCGTGCTGCACTCGGCGGCCCTCCGCCGTCTGGCCGCCAAGACGCAGGTGCTGAGCCCCGCCAGCACTGCGGACTTCGCCCGGAACCGGCTCACGCACTCCCTCGAGGTCGCGCAGGTGGGGCGAGAACTGGCCAGTGCGCTCGGAGTCTCGGCCGATGTGGTCGACACGGCCTGCCTCAGCCACGACCTCGGGCATCCGCCGTTCGGGCACAACGGCGAGCGAGCGCTGAACGAATGGGCGGAGGACATCGGCGGCTTCGAGGGCAACGCCCAGTCGCTGCGCATCCTGACGCGCCTCGAGGCCAAGGTGCTCGACGACAGCGATCACTCCGTCGGGCTGAATCTCACCCGAGCCAGCCTGGATGCGACGTGCAAGTACCCGTGGACGGTCGACGAGCCCGTGCCCGACCCCGGCGGCAGGCTGAAGTTCGGCGTGTACCCCGAGGACGAGCCGGTCTTCCGATGGATGCGCGAGGGCGCCGCCGGCCGCGAACGCTGCATCGAGGCCGAGATCATGGACCTCTCCGACGACATCGCCTACTCGGTGCACGACTTCGAGGATGCGATCGTCAACGGCTACGTCGACGTCGCCCAGCTCTCCGACCCGGTCGAGCATCACCCGCTCGTCGGGCGCATCCAGCAGTGGGTCGGCTACGACTACACCCGGGATGAGCTGGCCGACGCACTATACCGGCTCACCCGCGAGACGATGTGGATGCGGTCGTTCGACCGTTCGCGCCGCGACCTCGCCCGCCTGAAGAACCTCACCAGCGACATGATCGGCCGCTTCGCGCGCGGCTCGGTCGCGGCGACCAGGGCCGCGTACCCCGGCGAGACTCTCGCCCGGTACAGCGCGCACGTCGTCATCCCGCGCGAGGTCGAGACCGAGATCGCCGTGCTCAAGGGCATCATGGGCCAGGCGATCGTGACGATCGACGCCAGGAAGGGCGTCTACAAAGAGCAGCGTCGCGTGCTGCACCGCCTCGCCGACGCCCTCTGGTCGACGGATGCGCTGTGGTCGGCCGGTGCCGACGTGCTCGAGCCCGCGTTCTCGGCTGACTTCCTCGCCGCCGGCACCGACGCCGAGCGTGCGCGTGTGGTCGTCGATCAGATCGCCAGCCTCACCGATCAGACGGCCGTGGACTGGCACAACCGACTGGTCGGCGAGATGGATCCGGCCGAGGTGGGCATCTGGACCCCGCGTCATGCGCGTCCGGGTGTGCAGCGCCGCGCAGAATCCCGGGTGGTCGCCGAAGGGGTGCTCTGATGCCCCGCATCCTGCAGGCCGACGTCGAAGAGGTGAAGACCCGCACGAACATCGCCGACATCGTCGGTGAACGCGTCGCCCTGAAGTCGGCAGGCGTCGGATCGCTCAAGGGGCTGTGCCCGTTCCACGACGAGAAGAGCCCGAGCTTCCACGTCAGGCCGCAGGTCGGCTACTACCACTGCTTCGGCTGCGGAGCGTCAGGCGACGTCTACTCGTTCCTGCGCGAGATGGACCATGTCAGCTTCACCGAGGCGGTCGAACGGCTCGCCGCGCGTGTGGGCTATTCGCTGCACTACGAAGACGGCGGTGCCGCCCCCGAGACCAGCGGACGCAGTCGGCTCTATGCCGCGAACACGGCCGCCGGCGAGTACTTCCGCTCGCAGCTGCTCAGCCCTGAGGCCGAGAGCGCCAGGCGCTTCCTCGGCGAACGCGGGTTCGACGCCGGCGCTGCAGCGCACTTCGGGGTCGGGTACGCCCCACGTGGCTGGGACAACATGCTGAAGGCCCTGACCGCCAAGGGCTTCACGCGTGACGAGCTCACGGCCGCGGGTCTCGTCTCAGCCGGCCAGCGCGGCGTCTACGACCGATTCCGCGGCCGGGTCGTGTGGCCGATCCGCGACGTGACCGGGCAGACCATCGGCTTCGGCGCGCGCAAGCTGTACGACGACGATCAGGGCCCGAAGTACCTGAACACCCCCGAGACGCCGATCTACAAGAAGGCGCAGGTGCTGTACGGCCTCGATCTCGCCAAGCGCGACATCAGCCGGGGGGACCCGCGTCGAGTGGTCGTCGTCGAGGGCTACACCGACGTGATGGCCTGTCACCTGGCGGGTGTGACCACGGCGATCGCCACCTGTGGCACCGCCTTCGGCGCCGAGCACATCAAGGTGCTGCGCCGCGTCATGGGCGATGACTCCGCCGCCGGCGAGGTCGTGTTCACGTTCGACGGCGACGAGGCAGGGCAGAAGGCCGCGCTGCGGGCGTTCTCGGAGGACTCGCGCTTCACCGCGCAGACCTTCGTCGCCGTCGCCCCCGATGGGCTCGACCCCTGCGACCTTCGTCTGCAGCGGGGGGATGCCGCTGTACGGGGTCTGATGGACGCCAAGGTGCCGATGTTCGAGTTCGCGATCGACCGCAAGCTCGCGGGCTACGATCTCGCGACCGTCGAAGGCCAGGTCGGCGCGCTGCGGGCCGCCGCTCCGATCGTCGCCGAGATCCGCGATGAGCTGCTGCGCCCCGGCTATGAGCGCGTGCTCGCACGACGGCTCGGCATGGATCCCACCGCCGTGCACCAGCAGGTGCAGCGAGCCGCCAGGGGAGAGCGCGAGCAGCCCGTGCTGCGCCAGCAGAACGCTCCCGCCGACGGCGGGGAGGCGATCAGCCGCGTGCGCCTCGCCGATCTGCCGCGCACCCCCGAGGTCGCGCTCGAGCGCGACGCACTGATGGGCGTCCTCCAGTACGGGCACCGCCTCGACCAGCAGACGCTTGCTCGCGCGCTGAGCGAGCCCTTCCGGCATCCGGCGCTGGAGGCCGTGCGCGATGCCGTCGCATCCGTCTCCGACCGCACCCGTGTCGGCTGGGCGACGGCCGCTGCGGATGCCGTGCGCGAGCCGTATCGCAGCCTTGCCGGCGAGCTGCTGATGATGCCGTTCCCCGCGCGGGATGACGAGGGCGCCCTCGCCTCGTCCGCCGACCTCTGCCGCCGCCTGATCCTGCGGGCGATCGAACGCGAGAAGCAGGAGCTGCTGGGTGCCGTGCAGCGGGTCCCGGCCGACTCCGATGGCGGGCGCGCGCTGCGCATGCGGCTGCGAGATGTGGATGCCGAGCGGCTGAGGTTCGCCGAGTCCTGAGCGCATTCGGGCGCAGACCGGGCAGGATGGACGGTATGCCTGCCGACAGCGAGTTCGCGATCGACTGCCACGACCTGGTCATCGACCGGATCGGCCACGGTGGAACGACGCGCGCCGTCGACGGCGTCACCTTCTCGCTCAAGCCCGGTGAGCTGATGTGCATCGGAGGGGCGACCGGTTCCGGCAAATCGACCCTGGTCACGGCACTCGCCGGCATGGGCGACTCGTCGCTGAGGGTCGCGGGCGGCCGTGCGACGGTGTGCGGCGTGAACATCCGCAAGCCCGGCCGCAAGCGACGCACTCTCACCGCGCTCACCGGTCACCTCCCGCAGAGTGCGGGGGCATCGCTGCCACCCCGGCTCACGGTCGGAGAGGCGATCTCCGAGCCCATCACCTCGCGCGAGAAGAAGGTCAACAACAGGGCGCTGGCGATCCGCGTGGCGTCCCTGCTCGACGAGCTGCACCTGCCACTGGGCCTCGCGTCGAAGTTCCCGTACGAGCTGAGCGCGGGCATGCGTCAGCGCGTGGCGATCGCGAGGGCGCTCATGCTCGAGCCGCACGTCCTGATCGCCGACGAGCCGCTGTCGAACCTCGACCTCGAGGTCAGGCCCGTCGTCTTCGACGCGATCACCCGCCGCCGCACCGAGCGCGCGATGGCGGCGCTGCTGGTGACGAATGACGCCGCCTTCATCCGCGAACTCGACGCCGAGACGCTGCTGCTGAAGACGGGGCACGTGGTCGCCAGGGGCATCGGGTCCGACCTGATCTGGGCACCCAACGCCGAGGTCGATCTGGCGCCCTGACCGCGCCACGCCCGGGGTGCCGCCCGTGTTCGGCAGCACCCGCGGAGTTTGCTAAGCTGGGGGAGTTGCCCGCGCAGCGGGTAGCGACCGAATGATCCTCGGTAGCTCAATTGGCAGAGCAGCCGGCTGTTAACCGGCAGGTTCTTGGTTCGAGTCCAAGCCGGGGAGCCAATCCCTCGAAACCCCGCCCCTGTGGCGGGGTTTCGTCGTCTGCACGCAGATCTGTCGAGTGCGCCGGTCGGAGCTATCGGACCGGATGCCCGGCATCCGGCGTGTCGGGGCGGGCTCGCGCTCCGACACACCGGATCGTCCGTGATTCCCGACGACGGGGCCCTTCGGGTCAGATCTTGGTGCCCTTGGCGGACCCCTCGAGCGGAGTGCCGTCCTCGCTGAAGAGCACGCACTGGATCGTGCGGTCGTCGAGCTGCTCCCAGCCGTCCTGGGTGGGCGAGAAGTAGGCGTAGGTCAGTGCCGAGTCGGCCTCGTTGAGACCCACGAATGCCTCGAACTGCGGGTCGCACTTCTCCCACACGGTCTTCTCCACGATGGCTGCCGCGGGGAACTCGCCCTCGGGAAGGTCGAACTCGTAGAAGATCTCCTCGTCGTGAGGATCTTCGCAGGGCACCACATTCGTCTCGCTGAGCTCGGCGCTCGACACGTCGTCGGCGAGCTTGCAGTCACCCACCTTCAGCTCGAAGATGTCGATGTTCGAGTCGGCGGTGACTGCGCCCTTCTCATTGCGCTGAGCGTCGCCGCTGAACACGTTGGCGGGAATGCTGCATCCGCTGAGCAGCAGCGCAGCCGCGAGGGCCGACCCGGTGAGAGCGAGAGGACGAAGGGACGAACGAGGTGACATGCGGGAGCGCTCCAGTGCAGAGGAGAGGTGACGGGATTCCGCCTTTCAGACCGTACTGACGCGCGAGGCGGCGCGGCAAGTCGCGGTCAGCTCTCGAGGTCGTCGACGCCTGGCATCCAGCTGTGCGAGCCGCGGCTCCACCCGCGCTTGCGTGCGATCTTCTGAACGGTCTTCCAGTCGGAGTCGTCGAGCCGATCGACGTACAGGATGCCGTCGAGGTGATCGAACTCGTGCTGCATGATGCGCGCGCGCCAGCCGTCCACGTCGATGCGCACCTCGCGCCCCTCGAGATCGGTGCCGGTGACGAGGACGCGATCCGATCGGCGCAGCGCGAACCGCTCGCCCGGGAACGACAGGCAGCCCTCAGACTCCTCGTCGGGATCGGTCGATCCCGGCTCGATCGGGGCCGTCCAGAGCACGGGGTTGATGATCTCTCCCCGCCAGGGGTTGTCATCGTCATCGACGTATGAGTACACGTAGATGCGAAGGCCCACACCCACCTGGGGCGCCGCGAGACCGACGCCGGGCGCGACGTCCATGGTCTCGTACATGTCGGCGACGAGGGTGCGGATCTCGTCCGTCACCTCGCCGACCTCGCTCGCTCGCGCGTGCAGAACAGGGTCACCCATGATGCGGATCGGAAGAACAGCCACGCCACAACCCTAATGGGAGCACGGTGCCAGGTAGGGTGAGACGGTGCATCATGGGGTGGAGTTCGCAGCGAACGTCAGCGATCAGCTGGTCGGAGTCTTCCAGAACCCGGCTCTGCTGCTCGGGATCCCGCTCGCGCTGGCCGGCGCCGTCTTCATGTCGCTCGGCGCCCAGTATCAGCATCGCGGGGTCGAGAAGGTCGAACGGCTCAGCGGCACCGAGGGTGCGACCGGGCTCAGCGGCGCCCAGATCAGGGCGCTGCTCACCCGCCCCTCGTGGATCATCGGAACGATCATGCTGGGGCTCGCGATCGCATGCCAGCTCAGCGCGATCGCCATCGCACCGCTGATCGTCGTGCAGCCGCTCGGCGCGATCGCGCTCGTTGTCACGACGCTGCTCAACGCCCGCATCTCGGGGCACACCCCGACCAGGCAGTCGCTGATCGCGATCGGTGCGTGCCTCGGTGGCATCTTCCTGTTCGTGATCCTCGCCGCGCTCTACGCCACAGAGCGGCCGATCAGCAACGACGACCTGTTCATGATCCTCACGATCCTGCTGGTCGTGATCATCGTGCTCGGTGCCTGCTGGCTCATCCTCCGGCGCCGCATGCGTGCTCTGTTCTACGTCACGGGAGCCGGCATCCTCTACGGCTTCGTCGCCACGCTCGCCAAGGCGGTCATCAGCCGCATCCAGGCGGGCGACTTCGAGTGGCTGACGGTCGTGTGCGTGATCGCTCTCATCGCGGCCGCCGCGGTGGGTGCCTACTTCGTGCAGACGGCGTACAGCTCGGGCCCCCCCGACCTGGTGATCGCCGGTCTCACCGTCGTCGATCCGATCGTCGCCGTGCTCATCGGCGCCCTGGTTCTCGGCGAGGCCGCGGCCGCGCCGGTGTGGGTGCTCGTGCTCTTCGCCGTGGCCGGCGCGATCGCCATCTGGGGAGTGTTCGGGCTGGCGCGCTACCACCCGCAGGTTCTCAGCGACAGCCAGGAGCTCGGGATCCGCCGGGGCAGCGAGCAGGGCCCCGCTCAGTAATCCCGGTCGATGAGCTCGGGGGAGACCTCGGACGCCGCCGCCTCGTCGACGAAGAAGACCGTGCGACGGCGACCCTTCGCTCCCGCAGCGGGGACGCTCGCGTAGCTGGCTCCGGCGAGAGCCAGGCCGAGCGCGGATGCCTTGTCAGCGCCGGTCAGCACCAGCCACACGCGCTTCGACGAGTTGAGCACCGGACGGGTCAGGGTGACGCGCTCGGGCGGTGGCTTGGGGGAGTTGCGCACGGGCAGAGCGGCCACGTCGGTGACGGTCACCTCGGGACGGTCGGGGAACAGCGATGCGATGTGCCCGTCGGGGCCGACACCCAGGAAGCAGACCGCGAACGACGGCCAGTCGCCATGGTCGCTGGAGAACTTCGCCAGCTCGGCTGCGTATCCCTCGGCGGCCTCATCCAGAGTCATGCCGTCGCTGGGAGCCGCCACCTCGTGGATGTTCTCAGCGGGCACGGGGATGTGGTCGAGGAGGGCCGTGCGCGACTGCAGCGAATTGCGGTCGGGGTCGTCGCGCTCGACGAAGCGCTCATCGCCCCACCAGAAATGCACCAGCGACCAGTCGATATCTGCTGCGCGAGCATCGCGAGCGGTCGCCGCGAGCACCTTGCCACCCATCGAACCGCCGGTCAGGCAGACGTGAGCCAGCCGCCCGTTACGGGTCCTGGCCTGGAGCCGGGTGATGAAACGGTCGGCCACCCGTGCGGCGAGAGCCTCGGGAGTCTCCTCGACCACGACGGACTTCATCGTCCCCTGCACCTTCATCCGATCACGCTCTCTGCTCTGGCGGTCCGAGGTGCGACCAGCCCTCGGTGATGACTCGACCATAGAGCAGATCGGCGTCGAGGCGACGCAGCTCCTCGGCGAGGCACTCACGCAGCGTCCGCCGTGGCAGGTGCAGCTCGTGATGGGGCTGACCGGGCTGCGTCAGCACGGCGATGCTCGGCGATGGGCGCTCGAGGAGGATGTCGCCGCTGTCGCGCGTCAGCCGCACCGATTTGATGCCCTCCTGCCATTCGTCGGGGTTCTCGTACGACCATGTCACCGGCACCTCGAGAGCCATCTGCAGCCAGGCGGCCAGCAGCGCGGTCGACGGCGACGCCGCTGCGCCCCTGACTTCGGCGGCGGTGACGCTCTCGAACGGCGGCTGATCGAGTACAGCGGCGAGCTGCTCGCGCCAGTGCGTGAGGCGCGTCCAGGCGAGATCGGTGTCGCCCGGTGCGTGCGTGCTGCCGAGCAGGCTGAGTCGGTCGCGCACGTCGGGCGACGTCGCGGCATCCGTGATGCGGCGCTGTGCGATGCGGCCGAGCGGGGAGTCGGCGGCGTCGAGCGGCGCCTCGTCCGGCCACCACGCGACGACCGGAGCATCGGGGAGCAGAAGACCGGTCACCAGGCTCTCGGCGTTGCTGGCGGCGTCTCCGTAAGCGCGCAGCACGACGACCTCGCTCGCACCGGCGTCGCCGCCGACGCGGATCTGCGCGTCGAGGCGAGCGTCGCCGTCGCCCAGCGTGAGCACGATCACGCGCATGGGGTGCTCACGGGAGGCGTCGTTGGCCGCCTCGATGGCCTCTTCCGCGACGCCGTTGCGCGCGGCGATGATGAGCGTCAGAACGCGACCGAGGGCGACGGCGCCGCCCTCTTCGCGCACCTTCACGAGCTGCTTGGCGACCTGGCTGACGGTCGTGTCGGGGATGTCGATGATCACGGGCGTCTCCAGACTCGTCCGTCGCGGGCGAGGAGGTCATCGGCTGATGCCGGCCCCCATGACCCGGGTGCGTACTGCTCGGGCTGCGAGTCGAGCGATGCCCAGTACTCCTCGATCGGGTCGAGGATCTTCCACGACAGCTCGACCTCCTCATGGCGCGGGAAGAGCGGGGGGTCTCCCAGCAGAACATCGAGGATGAGCCGCTCGTACGCCTCGGGGCTCGCCTCGGTGAACGCGTGGCCGTAACCGAAGTCCATGGTCACATCGCGCACCTCGGCTCCTGCACCGGGCACCTTGGAGCCGAACCGGATGGTGACGCCCTCGTTCGGCTGCACGCGGATGACCAGTGCGTTCTGACCGAGCTCGGACGAGCGGCCCATGAGGTGCTGCGGGGCGCGCTTGAAGACCACGGCGATCTCGGTGACCCGGCGTCCGAGGCGCTTGCCCGTGCGGAGGTAGAACGGAACGCCGGCCCAGCGCCTCGTGGCGATCTCGAGCTTGAGAGCCGCGTACGTCTCGGTGGTCGACTGCGGGTTCATGCCCTCCTCTTCGAGGAAGCCGTTCACCTTCTCACCGCCCTGCCAGCCGCCGGCGTACTGGCCTCGCGCTGCGGCGAGCGAGAGGTCTTCGGGCAGCTGCACGGCCGCGAGCACCTTCTCCTTCTCGGCGCGAAGGTGCTCGGCCGACAGGCTGATCGGCTCCTCCATCGCCGTCAGGGCGAGAAGCTGCAGCAGGTGATTCTGGATGACGTCGCGCGCCGCACCGATGCCGTCGTAGTACCCGGCGCGACCGCCCACGCCGATGTCCTCGGCCATGGTGATCTGCACGTGGTCGATGTGGTTGCGGTTCCAGATCGGCTCGTACAGCTCGTTGGCGAAGCGCAGCGCGAGGATGTTCTGCACCGTCTCCTTGCCGAGGTAGTGGTCGATGCGGAAGATCGAGTCGGCGGGGAAGGCCACCTCGAGCGCGCTGTTCAGCGCCCGAGCCGACTCGAGGTCGTCGCCGAACGGCTTCTCGATCACGACGCGTCGCCAGCAGCTGTCGTCGTCGCTGTGCTCGCCGACCAGGCCGGACTCCTTCAGCTGTCGCGCCACCGTGGGGAAGTCCTTCGGAGGGATCGACAGGTAGAAGGCATGGTTGCCCATGGTGCCGCGTTCGACGTCGAGGGTCTCGACGGTCTCGCGCAGGCGTGCGAAGGAGTCGGGGTCGTCGAAGGTGCCCTGCACGAAGCGGATGCCCTGCACCAGCTGCTGCCAGGTCTCCTCACGGAACTCGGTCCTGGCGTGCTCGCGGACGGCGTCGTAGACGACCTTCGCGAAGTCCTGGTCCTCCCATTCGCGCCGGGCGAATCCGACGAGAGCGAATCCAGGGGGCAGCAGGCCGCGGTTGGCGAGGTCGTAGACCGCGGGCATCAGTTTCTTGCGGGACAGGTCGCCGGTCACACCGAAGATCACCAGAGCACTCGGCCCTGCGATGCGGTTCAGACGGCGATCATCGGGATCGCGGAGGGGATTGTGTCCGCGGGAGACGGGGGCAGTCATCGGTGGGGGATTTCTCCAAGTGGTGCGGGTGATCTCACTGGGCGGCTTCGAAGAGCGCCAGCACGTCATCCACGGCATCTGTGATGGTCAAGGTGACGACGGGACGGCCCAGGCCCGAGAGCACGGCCGCGTCACCCGCGGCCTGCGCCTCGATCAGCTGGCCGAAGGTGAACGGGCGTCCGGGGACCTCGAGATCGACGTCGGTGCGCTCCGTGATCTGCAGGAACACACCCTGCGCAGGGCCGCCCTTATGATACTGGCCGGTCGAGTGCAGGAAGCGCGGGCCCCATCCGAACGTCGTCGGTCGACCCGAGTCTGCCGCCACCATCTCTCGCAGCCCCTGCAGCTGAGGGATGCCGGTGCGGTCGACGTAGGCCTGGATGGCGACGTAGCCGTCGGCTCCGAGGCGGGCCCAGAGCGCGTCGAGCACGCTCGCGAGGGTGCCGGCGGCGAGAAGGGCGGGGTCGGATGCCCGCACCTCGATGCCCTCCTCGACGAACGCCGGCGCGGAGACGTCGGGTCTGACGTCGAGAAGGCCGCGTGCGGCCGTCTTCGCGGACTCGACGTCGGGCTGGTCGAACGGGTTGATCCCCAGGAGGTGACCGGCGACCGCCGTCGCGTACTCCCAGAGCAGGAACTGCGCTCCGAGGGTTCCGCTGACGAGGATGTCGCCCTGGTGACGCAGGTGGAGCTCGTCGGCATCGTCGACGAGGCGCACGATCTGCAGGTCGGACGGCCGGGCGTCGAGTTCGGGGGAGACCGGCAGCAGGACGACGGGGAGGATGCCTGTGCCCGCCTTGCCCGTGGACTCCGCGATGAGCTGCTCGATCCAGTCGGGCAGTCCCTCGATGTGGGTGCCGTCACTGATCAGGCCGAGCTTGTCGCG
>Ga0308158_10003475_pt1 | contig 13854 bp, 10 predicted proteins | sample PhyBR2_FD_201038 | JGI IMG/M metagenome (GOLD analysis project Ga0308158, IMG submission 201038) | Phyllosphere microbial communities from UC Gill Tract Community Farm, Albany, California, United States - DLSLB.R2 | ecosystem: Host-associated > Plants > Phyllosphere > Unclassified | place: USA... | reverse complement strand
GAACGTGTGCGCCGCGAGGACCGTCGGCACGGGCGCGCCCCCGCGCGCCCGGCGCCTGGTGACGTCCGCGCGCACCCGTTCCATCGCGGCAGTCGTCACCGCCTCATGGGACCGTGCAAGCGGTCCGTCCTCCCCCGCCAGCACGTGCCGCGCGTCGTCCGGGTCGAGGTACGGCAGCGCGTACACGAGCGCGCCCAGCCCACCCTCGGCGTCGTGCAGCTCGACCGCCGTACCCACGTCACGCGATCGCGCCCGGACGTGCAGGCCCTCTCGCATCAGGTCAGCACCGAAGCCGAGACGCGCCGCCGAGTCGTGGTTGCCGGGCGACACGACGACCTGCGCGACCTCCAGGAGGCGCCGCAACGTGCTCGACAGCAGCTCGACCGCCTCCACCGGCGGGATCGCACGGTCGTACACGTCCCCAGCCACCACGACCGCGTCGATCCCCTCCGACCGCACCACCTCGACCAGGTGGTCGAGGTACGCCGACTGGTGACCCAGCAGGTCGACGCCGTGCAGCGTCCGGCCCAGGTGCCAGTCGGAGGTGTGGAGGATCCGCATGCTCAGCACGCTATCCGCTGCCACCGACACGACCGGGCAGGCTGGCCACAGCCCCCGGGTCCGCCCTGCGACCCCTGTCGCCACCAGCCGAGACGCCACCCCCGACCCCTCACCTCCGCGCGTCGCCCGCCGATAGGTCCCGTAGCCGTGCCACACCCAGGTCGGCCCGGCCCACGAAGGTGAGGGCGAGACGCTGTGTTCTCGTTGAACGAGATCCGGGCTCTAGACGAGTCCGACTTCCCCTTCCGCGAGGCCTGGGAGGCGGACGAGCCGCTCTACCGGGACACCCCGCGGCTGGGCCGCAGCGCCCAGCTCCACACGACGCCCGACTGCCCCGCCGCGCGCAAGGCGAAGCTCTTCGTGCCGTGGGACCTCACACGGTCCCAGCCCGGCGCGACGTGCGCGGCCTGCGCCGTCGACGACTCCGAGGAGCAGGTCGCGATGCGACGCGCGCCCGGCCTCATCGACGTCGTGCGGGACGTCCACGTCTGGGTCCGCGCCGTCGACGAGCTGCAGGGCGCCCACCACGAACGCGCCCGCCAGGTCCTCCTCGCCGACGCCCTGGACGTCCTGCGCTCTCCCTTCCTCGCACGCGGCGCGACGTCCTGGATGCCCATCGAGGTCGACCGCGACGCGTGGAACAAGTGCGGCCTCGAGCGCGGCACCTACGTGCGCGACTGGATCACCCGCAAGTACGACGAGGCGTGGGCCATGGTCTCCGCCGTGCAGTCCGAGATCCTGCGGGAACGCGACAAGGACGAGAAGAAGGTGTGGGTGCTCATGAGCATGTCCCACCCGCTCGAACCGGTCGCCGCCTGGACCCGTTCCTTCACGCCGTCGCCGCGGTTCCGCATCGGGTCGCCGCCCGTCGTCGTCATGGACCAGATCCCGCCGCACCGCGACACCTTCCTCCTCGGGCCGTACGACGGCGAGATCAAGAAGGACGTCTGGCAGACGTTCGTCGAGCTGCTCGACGCCCACGCCTCGGGCCTCTTCGGCCTCGACCGCGACGAGGCGATGTACGACCACGTCCGCAGCCTGTTCGACGCCGCGCAGCGCGCGGGCGACTTCCCCCGCTTCAACCTCGCCCGCGAGCGCCGGCGCGAGGAGGAGCACCAGCGCGCTCTCGAGCGTGCCGCCGCGAAGGCCGCGAAGGAGGCCGCCGAGGCGGAGGCGGCGGAAGCCGCAGCGGCAGAGGCCGCGGCCGCGCAGTCCCCGGGCCCGGACGCACAGGACCAGCCCGACGTCGCGAGCGACCCGGGCGACGACGTCGCCCAGCCGCCCGTCGCGCCCACCACCGAGCCCGACGGCGACGCCCTCACCCGCGCGTGACGCCGCGCGCATCCTGACCAGGCGCGCGATAGCCTCGCAGCACCGCCCAGGGAAGGAACCGTCACATGTCCGCCGCCACGCCCGAGCCACGGCCACACGTCAACCTCGCCGTCCTGATCGACGCCGACAACGCCGCGGCCGCCATCGTCGAGGGCCTCTTCGAGGAGATCGCGCGCTACGGCGTCGCGAGCGTCAAGCGCATCTACGGCGACTGGACGCAACCCAACCTCGGCGGGTGGAAGAAGGTCCTGCTCGACCACTCGATCCAGCCGATGCAGCAGTTCGCGTACACGCACGGCAAGAACGCGACCGACAGCGCGCTCATCATCGACGCGATGGACCTGCTGTACACGGGCCGGTTCGACGGATTCTGCCTCGTGTCGTCCGACTCCGACTTCACTCGGCTCGCCTCGCGCCTGCGCGAGGAGGGCCTCACGGTCTACGGCTTCGGTGAGCGCAAGACGCCGAAGCCGTTCGTCTCCGCGTGCGACAAGTTCATCTACACCGAGCTGCTGCGCGCGGACGCGCAGCCGGTCGACGGGCCCGCCGACGCGCCAGCCGAGGCGCCGGCCAAGGCGCCCCGTGGTGCGAAGAAGGACAAGGCCGAGCCCGCCGCGAAGGCGGAGCCGGTCAAGGAGGACGCGAAGGACGAGGCGAAGGCGTCGCCCGTCCCGATCCGGCTCATCACGAAGGTCATCGACGACGTGTCGGACGACGACGGCTGGGCGTCCCTCGGCGTCGTCGGGCAGAACCTCACGAAGCTGCGGCCCGACTTCGACCCGCGCCTCTACGGCTTCTCCAAGCTGAGCGCGCTCATGAAGGCGCAGCCGCGCATCGAGTCCCGTCAGAGCAACAAGCACATCGAGGTCCGCGTCCGCCAGCGCTGACCTGCGGCGCAGCGGGCGGCGGGCAGGGGTCGGCCCACCGGCGCGCCCCCTGCCCCGGGCGAGTCCGTCTGTTCCGGCGCGAGTCCGCGGGTCGCAGCCGACGGACTCGCGCTGGGACCGACGGACTCGTGGCGTGGAGTGGCGTGGCGTCGCAGGGCGCGCGGCGCGCGGCGCGCGGTGACCGTGTCCGGCACCACGCCGTACCTCAGGCGCGCGGCGTCTCCGGGTCCGTCACGTCGGCGACCGTCGCGTCGAGCGCGGCGACGAGCGCGGCGGCGTCGACGGTCGCACCGGCCCCGTGCGTGCCCGCCCCGATCGACACGGTGCCCTGCAGCGTCTCGTCCGCGATGACCGGGAGAGCGGTGCGGGACCCGAAGGGCGTGATCGTGCCGCGCTCGTAGCCGGTGACGTCGAGCGCGCCGGCGGCGTCGGGCATCGTCATGCGGTTGACCCCGAGGTGCGCGCGGAGCTTCTTCCAGGAGATCTCGCGCCCGCCGGGCACGAGCACGAACAGGTGGTCGTCCTCGCCGCGGCGCACGACGATCGTCTTGACGATGCCCGACGGCGCGACGCCCCGCGCCGCGGCCGCCTCCTCGAGCGAGCGCACCCGCCCGTGCCGCGTGATCGTGAAGTCGATACCGGACGCCTCGAGTGCCGCACGGGCTCGCGCGAGCCCTGCGTCGTCGTCGGGCATGTCGGGGGCGCTGTCGTGGGCTGCCATGTCCCCACGCTACGCGCCGGGCCGCTTCCGCGAGGTAGGCCCCTCCACGCGAGGTAGGCCCATGCAAGGCCCTACCCCAAGCCGAGCCCCCTACCTCGCGAGACAGGGCCTACGTCGCGGCGAGACCCCTACCTCGGCGCAGCCAAGCGCCGGACGCGCCGACCACGCGCGCCTGACCGGACGCGCCGACCCCGCCCGCCAGACCGAGCGCGCGCCGACCCGCCCCGGCACCGCCCAGCCGCGCCCGTCAGCCCTGCTGCCCTGTGCCCTGCGGCGGGAGGTGGACCTTCGTGCCCTTCCAGCGGCGGCGCAGCCAACGGTCGTGCGACGCGACGACGACGGCGCCGGGCCATCCGTCGAGCGCGTCCATGAGCTCTTCGGCGAGCGTGAGCGACAGGTGGTTGGCCGGCTCGTCGAGGAGCAGCACGTGGGGGCTGTGCATGACGATCATCGCGAGCACGACCCGCCGCCGCTGCCCGACGCTCAGGTCGCCGATCCGCCGGTCGAGGTCGTTCGCGGCGACGAGCCCGAAGTCGCGCACGCGGTCGCTCGCGGCCGCACCCGCCATGAGCGTGAGCAGCTCGCGGGGTGTGCGCTTCTCGCCGGCGAGGTGCAGGTCCTGCTCGAGCAGGGCGATCTCGACGCCGTCGGCTCGCCGCACGGTGCCGGACGTGAGCGCCAGGTCGCCCGCGAGGGCGTGCAGGAGCGTGGACTTGCCCGCGCCGTTGGTGCCGGTGACGAGCAGGCGGTCGCCCGCACGCACGCGCAGCCTGCCCTGGCCTGCGGCCAGGAGGTCGAGCCGCCCCTGCACGACGCCGCGGCGCACCTCGAGCACGACCGGCGCCTCGCCGTCGGGCCCGGGCGTCAGGGCGCGCCCGCGGGGCGGCGCGAACCGCAGCGGCACGGGCGGGCGCGGCACCTGCTCGGCCTCGAGGGTCTCGAGGCGGGTGCGGGCGTTGCGCACGCGCCGGGAGACCTGACCCTCGACGCGGTCGCCGCGCTTGCCGTACGCCATCTTGTTGCGGTCGGTCATCTCGCGGTCGTGGCCGACCTGGCGGGCACGCACCCGCACGGACTCGCGCAAGGACGCGAGCTCGTCCTGCTCGGCCTCGTACTGCGCCTGCCAGGCGCGGCGCTCCTTGGCCTTCGCCGTGAGGTAGTCGCGGTAGCCGCCGCCGTACCAGGTGGTGGCGGTGCGGCCTGCTGCGGCGGCCTCGCGGGTCGGGTCGAGGTCGACGATCTCGGTCGCGACCTCCTGGAGGAACACGCGGTCGTGGCTCGCGAACAGCACGGCGCCGGGGAGCGCGCGCAGGGCGTCGGCGAGGAACTCGGCCGCGGTGTCGTCGAGGTGGTTGGTCGGCTCGTCGAGGACGAGGGCCTCGGGCTGGCGGATGAGCAGCGCCGCGAGGCCGAGGCGGGTGCGCTGGCCTCCGGACATGTGGGCGATCCGACGGTCGCGGTCGAGGTCGGCGAGGTCGAGGCCGGCCAGCGTCCGGGCGACGCGCACGTCGGCGTCCCACACCTCGGCTGCCTCGGCGCGGGCGAGGGCGGCGGCGTACCGGGCGGCGGCGTCGTCCCGTGCTTCGTCGGGGGCAGCGTCGACGGCCGCGGCGGCGGCCTCGAGCTCGGCGGTCAGGGCGCGGACGTCCGCGAGCGCGGCGTCGAGCAGGTCGCCGACGACGGCGTCACGCCCGAACGGCGGTTCCTGGTGCAGGTAGCCGAGGCGTGCGGGGCGGTTCACGGTGCCTGCGTCGGGGTCCTCGACGCCTGCGATCAGGCGGAGCAGCGTGGACTTGCCGACGCCGTTCTCGCCGACGAGCCCGACGCGGTGGCCGGGGTCGACGGCGAGGTCGACGTGCGCGAGGACCGTGCGGTCCCCGTAGGACTGGGAGAGGTCTGACGCGAGGAGCATCGCGGACATGGGTCACCTGCCGGGGTCGAGGGAGTCGGGCGGGGCAGGTCAGATCCACATGCCGCTGAGCCTAGCCGGGGGTCCCGGCGTCGTCCGACTGATTATCCGTGAGCTCCCACGGCGTGCGGAGCAGGCTGGCGACGTACATGCCGACGACCACGACGCCGCAGACCACCGCGACGACGAGCAGGATGCGGCCGGGGGCGACGGTCCCGCCTCCGGCGACCCACAGCTCGGTGCGCGACGGCGGGGGCGTCGGGGTGGCGCTCGGGTCGGGTGTCGCGGTCGTGAGGATGTGGCCGCGACGAGCGGCCTCCTGGGTCCGGGCGTCGCCGGGGGCGACGGTCATCGCCGTGGCGAGCGGGAGCGTGACGGCGTAGACGGCGCCGAGGACGACGGCGGGCGTGGGGACGTAGCGGTGCATGCCGCGGAGCGGCGATAGGTCGGACATGAAGCCGTGGAGCGCGACGGTGACCCCAGCGACGTACAGGACCGCCCAGGCGAGGAGGAGCGGGCCGTGGGGGGTCGTCTGGTCGTCGGCGAGCCAGAGGACGGGGGCGAGGAGCGGCAGGACGAGCATGAGCAGCCCGACGGCGGCGTCGCCTGGCGCGGGGGGCGTGCAGAGCCGGCCGTCCTTGGCGCGGGTCGCGGGGATGTCCGTGAACACCATGACCAGACACTAGCGGCCTGGTCGGGCGTGGCGGTCATCACGCGGGGCGCGGTCTCTCAGCAATCGGCGAGCCCTACCGATGGGACCTTCGTCCGCGACTAGGGGTTATCACCTAGACCTGGCCGCGACGCGCGGCTCGTGCACGACGAACCGAGGAGGAGACGACGATGGGCCTGGGCGACACCATGCGAGCGGCAGCACGCTGCATCCGAGCGGTGGCGACCGAAGAACGCGGCTTGCTCGACGCCGACGAGCTGGACGGCTACGCGGAGCGCGCGGACACCCTGGCGCCGTGCTCGTCGTGCGACCACGGCTCGTGCGCGGACGTCCGCGCGGCGTACGACGCGGCGAAGATGGCGCTGCTCGTCCTCGAAGGTGTCGACGTCGCGCAGCTCACGAACGCCCGCGAGGCGTTGCGCGCGGTCGAGCACCGTTGGCCCACGACGACGCCGGGCAACTACCCGATCGCAGCGGTACGTCACGCCTACGTCGCGGGGTACACGGACGGCGCGATCGCACGGCAGACTGCCCGTCCGTCGATCGAGCCGGCCGCTCCGACGCCGCTCTCGGTCGCGCGCGCGGTCGCCGTCGCACTCACGGAGGTGACGGGGCTGCGGCTCGACGCGGCGACGATCAGGCAGATCGCGCACCGCGCTGCCGGCACGCTGCTCGAGCCACCGCAGCAGGGTGCGCGTCCCTCGACGGACGACGGCGAGGCCGGGCTCGTCGCCTGAGGCGGGCCTCGCGACGCTGGCGGCTACGGTCGCCCGGTGGCGTCGGGTGTCGCCGCGCGTGCGGCGACCTCGTCGACGGGGGTCTCGTCCGACCACGGCCGTGCAGGCTCGCGGCTGGTGACGGCGTCGAGCACGGCGCGCCACGACGCGAGCCCTTCGCGGACCCGGTACCAGGCGGCCTTGCGCGGCTCGACGCTCTCTGAGGACACGGCCACGCCGACCGCGTCGATGCCGGCCTGCCGTGCGGAGAAGATCGCGCGCGGCAGGTGGTAGTCCTGCGTGACGACCACGGCGTCACGCACCCCGAAGACGGTCGCGGCGCGCACCGCGGAGTCGTGCGTGTCGAGGCCTGCGTAGTCCTGGACGATGCGTTCGGCGGGGACGCCTGCGGCGACGAGGTAGTCGGTCATGGCGGTCGGCTCGTCGTAGCCGTCGCGCGAGCTGTCGCCCGACACGAGGACGACCTCCACGACGCCGCGGTCCACGAGGTCTGCGGCGGCGTCGAGCCGACGCCGCAGGTACGTGGACGGCTCGCCGTCCGGTCGCAGACCTGCGCCCAGGACGAGCGCGACGGTCCGCTGCGGGACGTCTGCGGCGTCGTGCACGTGGGCGCGGCCCGAGACCTGCGCCCAGGTCACGGGCGCGACGACGGCGACCACGGTCGCGGCGGTGCCCCACGCGAGCACCCGCCGGGTGCGGGTGCGCCGAACGCGCGCGCGCGGCAGCGTCGTCACGACGGCGTCCTGGATCTCCCCCACACGCCGACCCTAGCGGCAGGCCTCCGTCGGTGCGGTGCGCAGCCAGGCGAGGCCGCACCCGAGGCCGGGCGTCCCAGGCGCCACGCCTACCATGGCCTTTCGACCGCGACCTGGAGGCGACGATGACCTCGACCCATGCCCGTTCCCGCACCCGCGCTGCTGGCGCCGCGCTCGCTCTCGCGAGCGTCCTCGCCCTGACGGCCTGCTCGGCAGACAACCGTCCCGCACTGCCGGAGATCACCCTCCCGTCGTTCGACCTGCCGAGCGGCGACGAGCTCAAGTCGTTCGTCGCGGACGCCCGGAGCCAGATCGAGGAGGTCAGCGGCGACGTCACGTCGGCAGCGAAGGCGCTCGAAGGGTTGTCGGGCAAGACGCGCGGCAGCGCGGAGGAAGCGCTCGGCACGGTGCAGGGTGCCGTCGGTCAGGTCCAGGACGCGCTCGACGCCGCCAAGGCGGGCAAGGACGACGCGGAGGCCCGGCTCGCGGCGGCTGGCGACACGCTGCAGGAGGCGCGGACGAAGGTCGACGAGGCTCTCGCGGCGGTGGGCACGTCGACCGACGAGGCGACGTCGCGCGCCCGCGGCGAACTGACGGCGCTGCGCACCCAGCTCGATCAGCTCCAGGGCGAGGTCACCGCCCCCTGACCCGTACAGAGGTGAGAACACCCAGGTCAGAGGTGTTTTCATCTCCCGCAGCCGCGCTACGTTCGAGGTAGCACGACAAAGGGGCAGAGGATGCGGCGAGCTGAGCTGTTCATCGACGACCTTCCCGTTTGCCCTGTCATCGTGGCGGACACCTGGTGGGGCAGGGCGCGGGGCATGCTCCTGCGCAGACCCATCCCCCAGGCGCTCATCGTGGTGCGCGCGCTGAGCGCTCACGGGGCCGTGCGTGGCGCGGTCGACCTTGCTCTGCTCGACGAGGAGGGCACTGTCGTCGAGACGCGCACCCTGGGGGCCTGGCGGACGACCCGGCTCCGCCCCCGCGGGAACATCCTCGAGGCGCCGCACGGCTCGTTCGAACGATGGGGAGTGCGCCCAGGGACGCGCGTGTCGATCGTCCCGCACTGACCTCGGTCGGTATCGGCTTGCGTCGACCGGGAGAATGGTTGGTCGTGAGCACCTCTGACCGTCCCGAGCAGCGCAGCGCACGTGGCGCCGGACGACGCCGCAGCGGGCGTGGCCGCAGCGGACGCGGCGCCGCCCGCTTCCCTGACACGGCGTCGCTCGACGCGCGCGCCCTGGCGAAGGCGCAGCGCGCAGCCACGATCCGGGGAGCGGTGGCCGTCCCGCCGATCACGTACCCGGAGAACCTGCCGGTCTCAGGGCACCGCGCGGAGATCTCCGCGGCGATCCGCGACCACCAGGTGGTGATCGTCGCGGGCGCGACCGGCTCGGGCAAGACGACGCAGCTGCCGAAGATCCTGCTCGACCTCGGGCGTGGGCGGGCAGGGCAGATCGGGCACACGCAGCCGCGGCGTCTGGCGGCGCGCACGGTCGCGGAGCGCATCGCGGAGGAGATCGGCGCGGAGCACACGGGGCCCGACGGCGTGACGCGTCGCGGCAAGCTCGGCGGTGTCGTCGGTTATCAGGTGCGGTTCACGGACGAGAGCTCGGACTCGACGCTCGTCAAGGTCATGACGGACGGCATCCTGCTCGCGCAGATCCAGCGCGACCCGCTGCTGCGGGCGTACGACACGCTGATCATCGACGAGGCGCACGAGCGTTCGCTCAACATCGACTTCCTGCTCGGGTACCTGACGCAGCTGCTGCCGCAGCGGCCGGACCTGAAGCTTGTGATCACGTCGGCGACGATCGACTCGGAGCGGTTCGCGAACCACTTCGCGGCGACGGCGCCTGACGGCTCACGCGTCCCGGCGCCCGTGATCGAGGTGTCGGGCCGCACGTACCCGGTCGAGATCCGTTACCGTCCGCTCGTCCCGGACCCGGTGCCCTCCGTCGTCGGAGGACCGGCCGACGGCGCCGACGTCCCCCGCGACGACGGCTCCGCGTCGCGGAAGACCGGCGGCGGCAAGGGCAAGCAGCCGCCGAAGGGCGGCGCGGGCACCGCGCGCCGGCAGGCCGTCGAGCGTGACCTCATGACGGCGATCTGCGAGGCCGTCGACGAGCTGTTCGCTGCCGGGCCGGGCGACATCCTCGTGTTCCTCTCGGGCGAGCGGGAGATCCGCGACGCCGAGGACGCCCTGCGCGGCCACCTCGGCGACCGCGTCGACGGCCGCGGCCTGCCGACGTCCGTCGAGGTCGTCCCGCTGTACGCACGCCTGTCGGCGGCGGAGCAGCACCGCGTGTTCGAGCCGCACGCGGGGCGCCGCGTCGTCCTCGCGACGAATGTCGCCGAGACGTCCCTGACCGTGCCGGGCATCCGGTACGTCGTCGACCCCGGGACGGCGCGCATCTCGCGGTTCTCGAAGGCGACGAAGGTGCAGCGCCTGCCGATCGAGCCGATCAGCCAGGCGAGCGCGAACCAGCGCTCGGGCCGCTGCGGCCGTGTGGCGGACGGCATCGCGATCCGCCTCTACTCCGAGGACGACTTCGAGTCGCGCCCCGAGTTCACCGACCCGGAGATCCTGCGGACCTCGCTCGCGTCCGTGATCCTCCAGATGGTCGCGGCGGGTGTCGCGGCGGGGCCCGACGACGTCGCGAAGTTCCCGTTCGTCGACCAGCCGGACGTCCGCTCGATCCGCGACGGCGTGGGCCTCCTGACGGAACTCGGCGCGCTCGAGACGGTCCCCGGCTCGGGTACGCGCCTGACCGACGTCGGCCGGGCGCTCGCGCAGCTGCCGATGGACCCGCGGCTCGCCCGGATGATCGTCGAGGGTGCGCGGCGCGGCGTCGGGCGCGAGGTCATCATCGTCGCGGCCGCACTGTCCATCCAGGACCCGCGCGAGCGCCCGACCGAGCAGCGCCAGCACGCCGACCAGATGCACGCCCGCTTCGCGGACGCGACGTCGGACTTCCTCACCTACCTGAACCTGTGGGAGTACCTGAAGTCGCAGCGCCGCGAGCTGTCGAGCTCGGCGTTCCGCCGCCTGTGCAAGGCGGAGTTCATCAACTTCCTGCGGGTGCGGGAGTGGCAGGACGTCGTCGGTCAGCTCAAGGACATGGCGCTGCAGCTCGGGCTCGAGGTCAAGCCCGCCTCGCGGGCGATCGTCGCTGACGGCGACGCCAAGGGCGTCGTGCGCCGCGGCGCGTCGGGCGCGCGGGCGCTGTCCGTCGCCGAGGCGATGGCAGAGGCGAAGGAACGCGCGGGGTCCGCGCCCGAGGACGTGAACCACCGCCTCGCGTGGGACGCCGACACGATCCACCGCTCCCTCCTCGCAGGCATGCTGTCGCAGCTCGGCATGCAAGAGGCGACCGAGGTCCGCGCGACGCCGAAGGGCGGCCGCCCCGCGAAGGAGGACCGCCGCGCCGCGCGGCAGGCACGCAACGACTACCAGGGCGCCCGCGGGGCGCGCTTCGCGATCTTCCCCGGCTCGGCCGTCGTGAAGAAGCCGCCGGCATGGATCATGGCGGGCGAGCTCGTCGAGACGAGCCGCCTGTGGGCGCGCGAGGTCGCGCGCATCCAGCCCGAGTGGGCCGAGGAGCTCGGCGCGCACCTCGCGAAGCGCGTCTACTCGGAGCCGCACTGGTCCTCGAAGCAGGGCGCGGCGCAGGCGTACGAGAAAGTCCTGCTCTACGGGCTGCCGATCGTGGCGCAGCGCAAGGTCCTGTACGGCAAGGTCGACCCGGCCGGGGCGCGCGAGCTGTTCATCCGGCACGCCCTCGTCGAGGGCGACTGGACCACACGTCACGAGTTCTTCCACGCCAACCGCGCGCTGCTCGAGGAGGCGGAACAGCTCGAGGCGCGCGCCCGGCGTCGTGACCTCGTGGTCGACGACGAGGCGCTGTTCGCGTTCTACGACGAGCGCATCCCCGCCGACGTCGTGTCCGCGCAGCACTTCGACCGCTGGTGGCGCGACGCCCGCCGCGCGACGCCCGACCTGCTGACGTTCACCGCGGAGATGATCGCGCCCGAGGCCGCTGCGCTCGACCTCACCGAGTACCCCGAGGAGTGGGAGCAGGGCGACCTGCGGCTCGCGCTCACGTACCAGTTCACACCCGGTCGCGCGTCCGACGGCGTGACCGTGCACGTCCCGCTCGCCGTCCTCGACCGCGTCCAGCCGGACGGCTTCGACTGGCTCGTCCCCGGCATGTGGCTCGACCTGACGACCGCGTGGATCCGGGCCCTGCCCAAGCCCGTGCGCGTGCAGCTCGTGCCTGCGCCGGACGTGGCGCGCGACGTCGTCGGCTGGATCCGCGAGCACGAGCCCGCATGGGCGGACATCACGCGTGCGGGCGACATGGCGACGCCGTTCACGGCGGCGTTCACGCGTGCCGTGCGCGCGCTGCGCGACGTGGTCGTCCCTGACGACGCGTGGGACCCGTCGCGGCTGCCGGACCACCTGCGGATGATGTTCCGGGTGTCGGACTCGCGCGGCGTCGTCGTCGATGAGGGAGCCGACCTGGTCGCGCTGCAGCGTCGCCTCGCTGCGCGGACGCAGGCCGAGGTGCGCTCGGCCGTGAAGTCCGCGGTCGGTGCGGCGCTGCGCGAGGCGCAGGCCGCCGCGCGCGACGGTGCAGCTGCTCCTGGCCCCGCCGCCGGGCCGGGCTCCGGTCCCGCCGCTGGGCTGACCGGGCCAGGCTCCGGTCCCGCCGCCGAGGTAGGGGGTTCCTCGCGAGGTAGTGCCGTCGACGGCTCTACCTCGCGTGCACGGGCCTACCTCGGCGAGGGCGGCGGCGGCGAGAGCGGCCGCGAGGGCGGCGGCAGCGGCGGCGGTGTGGAGGGGGGCAGCGGCGGTACGAGCGGCGCGGGTGCCGACGGCGCCGCTGCGAGCGGGCCCGCGGCCGGCGTGATCGAGGAGCAGACCTCCCTCGCGACCTGGCCGGTCCTGCGCGACGGCGCCGGCGCGGCCGTCCCCGGCGACGCGCTGCCCGACGAGGTGTTCACGCGCCTCGGCGCAGGCGAGGCCGCGATGACGGTGCGCGGCTACCCGGCTTTCGTCGTCGAGCTCGCGCCCCGCTCTGCTGCCCCGAAGAGCAGCGCGCAGGGTACGTCCGCGGCGCAGAAGCGCGGCAAGGGCAAGAACACGACGGGAGCGACGGCGTCGGGCGCGTCGAACGTCGAGTCCGTCGCCTTGCGCGTGCTCGCGGACCAGCGCCGTCAGGCGCCCGAGCATGCCCGTGGCGTGCGCGCGCTGCTCCTCGCGGAGACGGCGCTCGCGACCGCGCGCGTGACGACGCGGTGGACGGGGCAGCAGGCGCTCACGCTCGCGGCGAGCCCGTACCGGAACACCGACGCGCTCGTCGCGGACGTGCAGGCCGCGGCGGTCGCGGCGCTCACGTCGGGCAGCGAACCGGGGATCCCGGAGGCGTCGACGATCCGCGACCGCGCGACCTACGACGCGGCCCGCGCTGCGGTGCGGGACCGGCTCGAGGAGCGGGTGCACCAGATCGTCGGGCACGTCGTCGCGGCGCTCACGGCGGCGCGTGACATCGACGTCGCCGTGCGCGGCTCGACGAGCCTGGCGCTCCTCAACACGCTCACGGACGTGCGTGACCACGCGGCGTCGCTCGTCTACGACGGGTTCGTGTCGCGGACGCCGCCCGACCGGCTGCGGCACCTGCCGCGCTACCTGCGTGCGGACCTGCACCGCCTCGAGAAGGCGGAGTCCAACCCGAACCGGGATGCGGAGCTCGCCTGGCGGATCCGCGACGTCGAGGAGGATCACGCGCGCGCCCGTGCGGCGTACGCGTCGGGCAAGCCCGACGTGGCGCGGCTCGCGGTGCTCGACGACGTCCGCTGGCAGCTCGAGGAGCTGCGCGTGTCGTTCTTCGCGCAGCAGCTGGGCACGGACGGGTCCGTCTCGGAGAAGCGCATCCGCAAGCAGCTCGCCGGCTGAGCCCGGTCTGCGGGTGGTCCCGGCGCCGGGTCCGTCAGCCGAACTAGAGTTCAGGTGCCCCGTACGGCAGGCGTCCGGGGCACGACGACGCGAGGTGTTCCCACATGACCGTGATCGCAGCCGGGATCGGGGCGGCGCTGGCCGCCGCAGTGATCTTCTTCCGCCGCACCGGGCGCCGCGCGCTGGTCGTCGCGTGCATCGCCGTCATGGCCGTCCTCGTGGTGGTCACGGCGTTCTCGCGGATGGACAGCTCGGGCGAGGTGTCGAGCTATGGCGTCTTCGCGTTCGTCATCGTGTACTTCGCGCTCGACTACCGCGGCCGC
>Ga0308158_10003472_pt1 | contig 13858 bp, 12 predicted proteins | sample PhyBR2_FD_201038 | JGI IMG/M metagenome (GOLD analysis project Ga0308158, IMG submission 201038) | Phyllosphere microbial communities from UC Gill Tract Community Farm, Albany, California, United States - DLSLB.R2 | ecosystem: Host-associated > Plants > Phyllosphere > Unclassified | place: USA... | reverse complement strand
ACTATACTCGCTTGATCAGGTCGTAGCTCTTCCTCATTTTCGACTGTTTTTTGCTGATGATGCCACCTGCCTCTTTAGCCAGCTTGTCTGGAATACAAGTGAAGGTGGCGATAATCCTCAGCTAGTGCTACGGCGCGATGGCCCAAGCCAGAAAAGCAGTCTCTACATGGGGTATCTAAATTACTTTGAAAGCTTGTGGACGGCACGAAGCACAACCGTCGTTACCAAGACACTGATCGATAGCTGGCGATGATCCTAGACCCGTCGCAATATGGATGCTCATCAAAGCTACCATTTAACGAAACTCTTGGACTTTCTCGAACTAATGTTGGTGATATGTCGAGGGGCGATTATTCAATTTCGCTCCAAACGGGTCCTTACGCACATTCCATAGATCGCGTATTTAGATGCGCTGAAGACTGGCAAGTTTTCGCTGACATCGCAGTTAATCATGCATTTGGCGATGTTCTAGTTGCAGGTTCGATGCCGTTGCATGCCATGTTTGCGTTCGAGTTTGGTCCCGAAGCTGACGAGGCAGCAAGACGCGAGGCGACATCAGCATTCTTTAAGGCTGCCGAGGGGCGCTCTGTGCAGGTCGGCAAGTGCCATTCTAGCGTTGGCCCTGCCCCAACATCAGTCACGATCGCTGTCTGCGGAACCGGCCCTTCAATCGACGCGGCCCTGCCCACCGAAGGAATCATTTACCTCAGTCGGCCATTAGGTGCATTCAAGATGCACTTTCTTCGGGAGATGGGCGTAACTGATAGTGCAACGGCGACCGATGTTCTGACGGGTCGCGCTTATTCCAGATTTTGCCGGTCCACCCCGTGGGCGGCGCTGTCGGACGTTAGCGGCGATGGGTTGGCAGGCGCCATACTGTCGATTGCTGCACGTAGTGGGATTGATGCGTTTATCACGTTGGGCTCGACAACCGCCTTTGCTCCGGACGTGCTGAACGTCGAGGTCGAGTGCCTCATAAATCCGGAAAAGGTATATAGAGATCAGCCGATCGAGGTCAGTTCGACTTCCGCTTCGCTGCTAATGCGCCTCAAAGAAACGGCCGGGCCGTTCATTGGCCTATTGAACACAGACCAGATTACGCCAGCGCAGCTTGAACGCCAAGGCGCCTTAGTTTTAGGTTCCTATTCCAAGGGGACCGGGAAGGTTCGAGTAGAATGGCAAGAATAGACAGCGGTTCGGTACACGGCCGATTTCAACCATTCCATAATGGCCATTTGGACTATGTACTCCAGGCGGCGGCTCTCGCGGATCATTTATTTGTTGGATTGACTCAGCTCTTCCGCCCCCTCGGTAGCGAAGATGCGCAGGGTAGAGATTCAGCTGATGCGAATCCTTTGACTTTCCACGAGCGCAGTATGGTCGTTACGGCAGCTCTTGAGGAAAACGGGATACCCCTGCACCGATTTACCATTGTCCCCTTTCCAATAGAAAACCCTGCACGGCTTACGGAGTTCATACCTGTCACGGTCCCTTGCTTTACCACCTTGGTAACGGAGTGGAACGACGAGAAAGTTCATCGACTGCGCGAAGTTGGTTATCAAGTAAGAACACTTCAGGTATCGGCGCTCGACAATAATCGCGTCACATCGGGCACGGAGATTAGACGCCTTTTACGTAACAAAGACTCTCAGTGGGCACGTTATGTACCGAGCTCGGTGGCAGAGATAATTGGAACGTACTACCGAGATAGGTTTTGACGGCAACATTTTATTCTCTTCACCCACTCGACCATCTGCGCGTTATCCTCCCTCCCGAGACCGCCTGCTTCCAATTATTTTACGGTCTTGTGTGGCACAAGGCAGCTTGAGGGGATGATCAGGATGGCAGAGATGGCGCGGCACGTTCGCACCCGTATCAGGTACGATGGGCCGGCGCTCGCGGGTTATGAGATGGACGTACAGGACCTCGCGCCTGCGCTATTGGCGATGGCTGAGATCGTCCAAATTGCAAACCGTAAGTTTAACGGCGACTCGGTCGTGATCCGCGTTATGGTCGATGCCGACGTCGAACAGCAATGCTTCCAGCTCGACCTGAGCCTTATTCAATCATTCTTTGATCAAGCCGCAGTGCTGATCGGCCATAAAGATATCGCCACTGCCAAAGACATTGCGGAATGGATAGGCATCATCGGCGGCTCGGGTCTCGGCTTATTTGGGCTGCTCAAGCGCGTTTATGGCGGCGGTGACAGCAAGCCGGGGGTTACTTTGACCGCCGGCACTCGAACCGGCAAGACGGTTATAAACATCGCAGGCGACGTCCATGTTCACTCGGTCGAAGTGGCGACGGAAACAGCGAAGCTCCTCGTCGACCCGGATGTTACAAAGAACGTGAAAGCCGTACTGAAACCGTTGTAGCGCGAGGGCTACACAGACCTAACATTCCTTTATGACGATCACCCGAGAACCCAGATCGACCGACAGACCGCTCGTCAGATCATCGCCGCACCACTTATCACAACGGACGACCCACCTACCGAGAGCGTGTCCCATATCCGGGGGTCAGTTCGAATTAAAGCTGCCCAGTACGAAGGCGGCGCAAGATGGTCGCTCCTGTGGCAAGGGCGCCCTATTGACGCCGAGATGGTTGAACGTGCGGCCCATTGGGTCAGCGATTTTCAGCATAACCGGGTGACGGCTCCCCCGAACACGGTTCTCGACGTTAGCATGACGGAGACTGTCAGACTGAACGTGCAGGGGCTTGCAATCGGAAAACCTAGCTATTCAGTAAGGGAGGTTCACAACACAACACCGCCACCGGCGCAGCGAGGGTTCGAGTTTTAACGGCGCTGAGCCGAGCTCATCAGTAGGCAACTATCGCTCCGTTACCTCAAACGCACTTTGAAATTTCACTGTGTAGTCGGCGTTAACGCAACTCGACAAACGCAATAATCTCGACACATTGAGTGATAGGGCGTTAGAAGCAGGGACCTAAATCGTCAGGGGGAGTGTAAGTGCCGGGAGCAACTAGCTGGAAGGACTCGGCGGTCGTCGCAGCTTTCGTTGCGGGGATTTTCGGTTTGGGCACACTTGGTGTTACCTTTATCGACAGTAGTACCGATAGAACCATCGCCCAGAACAAACGGGTGATCGAAATCTCTGTTGCGGCGGAGCAGGCCTACCTTAACACAGCGCGCTCTAATTGCGCCACTGCGGTTGACTTTCTCAAAGACGAAAGCCCCAACCGCCAGTTTTCGAAAGAACAGCAGGTAATTTTATTTGATGATATTCACCGGGGACTCAAGAGTTGCGCTGTTGAACGAGGTGCTCGTCCCCTTCTAATAGAAAGTTCTTTATCGGGCGAAGTCCAGGAGATGCAACCGGATGGCGGCTCAAGCGGCGGCGGAGGGTCTAACAGTGTACACTAATTATTTAATTGCCAGCTGCGTGGCGCTAATCGGAGTTGTAACTTTAGCTTTTTTCTATGCGATGTTTGAACTTCGAGTTACCCGTTTTAAACTTGAGACCTTGGCTGCTCAAAACGAAGCGGAGGTTGCCAAAGCATATGAACGCGGACGTGAAGACGGCTACAACGAGGCCCACAGGAGGTATCGCGATACAAACAATTTCGAGTAGTTGAAACCACATAATACATGCGTCGATGCGGTAATAACATGTCGATTGATTGCTGACCTGAGTATTGACTTCAATCCGGCAAAATACGGTTACTCTGCTGTTTCTGCTTAGTGTTGCTACAAAATATACTGGAAGTACGCGGTTTGCCCGCGTGCCAACGCCCTGACGGGCAAAGTTGCGATGGAGTCAACCGACGCTCCCCCGAGAACAAAGCGTACGCCGTCCCCTTCCCTTGCAGGATATTCGCCACTGTACCGGGGGAGCACCGAAAGGCGGCGGCAATCTCCCGACGAGAGAACCCTCGCCTGCGGTACTCAAAGATAGCGAGCCGGGACCAAGCAGTGAGCTGAGCACTACCCCTCACCTTCGCCATTTGTAGTCCGTGTTCGGCACGCATCGACCAGACGGTGGCGTCCACGGCTGCCATAATCGCCGGGTTCGAACGCGCCGCTTCCATCGCCGCCGCACGGTAGGTCGCAACCGATGAACGGGAGCGACCAAGTGCCGCCGCGTAGAAGGACACTGACAGGCCGGGCAGGAGCATGAAGGCGTTGAACGCCGTTCGGTTCTGTCCTCGTTTGGGCGGGCGAACCAGCTGCCACGGTCCGCCTTCGACCCTCAAGGCTCGTTCTGAGTGGGATTTGGTCATCGAAACCGCGCCGCTACGGTGGCGCTCCTCAATCGGATAATTTTCTTTACAGGACAGTAGGACTGTTCAGGATGGTTTTTGTATGTAGCCGGATGAGTGGGATCGTTAGAGAAAAGGGGTTTGCAGGAGGCTAAAAGCCGTCCTGAACTGTCCGACTGTCCTGCCTCGTCAAGCTGCCGCAACGTGGCTCGCCAGCAGCACGGCAAGTTCAGCCCTGCGGGCAGGCGCGACATAGGCGCGGGCATCATGAAACCGTTCGATGCCGATGGCGCTGCCGTCATATTGCCAGCGGTTCAGCCAGCCCCAAGCGAATACCTCACCAGCACGGGCGTTCGCAGCAATGGTTGATACATGTTCTTCGGCTTCAGACATCGGCCAGAGTGTGATGGAGATGATCCACTCGTCGCGCCAACACGGCCCGACGTAGACCAAGGCAGGGGTCCCATCCGCTAACGTGATCCGCTTAGATTGGCCACGGAAGCGCTCCTGCAACGTGCAGTCCGGATCGCCTATGTCGAGCAGGCCGTGAACCAGTGCCGCTGCCCTGCCCATCTCGATGAGAGACATGTGAGTGCGGGAGGTAATGGACATAATATTCTCCTATGCTGCGATTGTACGTAATTTGATGCCGACCCGGTATGCCGACCCGCACCGCTTTTCGGCGGTGATACCGCGTCGCGTCAGAGCGCGACCAAAGGCGGTCTGGTTTAGCGGATCGCGCCCCGCGTTATCGGTGAATCGGCGGTAGTCGCCGAAGAGGTGGCTCGCCTGGATTACCTCCCCCGCTGCCAGTTCGCAGCGATCCTCGATGTAGGCGCCCACGGTGTCGGAGTCCGCCCGGAACTCCACACCTGCGTGCAGCACGGCGGCGGGCGTGGTGAGGCCGTTTGCATACCATTTGACCGCACCTCGAACGATCCACGCGAGGATGCCGGGCAATTCGCTGGTGAGCTTCGCACCTAGCCCTTTGTCCTGCTCGGCAGCGGAAAACACCCGGTTGAACGGGATCAAGCGCAGCCGACGAAAAAGGGCGGGATCAGCACCGTTGACAGCCGGCAGCGCGTTCGTCGCCAGCGCGAGCTTAAATACCGGCTGAAAGGTGAAGAACTCGCCGTAGAGGTATCGCGCCGTGATCGGCTCGTCGCCAGTCACTTGCTTGATGAAGCCCTCATTCAGACGCTGGTGCGAATCGGCTTCGGAAGCAGTGACGAACCGAGCGCCCATGAGCCGAGCAACGTCATTGCTCTGCCCACCGTTTCGGACGGTCAACGTTTCCGTGGGCGTATGGCTTGCGTAGGGTCCAAGAGCATCGGAGATGGCCTTGAGCAGCGTCGATTTGCCGTTCGCGCCGTCACCATGCAGGATCAGAAACAGTTGCTCCCGCGTCTCGCCAGTCGCGCAGTAGCCGATGACACGGTGAGCGAACTCGATTAGCTCGGCGTCGCTTTGGAATACCTCGGACACGAACCGCTCCCATGTTGGGCACGTCGCATCGGCAGCGTAATCAATGTCGACCATACGCGAGAGCAGGTGCGCCGGGTCGTGCGGAAGCGACTCCCCGGATCGAAGGTCAATCGTGCCGTTGCGGGCGTTCAAAAGGTGGCTAGGACGGTCGAAGGCATCAGCCGCGACCGGGATGCCCAGTTCAGATTGTGCGAGTTCCACCATTGCCCGAACGCGAGTGCTTGCCTGCGCCTTGAGGGCAAAGGCGATCTGCCGCTTGCGACTGTCATGGTCATTGATAGCTTGAGCCTCAGCGAGCAGCTGATCGCCTACGCTCTTCGCTTCGCGGATGATTGCCCCGTCAGCATCTCGACGCCAGCACCGGCCATCAAACTTGAACCATGCGCGGCTTGCATGGTCGAAGCGCGCCTTGCCATTCAGTGCATCGACTAGACGGCGAGCGTTGCCTACGTCGGTGTCTGGGTGACGAGACTCCGGAGTGTAACGTGCAATACTACGCGCGATGCGCTCGACCTCCGATGGGTCTAGCGGGGGATCGCACCGCACCTGATTTTCCGCAAGCAGCGCCGCCCGGATTGCTTCCTCGCCAAGCCCCCTAGCGCGGAGACTCCCAGCGAGGCTGCACATAGCACTGTTACGACCGCCTTCGCGAATCAGCCCGTTGGACGGCGGCACGGCCGCCTTGCCCCGCTTGCCGCCCCGCGCCAGCTCAATCAGATGCGCGGGCGCTTCGGCAATCGGCAGGTCGGCGGCATCCCAAGCATAGGACTTGCCGGTATCGGGATGAACGCTAGGCGCGGCGACAACGTAGCCGTCGCATTTGATGTCCACGCCCTCATAATCCGCGACGCTGGGGTGATCGCTCAGCCCGGACGCGTTCTCCGGCAACCGGAAGAACAAGTGGAAGCCGCCGCCGCCCGTGATCGCGCGCTTGGTCGCGGGGAGCGTGCCGTAGGTGCGCTCGAACCGGTCAAAGCTCGCGTCGCCACCATTCCGCGGGTCAACGTCAACGACGAGCAAGCGTGACCGCTCTCCGGTCAGGATGCCGATATTGCGGTTAGTGTCGGGCGGGAACCAATCCGCGACCTTTCGGGGGTCGCTGGTCGCGTCCTTCTTGCCGTGCGGCGTAGCAGGTACCTTGCTCCGGGGGCGAAGCGGGAGGACAGCCAACCCCTGTTCGGCATAGTCGGCGGCGGCGGTAGACATCGCGTTCATGGTGCAACCGCCGCGCCAGAGACAAATGAGTCTAGTTCTCGAATTGAATATCGGACGGCTGAGCCGAGTTTATGAAATGCCGGACCTTTGCCAGCCCAGCGCCAGCGCGCCAAAGTCTTTGGAGCAAGGCCAAGATAAGCGGCGGCATCTGTCTCACGGAGCAACTTATGGGGGGAGGTAGTCATTCGCGTTCTCTCTCAGGCGTCGTTGGGCGTGCGCTGTCCTACTCTCGTCGGACTCGCCGCCGCAACTGAACCAGCGGCAACCACATGAGAACGGAAACGGAACGAGCGATAACCCACAGCGACACGCCGTCGTTGCAGCCCCGCACCGCGCCTGCCATGATAAAAAGGCGTCGCGGTCAGTCCCGCGCGCGGGGCGTCAGAACCCCGACGATCACGTAGCAGGTCGAGGCATCTCGGCCGAGTGGCCGTCGCGTATGTCCAAAGCTTGCCCAAAAGCGGCGGCGCTTGGTGCTACGTACAGAGTTCTGAACGCCCGGCTCAGGCCGGGCAGCGCTCCGTTTCGAAGGGGGGAGCGCCGATGGGCGGGTTTGTTATTATAGTGCTTGGCTTCGGAATGGCGTTCGCCTTCTGGCATGAACTCCGTGATCGAAAACGGCGAAAACAAGCGGCGCATTCAAGTGCTATCACGCAAGCCGTTGCCGCCAATGAAGCAGAGGCGGATTTAGAAGATGCAGTTCTAAAACTGCTTGCAATCCATGTTGTCGAGCATGAGCGCACATTGCTCACCAAGCGTCGGCAGACCATCTTTACCGATGACTACGGCGTTGAAGATCGCTCCCGATGGAACCAAGAACTTTGCTATTTTATCGATCGCGTATGCGATCCCTCAATCCTCGCGTTTCATAAGGAGCGATGCTTACTGGACGAAACTCCTTACGTCCTTATAGGCATGGAGATAGACGAACTGCTGGACGCGGGCGGCGGTAGTGCGAAACCGGCTGCATACCGCGCGAATATGGCAGGCCTGGAGTTTGAGCGACTGGTCGCTGAGCGGCTGGAGAGCGCCGGGGCCGATGTTCGCTTCACTCCTGTCACGGGAGATCAGGGCGCGGATTTGATCGTGAGCCACAACGGTGAAACTATCGTCGTTCAGTGCAAGCGTTCGGCCTCAACCGTTGGGAACAAGGCCGTTCAGGAGGCTCATGCCGGGCGCACGTTTCACGATGCCGAACACGCTTGGGTTGTGAGTGACGCGCCGTTCTCCCGTGCGGCGCGCCAGCTAGCCAGCTCGCTGTCCGTGCGACTGGTCGACTTCGATCAAGTCGAAGTAGCGTTGTGAGGCATTGACCTAGTAAGCCGCATCACCTCAGCGCCGATTGCGTCGGCGGCGGCCTGAACGGGAGTTTGGGCAAGGTGGGCATAGCGGCTGGTTGTTGCCGCTTGGGTGTGTCCAAGCAACCGGCCCAACATGTGCAGGGACATCCCCATACCGGCACCGATGCTCGCGAAGGTGTGCCGCAGATCGTGGATGCGAACATCATCAAGCCCAGCGATTGCACGAAGGGCACGCCATGGCTTTTGCAGATTCACCAGCGACTTGCCCTTCACCGCGCCCGGAATGACGTAGGCGTGATCACCCGCGTTCTTTTTCAGCTCGGATAGCAGCGCTACAGCAGCGTCTGCCAGAGACACGGTGAGTCGCCCGCCCTTGGTGTCAGGCAGGCGTAACAGCTTGGCGTCTAGGTCCACCCACACCCATTTAAGCCCCAACACCTCGTTCAGGCGTCGCCCCGTCAACATCAACAGCTTCACAGCCGCAATGGCGGCCGGCGATGCCTTGGCGGCGGCGGCGTCGGAGTTCAGCACCTGCCACAGCCGGGCAACCTCAGCACTGGTTAGATAGCGCTCCCGCTTTTCCTCGCGGTAGCGATCAATGTTCTTGGCCGGGTTGGAGTTATCCGGCCGCAAGCCCCATCGCTCGGCAAGGCTGAACATCTTGCTTGCCATAGCGAGCATCCGGTTCGCCTCATACGGCGTGGCGCGAAGGGCATGGTGAAGCCCCGCAATGTCGGCACGGGTGACGGATGCAACCTTCTTCGCGGCCAGCGCTGGCAGAACATGGGCATCGATCAAGCGCCGGTCATTGCGAATGGAACTGTCCTTCTTCCGGGTTTCCGCGTGCTCTGCCATGTACCGGCTACACAGGTCTCGCACGGTCGGCGCCGCGCGGTCCTGTGTCCTAGCCTGTGACGGGTCCCTGCCCTGCGCCACGTCGGCCAGCCAGCGGCGAGCAACGTCGCGCGCCGCCTCGGGCCGCATTGGTCCATGCGCTCCGATCGCCGGGCGACGCTGCTGCCCCTCCTTAGTTCGGTAGTAGAGAAAGTAGGAGCGCTTGCCCTTCGGAGTGACCTTGCAGCCGAACCCGGCGATTTCACTGTCCCAGACGATCACGTCCGTCGCGTCGGGCTTTATCGCTTCCACGCTCCGAACCGTCAGCTTGGCCTTCATGCTACCTACTCCGCTCAAGTAGCGCGCAGGTAGCAGGTTACAGCAATTCATGGCAATGCCTAGCGTAGACAACCGCACTGAGTTTCCTTCAGTTTCACGATGTTAGCGTTGTTTAGCGCAGTAAGGCGTAACCCAGCAAACTGCTGGTTTGGAGACTCTTAATCAGCGGGTCCTTGGTTCGAGCCCAAGTGCGTCCACCAGAGTTTCCAACGGCTTCGCAGCGATGCGGGGCCGTTTTGCTTTTGCCGTCCCCTGATTTTCCCCTTTTTTGTGCGCTTTGGCGCTGAGGTAATGGCGCCCACAGACAGCAGTCGCTGTATGGTCGGGCCCACCCCGCCGTCTCTGCTCCAAGGCCAGACCGGAGCAGCGCTTTCGTGGAGAGCGATCTGGGCAGTTTAGGGCGGTGACATCAGGTAAACGGATGTCTATTCAGAAAGCTGCCGTCGGACGCTAGGCCGCCATCTCCGCGATCCGGCGTATCGCCGAGCGCAGGTCGAGGCGCGGTATCCTCTCGTCCAGGACCGCATCAGTGCCGGAATGGACCACGAGCTGTTCGGCGATGCCAAGTTGGGTGCAGGCCCGAAGGAAGCCTGGCTCAGCCCGCTTATTGGGCCCTACTTTGAACTCGATCGCGATCTGGCTGCGTCGCTGGCTCGGAAGATCTAGGATCAGGTCGATTTCGTCCTCGCCCTGTCCATTGTCGAAGCGGTAGAATTGCGCGCTGCATCCCTCACCCGCCGACGCGATAAGAGCCTCGATCGCGTAGCTCTCGAAACTCGCGCCGATCGCCTTATGTTGCGCAAGCTGTTCACGGGTCACAATGCCGAGCATCGCATGCAGCAGGCCAGTGTCCCGCACAAACAGCTTGTCCTTTAGCTCGGCGTCGGCCCGTTCGAATGCGACGATGTTGCGGAGGCGACGGACCAGTCCGAGCTTTTCCAGCACGTGCACGGCCGAGTTGAACTCGGCGCGCTTGCCGAACTTATTCGTGTTGTCGTCGATCTCGGCGCTGTTGCGCAGGGCCAGCCAGCGGAGGAGCTCACGCAACTGGAACGCGGCGGGAAGACCCCACCGGGTGTAGTCTCGCTCCAGCAGGGGTTCTATGAGCTGGCGGCGCCATGCGAGACTGAAGTCGTCAGTGGTGGCCGCGAGCTCTCGGGGAAGCCGCCGCGCAGCCAATGGCGCATCGGATTGGGCGTCGGCAGCGGCTCCGACATCGGGAATGCCGCGATAGCCGAAAGCGGGCCCATCGCCGACGAGAGCCTGTTGGCGCCGTCGTCGAGCTCGTCGAGGTGGAGCGGCGTAACCTCGATTGCCGCGAACGCGCCGGTCAGTGCGTCGCGGATGGCGAAGCTGGTGGAGAGGTCGTTCGGCGCGACAACGAAGCGCGTCCTGCCTCCAGTCCTCTCGCTGGCCCGTACTGCGGAGACCAACGCCGGGACCATGGCCTGGTCGAACTGGTCTAAGACGGCGATGGTATCCGATCCCGCCACTTCCGCGGGATTGGAGCACAGTGCCGCGTCGGGGCGCCGTTCCAGCCAATCGGCGATCAGACGGCTTCGACCGACGCGTGGTAGCCCCTGAAGGATAATGATCGTGCGCAGCTTAACCGCCGCATCGAGGTGCGCCTGGAGACGAGGTCGCCCGTTCATGCCGGTCGGATGATGTCGAGTACGATGATCTTGGTACGCCCGTCGCCCGTGCTGACGCTTAAGCTGGCGAGTGCGTCGCGCAGTTCGCTCGCGGTCTGCGGGGGCGGCACGTCACCCGGCGGTGCCTTGGGCGCTTTCGCCGCCGCACGTCCGAACCATAGGACTAGGTAGATGCCCCGCTCGGCTCGGTGGTCATTGGCATAGAGCAAGTCGAGCTGTCGGTCGGCGGCCGTCCAGAGATCTCGGTGCCATTGGCCCTTTATCTCGATCGGGATAATCATGTCGCCGAGCATGCAGAGGATGTCGCATCGCTTGGAGTCCGCCAGTTGACCCTCCGGCAGCGCCTTAATCCCGAACGGGAGGTCGCCGAGCATCTTAATAATAGTGTCCCGGCAAAGCACCTCGGTCGCGGGGCGACCGTCGACAAAGAAGTCGCGGTACCAGTCGACGTCGCTTCCTCGAATTTTGGCCTGGATGGCACCGAACTCCTCGACCATCACGGCTAGGAACTGGGCGGCGGTCGTCGGGGTCTGGTCAGTGACAGCGGCGATGACCGTGTCGAGACCCGGCGATTGCCACTCCGCCTCGACGCACTTCCGCTTCTGCTCCGCGACCGCGACCCGTAGCACATCGGTGTACCCGTCGGCGGGGGCGTCTCGGAGGTCCACGAGCGCCTCGGTCGCCGCCGCCAAAGTATTGTCGCCGAGGCGGTTGATCAGCGTCGAGATATAGTCGGCGGCATCCCACGGGTTGGTGTCACCGGTCGTGACGGTGTTCGGACGTTGCGCCGCTGGATGGAGAGGGCGGAAGGTCGCGATTGCCCATGCTAGCTGCGAGACGTCGAGCTGAGTGTGCTGCGCACCGTGCCGCCGGTCGCCTAGGCGCGCGCGCAGGTGCCAGAGGAGTTCGGGCTCGATGTCCCCGCCGGCGGTCAGCGAGCGCAGCGTCTCGGCGAAGTCGACGATTATCCCGACCGCGTCCCAAGTTCGCCGACGCTCGTCGCCGAGGCCCGAAGCCCGCCGTTCCCGGACGATCGAGCGGAGCGTCTCACGGCCCTCGTCCGTGCCGATCAGCCGGTCAAGGATTTCGGCCTCGGCCTCGCCGGACATATGCGGGAAGCGCCCGATCCACTCGAGCGCCAGCATCTGCGCGCTTAAGCTGTCCTCCTCGCCGCCCATGAATGCGTACAGGCCATGGACATGCTGGAGGCTCGCCGCGAACTGGGGCTCAAAGAACTGCCGAAGGGCGCTTTCGTAGACGCCTCGATGGCGCAGCTGGTCCGCGAGCCGTGCTTCGAGGCCCACAATGCCGGCGTGATCGTGGATCCGGGTGTGGCGCAACTCAAAAAGACCGGCCATCAGCCGCTCATCGGGAAGGTCGTCGAAGCCTCGCCCGGTTCTCTGCCGCTCGGCCAGCCCGGAGACGATGATATATCCGGCCGCCCATTGACTGCCCTGCGCATGGCTTTCGCTGATTTCGGTGGCGCTTGGATGGGGCGGGTCGAGCTTCAGGAAAGCGTCAAATCCGCTAAGCGCCGCATCCCGGAGTTCTGGACCAAGCCACTCGGCCAGCCGGGCAGGGCCGTCTGATGCATCGTCGCCCATGTCCTGAAACAGCTTCAGATAGGCCTTCGCGGGGTTGACCACGTATCCGTAGTCGCCGCGCCGTAGCTCCTCCACGTGCTCGGCGAAGTTTACGCGATGTTCCTCCCACTCGGCCTCGCGCTCTTCCCGCCGTTCGCGCGCCCGTTTTTCCTGCTCTATCTGCCACTCGGGCACGACGTACTCGGCGAGCTTGGCAAGCCACTCAGTCGCTTCAGCGTCACCGGCGGCAAAGCGTACCGCGGCGTCCCGCACGGAGGCGCCGTTGTCCGGGCCATGCCGTGCGATGGCCACCACGTCCCGCCAACGGTCGTCGCCATCTTCGAGAGTGGCGAGCAGCGCGCGGACGTCGGATTCATTCGGCATGAGGCCGGCCGAGCGCTCCGACATTCGCCAGTTGCGCTGCCATGGCGACTTCTCGCCGGGGAGATCGAGCAGGACGTGCCGCTGCAGGGTACGGCGGAGTGTCTCGTCGGTCTCGAAGATGCGGGCTACCTCTTGGCGCGTCTCGCGCTGGTAGCCGTTACGCTCGTCAAAGGGCTCCATCCACGACCAAAGCATCGCGAAGTCGAGTTCCGGAAGGATCAGACGCCGCGCAAGGAGGGCGTAGAAGAGGTCGGTCACCGCGCCATCCTCGCGCCGCTCGCGCGGCCTACCTAGGGCACGGGCGCGATCAGCCACGCCGCCGATCAGGACGCCGAGGCGGTCGTCGGGTAGGTCTCGCTCGAGCGAGAAGAATACCCCGACCGTTCGCTCGGTACGGTCGAACTGCGCCCGGACCATGTCCAGTAGCAGCGCGTCGCCGAAGCGTTCGTAGCCGATCTCGTTCATCAGCTCGCTGACTAGCCGGACGCTGTCGTCCGTGTCCTGCTTTAGCAGGGTCTCGAACACGCTGGGCCAATCGAGCGGCGCGCCGCTCTCCACGAGGCGCTCGCCCGCCTCGCTCCTGTTGGCGAAGGCGTCAGAAATCGACAGCAGAAGTGACGTGAGCTCGTCCGTCAGTGCCGCGATCAGGGGCGACCGCTTGAGCGCCTGAAGCACGAGCAGCCGGAGCCCGAACTCCACGTCCGGCCCGGCGACGGCGTCGCGGATCTCAGGAAGCAGTTCGGGCTGCACTAGACCGCCGCTTCGGTACTCAGACCAGTCGCGAAAGCGCGGGTTGGTCTTGGAGAGGCGCCGCAGTGCGTGAAACAGGGCGCGCCCCTGCGAG
>Ga0308158_10003466_pt1 | contig 13888 bp, 9 predicted proteins | sample PhyBR2_FD_201038 | JGI IMG/M metagenome (GOLD analysis project Ga0308158, IMG submission 201038) | Phyllosphere microbial communities from UC Gill Tract Community Farm, Albany, California, United States - DLSLB.R2 | ecosystem: Host-associated > Plants > Phyllosphere > Unclassified | place: USA... | reverse complement strand
CGATTTCAACTTCACGCAGCTTCCCGATGATCTCTTCCGGCTTGTGCTTTTTCGCAGGCATTCGTCGTCCCTTCCTTGATCCAGACTCTCATAGTCGATGGACCGCTCAGAAGGGGGCAGCTCAATCAGCGCCCGTCCAGCATCAGATCAACCCAGCTCGCAGGTGCTCCTACCTGAAAGTAGACCTTTGCTTTAAGCGAGCGAAATGGCAGCGAAGTCCTAGTCCTAGCGGCCCAGCGCGGTCGTTGGTGCTCCGGAGAAGCCCCCAAAACGTGATGTGAACAGACGACCGCTTTTGAGAAACGCGGATTCTATCGTAAGCGACCGGAGATGGGTCAAAAAGGAGATTAGGTAGGTTAAAGTATAACGGATAGAATGGTGCAACTAATTCATTGGTAGTGGGGTGAGAAGTATCGAGCCATCATTATTCGCAATCATTCGAATAGGAAAGCTCTGTTGAACAGCATCGATGAACTGCTTCGAATCAGATGTGCCAAAACGTCCTCCGACGCGTAGTGCGGCAAGGCGATTATCACTAAGAACTATCGGCGCACGCCGGTACCGGTTAAACTCCGCAATGGCTTGTTCGAGGGTATCGCCGTCAAGTTCAATCACGCCTTCTTGCCAGGCAGTGCGTTGTCGGATGATGGCTTCGCCCAGATGGTTGGTTTCCGCGACCCCACCGCGGATGACGGCGCCGTAGCCCGCAGCCACCGTGCGCAGCATCTTCGCGCCGTCGCTGACCCCGACGGCACCGCGGGAGACGGTCAACTCGACCAGTTCGGCGCGGATCCGTACGTTGAACGCGGTGCCCAGCACGCGGAGCAGGCTGTCACCGACCTGAACGTAGAAGGGGCGTTGTGCGTCATGCGCGATGTCGAACATCGCTTCGCCCTGCAACAGTCGAACGACGCGGCGGCTTGTTTCGAACGCGACCGCGATAATCGAGCCGGTGTTCAGGTCGATCCGGCTGCCGTCGATGAGCGATACCGAGCGGCGCGTGCCGATATCGGTGGCGTAGCGTTCATCGCGCGATCCCAATGCGAGCGTCGTCGCGATGCCGCCCACCGCGCTTGCGGCGAGCAGGCCGGTGAGCAGCGTACGTCGATGCGTCGGCTTGGCGATCCAATGGCCGGTCGGGTGCGAGCTTTCGCGCACGGCGTCGCCTTGCGGAGCGACCGCGCGCAGCCGACCTGCGGTCTCCCACGCGCTCTCCGCCCGGGCTAGGGCGATCGCGTGGAGAGGGCTCTGGCCCGCCCAGTCCATCGCGATCCGTTCGCGCGCGGGATCAGGGGTCGACGAGAGGCTAGCGACCAGTCGCGCCGCCTCCGCGTCGATCTCGGACCTCTTCGATTGCGCGGTAACGTTCAACGGCAACTTCCTCGCGGTCCCTGATCGCCTGCATAATGCGGGTGATCGCCTTGGTCAGGTGCTTTTCGACTGTAGAAACGGACAGACCCAATTCTTCCGCTATCTCCGTCATCGAACGATCGTGCACGCGTCGTAAAAGGAACACGCGGCGGCATTGCGGGGGCAGCGTGTCGACGATCACCTTCAGCCGGCGGAGTTCGTCGCGCGCATGGAGCCCGGCTTCGACGCTGTTGTCGACATGAAGAAGGTCGAGATCGGCGACGACGTCGAACGAGACGATCTTGTCGCGCCGCGCGATGTCGATGATCAGATTGCGTGCAATCTGGAACAGGAAGGCGCGGCCGCGATCGATCCGCGTAAAATCTGCGCAAGCATAGGCGCGCGCCATCGTCTCGGCAGCAAGATCCTCGACGTCGTCGCGGTTGCGGACGATTCGGCGCAACCGTGCGAGCAACGCCGGTTCGTGCGGCAACACGACGGTCTTGAACCAGGTATATCGATCGATATCGGCAGCCACGACGCACTCCCGGGCGTTCGAGTTGCCTCTCCTAAAAGCGTCTTCGATTCGTAACAAACCACGACGCAGCGATCCTGTCCAGTGCGTGGAGATGCGTGAAGGACGCCGAGATGGTGTGAAAATTTCGTAAATGACGGGTGGCGGGTTCTTATCGGCAACTCGTTCGAAGGGGCAGGACGCTACGGATCGGGGGATCTTCGCCACATGCCAGCCTTCTCTATTGTCGCACGCAGCCTAGCCGGTTGTGCCGTGATCGTCGGACTTTCGACCGCCGCGATCGCCCAGCCGCAAGAGGTCAGTTTCAGGATTGCCGAGCAGCCGGTGCAGGCCGCCCTTGCGCAATTCTCGCAGCAATCCGGGCTGCGGTTGCTCTACCCCTATGAGCAGGTCATCGGACTGCGATCGCAGGGCATCCGCGGCGCGATGTCGCCACGCGATGCGCTGACACGGCTGATCCGCGGCACCTCGCTGAAGATCGTCGTCATCAAGGACGGCTACGTCGCATTGCGCGCCGACAAGGCTGCACTCCGGCCGGTCGCGCTCGCGGCGGCGATGACGCGGCCAATCGCAGGGCAGGTCGTGCAGCGACGCGATGCCGCGCCGACGCCGCCTGCGCCACCTGAGACCCAGGTACAGGAGGATGCCGGCAGCGATATCGTCGTCACCGGATCGCGGGGCCAGCCGCGGACGGTCGCGGACAGCCCGACGCCGATCGACGTCATCGGTGGCGCCGACTTGCAACGCACCGGGCGGTCGGGCGTGCTGGCCGCGCTCAACACGCTGATCCCGTCGTTCAACCTGCCGTCACGCGCTGGCGGGGGCACGTCCACGGTGATCTCGACCGGCGGCCTGCGCGGGCTGAACCCCGACCAGACGCTGATCCTGGTCAACGGCAAGCGGCGCCACAAGACGTCGCTGATCAACGCGGTGTCGACCTATTACAACGGCTCAGTGCCGGCGGATCTCGACATGATCCCGACCGCGGCGGTCGATCATATCGAAGTGTTGCGCGACGGTGCGGCGGCGCAATACGGGTCGGATGCGATCGCCGGCGTCATCAACATCATCCTGAAGAAGTCGTCGAGCGGCGGCTTCGCGACCGCCAGCGCGGGCCAAAACATGGATCGCAGCGACGGCGAACTCTATCGCGCCGAGTTCGATATCGGCACGAAGCTGGGCGAGGACGGTTTCCTCAACGTCGCGGTCGGCGCCAAGAAGCAGCTCGCCTCCAACCGCGCCGAGCCGATCGCGTCCACGATCCGCCTCTATCCGCTGGTCGCCGGCCAGCTCGATCCGCGCGAGGCGACGATCAATCGTCAGGTCACCTCCAATTACGGCGCGATGCCGCAGGAGAGCATCAACGGCAGCTACAATGCGGGCTATAATCTGGGCGATGTCACGCTCTACAGCTTCGGCACGTACGGCCAGCGCAAGTCCGACCTGAACTACACGTACCGCCCGGCAACCAACGCCAACTCGCTGCCGGGTGTCTACCCGAACGGCTTCTATCCCCGCGTCGTGATCGCCGAGGAGGATTACGAGTTCGCGGTCGGCGCGAAGGGCGACGTCGCTGGCTGGCACTGGGATTTCAGCAGCACGCTCGGCAAGAACCGCTCGCGGCAGAATGCCGACAACACGATCAACGCCTCGCTCGGACCGACCAGCCAGACCGAATTCTACGTCGGTACGCTGGTGTCGAAGGAGGCGGTTAATTCGCTCGACCTGACGCGCGGCTACAAGGTCGGCGGCGGCAACCTCCAGGTTTCGACCGGTATCCAGCACCGGATTGAGAGCTACCAGATCAAGCAGGGCGAACCCGCTAGCTATGCGGCGGGAACGTACACCAGCAGCCTCGGCCGACCATCGCCCGGCGCGTCGGGTGCGGCGGGGTTCACGCCCGACGACGCCGGCTTCATCAAGCGCAACAACTTCGCGGGGTATCTCGACGTCGCGTACGATCCGACGCGCGACATCACGATCGGCGGCGCGGTTCGGTATGAGCATTATGACGACGAGAGCGGCGATACGCTGATTGCCAAGCTCAATGCGCGATATGCGCTCACGCCGTGGGTGGCGTTGCGCGGTGCGGTGAGCACCGGGTTCCGCGCGCCGGCGCTCGCGCAACAGATCTATGCGTCGACGACGGGGCAGTTCCGCAATCTCGGCAATCCGCCGGTGCTCAACCTGTTGCAGATCAAGACGCTGCCGGTCGGGTCGCCTGCCGCGATCGCGCTGGGGGCCGAGCCGCTGACGCCAGAGAAATCGACCAACTTCAGCGGCGGGATCGTCCTGCAACCGCTCGAGCGACTGACGGTGACGATCGATGGCTATCAGATCAAGGTGAAGGACCGGATCGCGATCACCAGCACGCTGACCGGCTCGGCGGTGTCGGCGATCCTGATCGCGAACGGCCAGTCGCCCGATATCAGCGCGCAATATTACACCAACGCGATCGACACGCGGACGCGCGGCATCGACGTGGTCGCGACCTATCGCCACCCGCTGTTCGATATGGCGAACCTGTCGTGGAACCTTGGCTACAACTACAACAAGACGATCATCACCGGGGTGAAGGACAACCCGGCGGCGCTGGCGTCGCTTGGCGCGGACTACGTACTGTTCGATCGGCTTTCGCGGAGCAACCTGACGGTCAACCTGCCGCGCACGAAGCTGTTCATCGGCAACGTCGCGACCGCGGGCGACTTCTCATTGAGCACGCGCGTCGTCCGGTACGGCGGGTTCAAATCTTATGGCAACGCGGTCGTCAGCGATCGATCGTTCGGTGCGAAGTGGATCACTGATCTCGAATTCGCGTGGCAGGCGACCAAGGCGCTGAACCTCGCGGTCGGCGCGAACAACCTGTTCAACACCTATCCCGACCGCAACGACACCGCGACCAACGTCAACACCGGTGCGGGCTTCTATTCCACCGGTGGCGCCTACGGGTTCACCGGCGGTTTCTATTACGGCCGCGTGTCGGTCGAGTTCTGAGGATGAGCATGCGCAACCTTATGATCGTGAGTGCCGTGATCACGGCTGGCCTGATGGCACCCGCCGCGACCTCGAAGACGCCTGTTGCGAAAGGCGGCGAGATTTTGTGGGACAGCTTCGGCGTGCCGCATGTCTATGCGAAGACCGAGGCGGGGATCTTCCACGGCTTTGGCTATGCGCAGGCGCAGAGCCACGGTAATCTGCTGCTGCATCTGTACGGCGAGGCGCGGGCGCGGGCGGCGGAATATTGGGGCGACAAATACGCGGCGTCGGACAAATGGCTGATCGCCAACGACGTACCCGAGCGATCGTCGCGCTGGTATGCACAGCAAACGCCGCAGTTCCGCGCCGACCTCGATGCGTTCGCAGCCGGAATCAACGCCTATGCCGAGGCGCACCGCGAAACGCTCGATCCGACCGTGCTGCAGGTGCTGCCGATCCGCGGCGTCGACGTGATGGCGCACGCGCACCGGCTGATGAACTACGTCTATATCGCGTCGGAACAGAAGGTGCTGGCGAACCCCGAGGCGAACGAGGCGGGTGGGTCGAACGCCTGGGCGGTCGCGCCATCTCGCTCGGCGAGCGGCAAGACCTTGTTGCTGGCCAACCCGCATCTACCCTGGTCGCCGAGCCTGCTGACCTATTACGAGGCGCATCTGAACGGGCCGGGGCTATCGTTGTACGGAGCGACCCAGGTCGGGCTGCCGATCCTGCGTTTCGGGTTTAATGACCAGTTGGGGTTCACCAACACGGTCAATACGATCCTCGGCTTTACCGCGTACAACCTGAAGCTGGCGGACGGCGGGTATAGTTTCGATGGCAAGACGGTGCCGTTCAAGACGGTGGGCAAGAGCTTCAAGGTGCGCCAGCCCGACGGTACGCTGAAGATGGTCGCTTTCGAGCAGCGATCGAGCGTGCAGGGTCCGGTGTTCGCGACCCCCGACGGGCGCACGATCGCGCTGAAGGTGGCGGGGCTCGACCGGCCGGGCGTGCTCTCGCAATATTACGACATGGGTCGCGCGCGGGACTGGGCGCAGTTCCAGAAGGCGGTGCGGCGTGTCGAGGTGCCGATGTTCAACATCGTCTACGGCGACCGGGCAGGGCACATCCTGTACCTCGACAACGGGATTCTGCCGAAGCATCCAGATGGCGATTTCAGGACATGGTCGCGACCGGTGGCGGGCGATACGTCGAAGACCTTGTGGACCGACGTGCACGGCTATGACGAGCTGCCGAAGGTGGCCGATCCGGCATCGGGCTTCGTTCAGAACGCGAACGATCCGCCTTGGGTGTCGACTTGGCCACAGGTGCTCGATCCTGCGAAGTTCCCGGCCTATGTCGCGGTGCGCGGGCCCATGAGCCAGCGTGCACAGATGTCGGTCAAGCTGCTCGCCGAGGGGCCGAAGATCGGCTTCGACGACTTCGTCGCGAAGAAGGTCACGACGCGGTCGCTGATGGCGGACCGATTGCTGCCCGAACTCGTGCCGCTGGCGGAGGCAAGCGACGACCCCGAACTCAAAAGCGCGGCGGCGTTGCTGAAGGGCTGGGACCACCGCTTCGAGCCGGACGCGCGCGGTGCGCTGCTGTTCGAGACCTGGGCGCTGCTGTTCTCGCCAACCAACTTCACGACGCTCAACAATTACCGCGAGACCTGGTCGACGGAACGGCCGCTCGAGACGCCGACGGGGTTGAAGGATCCGGTCGCGGCGCTGGCGATGCTGAAGGCGGCGGTGGCGAAGACGCAAACGCTGTACGGCGCGGTCGATCGGCCGTTCGGCGAGGTCTCGCGCTTCCATCTGGGGGCGGTCGACCTGCCAGGGAATGGCGGGTTCGGGAATACCGGCGTGTTCCGGACGATGACGTGGGGGCCGATGAAGAACGGCCAGCGCACGCCGCTCCACGGCGAGACCTGGGTGTCGATGGTCGAGTTCGGGACGCCGATGAAGGCGGTCGGGCTGATGAGCTACGGCAATTCGAGTCAGCCCGGATCGAAGCACGAGTCCGATCAACTCTCGTACCTCGCGAACAAGACGTTCCGGACGCTTTGGACGACGCGCGGCGAAGTCGAGAAGCATGTCGAAGAGACGACCAAATTCTAAATTCGGGGAGACGACGGATGACGAAATTCTGGATGGCGGCAGTGTTGGCTGCGATGACGGCGAGCCCCGCGATGGCGAAGGACGCGCATAGCGGGACATGGGTCTCGAACGAGGCGAAGAGCTACTGGAGCGACGGCAAGTTTCCCAAGGGCTTCAAGCTGACGATCGAGATGAAATTCGAGCCGAACAAGCTCGTCTATCACGCGGTCAACACGACCCGGCCCGAGACGCCGTACATTAACGATTTCGTCGCGACGCTGGACGATAGCGTCAGCCCGATGGACAATCCGCGCTTCAACGAAATCCGCATTAGGCCGCTCGATGCGGACACGTTGCAGGTGCTCGAGCAAAAGAACGGCGATGTGATCGTCGGGCAGTACTGGCGGTTCGCCAAGGACGGAAAGTCGTTGGTGCGCTGGGGCATCGGCAAGGCGCCGGACGGCAAGTCCAAGGCGTTCCTCGAATGGTTCGATCGGGTGAAATGATGCGCAAGATCGTCGCCGTTCTCCTTGCCGCACCGCTGATCGTCGGCGCGGCGCCTGATGCTAAGACGGCGCGCGCGGTGCACGAGCGCGCGATCGTGCTCGATACGCATTTCGATACGCCCGCCAATCTCGGGCGCGCCGGGTGGAGCATCATGGATCGCCACGACGTCGCGGTGACGGGCGACCAGGTCGATTATCCTCGGATGGTGAAGGGCGGTGTCGATGGCGGGTTCTTCGCGATCTATATCGGGCAGGGGCCGCGCACGCCCGAGGGCGACCGGGCCGCGCGCGATGCAGGCCTCGTTCGCGCGGTGCAGATCCGCGAGATGGTCGCGGCGCATCCTGACGTGTTCCGGTTGGTGACGACCTTGGCCGAGGCGCGGGCGGCGGTCGCGGGCGGCAAGCGGTTCGTGTTCATGAGCATGGAGAACGGCTATCCGTTCGAGGCGGACCTGACGCTGATGCGGACGTTCCAGCGGCTTGGCGTGACGATGATGAGCCCCGCGCATTTCAAGAACAACGATCTCGCCGACAGCGCCACGGACAAACCCGAATGGAACGGCCTCAGCGAGAAGGGGCGCGCGTTCGTCGCAGAGGCGAACCGGCTGGGGATCGTGATCGACGCCTCGCACAGCTCGGACCTGTCGCTGCGCCAGATGATCGCGCTGTCGAAGGCGCCGATCATCCTGTCGCATTCGGGCGTGCGCGCGATCTTCGACCATCCGCGCAACGTGACCGACGCGGACCTCCGGCTGCTCGCGGCAAAGGGCGGCGTGGTCCAAGTCAATGCGTTCAACGGCTACATGGTGCCGCAGCCGAAGATCGCGGAGCGCGATGCGGCGATGAAGACGCTGATGGTCGGCATCAATTTTGAGAAGTTGACCGATTCGGATCGCCGGAAATTGGTGGCCGGGCGCAAGGCGATCGACGCAAAATGGCCGGTGCCGAAAGCGCATTTCGACGACGTGATGAAGCATCTGCTCCACGCGATCGAGTTCGCCGGGATCGACCATGTCGGGATGAGCGGTGATTTCGATGGTGGCGGCGGGGTCGAGGGGTTCGACGACGTCACGGACTATCCGAAGATTACCGCGGCGTTGCTCGCTCGCGGGTTCACCGCGGCGGACGTGGCGAAGGTGTGGGGCGGCAACGCGTTGCGCGTGCTCGACGCAGCGCAGCGACTGGCCGAGCCGGGTGTGAAACCGGTAATACCCGTGACGCAGTGATCGCAAGGCCGGCGAGCCGCAGAAAGGCCGCCGCGGATTGAATTAGGGGGAGGGGACCGGGACGCCGTTAGACGGTGGCCGGTCGGTCTGAAGGCACTCAACGGTCGGTTCGCCGACCCAAAAGGGAGCCTTTCGCATTGACCAAAGCCCGTTATGCCGCCGGTACCGCGCTCGCGCTGTTGATCGCACTCACCGTCCCCACGATCGCCTCGGCGCAGGTCGCGTCGGCCGAGAATGCCGAGGAAACCACGGGTGACATCGTCGTCAGCGGGCGTCGCATCTCGCAGGCGGACGAAGCGGTCGGGCAGGACCGGATCACCAGCACGGTCGCGGTCACGCGCGAGGCGCTGCTGTCCGCGCCATCGGGCATCTCGGGCCTCAAGATGCTGGAGTCCTTGCCGGGCTTCAACGTCCAGACGGATGGCGCGCTCGGCCTCTACGAGTTCGGCAACAGCGTCCAGGTGCGCGCGTTCAACCTCGACCAGATCGGCTTCATCGTCGACGGCATCCCGACCGGGCGCAGCGACGCGTTCGGCGGCAGCCCGATCTTCCGCTACGTCGACAACGAGAATCTGGGCGTGGTCGAGGCCTCGCCGGGCGCAGGCGGGGTGACGATGCCGAGCTACTCGTCGCTTGGTCCAATCGTCAATTACCGCTCGATCGAGCCACAGGAGGATCTCGGCGTGTTCGCGTCGCAGAGCTTCGGCGATTTCGACATGAAGCGGACGTTCGTGCGCGTCAGCACCGGGCGAGTCGGGCCGCTGAAAGCCTATGTCAGCCGCACGAAGCTCGATACCGATCTCTGGCGCGGTGCAGGATCGGTCGACCGCGAGCATTGGGAGGCGATGGCGCACGTCGACCTCGGCGGTAAGAGCTGGGCGCGGTTCAAGTTCGTCGCCAACGACTTCGTCGATTACGATTCCCCGTCGCTGACCCGCGCAGAATATAATTCTACGACCCCCGATCTCGGTGGTAATGTCGGGCGATACCGCGGCTATCTCGGCACGGTGCCGGTCTACGCACCGGTTGCCGGCGGACCGCAATATTCCAACGCCAACTACACCTATGTCTCAAACCTCGCAATCAACGTGCGGAAGGACAAGCTGTACGGCGCGACCTTCCACGCCGGGATCGCGGACAATGTCTACGCCGAGACGACGCTCTATTGGGAGGACAAGAACGGCTATGGCGTGTCCCCCGACAGTTACGCCAACTCGCTGACCCGGTATCGTCAGCAATCGGCGGTCGGTCTCGCGCTGACCGCACCCCGCGGCACGCAGTTCGGCGTGTCGGGCGTCGGCGGCGACCGGATCGGCATCGTCCAGTCGATCCACGCCGATGTCGGTCGCCACGCGCTCGACGCCGGGATCTGGGCCGAGCAGGACAAATATCACCGCACGCAGCTGCGCTACAACACCGTCGGCGGGTCGCCTGCCGCCGATCCGATCTACAGCGAGCCGGTATATTTGCGCCGCGACTATCGTACCGAGCGACAGACGACGCAGCTCTATGTCCGCGACCGGATCATGCTCACCGACAGCTTCAGCCTCGATCTTGGCAACAAGATGCTCGACCTCGATTACCAGCACCGCGGCTACCGCGACTTCAACGATTACGCGCGGGTCGTGAACGGCGTTTCGGTCGCCGGCTGGGGCCCGCAGTACAACCGCGCGCACTATTCGGATTATTTCCTCCCGACCGCGGGCATCCTGTTCAAGCTGCCCGACGGTCGTTCGCAGTTGTTTGCCTCCTATGCGGAGAACATGGCGCTACCCAAGGGGATGGATGACGTCTTCTCGGTGTCCTATGCGAGTTCGGCGGCGCTGGTCGCGGCACCGGCACCAGAGCGCTCAAAGAATGTCGAACTGGGCCTGCGGACCACGCAGTCGCAGTTCTTCGCATCGCTGACCGGATACTACACCAAGTTCGACGATCGCATTCAGTCGATCACATCGATCCTGCCGGGCACGAGCAACGTCACCGAGACCTTCTACCAGAATGTCGGCGGCGTGGAGGCATATGGCGCGGAGCTGCTCGCGAACTTCAAGCCGACCGCATTGCGCGGGTTCGCCTATTTTAACGCGAACGTGACGTACAACCATGCGCAGTTCCAGGACGATATCGTCGCCAGCCCGACGCTGACCTATCGGACCGCAGGCAAGTTCCTGCCCGATAGCGCCAAATGGATCGTGTCCGGCGGCGTCACCGTCGAGCCGTCGCCGTGGCTGGTCGCCAATCTGACGGCGAAATATACGAGCAAGCGCTTCTCGACGTTCGACAACAGCGCTGGGTCATCGGTACCGGGCTTCACCGTGTTCTCGGCCTATGCGGATATCGGCGACGGCTTTTCACTGGGGCCGATCAAGAACGCGAAAATCCGCGTCAACGTCGACAATCTGTTCGACAAGGACATACTGTCGTTCATCTCGCCCGCGATTACCGGCGACGGTCTGTTCCGCCCCCTGAGCCCGCGCACCGTACAGCTCAGCCTGTCGGTCGACCTTTGATCCCTGTCTCCAGCGAGGACTTGCCATGACCGAACAGACTTCTCTTCCCGAAGCCGCCCGCGAAGACCTGCTCGACCGCGGCTATTCGCGGCGGCAACTCGCGCAGGTCGCGGGGATCTTCGGCGCAGGCGCGGTGGCGGCGTCGCTCGGTCGCCCGGCCTGGGCGTCGGGCGGCGTGCCCGATCCGGCACCGACCGCGAAGGTGCGGATCGGCGCGAACGAATGCTGGACTGGGCCGCTGCTGCCGGGCCAGCGCGCCGCACAGAAGATCATCGCCAACAGCAATCGGTACGCACCGCAGGACGAGCGCAACGATTTCCTCAAGGCGGTGATGGCGGTCGAGGGCGTGCCGTACGATCACATTGCGCCGTGGCCGGGCTCGAGCGATCCGCTATCGCGCGCGATCGTCAGCTTCTGTTCGCCGCAACGGGGGCTGGTGACCGCCGACCCCACGTTCGAGCTTGCCGGGCGAACCGCGGACTGGCTGGGCGCGCCCGTGAAGCGCGTGCCGCTGACCGGCGAGTATGCGCATGACGTCCGCGCGATGCTCGCGGCGGATCCGAACGCGGGGCTGTATTACATCTGCACGCCCAACAACCCGACCGGGACGATCACGCCGATCGCCGACATCGAATGGCTGATCGCAAACAAGCCCGCCGGCTCGATCGTGCTGGTGGACGAGGCCTATACGCACTTCGCGGGCGTGCCGGTGGCGTCGCCGCTGGTGACGGCAGGGCGGGACGTGATCGTGCTGCGGACTTTCTCGAAGATCTTCGGGATGGCCGGCATGCGGATGGGCTTCACGATGGCGCGGCCGGACATCCTGGCGAAGATGGTCCGCTATGACGGCGGCATGCAGTCGGGTGCGTTGCCGCTGCCGTCGCTGGCGTGCGCCACGGCGAGCCTGACCGCCGCGCCGCTTATCGCCGCGCGTCGCGCCGAGATGGTTCAGGCGCGGGGGATTGCGCTGGATCACCTCCGCGCACGGAACATCGTCGTCAAGCCGACCAACGCGAACATGTTTATGATCGATTGGAGGACGCGCCGGGCAAAGGACGCGCAGGCGGCGTTCCGTACGCAGAGCGTCGAGATCGGGCGGTCGTGGCCGATCTGGCCGACGGTCTCGCGAGTTACGGTCGGCTCGATGCCGGAAATGAAGGCGTTCTGTATGGCGCTGGACAAGGTGATGGCCTGAGTCACATCATGCATTAGGGCTACGTCCCCCGTGCGGCGTGCATCTTTACTAACGGTCGCCTCCGAGAAGTCCGTAACTAATCTTTCGTTCTGCCCTGCCAAGGATCAACTCCCTTGGCAGTAATCCCCGAATTCAGCGAACTCCTCAACATGAACGAGTGGCCGATGTTGGGGAACGAGAATTGCCCCGCGAATGACCGACTATGGGTCCTCGTTAGCGCGTAGCGGCTTGGTTGCAAGGTACGATAGCTTTGCCCGCTGTCGTATCAGCCGCTACCCAACGTGTGAAAAGTAAAGGACATGCGGTGGCGAGCGTCGAAATCAGCGGACTTTCCAAGAGCTTCGGCGACACCACAGTGCTACTGCCGACCGACCTGACGATCGAGGAGGGCGAGTTCATCGTCCTCGTCGGGCCGTCGGGTTGCGGCAAGTCGACACTGTTGCGGATGATCGCCGGGCTTGAGGTGCCAAGTACCGGTAGGGTGAAGATCGGCGGACGCGACGTGACCGATGCGGCGCCGTCGGATCGCGGGCTGGCGATGGTGTTCCAGTCTTACGCGCTGTACCCGCATCTCACAGTCGCGGAGAACATCGCGTTTCCGTTGAAGGTCGCAAAAGTCGCCAAGCGCGAGATTACCGAGCGCGTCGCGGAGGTCGCGGCGATGCTCGATCTGTCGGATCTGCTCGACCGGCGGCCGCGGGCCTTGTCGGGTGGGCAGCGTCAGCGGGTATCGATCGCGCGCGCAGTCGTGCGTCGACCGAAGGTATTGTTGCTCGACGAGCCGTTGTCGAACCTCGATGCCAACCTGCGCGCACGGATGCGGCACGAATTTGCGCGGCTGCATCAACAGCTTGGCGCTACGATGATCTACGTGACGCACGATCAACTCGAGGCGATGACGCTTGCCAACCGCATCGTCGTGATGAACGAGGGGCGTGTCGAGCAGGTCGGGCTGCCCATCCAAGTGTACCGGCGACCGGCGAGCCTGGCAGTCGCCGCGGCGATCGGCTCGCCCGGGATGAACCTGCTCGCGGCAACGATTGCGTCGGTCGACGCCGACGGCACGACGGTAAGACTGACAGGCGGCGAGATGGTGAGGACCGGCGCGATCGTGTCGGAGGAGGCGGTCGGCGCGGCGGTTACACTCGGCGTCCGGCCCGAACACCTGCACGTCGATGATACAGGACCGTTCGTTGGCGCGGTCGAGCTATTCGAGCGGCTCGGGCCGTTGTCGTTCGCGTATCTCGGCGCGCGCGGCGCGGCGGATACGATCGTCGCGCAATTGCCGGGGGACCGCTCGATCACGCTTGGCGAAGCCCTGCGGGTCGGCGTTGCGCCCGACGACGCGCATGTGTTCGGCGCCGATGGCTGCGCCTATCCCTTCACGCTGCCGCCGAGCAGCCCGGTCAGGTAATAACGCTGCATCGCCAGGAAGAGCAGCAGCACGGGCATCGTCGTGACGACCGCGGCGGCCATCATCAGCTCGCCATCCGCCGA
>Ga0308158_10003465_pt1 | contig 13889 bp, 13 predicted proteins | sample PhyBR2_FD_201038 | JGI IMG/M metagenome (GOLD analysis project Ga0308158, IMG submission 201038) | Phyllosphere microbial communities from UC Gill Tract Community Farm, Albany, California, United States - DLSLB.R2 | ecosystem: Host-associated > Plants > Phyllosphere > Unclassified | place: USA... | reverse complement strand
GTGAGCGCGATGAACGGCATCGTCCCATTCTGGCATGCGTCCTCCGGCCCACCGGAGACGCGGAACGGGCCGCCGCCCGAAGGCGACGACCCGTCCGACTGCGATGATGCTTACGCGTTGCCGCCCGAGAGCTTCTCGCGCAGAGCAGCGAGGGCCTCGTCGTCGGCAAGCGTGCCGGCGCTCGAGTCGCTCGTGAACGACTGCGCCGCGGCGAAGTCGTCGCCCGCAGCGGCCTCGGCCTCGGCGGCCTTGGCGACGGCGACCTTGTGAGCCTCCCAGCGGGCCTGAGCAGCGGCGTACTCCTGCTCCCAGGCCTCGCGCTGAGCGTCGAAGCCTTCCTTCCAGACACCGGTCTCGGCGTCGAAGCCCTCCGGGTACTTGTACTCGCCGTTCTCGTCGTACTCGGCGAGCATGCCGTACAGAGCCGGGTCGAACTCGGTGCCGTTGGGGTCGACCGACTCGTTGGCCTGCTTCAGCGACAGCGAGATGCGGCGACGCTCGAGGTCGATGTCGATGACCTTGACGAAGACCTCTTCGCCGACCGAGACGACCTGCTCAGCCAGCTCGACGTGCTTGCTGGAGAGCTCGGAGATGTGCACGAGGCCCTCGATGCCGTCTGCGACGCGAACGAACGCACCGAACGGAACGAGCTTGGTGACCTTGCCCGGTGCGATCTGACCGATCGCGTGGGTGCGGGCGAAGACCTGCCACGGGTCCTCCTGGGTCGCCTTCAGCGACAGCGAGACGCGCTCGCGGTCGAGGTCGACCTCGAGGATCTCGACGGTGACCTCCTGGCCGACCTCGACGACCTCGGAGGCGTGCTCGATGTGCTTCCACGAGAGCTCCGAGACGTGCACGAGGCCGTCCACGCCACCCAGGTCGACGAACGCACCGAAGTTGACGATCGACGAGACGACACCCTTGCGGACCTGACCCTTGTGCAGGTTGTTCAGGAACGTGGTGCGCGACTCCGACTGCGTCTGCTCGAGCAGGGCCCGACGGCTCAGAACCACGTTGTTGCGGTTCTTGTCGAGCTCGAGGATCTTGGCCTCGAGCTCCTGGCCGAGGTACGGGGTGAGGTCGCGGACGCGGCGCAGCTCGATGAGCGACGCGGGCAGGAAGCCGCGCAGTCCGATGTCGACGATGAGGCCACCCTTGACGACCTCGATGACGGTGCCGGTGACGACGCCGTCGTTCTCCTTGATCTTCTCGACATCGCCCCAGGCGCGCTCGTACTGGGCGCGCTTCTTGGAGAGGATCAGGCGGCCTTCCTTGTCCTCCTTCTGGAGAACGAGGGCCTCGACCTGGTCGCCGACGGCGACGACCTCGTTGGGGTCGACGTCGTGCTTGATGGAGAGCTCGCGCGAGGGAATGACGCCCTCGGTCTTGTAGCCCACGTCGAGCAGAACCTCATCGCGGTCGATCTTGACGATCGTGCCCTCGATGATGTCGCCGTCGTTGAAGAACTTCAGGGTCTTCTCGACCGCGGCCAGGAAGTCCTCAGCAGAGCCGATGTCGTTGATCGCGACCTGCTTGGTGGCCGGGGCGGTCGTTGCGCTAGTCATGTAGTGGGTTGTCCTTGTGAATGGATGATCAGGCTTCGACGGCCGGCGCGCACGCCGGGATGAGTCCTCGAAGCGGTTGGATTGTGAGTGCGATGCCACGAGGGCAGGCACATGCCTGCCACGAGTGACACTTCAGATTATCAGATCCGCCCGAGCTGCGCTCCCCTCTCCTCCTATGCTGGAGCGGTGACCGAACGACTGATGCTGCTCGACACCGCAAGCCTGTACTTCCGGGCGTTCTTCGGCGTGCCGGACAAGGTGAAGGCACCCGACGGATCTTCGGTGAATGCGACCCGCGGACTCCTCGACATCATCGCCAAGCTCGTCACGCTGTACCAGCCGTCCCAGCTCATCGCGTGCTGGGACGACGACTGGCGTCCGCAGTGGCGCGTCGATCTCATCCCGAGCTACAAGGCGCATCGCGTCGTCGAGGAGATCGCCGCGTCTCCCGATGTCGAGGAGGTTCCGGATGCCCTGCAGCAGCAGATCCCGCTGATCCGGGAGGCGCTCGGCGCGCTCGGGATCCCGATCATCGGCGTGGCCGAGCACGAGGCCGATGACGTCATCGGAACCCTGGCGACCCATGCCGCGATGCCGGTGGACATCGTCACCGGCGACCGCGATCTGTTCCAGCTGGTGGACGACAGTCGCGACGTGCGCGTGATCTACACAGCCCGCGGCATGAGCAACCTCGAGATCATCACCGACGAGACCGTTGTCGCCAAGTACGGCGTCCTCCCCTCGCAGTACGCCGACTTCGCCACCATGCGCGGCGATGCGTCCGACGGCCTCCCCGGAGTCAAGGGCGTCGGCGAGAAGACCGCTGCCACGCTGCTCCGCGCCCACGGAGATCTCACGGGCATCCGCGCTGCGGCGGCGGAGGGACTGCTCTCGGCGACTGCGGCCGCTCGCTTCTCTGAGGCGTCCGGCTACCTCGACGTGGCGCCCACCGTCGTCGAAGTCGCGACCGACCTCGACATCGCCGCTCCCGGCACTCCGCTGGGCGATCTGACGGCGGCCGACCGCGATGCCGCCGAAGCTCTGGCGGAGCGGTGGAACCTGGGCACGTCGATGAGCCGTGCGCTCAGCGCCCTGGCATCCGCGGACTGACCCGCGTACCGATCCTCAGCCGCGCGCCCAGGCGCGCAGCCGCTCCAGGCCCCAGGTCGTGACGATGCGCTCGGGAGGCACGCCCGCCGCCTCGGCTCGCTCCGCGCCGTGATCGATCAGCGAGAGCTGACCAGGCGCGTGGGCATCGGAGTCGATCGAGAACAGGCATCCCTCCTCGAGGGCGATCGCGATCAGGTCGTCCGGCGGGTCCTGCCGTTCGGGCCGCGAGTTGATCTCGACGGCGACGCCGTTCTCGGCGCACGCGGCGAAGACCGCCCTGGCGTCGAACTCGGAACGCGGTCGGGTGCCGCGTGAGCCTTCGACGCGGCGCCCCGTGCAGTGCCCCAGCACGTTCACACGGGGATCGGCGACGGCGGCCAGCATCCGACGGGTCATCGGAGCGGAGTCCATCCGCAGCTTCGAGTGCACCGACGCGACAACGATGTCGAGGGCCTCGAGCATCTCGTCGGTCTGGTCGAGCGCTCCATCCTCGAGGATGTCGACCTCGATACCCGCCAGCACCGTCAGCCCGGTGCCGGACTGCGCGCGAACCAGCGGGATCTGCTCCTGCAGCCGCTCGGCCGACAGGCCCCGCGCGACCTTCAGCCGGGGGGAATGGTCGGTGATCGCCAGGTACTCGTGGCCGAGTGCTCTCGCGGCGGCCACCATGGTCTCGATCGGCGTCGTCCCATCAGACCAGTCGGTGTGACTGTGAAGGTCGCCTCTCAGTCGCCCCCGCAGCTCGGAACGCCGCTCGGGCTCGACCTCGCCTCGCAGCTCGACCAGGTAGTCGGGCACCTGTCCCTGCTGCGCCTGCCTGATCACGGCGAACGTCGAGTCGCCGATGCCCTTCTGCGCCTTCAGCAGAGTGGGATCGTCGAGCACCTCGGGCGGCAGGGACGCCACGACGGCCGCGGCCTGGCGGAACGCTTTCGCCCGGTACCGCGACGCCCGCTCGCGCTCGAGCAGGGCGGCGATCTCGAGCAGGGCCTCAGCAGCGTCCATGACTGATCCGCTCCGCTCAGGCGGGCAGCGGCTCCCGCGTGACCTGCACCCACTGTTCGAGCTTGGCTGCGGCGCGCCCGTCGTCGACCGCGGCGGCAGCGCGCGAATACGCGGCCCGCAGACGCTCGACGATCGGCACCTGGGTCAGCGTCGAATCGTGCGAGAGCTCGTAGGCGACGATGCCCGCCGCCGCGTTCAGCAGCACGATGTCGCGCACCGCGCCCGTCTCGCCGCTGAGGGTGCGGCGCAGCACCGTGGCGTTGTGCTCGGGCGAACCGCCGACCAGGTCGTCGAGGTCGGCCAGGGGGATGCCGAGGTCGCGGGGGTCGAGGTCGTGCTCGTGGATGTCTCCGCGCGTGACCTCCCAGATCCGGCTGTGTCCCGTGGTGGTCAGCTCGTCGAGGCCATCGTCACCCCGGAAGACCAGGGCAGTGGCGCCCCGGGTGCGGAACACCCCGGTGATCAGCGGGACGCGATCCAGCTGGGCGACGCCGACGGCGTTCGCCTCGGCCCTGGCCGGGTTGCAGAGCGGCCCCAGCATGTTGAAGACCGTCGGCACCGCGAGCTCGGATCGCGCGGCTCCCGCGTGCTTGAAGCCCGGGTGGAAGGCTGCCGCCCATGCGAACGTGATGCCGGTGCGCTCGAGAGCCGCAGCGACCCGCTCGGGATCGAGCGAGATGTCCAGACCGAGCGCTGCGAGCACATCGGACGAGCCGGACGACGAGCTCGCGGCCCGATTGCCGTGCTTCACGACAGGGATCCCCGATGCTCCGATGATGATCGCGGCGGTCGTGGAGATGTTCACCGTGCCGATGCGGTCGCCCCCGGTGCCGACGATGTCCAGCACGTCGGACGAGACCGGGAGCGGCACAGCCGCCTCGAGAATGGCATCGCGGAAGCCGACGATCTCATCGACTGTCTCGCCCTTCGCCCGCAGCGCGACGAGGAAGCCGGCGAGCTGGGCATCCGACACCTTGCCCGCCATCACCTGGCGCATGGCCCAGGTCGACTCCCACACGCTCAGATCACGCCGGTCCAGCAGTGTCGAGAGGAGTTCGGGCCAGGTCAGGGTGTCAGCCATGACTGCGATCCTAATCGCGGCGAGGTTGATGCCGATTCGAGATGACCGCTCCTGCTCCGCCTCCACGACGGTGTTCCCCGCAAGATGAAGGCACATTCGCAGGCTCTTCTTAGGTTCTCCTTAGTCGCCGAACAGCGAGACAGGCCACGTCGGTGCAAGAATCCCCCCACGGAATCGGCCATAATGGTCTGGTGACCACCTCAGCGACGTATGCCCCGGCGGCAAGAACCATCAAGCGCCCCAATCCGGTCGCTGTCGGCACCATCGTGTGGCTCGGCAGCGAAGTCATGTTCTTCGCGGGACTCTTCGCGATCTACTTCACGCTGCGCAGCACCTCTCCCGAGCTGTGGGCCGACCGCACCGAACTGCTGAACGTCGTGTTCGCAGCGGTGAACACCGCGATCCTCGTCGCGTCGTCGTTCACCTGCCAGATGGGTGTGTTCGCTGCTGAGGACCTGCAGCCGTACCGCATCGACAAGGGCCGGGTGAACGCCTTCGGTCGTCGCCGCCTGTTCGGCTGGGGCATGGTCGAGTGGTTCTGGCTCACCTTCATCCTCGGCGCGATCTTCGTCAGCGGTCAGGTCTGGGAGTACGCCCAGCTCGTCGCCGAGGGCATGCCGATCCAGGCCGACTCGTACGCCTCTGCGTTCTACCTCACGACCGGCTTCCACGCGCTGCACGTCACCGGCGGTCTGATCGCCTTCGTGCTGGTCATCGGCCGCGCCTACGCCGTCAAGAACTTCGGCCACAAGGAGGCGACCTCCTCGATCGTCGTGTCGTACTACTGGCACTTCGTCGACGTCGTCTGGGTCGCCCTGTTCGCCGTCATCTACTTCCTGAAATAAGAGCGGAGCGATTTCCCGAAATGGCACGAGAGAAGAAGCACCGCTCACGCGGTCGCCGCAGTCCACTCGCCGCTGCCGCCCTGATCGGCGCCGGCCTGCTGCTCACCGGCGGTGTGTACGCCGGAGCATCGGCCGCGATGGCATCCACCACCGACGCGCAGACCAGCGCCGCCGCAGAGCTGACGGTGGAGGACGGCGAGAAGCTGTTCACGGCGAACTGCGCCACCTGCCACGGCCTCGACATGCAGGGCACCACGGAAGGCCCGAGCCTCGTCGGCGTCGGTGAGCTCTCCGTCGAGTTCCAGCTGGCCACCGGTCGCATGCCGCTGCAGATGCAGGGCCCCCAGGCACCGCAGAAGAAGCCGCAGTTCACCGACGCGCAGATCCGTGCGATGGCCGCCTACGTGCAGAGCGTCGCACCGGGTCCGAACTACCCGCAGGACTGGGTGACCGCCGGCGAGGAGAACCCCGACAACGCGCAGGACGAGGTCGACATCGCGCACGGTGCGGAGCTGTTCCGCATCAACTGCGCCATGTGCCACAACGTCGCCGCCGCCGGTGGTGCTCTGACCGAGGGCAAGTACGCCCCCGCGCTGACCTCGACCAGCCCCCTGCACATCTACGCGGCCATGGTCACCGGCCCGCAGAACATGCCGGTCTTCGGCGACATGAACCTGAGCACCGAGGACAAGCGCGACATCATCGCCGCCCTCGTCTACCAGCAGGAGGCCGTGCAGATCGGCGGCTTCACGCTCGGCTCGCTCGGCCCCGTGTCCGAGGGCCTGTTCATCTGGATCTTCGGAATCGGCGCGCTCGTCGCCCTCACCGTGTGGATCACGGCGAAGTCCAACTGACGCACTTTCATCGAAGAGTTACGTACGAGGAGCACCATGGCACACGACGACGACACGCAGGCTCTTGAGAGGGCCTACCAGCCCTCACGGGGGCTGGGCGTCGCAGTCAGCGATCCTGCGGAGAACCCGGGACTGCCGCCCCACCGTGAGCGGATGACCGACAAGGACCCGCGCGCCGAGAAGGCTGCGGTCCGCACGGTCTACACCCTGTTCTACCTCTCGCTCGCCGGCAGCATCTGGGCGGTCGCCGCATACATGCTGTTCCCGATCGAGAGCGGCCTGGCGATCGACATCCGCCACAACAACATGTACATCGGCATCGGCATCGCATTCGCGCTGCTGGCGCTCGGCATCGGCGCGATCCACTGGTCGAAGGCGCTGATGTCCGACAAGGAGTACATCGAGCACCGCCACCCCACCCGCGGCAAGGACCTCACCCGCGAAGCGGCGGTCAAGGCGTTCTCGGATGCGAACGACGACTCGGGCTTCGGTCGTCGCACCGTCATCCGCAACTCGCTGATCGCTGCGGTCATCGCGTCGATCCTCCCCGGGGTCACGCTGTTCCGAGGTCTCGCACCGCACAACAACTCGCACGGCAACCCCATCGCGGGCGACCCGGTGGCGCTGCTCAAGCACACCATGTGGGAGAAGGGCATGCGCCTGGCCCGCGACCCGGAGGGCACCCCCATCCGCGCCGCAGACGTCACCCTCGGCTCCGCCTTCCACGTGATCCCCGAGCCCCTCGCAGAGCTGGGTCACCACGACGGCTACATGGAGGAGAAGGCCAAGGCCATCGTGCTCCTCATGCGTCTGCGTCCCGAGCAGCTCATCGAGGCCGAGGATCGCAAGGACTGGTCGTACGACGGCATCGTCGCGTACTCCAAGGTCTGCACCCACGTCGGCTGCCCCGTCGCCCTGTACGAGCAGCAGACCCATCACCTGCTGTGCCCGTGCCACCAGTCGCAGTTCGACGTCACGGACCACGCCAAGGTCATCTTCGGCCCGGCTGCCCGCCCGCTGCCGCAGCTGCCCATCGCCGTCGACGATGAGGGCTACCTCATCGCGCAGCGCGACTTCACCGAACCCGTCGGCCCGAGCTTCTGGGAGCGTCATTGAGCACCGCAACTCTTAAAGAGGACAACAAGCAGAAGCCCCTGGGCGGACGCTTCATCGGCGCGACGGCGAACTACCTCGACGAGCGCACCAGCATGTCCGGCTTCGTCAAGGAGCTCGGTCGCAAGATCTTCCCCGACCACTGGTCGTTCATGCTGGGTGAGATCGCACTGTGGGCGTTCGTGGCCGTGTTCCTCTCGGGCACGTTCCTGACGTTCTTCTTCCAGGCGTCGATGGCACCCACGCACTACACCGGCGCCTACGCTCCGCTGCGTGGTGTCGAGATGACCGCCGCCTTCGAGTCCGCACTCCGCATCTCGTGGGACATCCGCGGTGGCCTCCTGGTGCGCCAGATCCACCACTGGGCGGCCCTGGTGTTCATCGCGGGCATCGGCATCCACATGCTGCGCGTGTTCTTCACTGGCGCGTTCCGCAAGCCTCGCGAGCTCAACTGGGTGATCGGCTTCGTGCTGTTCATCCTGGCTCTGGCCGAGGGCTTCACGGGCTACTCGCTGCCGGACGACCTGCTCTCGGGCAACGGTCTGCGCATCATCGACGGAATGATCAAGGGCCTCCCGCTGATCGGAACCTGGACCTCGTTCCTCATCTTCGGCGGCGAGTTCCCCGGCGACGACATCGTCGGACGTCTCTACACGATGCACATCCTGCTGCTCCCGCTGCTGGTCATCGGCATGATCGTCCTGCACCTCATGCTCATGATCGTGAACAAGCACACCCAGTTCGCCGGCCCCGGCCGGACGAACGACAACGTGGTCGGCTATCCGATGATGCCGGTCTACATGTCGAAGATGGGTGGCTTCTTCTTCATCGTCTTCGGCGTGATCGTGCTGATCGCCTCGTTCTTCCAGATCCTCCCGTTCTGGGACTACGGCCCCTACGACCCGTCTCCGATCTCGGCCGGTACTCAGCCTGACTGGTACATCGGCTTCGCGGATGGTGCCCTGCGTCTCGCTCCCCCGCACCTCGATGTTCCGCTCGGCAACTTCACGCTGTCGCTCGGCATCGTGATCCCGGTGCTCGTGCTCGGACTGTTCATCGTCGTCGTGGCGCTGTACCCGTTCATCGAGGCATGGATCACCGGTGACAAGCGCGAGCACCACCTCGCCGACCGTCCCCGCAACGCTCCGACCCGCACGGCGATCGGCGTCGCCGGCATGATCTTCTACGCCGTGCTGTGGGCAGCCGCCTCGTCTGACCTCATGGCCACCCACTTCATGCTGACGATGGAGGGCGTGATCCACGCGCTCCAGGCTCTGCTGTTCGTCGGACCGGTCCTCGGTTACTTCGTCACGAAGCGCATCTGCATCGCGCTGCAGAAGAAGGACCGTGAGATCGTGCTGCACGGCTACGAGTCGGGCCGCATCGTCCGCCTGCCCGGCGGCGAGTTCATCGAGGTGCACCAGCCGGTCGACGTGTACGACCGCTGGAAGCTCATCGACTACACCACCTACGAGCCGCTCGTCGTTCGCCCGAACGCGAAGGGTCGTATCCCGTGGCATGAGAACCTGCGCAGCTCGATCTCGCGCTGGTTCTACGAGGACCGCCTCCAGCCGCTCACGCAGGCCGAGATCGTCGCCGCAGACGCGCACCAGCACCACACGCTGGCGCACGACGAGGAGATCGAGGCAGCTGAGATCGCGGGTGCTCACGAGCGCGCCGGTGTCACCTCCGATGACCAGGTCGCTCCCGCTGACCTGCACGTCGGCGAGACGCCGAACACACCGAGCTCGGTGATCGCCAAGGAGCCGGCCAAGCCGCGCAAGCGCAAGAAGTCGGAGGACGGCGAGTAAGCCGCACTCCCCCACGAACGAGGGCCCGTCCGTTTTCGGACGGGCCCTCGTTCGTCTTCCGGCGTTGCTACCGTGGAGCCATGTCGTCCTTCGTGGTCCGCCCCGCTCGCGAGATTGACGCGGAGCGGATGACACTGATCGAAGCCGAAGCGGATCAGATGCTGATCGCGCTTTTCCAGGCCGACGAGTGGCCAGCGCCCGACAGCGCAGCTGACCGTCTCTCGATGCCTGGCGTTGTGCTCGTCGGCGAATCGCGGTCAGGCGAGATCGCCGGGTTCGCGCATCTGCTCGAGATCGATGGGCATGCGCACCTCGAGCAGGTCTCCGTGCTCCCCCGCTTCGGCCGCCGCGGGCTGGGCCGGATGCTCGTGAGCTCGGTGCTGCGTGTGGCCGGTGCTCGTGGCCATCGGGACGTCACTTTGCGCACATACTCGGACGTGCCGTGGAACGCGCCGTTCTATCTCACCTGCGGTTTCGTCGAGTCCGAGCCCGACACGGCGTTCCTCAAGGGCCTGCTCGACGTCGAGGAACGTCTCCGTCTCTCGCTGTACGGCCGCCGTCTGCAGATGACGGCGCCTGCCGAGGTCACGAGTGGCTGAGCTCGGCGAGGCGCGCAGTAGCCTGTGAGCATGATGGATCGACAGGAGTTCTTCTCCGCCAAGCTTCAGTATGAGACCGACCCGAGCGACGTCTACGCCGCGCAGAAGGCGGCAGCTCCGATCGTGATCGTGGATGTCCGGTCCGATGAGGCGTGGGCCCAGGGTCGCGTCGCCGGCGCCGTGCACATGCACTACAGCGAGATCGCGATGCGCGCACCAGCCGAGATCCCAGAGGGCTCAGAGGTCGTCGTGTACTGCTGGAGCCCCGGTTGCAATGCCGGCGCGAAGGGCGCGCTCGAGTTCGCAAAGCTCGGATACTCCGTGCGCGAGATGATCGGCGGCTTCGAGTACTGGGTGCGCGAGGGGTATCCGGTCACCGACCACGACGGTGTTCATCGTCGCCCTATCGACCCGCTCACGGGCGTGCCTCGTGTGCGTACGCGCGCCTGACGGCGCCTCTGGCACGACGAAGGCCCCCTGGATGGATCCAGGGGGCCTTCGTCGTGAATCGGACGCGTCAGCGCGCGAAGTGACCGCGGTAGTACTCGTACACCCAGCCGACGATCGCCACCAGGAAGATCGCGAAGCCGATCGGGAGCAGGAAGTGACCGACCGCGAGACCGAGCAGGAACACGGCCGCGGAACCCGCGAGGACCAGCGGCCACCACGACCACGGGGAGAACTCGCCGAGCTCGGGGTCTCCGTCGTCGATGTCGGCGGTCAGCACGTCCTCAGGCAGCTCGCCGCCCTGCGCCTTGTAGGTGCGGTGCAGGTACACGGCGATCATGGCGCTCATGAAGGCGACGAACAGCAGGGCCACCGTGCCCACCCATTCCACGTAGCCGTGGAAGGGGTCGACCAGGTTCCAGACGGTGTAGATGGCGGCGGCGATCGTGAAGAACACGACCAGGATCCACCACAGGATGACGTTGCTGCGCATGACTTACTTGACCTCTCCCGCTGCGACACCGACCGGGTGCTCAGCAGCCTCCGGGTGGTTCAGATCGAATGCCGGACGCTCGCTGCGGATGCGCGGGATCGACGTGAAGTTGTGACGCGGGGGCGGGCACGAGGTCGCCCACTCGAGCGATGCGCCATAGCCCCACGGGTCGTTGACAGTGACCTTCGGAGCCTTGCGGGCCGTGATCCACACGTTCAGGAAGAACGGCAGCATCGATGCGCCGAGGATGATGGCGCCGATCGTGGAGACCTGGTTGCCCCACTCCCAGTTGTCGTACGAGGAGTAGTCGGCGTAACGACGCGGCATGCCGTCGACGCCCAGCCAGTGCTGCACGAGGAACGTCATGTGGAAGCCGATGAACAGCATCCAGAAGTGGATGTAGCCGAGGCGCTCGTTGAGCATGCGACCGGTCCACTTCGGCCACCAGAAGTAGAAGCCGGCGAACATCGCGAAGACGACGGTGCCGAAGACCACGTAGTGGAAGTGGGCGACCACGAAGTACGAGTCGCTGAGGTGGAAGTCCAGCGGCGGAGCCGCGAGGATCACACCGGTCAGACCGCCGAAGACGAACGACACGAGGAAGCCGAGGGCGAACACCATCGGCGTCTCGAAGGTGATCGAGCCGCGCCACATGGTGCCGATCCAGTTGAAGATCTTCACACCCGTCGGGACCGCGATCAGCATCGTCATCAGTGCGAAGAACGGCAGCAGCACGCCGCCGGTCACGTACATGTGGTGAGCCCACACGGCGACCGAGAGCGAGGCGATCGCGATGGTCGCGTAGACCAGCGTCTTGTAACCGAAGATCGGCTTGCGGCTGAACACCGGGAAGATCTCGGAGACGATGCCGAAGAACGGCAGCGCGATGATGTACACCTCAGGGTGACCGAAGAACCAGAACAGGTGCTGCCACAGCAGCACGCCTCCGTTGGCCACGTCGTAGACGTGCGAGCCGAGTACGCGGTCGGCGGCGGCCGCCAGGATGGCAGCGGCGAGGACCGGGAAGGCCATCAGGATGAGGAGGCTGGTGATCAGCGTGTTCCACGAGAAGATCGGCATGCGCCACATCGTCATACCGGGTGCACGCATCGTGATGATCGTGGTGATGAAGTTCACCGCACCGAGGATCGTGCCGAAGCCCGAGAGGCCGAGGCCGAGCATCCAGAGGTTGCCGCCCACACCGGGCGAGAACGAGGAGTTGGCGAGCGGCTGGTAGGCGAACCATCCGAACGACGCTGCACCCTGCGGGGTGAGGAAGCCGGCGACAGCCATGACCGAGCCGAACGTGAACAGCCAGAAGGCGAACGCGTTCAGACGCGGGAAGGCGACATCGGGCGCTCCGAGCTGCAGGGGCAGGATCGCGTTGGCGAAGCCCGCGAACAGCGGCGTCGCGAACATCAGCAGCATGATCGTGCCGTGCATCGTGAACAGCTGGTTGTACTGCTCCTTCGTCGGCACGATCTGCATGCCGGGAGCGAAGAGCTCCGCGCGGATGATCAGCGCCATCACACCGCCGAGCAGGAAGAACAGCACCGAGGCGATCAGATACATGTACCCGATCGTCTTGTGGTCGGTGGAGGTGATCCACTTGACGATGATGTTGCCCTTCTCCTCCACACGGGAAGAGGTGAGCAGGGCCGCCTGACGAGGAGGCAGCGTGGTCGGACGAGCGCCCGGCACCGTGGTGGGTTCAGCTGTGGTGGTCATGGCTTACTCCTCTTCCTCGGGGTGCGTGCTGGCGCCGTTCCCGGGGAGGTTGCTGAGTCTGTCGTAGGCGTCGGTGATGTCGCCCGTGTTGCCCTGCTCGCGCAGGTCCTCGATGTACGCGTCGTACTCGTCCGGCTCGACGACCTTCACGTTGAAGAGCATCATCGAGTGGTACTCGCCGCAGAGCTCGGCGCACTTGCCGTCGTACTCGCCGACACGCTCCGGGATGAAGGACCAGGAGTTGTCCTTGCCGATGTACATGTCCTTCTTGTAGAGGAAGTCGATGATCCAGAAGGAGTGGATCACGTCGCGCGACTGCAGGTCGATCGTGACCTTCTTGCCGACCGGAAGCACCAGCGTCGGCAGCTTCTCGCGATCGATGTCGCCGGCCTCGTCGGGGTCTGCCTGGACGCCCATGGTCCACACGGCATCCTCTTCGTCTTCGGCGCCGTACTGGAAGTCCCAGGCCCACTGCTTGGCGATCGCGGTGATCTCGACGTCGGGTTCATCCCACTGCGTCTCGATCGCGGTCTGATCGCGCGCCGTGAAGAAGAACATGCCCAGCACGAGGATCAGCGGGATCACCGTGTAGAGGATCTCGATCGGCATGTTGTAGCGCAGCTGGACCGGAAGACCGGTCTGACCCGCGCGGCGGCGGTACATGACGAGCGCCCAGGCCATGAGGGCCCAGGTGATGACACCCACGGCAAGCAGGACGACCCAGGACGTGACCCACAGGCCCGAGACCGTCTCGGTCTGGTTGGTCGTGGGGGTGCCGTCTTCGACGAAGCCCGGAAGGAATCCATTGAGTTCGGTGGGAGTACATCCCGCCAGGGCCACAGCTGCCGCTGCTCCCAGCGGGAGCGCGGCCCAACGAAGGCGGCGTTTCGAGGGCACGATGCACCTTTCAGATCTCGGACAGGAGCAGACTCAAGTCTAGGGCAACCTCACACGCGATTCATGCCAACCACGCAGGTTGGCGCGCCTCAGTGGAAGCTGTCGCCGCAGGCGCAGCTGCCCGCAGCGTTGGGGTTGTCGATCGTGAACCCCTGCTCCGAGATGGTGTCCTTGAAGTCGATCGACGCGCCGTCGAGGTACGGGACGCTCATGTTGTCGATGATGACCTCGACGCCGTCGAAGTCGACGGTCTCGTCACCCTCGAGGTAGCGCTCGTCGAAGTACAGCTGGTAGATCAGGCCCGAGCATCCGCCGGGCTGCACGGCCACGCGAAGGCGCAG
>Ga0308158_10003462_pt1 | contig 13894 bp, 11 predicted proteins | sample PhyBR2_FD_201038 | JGI IMG/M metagenome (GOLD analysis project Ga0308158, IMG submission 201038) | Phyllosphere microbial communities from UC Gill Tract Community Farm, Albany, California, United States - DLSLB.R2 | ecosystem: Host-associated > Plants > Phyllosphere > Unclassified | place: USA... | reverse complement strand
CGCATCTGTTTCCCTTTTGTAGTGACGATAAAACGGGTGACTTTGTCCAGAAGCGCAACATTACTTTTCATAGATTCATAAAACTTCTGTTCAAAAAGTTTCATTTCATCAGAGATCGGAGCCTTGATTAATTCTACGGTATTCGCCACTTTTTACGTTTATCTGTTATATTTTGGAGCAACAGTTTTTGACTTTTATTACAATGTCCCAACCCGCTTTCCGCTGCAATCTTTTTGCTTTTTCTGGAAAAGCAAAAAGGATTTCCACTGCAATCGGGGCTATGCTCGGGATTTGTCCGCTGTTTCACGGAAAAAACTATTCCACAAATATAATTATTCTAAATCGTTATAGGATACAAAATAGAGACTTTGTGGCACTTTTTTGATTTTTATATTGAATCTTTCGCCCGAGATGTATACCCCTTTTTCTGTCGCTGCAATACCCTCAATCTGCCCGATGTTGTAGGCGCTTCCCAGAAAATATTTTTTGAATGAGCGGCTGAAAAACAGATCGCCACTTTCGTCTTTTTCAAAGACAGCAAGATACACTTTCGCCTTTTTGGTGTAACCTACGACGTAGAGCCTGTTATCAATAAAAGAAGCATCCGTCACCACAAAACCCGTGTCAAATGTCTCCAGTTTTTGTGCAGGATGCTCATCCTTCATATTCGGATCTATCAGGTAATGGGAAACAGTGTTGGTAACCCATTCTTTCGTGAAAAGGTGAATTTTACCGTTCAGAAAAAACATCGCTTCTGCATCAAAGTTGTTATTAATGTTCTTCGGTGTGAAGTCTTTCTGCTCAGGATAGTGAAACGGAATTATTTTTACGGAATCTACAATCAAAGAATCTGAGCGGAAGGGGATTTTGTACACTTTAATATCTTTCCTTGCGCCCAGATTATTCCCGAATTCTCCGATGTAGAAGCTGTCGCCATCATTGGTAATGGCTTCCCAATCTATATTTCTGAGTCCTGTTTTATAGGTCTTTTTGATATTGGAACTTCCCGGTATGATCTCAAAAATATCACCGGAATTGCCACTGTCATTAAATGAAAACAAGCGCCCGTTGAAATCGCTAAGGCCGGAACTTTCCTTGAGAGAATCGCTCAGAACAGATATTTTATAATTTTTGAGCTTCAGGAACTTTGCTTTCTGTGCAGTGATCTGAAAGCTTAATAAAAGAAATAAGAAGTATAAAGTCCTTTTCATACCTGTAAAATTAGCAATAGATTTCACAAGTAGAAAATGATGTCAATTAAAAGATTGTTAAAGAATTACTCAGCCGTTTTATTCGCCAACTGTCCGCAGGCCGCGTCTATATCGCCGCCACGGCTTTTTCTCACCATAATGGTGATGCCGGCTTTTTCCAGTTCGCGCACGTACTTTTCTTCTGCAGCAATACTTCTGTGGTCAAATTTTCCTTCGCCAATCGGATTGTATTGGATCAGATTCACCTTACTAGGAACTTGTCGGCAGAAACGGATTAGTGCTTTTATATCTTCATCGCCATCGTTGATTCCCTTCCAGACGCAGTATTCGAAAGTAATCGGTGAGCCTGTTTTCTGATACCAGTACTGGAGCGCCTCCATAATATCCGTCAACGGGAATTTTTCAGAAAACGGCATGATATCATTCCTTTTGTGCTCTATCGCGGAATGTAGGGACAAAGCCAGCTTCACTCTGATCTCCTCATCTGCCAGCATTTTGATCATCTTTGGAATTCCGGATGTAGAAACGGTGATTCTCCGCGGCGACATTCCCAAACCTTCCGGCTTTGTGATTTTGTGAATGGCTTCTACTACATTTTTATAATTCATCATCGGCTCGCCCATTCCCATAAACACAATGTTTGTGAGCGGTCTGTCGAAATATTCTTTACTTTGACGGTCTATCAGTGCCACCTGATCTACAATCTCTGCCACCTCCAGATTCCGCATTCTTTTGAGTTTCGCTGTTGCGCAGAATTCGCAGTTTAAGGAACATCCTACCTGTGAAGATACGCAGGCTGTACTACGGCTTTCTGTCGGGATAAGGACAGATTCTACCATCAGTCCGTCGTGCAGTTTCACGCCGTTTTTAATCGTTCCGTCCGTAGATTTCTGTAACAGATCTACAGAAATAGGATTGATGAAAAAATCACGGGAGAGATGCTCTCTCAGTTCTTTGGAAAGATTGCTCATCTCATCGAAAGAGTGCATATTCTTGCTCCAAAGCCACTCATAGACCTGCTTCGCACGAAAAGGCTTTTCGCCAATCGTACCGAAATAATCTTTGATCTGATCCAGGTTAAGTGTTCTGATGTCCTTCAATGTGAGAAATTTTATGCAAAGATAAGGTTTTAATGAGAGAATTGAAAAAGGAGGATTTTCAGCGCTGTCAACCAGACGCTCATCAGGTCATAAAAATGCCTGCACTACTCTATCTACAGATAAGTTATTTGGAATGTTGATATCACTATTTACGGTCTCATTTAGATTTGTATATTTGATATGCTGAAACAACGGTCAATAGACCAGTCCAATCAATTTTGACTTTTAATCCATATGAAAACAGTCCTTCTCAGTGTCAGTTTATTGACCCTCTTCTCCTGCTCTACCAAAAATGTAAAAAACGATTTCGACTATACTAAAATCGAGAAAATACCAGACAGTATCAGTATAGAAAAAATAACAGTCCACAATCTTTTCAAATCTCAAATCCTTGCTCATAAAGATCAGAATTTCGATTCTGTGATGGTTGTACAAAACGTTTATCTGCCACACAGGAAATTGTGGGACAGCTGCTACGGAATGATTTTCGGCGAGGAAAACGGCAAAAAATTCAATAACAAATCCGGAATGATTGCCTGGAACAAAACGCTGATGAATCAGGACAAACCATTAATAATAGAACGGACACACACAATTACCAGTCTCAATCTCAGCAGGATGATAACCAATAATCTTAAAAAATTTAATACAATGGTGCCCTACCATCCAGCTGCAGAAGTGAGTATAGTATTCACACCATTTGACGGGATTGGTTTTGGTGGCTGCACGGCTGATCAGTTTGCTTTGGAACTTAATCATAAATCTCTGGACATCAGCTACACTTTGGAAAAAGGACTGCCGCACGAGCTCAATCATCTCGTTTATGAAAAATTCCGCAACAGCCATTCCGATAAGGATTCAGCACTGAGTCAAACTATAGATGAGGGATTTGCCTGCTACTTCACCTACGTTTTTTTCGATGAAAAGATACAGCCGTATGAAGCGGTCGAGAATATGACAAAGGCAAACTGGGATTGGTACACCGCCCACGAAAAAGAAATCTATACCAAGACTAAAGCTTATTTGGCAGACACTTCCGGCGACAATCCTCTGCTAAGGAACGACAGAATAAAACTCTTTCCCGATGCGCCAAAAACCCTCTATTACTGGCTTGGATTCCGGATTGTTTCCAAATATGTGGAGAAATTCGGTAAAGAATCCTGGAAAGACCTATACAAACTCTCACCGCAGGAAGTTTTAGATAAAAGCGGCTACCACGACTATATTTCACAATTATAATCCAATCAAATATAATTGGACAATAACAGATACCATCACCATCAGGAAAATCGGTCGTGATGAGCTTCACGAGCTTAAGATCAGCGTAAAGCAGACGTTGAGGAACAGACGGATACCATGATAAAGCTCGAACTATATCCATAAAAATATCCGGCATCAATCTTAAACAAAAAAAACCTGCACATCGGCAGGTTTTTCTGTTATAATTGAAGACTAAGCTTTACTTTTTTGTGTGGGCTACGCGCCATACGATTCCGCTGACATCATCTGCAACCAGCAGAGAGCCGTCTGCAATCTGAAGTACACCGACGGGTCTTCCGTAGACGTCACCTTTCGCTTCATCTGCAATGAAACCGGTAAGAAACGGCTGATAAGTACCCGACGCTTTGCCATCTTTAAAAGGAACAAAAGCAACCTGATAACCTACCAGTGTAGAATGATTCCATGAACCGTGCTGTCCAATGAATGCGCCGTTTTTGTAAGTCTCAGGGAACTGAGATCCCGTGTAAAAAGTAAGGCCCAGAGACGCTGTATGGCTTCCAAGTAGTACATCCGGCACAATGGTTTTGGCCACGAGATCCGGCTTTTCGCCCTTTCTTCTTGGGTCTTCATTCTTTCCGAAATAGGCGTATGGCCAGCCATAAAAAGCGTCGCGCTTCACGCTCGTAAGGTAATCCGGGACAAGGTCATCGCCCAGCTCATCACGCTCATTCACGACGGTCCACAGGTCACCTGTCGTGGGATTCCAGCTCATCCCAACCGGATTTCTGAGGCCTGCTGCGTAGATCTTCTCGCCGCTGCCATCGGGATTTACTTCCAGGATGTTGGCTCTTCGCACCTCATTTTCCATCCCGTTTTCGCCAACGTTGCTGCCGGATCCTACGGAAATATATATTTTAGACTGGTCTTTGTTGGTGATCAGATTCCTCGTCCAGTGGTTGTTGTAGCCGCCTGCAGGCAGACTCAGGATCTTTTTCCCGGGTTGTGTGATCTTGGTATCGCCGGTTTTGTAAGGGTAAACATAAAGACCGTCTGTATTGGCCACATAGAATTTGTCTTTGATGATCAGCATCCCATAGGGCTGATTGAGATTGGTAAGGAACACAGAAGACGTCTCCGGGATGCCGTCTTTGTTGGCATCGCGGTACAGGATGATTCTGTTGGCAGATTTGCCGCCGACTTCGGCATCGCTCTTTCCACTGAGGTCATTTTTGATTTTGTCTGCGGTAGAACGCTCGGAGTTGGAAAGCACGACGAAAATATCTCCGTTGTCGCCCTGTATCATATTCCTCGGGCTTTTGATGCCTTCTGCAAAACGTGTTACGGTGAAACCTGCGGGTGCGGCTGGCGTTTTATCTTTGGGCCATCCGATGACGTTGCTGAATTTATTCTTGGCACTTTTCTCATCCGGCGGCGGCAGTTTCAGGGTATCGGTCTGGGTCACTGCTTCATCGCTCTGTCCCGAGCCGTCGGTTTTTTTGGTCTCTTTGCAGCTGAAAAACAGCACGGCTACGGCAGGTAAAAGGTAATTTTTCATAGTATGATTGGAGATTTATAAATTTAGAATTCCAGAGCGTGAAAAATTACAAAAACCGTTCCCTAAAAGGAAAACGGCTGTTAACTGTTGTTTAATAAAACTATCGTCATTAAAAAAACCTGCTTTGTGGCAGGTCTGTGAATAATGTGTTTAGGATGTAGGATTGCTCTCTCCTATTGCTTCAGCCGGTGGTAGGTTGGAATGTCTGGCGGCTTTTACCAGTTCATTCACATCATTGTAGAACAGTTGCCAGTCTGCGACGTCTTTCATCGCGGTGAGTAATGACAGGAAAGATTTGAGGGTTTTCTCCAGTTCTTTGCGGATGCCTGTGGCACTTTTCTGGTTTCTGAGATCTGCATTGGCGCCGGCCTGCTCTGCAAAGATGGCTTCGAAAGCCGTCTGTTTGTCTTTCATTTCTCCGAAGGCGCTTTCCAGTTGCAGGGCTTTAAGTTTTTGGCTGTTCATCGGTTTTTCCAGTTCTTCGATCAGCTTTTTCATCTGGGCAGTTTGGGAGGAGTAGCTCATACGGTCGAGGTTGAGGCCAAACAGTTTGAAGATCTGGTAGAGTTCTTCTGCGGATTGGTAGCCCGCCAAGGTTGGCATTCTACGGTAGCTGTTGAGGAAGGCTTTCAGAGTGGTGTACGCGATGTCTCTTGCGTTGTCACTGCTGGCAACATCATTTCCTTTTCCGCTGAATGTCATTTTTGTGTACACGGCATCGTAATCTGCATACTTCAGCTTCAGTTCTGCAAGAAGTGGATGGCCTGTGATTACGGGATAATTTCCGGACTCGGAAGTGTTGATTGTTCGCTGCGCGAGCGTTGCTAAGTCTTTCGTGCTTAGCTTTCTTAAGGTGATTTTCATAAATCAAATGTGTTTTTGTTAATAATTTATTTAATAAGTTCCGTTATTAAATATAATATTTTTTTTGATTTACAGCAAAACAAGTTATTCCTATTAAAAATATGTTGTGTTTTAGTCTAAACGACCTGTGTGGACAAAAAACAAGTTGAGGTTTTGTTTAACCGAGTTGTTTTGGCAAAAAACATTTTGTGTTTTGGTTTAATTGAGTTGGTTGGAGAAAATGACAGTTGTGGTTTTGTTTAATTGGGGTGGTTGGGGTTTTGATATTTTTTAAATGCAGTAGAAATATGGATAACCTTAATAACATACAATGTCAGCTTTGTATATTTGAATCAATTATTAAAAGTAAAACCATGGCATTAAAACATTTAGACTTAGAAATTAATGAACAAGAACCCTTTGAAAACTGCAAATTGGATAGGAAAAAATATGCTGATGTGTTAACAAATATTATCGAGAATTATTCTGAGGGTTTTGTTTTAGCCATCAATAATAAATGGGGAACTGGAAAAACTACATTCGTTAAGATGTGGCAGCAAAGCCTAAAAAATTCTAATTACGAAACGATTTATTTTAATGCTTGGGAAAATGATTTGGAAAATAATCCGCTGACAGCACTAATCGGTGAGTTAAAAACTATTAGTAGCAATGATGATAAAACTTTTAAAAAAATAATTAGTTCTGCTGCTAAACTTTCAAAGAATGTAGCACCAGCATTGGTAAAAGCAATCCTTAACAAATATATAGATTCTGAAGTTTTAGTAGAAGCTCTTAGTGATTCTGTAAAAACAGGAACTGAGATTTTTGAAGATGAAATTAAAGAATATACTGAAAGAAAAAAATCTATAATAAATTTCAGAAATGATTTATCAAACTTTGTATCTAAAAATGCTGAAGGAAAACCATTGATATTTATAATTGATGAATTAGATAGATGTAGACCAAACTATTCTGTTTCATTATTAGAGCAGGTAAAACACTTTTTTAATGTTAAAAATATTGTTTTTGTCTTGTCAATTGACAAAGAACAACTTGGAAATGCAATATGTGGAGTTTACGGTTCAGATAAAATAGACTCTACCGAGTATTTAAGAAGATTTATTGATATAGAATACTCAATCCCTGAACCAAATAATGGAGAATTTTTCAACTATCTCTTTGAATATTTCGATTATAACACCTTCTTTAATTCTAGAGAGCGATTACAACATTACGAATTTCAATATGATAAGGAAACCTTTATATCCGCATCAAAAATTATATTACAAAAATGTAATTTGAGACAAATCGAGAAAATAATGGCTACAACAAGAATAACATTAAGAACCCTAAGCCATAGTAACTATTTAATTCCTATAATCTACATATTTTTAGTTTATATAAAATTTATTCATATTTCATACTACAGAAACTTAATTCTGAAAAATTTAAAAATCAATGAAGTTCAAAATAAATTTTTAGAGATAATAAAGCCATTCATAAATTCTGAAAATGAAAGATACTTTATTCAAATAGAGGCTTTACTTCTAATTTTTTATAACAATTATATTTTTGAAAATAGAGGAAAAAATGAAATTTTCGAATATGAAAGATCTTCTAATACGTATAAATTAAAAATAAAATCCTCAATAAATGATGAGGCTCTTTTAGAATATTATTCAAGTAGAGATCGCAGTTTTAATAGTTATTTAGATTTAAATTTAGATTATCTTATTAAAAAAATTGAACTAACGGAAAGTCTAAAAATTAATTAGAATTATTTTATTGCTAGGACTCCCGAGGTGTCAGCTCATCCATTTATCAAAATTGCATATTAGATATATAATCAACTTTTTCAGTAAAAATAATAGTTATGAGTTTTACAATAAATTTTACACTTGCAAATCCAATTGTTTCAAATGATATTTTACTTAATTTTATAAGCAGTGAGGAAAGTAATGCAAAAATATATAAATTAACTCCTCCTAATGGAAAATATATATCTGCCGCCACAGATTGGAAAGCCATTGTAAATACAGTTTCTGATGGACTAACAATTCTAACAGCACTATGGACTTTTTATGTTGAGTTTATAAAACCTAAGAAAACTGATGAAAATAATTCAGGTGTATATATAACTATTCATGTTAATAATACTATAAATAATTTTTGGATTGGTAATGAGATTAATTCGAAAGAAGAACTAATTAGAGAATATAATAGCAGTATAAAAATTCATAATATTGATTCAAGCAATAACCAGGAATTAGAAGATTCTACAATATGGAAAAGGATAAAATAGATCACTATATTAAAAAAACCTGCTCACGCAGGTTTTTCCATTTATAAACTAAAAATCTTAATGCCCAGACTTAGCATCCACATCCTGCTTCACATGGCTCAGATATTTGGTGCAGTACGCGCCAAAGATGAGGATCGCAAGGTAACAGAAGATTGGGATCACAAAGGAATGCTGCACGCCATATTGATCTGCCAGTAAGCCCTGGAAAATCGGAACGATAGCACCACCCAAAATGGCCATTACAACCAGAGATGAACCCTGACTCGTGTATTTCCCTAAACCGGAAATCGCCAACGTGTAAATATTAGAAAACATAATCGAGTTGAAGATTCCGATTCCCAAAATGCTGTACATCGCCAGCTCGCCGTGGTTCAGCATTGCTGAGATCAACAGCAGAACGTTGATTCCTGCAAAGATAGAAAGGGTTCTTGCCGGAGCAGATTTCCCTATGAAAAACGCTACAAAATTGAGTGCAATAAATACAAGGAAAAAACTGACCTGCGAGAACGTAAGATCTACAATACTGAAGATCACAAGAAAAACGGCAATGGCCGCACCAAGCATATATAAGGCTTTTTTACCCTGACTGATGGAATGATTCAGAGAAATCGCGCCTAAGAAACGGCCAATCATTGCACCGCCCCAATACAGAGCCAGATAGTTTTTGCTCACCACTTCGGAAAGATTCATCACCTGTGGCTGCTCCAAAAAGCTGATGATGAAACTGCCGACCGCTACTTCGCCGCCTACATAGCAGAACATTGCGAAGACACCGAATTTCAGGTGGTTGTATTTCAGTGCGCCGTAACCTTTTACGATCTCCTCGCCTTTCACCTGAAAGTCCGGCAACTTGACTCTGGAGATGAGTAATGCGACTAATAAAAGGATTGCTGCAAAGATGAGATAGGGAATTCTGGTAGCTACCGCAGAGAACGAGCCGTCTGCTGCTGAGAAAAATTCAAAAATTAAATGCCCGCCCAGAACCGGTGCAATGGTAGTTCCGAAAGCGTTGAAAGCCTGCGTCATATTCAGTCGGCTGGAGGCGGAATCTTCCGGACCCAACAGGGAAACATAAGCGTTTGCGGTAATCTGGAGGACCGTAAAACCAAGACCTAAAATAAACAGAGCACCCAAAAATAAAAGATACGACGAATAAGTAGCAGCCGGATAAAACAGCACGCAGCCAAACGCCGCCAGGAAAATCCCGAAAAGGATACCCTTTTTGTACCCTACTTTATCGATCGGGTCGCCCTGCGAGCTGGAGATCAGAAAGTAGATCAAAGATCCTATAAAATAAGCACCAAAGAAGCAGAACTGCACCAGCATCGATTGGAAAAAGGTTAGATGGAAGAGCTGTTTCAGGTATGGGATCAGGATATCATTCATACAGGTGATGAATCCCCACATAAAAAACAAAAGGGTAATGGTAATCAAAGGAATGGTATAATTCCTTTTAGATTGTACGTCGTTCGTCATAATCGTTCAGTTTTAATATATAAAAGCGGCTAAAGATAACCTCTTTTGGCGATAAAATCTTATTTTGAGACAATAAATTTGTCATTAAAAAGGCTTTAATAATCTATCTCAAAAGTCTTCGACTCCGCTCAGACTGACATCGCTAAAAAATTAGCACTTTAGATGTCACACTGAGCGGAGTCGAAGTGTTTTAATTTTTAAGGTTTCAAATCTTCAAACTGTTTATCAGCAGGAAAAACGTGCTGCACTTTTTCAACCACCAATTCTTTGGGAAGCGAAAAATCAGCAGTTTGCTTGATGTCCAGTGATGATGCACCAACTGATACTTTGTAAATTCCTGCTTCTGCAACCCACGCTGATTTTGCTGTGATGTAAGACGCTAAGTCTTTAGGATTCAAAGTCAAAGTGATGGTTTGAGATTCTCCCGGTTTCAAATCTTTGGTTTTGGCGTAGGCTTTCAACTCCGATTTTGGTTTGTCAATGGATTGGTTGGGTGCAGAAAGATATAGTTCTACGACTTCTTTTCCTGCAACTTTTCCGGTGTTCTTAACCTCAACGGTAACTTCTAATTTGTTATTGAAAGTTTTGGAATTGGTTTTAACATTTGAATAAGCAAAATCGGTGTAAGACTTCCCGAAACCAAATTCATAAGACGGTTTCACATTAAACGTATTGAAATAACGGTAGCCCACATAAATGCCTTCTTCATACGTCACCTCTTTTGGATTATCAGCAGGAACTCCCGGGAAATTCTTTGCTGATGCGTGGTCTGAATAATTAATTGGGAAAGTCATCGTCAGTTTTCCTGAAGGATTCACTTTTCCCGAAACCACGTCGGCAACGGAATGTCCGCCTTCCTGACCAGGTTGCCACGCCAATAAAATCGCATCTGCTTTATCTTTCCAAGAAGCCGTTTCGATGACACCACCGATGTTTAAAATCACCACTACTTTTTTCCCTTCTGCGTGGAAAGCTTTTGAGATTTTATCCAGCATTTCGATTTCCTCAGCTGCGAGTTTAAAATCATTATCCAAAACTCTATCCACAAATTCTCCGGAGTTTCTTCCTAAAGTGACAAAAGCAATTTCAGAAGTCTTTGCTTTATTGGCGATTAATGCATCGTTTATTTTCATTTCAGACAATCTTCCGGGAGCCGCCATTATACCTTTTGCTTTTCTATTCTCCTTCTCTGCAGCGGCTTCTTTTTCGGCGAAAGGTTTGTACAAATCAACCAATTCCTTGTCCAGCTTATACCCTGCGACATCCAAACCTTCCAACAGGGAAACAGTGTGTTTGTTGTTGACAGCTCCACTTCCTGTTCCGCCTGTAATCCAGGCGTAAGAAGTCACACCGAATAACGCAACTTCTTTCTGTTTATCGGAAAAAGGCAAAGCATTTTGTTCATTTTTAAGCAAAACCATTCCTTCTGCAGCAGCGTTTCTGGTGACTTCTGCATTTTGAGTCAGATTCGGTTTATTGCTGTATTTATATTGCGCAAAAGTTGGTGTTTTGAAAACGTATTCCAAAATTCTTTTCACATTAAGGTTTGCCACTTCCTGAGACAATTTCCCTGAATTTAAAGCTTCCAACAATACTTTTTTCTGAGCCGGAATTCCTGGCATCAGTAAATCATTTCCTGCATTCATTTGTTTGACCACATCAGAAAGTCCGCCGTCTTTAATAGATTCAAATCCCGGGAAACCGCCGAACCAATCGGTCATTACGATTCCTTTGAAACCCCATTCATTTCTTAAAACCTGAGTCAGTAAATCTTTAGAATCTGAAGTGTAAACGCCGTTCAGTTTGTTGTAAGAAGACATTACCGTCCACGGCTGAGATTCTTTAACCGCGATTTCAAAATTTCTCAGATACAATTCTCTCATTGCTCTTTCAGAAACGTGAGCATTGATGGTTAAACGGTTGGTTTCCTCATTGTTTGCCGCGAAATGCTTGATAGAAGTTCCGACACCTTGAGACTGAATACCGTTCACAATCGCCGCCGCAGTTTTCCCGGAAATCAATGGGTCTTCAGAATAATATTCGAAGTTTCTGCCGTTCAATGGATTTCTCTGAATGTTCAGAGCCGGAGCCAAAAGAACATCGACTCCATATTCTTTCACTTCATTTCCCATTGCTTTTCCGACGTTTTCCAGCAAATCTTTATTCCAGGTCGAAGCTAAAGCGGTACCGACTGGAAATGCTGTTGCATAATAGGTTTTCGAATCATTATCTCTCGTTGGTTGAATTCTCAAACCAGCAGGTCCATCCGCAACAATCGTCGCAGGAATCCCGAATCTCTCGAAAGATTCCGTTCCACCGGCCGCTCCGGGCACCAAACCTTGTTTAGAATCTCCGATAGGCCCTGTCAAAACTTCAATTCCGGGCATTCCGGTTCCGATGAGAAGATTGACTTTTTCTTCGTTGGTCATTTGCTTGATGATGGCATCAATTCTTTTGTCCACCGAAAGTCTTGTGTCTTCCCAAACATCCAGTTTTCCGTTTTTGTTGGAATCTTTAAATGATTTTCCGTCAACCGTAATAGTTGGATTGGTATTCTGAGCCTTTGCAAACGGCGATGCAGCCAATAAAGCCAGGAATAATCCTGAATATTTTGCTTTTTGAGAAAGTCTTATCAATGTGGATATATTCTTTTTCATCTTTAAATATTTTATATTAATGTGATAGGATTTTATCCTATCCTTGAGTAAAATGTCCCTTCCTGACTGTACAAAATGGTATTTTAAATCTCTCGCAGATTATTCAGATAAAGCAGATTTCTTAATTTTATGATATGCAAAATTTGCTCAATCTGCGTGAGACTGAAGTCAGTATAATCTTTATGATTAATTAAATGTTTATAAAAATTTGTGGAATTTCAGCCAATCCAAATAGACTTCTGACCATTTGTCAACAGGAAGATTTTGTTTTCCCATTCCGAAACCGTGACCACCTTTTTCGTAGATGTGAAGTTCAGTTGGCTGTCCTGCTTCTAACCATTTATTGTACAATAAGACTGATTTCGGAGCCAGTTTTAACTGGTCATCACTTGCAGCACAAATGAATAAAGGAAGAGGTGATTTTGGAATTTCAGTATCTAAAATTTCCTGACTTGGCCCGCCATAGATAGAAGCTGCGAAGTTTGGTAATGTTGATGCATCTTTGCTGTGAAGAACGCTTTCCAAGATTACACTTGCTCCCGCAGAAAATCCAATAACTCCTAATTTTTCTGGATTGATATTCAATTCTTTTGCGTGAGTTCTGATGTAGGAAATGGCTGTTTTGATGTCGTCTCCTGCCATTACTTTAATCGGTGCAGTTTTCGCATCAAATGCTTTTCGGTCTTTGATGCCCTCCATCATTTCTTTAGCTGGGTCGTTGGATTTTGTTTCCAGTAATCTGTATTTTAAAACGATTGCTGTGATTCCGTTTTCTGCTAATTTTTTAGCCACGTCAATTCCTTCTCGGTTGATAGATAAACTTTGAAAACCACCGCCCGGAGCGACAACGATAACTGTTCCGTTGGCTTTCGCCTTGTCAGGTTCAAATAATAACATTGAAGGTTGAGCGACGTTGAAAACCACTTCAGTTTTGAACAATTCGTTGAATTGCTGTGCTTCTTTCTGCGTCCAGCTTTCTGTTCCGGGTGCTTTTCCTTTGTATAATGGAATTGATTTTTGAGCGTTGATGGTATTTAAACTTGCAAGAAATAAACTTGCTATGATTAATTTTTTCATTTTATTTTTTTTGATTTTTAGTTCTTAAATTGTGTAGTTAGTTTGTGTTAAAAGACAAATCTTCAACTTTGCGAAGCGCAGCCCGACTTGAGTGGAGCTCTTTTTGTGATTGCGATTGGTGAAAAGTTCAATTGATTAACTCAACTTCTTCGCAATGACAAAAAAGCGGGAACGGAAGGCGGAAATAGCTGCCCAAAATGTTCGAGTGAAAAGAAATGAGACCGAACATAATGCCCTGTCTCAAGACATCAATTAACCTATTTATGATAAGCTATTATTTATGATATTTTTGAGTTCTCGCATCTTTGATTACGCCGGACCAATTCATTCCGTATCCGAAATCGTAGTTATGGCCTTCGGAATCTTTGTGCGTTTCCATATCATAAGGAACGTCTTCTTTCTGCTTTTCAACCGTCGCCATATTCGCAGGCATCTGAAGTGGAAGCAATCCT
>Ga0308158_10003461_pt1 | contig 13898 bp, 8 predicted proteins | sample PhyBR2_FD_201038 | JGI IMG/M metagenome (GOLD analysis project Ga0308158, IMG submission 201038) | Phyllosphere microbial communities from UC Gill Tract Community Farm, Albany, California, United States - DLSLB.R2 | ecosystem: Host-associated > Plants > Phyllosphere > Unclassified | place: USA... | reverse complement strand
GAATCTGCTTTTACCGGAGCAGAATTAATCAGTGGTTATTCTAACAGTTATAGAGTAAGTGCGTTCAATTTTACATTGGGAACAACTTATCAGAAAAAGCTGGAAAACAATCATAAACTGACTGTTGGTGCAACATACACAATTGGTAACAGTGGAACCTTGAAAAATACTTACACAAATAGTACCTATTATTATTTACTGGGAGAAACTAAAGGAGGGGAAACAATCATAGATGAGCAGGTTAATTATGACAAGAAATTTCTTCCACAAGAAGCTTCTCTTGGTTTAGGTTATGGTAAAGATACCAAATGGTTTTTGAGTGCGCAGCTAGACTACAAAAAAGGTGAAAGTATCAACTTCCTAGGCTCACCAATTTTCTATCAGGATTCTTACAGATACTCAGTCGGAGGATGGTATTTACCAAATTATAACAACTTCCGTTCTTACTTCTCAAGAGTTATTTACCGTTACGGTGCTTATTATGAAAAAGGAGGTTTACAGTTGAACGGAACCAACATCAACAAATATGCAATCACTGCTGGTGTTACACTTCCGTTTGAGAAAAGTACAATCAACCGTATGAACAGCATCGATCTAGGAATTGAACTTGGAAAAAGAGGAACTTTGGATAACAATTTAATTCGACAAAATTTCATAAATTTGAGGATTGGGATCAACTTTGCTGACAAGTGGTTTGCGAAGCGCCTATACAACTAATGAAAGTACACTGATAATCTATGAAGGATTATTATTCAAAAATATTTAAACTAAAAACATCACAACGATTCATTTTGTTGCTGATGTTTTTTCTTATTCAGTCCTGCGAAGAAGATATAGCGAAAGTTAGTAACGAAAAGAAAAAGACCAATTTTGCATCCCAGGTTATCTACAATGGTAACATTATTCAAAAAGATTCTGGGCAGGTTAAAGTTAACTTCCGTGCGCCTTTGATCGAAAAGTATGAGTTGATAGACTCACCTTACGTAGAAGCTAAAAAAGGAATTTATCTAGAATTTTTTGATAAAAAATCAAAAGAACCAGGTAAAATTTGGGCAAAATATGCCAGAAACGATATCAAAAAGAATTTCTACTTCGCAAAAGGACGAGTGAAAATTATCACAACCGAAGGCCAGACTTTTGTAACAGAAACCATTAACTGGGATCAAAACGAGCACAAAATGTACACCAAAGACACTGTTTTTGTTTCGGATAAAGACGGAAACATCCTTGTTGGCGCGCACGGAATGGTCGCTAAAGACGACTTTTCAGAATACACTTTTTACAACAATTCCGGAAGTTTCACTTCTTCGAATTTACCTGCAACCAGCAAATAGTTTTTGATGATGTCAAGTTTTCATGCTATTGGTTTGATGTCTGGAACTAGTCTTGATGGATTGGATATTTGTTATGCAAAATTCACTCAAACCAATTCTGTTTGGAATTTCGATATTTTTAACTGTGAAACACTTCCCTATTCGTCTGATTGGGAACAATCTTTACGGAATGCAGTAAATCTATCCAGCGAGGAACTTCTAAAATTGAATTCTGATTATGGATTTTTTCTTGGAGAAAAAACTTCAGAATTTATTTCCAAAAATAAAATTTCTGAGCTTGATTTGATTGCCTCTCACGGTCATACGGTTTTTCATCAACCAAAAAATAGATTCACGTTACAAATTGGAGACGGAAGAGCAATTAAATCAAAAACCGATAAAACCGTTATCTACGATTTCCGAAATCAGGATGTAATTTTAGGTGGAAATGGAGCGCCTTTGGTTCCAATTGGCGACGAACTGTTGTTTTCGGAATTTGATGCCTGCCTTAATCTTGGTGGATTTTCTAATATTTCTTTGAAACGCAATGGAAAACGTTTGGCTTTTGACATTTGTTCCGTCAACATTATTCTGAATGATTTGGCGTTGAAACTCGGAAAGAAATATGATGAAAATGGAGATTTGGCTAAATCCGGAATGATTGATTACGAACTTCTTGAACAATTAAATCAACTTAATTTCTATGAGGAAAAAGCACCAAAATCTTTGGGAACAGAGTGGATTAAAGAACAAGTTTTACCGTTGATAAAAACACAAAAACCCGAAAATCTTCTGGCAACTTTCACAGAACATTCTGCAGTTCAAATTGCTAAAGTTTTGGATGAATTTGAGATAAAAAACGTCTTGATAACCGGCGGTGGAACTTACAATAATTATCTTATTGAAAAGATAAAAGCAAAGACCAAAACCGAAATCCAAATTCCAAAAAAAGAAATTATTGAATATAAAGAAGCTTTGATTTTTGCTTTTATGGGTATTTTGAGATTACAGAATCTCAATAATGTTTTGTCATCAGCAACAGGAAGTTTGTACGACCATTCTTCCGGTTTGATTTGCTAAATTAAAGTTGCTCGATTTTATCTGTCAAAGAATTGATGAAATTCTGAAGTGGTTTTTCTACCATCATTTTGATAAACGGATTGAATTTTCCTTCGAATAACAACTGAACTTCTGTTTGATTTTCATTAAGAGGATTCATTGCGCCTGTCAATGCAAAATCCAAACTTGAGCTTGCAGATTTCAGAACTACTTCTTTATCAGAAACATTATCAATTTTCAAAGCAATTTCCGGCATTCCCTTCAATCCAAATTTGAAACCATCTTCTCTAGCTTCGAAACTTTGCAGACCTTCTGGCATCAAATCTTTGTAATCCTCAGGATTTTTAAGCATTCCTGCCAATTCTGATGAAGATTTATTTACAACAATTTTTCGTCCTTCTAAATTCATTTTTATATTTTTGTATTAATATTAATAGCCTTACAAATGTATAAAGTTTTTATCAATGAGAAAAGATTAATTTTGAGTTCTGAACCTCAAAATAGTCCTAAAATACTGAATTACGATGGGTCGCATAGTTTCGACTTTGCTATTGATTTGTTAGAAAATACAGCTTCGCAAGGTCTTAATATTTATCATAATGATGTTGAAGAACTTTGGACTGATTTCAGAAATTATTTCAAAAATATAGAAGCTGCCGGTGGCGTTGTTATCAATCCGGAAGATAAAATCCTTTTTATCCACAGATTAGGAAAATGGGATTTACCTAAAGGCAAAATTGAAAAAGGCGAATCCAGAGAAGTAGCTGCCGTACGCGAAGTGGAAGAAGAATGTGGCATTTTCAATCTTGAACTGAAGGATTTTATCAATTCCACTTATCATATTTATACGGAAAGAGACGGCAAGAAAATCCTTAAAACAACTTATTGGTTTGAGATGTTTTACTCCGGAAATGAAATGCCGAAGCCACAAATAGAAGAAGGCATTAATGAAGTTGGTTGGAAAAATGAAGAAGAAATCGAATCCCAAATTCTACCTTCAACATTTCAAAATATTAAATTGATTCTGAATGATTTCAAAAATAAAAAACCTCAATAATCTGAGGTTTTTCTTTTATATATAATCGATTATTTTTTCGAGTGCAATTCCTCGCGAGGCTTTTAATAAAACATTTCCATTCGTGATTGGATCAGCTTTTAATCTTTCAATAAGTTCTGAAGTGTTATCAAAAGCATTATCTGAATGATTAACCAATTTGAAATTCGGGCCAACAGTAATTATTTCATCAAATCCACAAGATTGTGCGAAATCTAAAATGGCCTGATGTTCCTTCAAACTTTCTTCTCCAAGTTCCAACATATCGCCAATGATAATCGTCTTAGTTCCTTCGAAAGTTTTGAAATTTTCTAAAGAAACCTGCATACTGCTCGGATTGGCATTATAGGTATCCAAAACTAATGTTTTATCATCCTTCTTCTGGATTTGCGAACGCATATTGGAAGGAACATAATTTTCTATCGCTTTCTTAATTTCAGAAATATTGAGTCCAAAATGTAACCCTAAAGCAACAGCCGCAGAGATATTATCATAATTATATTTGCCCGTAAGATTAGAAAAAATTTCAATCCCTTGATAATCTAATCCTACAAAATGGTCTTTATAAACCGGCAAAAAGTAATAATCTGAGTCTGACTTTCCAAAAGTAATTTTCGATGAATAATCAACCGTCTTCTCTTCCTGAATCACATCATTCTGATTAACCAGAATATTTTTATGATGATTTTTCAGATAATCATAAAGTTCCGATTTTCCCTTGATTACGCCTTCGTAGCCACCAAAACCTTCAAGATGAGCTTTTCCAAAATTGGTGATATAACCGATATTTGGTTTAGCAATTTTACAAAGGAATTCAATCTCTTTTTGATGATTGGCTCCCATTTCTATGACAGCAATCTCGTGTTCCTGTCTGATTGAAAGGATCGTCAAAGGAACTCCAATATGATTATTAAGATTACCGAAAGTGTACTGAACTTTAAATTTCTCTGCTAAAACATTACTGATTAATTCTTTGGTTGTAGTTTTACCATTACTTCCCGTTAATCCAATGAAAGGAATATCTAATTGCTCTCTATGATAAATAGCTAGATTCTGTAAAAATTCTAAAGTAGAAGAAACGTAAAAGATATTATTTTTGGCATCAGAATACTTCTCATCTTCTACAATAACGGCCAAAGCTCCTTTTCCAATTGCTTCTGCGGATTTCTCCGCCGCATTATAACTTTCTCCAGAAAAGGCAAAGAAAATGCTCTCATTCTCTATCTTTCTACTATCTATGACAACATTCTTGCTTTGCAAGAAAATAGGGTAAAACTCGCTGATATTCATAGCTCAAAAATATTAAAATGCTTCTATATAAAAACAAAAAACAGCAGAAAATTCTGCTGTTTTTTTACATATCTATATTTTGATATTATCTTTTTGTACGTCCAGTTTTGGAGTTTTTAGCATCTTGTGCTACACGGAAACCAACCCAGCCATATCCTTTCATTTGATTTTTAAATCTTCTTTGTCCCGGATCCAACCAGTATGCAGAATCTAACCAAGAACCTCCTTTTACAACTCTACTGTAGTCATTGATTTGAGAAGTTGCTTTGTTTTTATCTTTTTGTAGGACTACACTTCCATTTTTATTAACAATGAAAGTTGGTTTTACAGAGTTGTACATGTTATACTCTGAACTATCACTTGGAGGCGTGCCACCAGCATCTAGTGAAGATTGATAATCACCATCTCTGTAGTTTCTATTATCCTCAACCACTTTTCTTTCAAATTCTCCAGGTAATCCTTTGTAAACCAAACGACCATCTGCTAATGTATCGTACTTGATTTCCATGTTGCCCACTTTTTTGTAAGATCCATCCTCATTTTTAACAGCTTGAACCACTACGTTTCCTCTGAAATAGTTGAAGTCACTAAATTCCTCATCAATCATTGGTCTGTAGATATCAGCAACCCATTCTGCAACGTTACCATACATTCCGTAGATTCCAAGATCATTAGACGGATATTGTTTCACGTCTGCAGTGGTAGGAGATCCATCGTTTTTCCAACCAGCAACACCAGAGTAATCACCTCTACCTTGTTTAAAGTTTTCCAGGTACATCCCGCGGTTTTTACCTTTTTTACCTTTAATTTTATCCATTTGAGTATTCTTACCTAAGTAATTATTATACTCTCTTTCTTTCTGAAGTCCCAAAGCCGCAAATTCCCATTCAACCTCTGTAGGAAGTCTGAATTTCTCAACCACGCCCGATGCAGCATTTCTATTAGCAGCAGCAATTTTTTCGTTAGTCGTTTTGATTCCGCTTCTTTGCTGTAGTTTTTTCTTATCAATATAAGCATCCATTTCCGCATCATTGGATTTGAATTTGTCCATATTGAAAGTTGCACCAGCAGTTGCAGCTTTGTCAGCAGTATAAACATCTTTCGATATTACACCCTGTCTCATCAACGCTTTTTCATTCGCTCTATCAGTCAACCAGTCACAATATTTTGTTGCCTGTAACCAAGAAACACCTACAACCGGATAATAATCATATTCTGGAGATCTGAAATAAGTCTCTGCGTAATCATTACGAGATAACTTGTTATTCCAAACTAAAGTATCTGGCAAAGCCCCTGTATATATATGTTTGAAGCTAGGATCAGAAGAAGGAAAAACAAACTTAAGCCAAGTGGTGTATTCTCTATATTCTGAATTGGTAATTTCTGTATCTCCAATGAAGAAAGAACTTACCTGCATTCTTCTTGGTGTATTATTCCAATCATGCATTACATTGTCTTCCACAAGCCCCATTGTAAAAGTTCCACCCTCTACATAGACCATTCCTGGCCAAGCTTTAGGCTTTTGCTGTTTACCTGAGAAGAACCACCCGTCTTTTTCGTTGGGCTTCCATCCGGTTTTGCTGACAAAACCTTTAGTACCACCACCTTTCTTCGAGTTCCCTCCGCCTCCACAACTTACTAAAAGTAGCGTTGAACTTAAAGTAATGATCGAAAACAACCTTATTTTTTTCATAATCTGCTATAGAAATTTTCAAAGTACAAAGAAAAAGGAAATTCTTTAATTAATCAAATATTGTTTCCCTTTTTTTGATAGAACGCAATTAAATTAATTTTATTATATACCATTTTTTTAAAAAAATCGTTTATTTTGTAATCTTAATAAATAACATTGATGAAATTCAAATTTTATACATTCGTTTTCTTTTTTATATCTGTTTTTGGACTTGCTCAAAAAATTAATCTGAATTGGGAAGGTACAAAGGAAATGGATTATGGCACAAAAAAATTAGTCTATCCTTTCTTTACTAATCACAATTATCAGGTAGATACTAATTCTATCTATGTTAATATCAATACCAAGACTGATAACCAAATTAAGGTAGATCAATTGGAGTGGCAAGAGTTAGCTGCTAAAGATACTCATGATCTTAGAATTAACTCCCTATCGTCAAATCCATACACAAGCATTAATTATTATTATAATGAAAATTTACATGCACAAAGTGCTGATGTAAGGATTGAAGCAGTTAAAGTGGAGAATAATAAAATTTACAAATTAATTTCTTTTAATGTAAGTCAAACTAATATTAAAATTTCTTCTAAAAATGGAAATAACAAATTTGGCACATCTGAAAATCCTCTAAAATCTGGAACATTCTATAAAATAAAAGTTGACAAATCGGGAATTTTTAAAATTACCAAACAGTTTTTACAACAAAACGGAATTAATCCAAACAGTATTAACCCAAAAAATTTTAGAATATATGGTAATGGAGGAATAATGTTACCAGAAGTGAATTATGATCAACGTTATGATGCATTACAGGAAAATGCAATACAAGTTGTTGGAGAAGAGGACGGCGTTTGGAATGATAATGACTATGCTCTTTTTTATGCACAAGGACCAAATGGCTACAACCTTTTTGATAAGAGCAATGGTAGTGGAAAAAAAAGAACTGAATATAGAAAAATTGATACTCCAAATAATTTTGTTAACATATATGAAGATTATTCTTATTACTTCATAAATTTTGATAATGGTCCAGGAAAAAGAGTTCAGACTATTAACGAGAACCTTCCATCTGATTTAATTACCCGATATGACGATTATCAATTTATTAATGATGAAAAATTTAATTTAGTCAAGTTAGGAAGAACCTGGACGGGAGATCTTATTACAGGAAATAAAGAAGTCACATTCACTACAAGATCAGCGATACAACCAGATGATGTTGTCCGCTTCAGAACACAAGTTATTGCTTTTAATGCTCAATCCGGAAGAATTAATTTTGATATCAATGGATCAAAAAGAGAGATAGATTTATTAAATAATACTGAACCCTATGTCCCTCTATGGCATGGAGGAACATTGTTTAATCAAAGCGGAAATACAATAAAATTCAATTACACTACTAATACTTCCAGCAACCCAAATGCAACATTTTACTTTGATTATGCAGAAGTTCAATATAAGGAAGATTTAAATTTTAATAATTCCCAAATGAATTTCCGTGATTTTGATATTGTAACAGGATCAGGTGAATTGTATGGTTTTTCTGTAAAAAATGCTAGTGATTTAGAACAAATATGGGATGTTTCTGATATTACTAATGCTAAAAAAGTTACCAATAAGAATTCTGAGAATTCAATTTTCAATTTTGGATTTGTTGCTAATAGTGAAAATTTTAATAATGAATTTACAGCATTTAAAAATTCTGCAGCTTTTGAACCAAGCTTTGTAGGAAAAATTAAGAATCAGGATTTGGCATCTCTTAAAAATGTAGATTATTTAATGATTGCTCAACCGTCCTATATTTCCCAAGCTGAGAGATTAGCTGCCTATCACAGATCTAAAAACGGATATGATACCCGAGTGATTGATATCAATGAGATATACAATGAATTTAGCAGCGGTAGCAAGGATATCACCGCAATACGAGATTTTGTAACTAAACTTAATAGTCCTTCTGGAACTTTAAAATACGTTTTTTTATTAGGTGATACTTCTTATGATTTTAAAAATAGGGTTAGTAACAATACAGATATAATACCTAGCTATCAAAGTGAGTTTAGCGGAGATGTTTCAGCATCATTTGTTACAGATGATTATTTTGTAATGACTACTACTCCTCAGGTATCTACTGATATTACACAACTGCTCCCAAACATCCCTATAGGAAGGCTGCCAGCAGATAATGTTCAAGAAGCTAAAACTATGATTGATAAGACATTAGCTTATTACAATGCATTACCGGGACAATCTAATCCTTTTGGAGAATGGAGAATGAAAATGGATTTTGTTGCAGATGATGACTTTGACGGAAGCGGTCCAACAGTGAATGGAACAAATATCCCAAAACCTTTTCATAACCTTGTAGATTATGTTATTAATCAAAACTTTACAAGCACTAATAAACCTGAATATAATATTCGAAAATTATACCTTGATGCATTTCCAGCAGTAACTAGTGCAGGTGGGCAACGATATCCACAAGTTAACCAAGCTATAACTAATGATGTTGGTAATAGTTTGTATTTATTTTATTTTGGACACGGAGGAATCAATGGCTGGGCTCAGGAAAGAATTTTGACATCTACAGAAGTGCAAGGCTTTAATAACTTCACAGCTGTTTACAGTAGATTTCCTTTAGTTTCCACAATTACTTGTGAATTTACACTTTGGGATGAACCTAATACAAATTCTACAGGTGAACAAATGCTAAAGCACACAACAGGTGGCGCTGCAACAATGATAACCTCAAGTCGCGCGATTTCTGTAACTTATGGAAGAAACTTCACTCCTTTATTTACAGATAAACTATTTACTTTAAATGGAAATGACTTTCCAAGTTTAGGTGATGCATATCTTGAAGCGAAGAAAAAATATAATCCTACCTATTCCCCAACAGTTCCGCTTGCTGCTGTATCAGACCATTTAAGAGTAAATTTTTTAGGAGATCCTGCAATGAAAATGAGTAGACCAAAAAATCTTTTAACAATTGATAATATAGAAACACCCATCCCAAATCTAATTAGAGCTTTAGATTTTGTTAAAGTAACGGGCAAAGTATTGAAAGCTGACGGAACAACTACAGATAATACATTTAATGGTCGTGTTGTCATTAATATTTTTGATAAAAAAATTGAAAAAACAACATTAAATAATGATAATGTTTCAGATTTAAGTACTAAAATGAAATTTTTTGAGGAACCAAGTGCTCTAGTAAAAGCTTCTGGTAAAGTTGAAAATGGAATTTATACAGTAGAATTCTATGTTCCAAAAGATATTAACTATACTGTTGGAGACGGTAGAATGCTTGCTTACGCAGAAAACTTTACAAATGCAAAAGAAAATGCTTATGATGTCTTCACAAATAAAGTACAAAAAGTAGGTAATATTAACCCTAATGGAATTAATGATTCAGAGCCTCCTGTCGCTAATTTATATATGAATAATACTAATTTTGCAAATGGCGGTATTACAGATCAAAATCCAATGCTTTTGGCTTGTGTAAAAGATAATATAGGTATCAACTCAACAGGAGCAGGAATTGGACATGATATAACAGTAATCTTAGATGGAGATATTATTAATACAACTGCTCTGAATGATTATTTTTCTTCCGGGGATGGTAACGGTTGTAGTTTTGGAGATTTACAAGATTATCAAAAAGGTTCTGTAACATTCCCTTTCAGAAATTTAACTCCTGGCGAACACCAATTAGTTTTTAAAGTTTGGGATATCAATAATAATTCTACTTCTTCTACGTTAAATTTTGTAGTAAAAGATGAGTCTGAAAAAAAATTGACTGTTAACAGACTTCTTAATTGGCCAAATCCATTTACTAATAAAACTTATGTTCAGTTTGAACATAATTGTGATGACATCTTGGACGTGAATGTTCAGATATACACAATCACAGGAAAAATAGTGAGAACATTATCAACCAGTATATCTGCAGAACCATTCCTGCAAGGCTTCAGAACACCAAGACAAGCTATAGAATGGGACGGAAAAGATGATTTTGGTGATACAGTTGCAAAAGGTACATATATTTTTAAGATATTTGCACGCAGCCAGAATCAGGAAAAATGTTCAGGAAGCGCAACAGCTGTAGAAAAAATGGTTCTATTAAAATAAAAAATTAATATATCGGTAAAACTTTTACCTTAAAAGAAAAAAAATGAATTTAACAAAAAGATTATTTTTAGGATTAGGAATTGGCGTTAGTGCCTTTGCCTTTTCCCAAAGCAATGTTCAGCCAGTATTGACGGGTGCTCCTTTCTTGAGAATATCTCCAGATGCAAGAGCTGGTGGTATGGGAGATCAGGGGGTTGTGACATCTACAGATGTTTTTTCACAGTTTTGGAATGCTGCAAAATATCCTTTTGCAAAAGTTTCTTCCGGATTTGGGGTTAACTATACACCATATATGAGTAAGCTGACAAGTGATGTATTCTTGCTTTATGGTTCTTATTATACATTTTTAGGTGATGATGAGCGTTCTACTTTGAGTGCGAGTATCTATTACTTCAATATGGGTGATGTAGATTTAACAGATTTCGTAGGTAATGAAGTGATTCAAGGAGGAACAGCAAAACCAAATGAATTCTCAATCGACGTAGCTTACGGTTTGAAATTGAGTGATAACTACTCAATGGCGGTTACTGGTAGATTCATCAGATCTGATATTGGCGGAGGTTTCAACTCCAACAGTACTTTGAAACCTGCCAACACTTTTGCAGTAGATGTTTCCGGTTACTATATGTCTCCTAAACATGAAAGTATCAGTGGTTATGAAGGTCGTGTAAAAGCAGGTTGGGCAGTTCAGAATCTTGGTCCTAGATTAGATTATACAGGAGATGAAGAATCCAGATCTTACCTTCCTACAATGGCAAGATTAGGTTTAGGTTATGATTTATTAATTGATGATCAAAACCGTTTCAGTTTAAGTGGTGAAGCTTCCAAAATCTTGGTTCCTGGTCCAGATGACACAGGTAACGTTCCAAACGTTGGAGTAATGGAAGGAATTGGAAAATCTTTCAGCAACAAGAAAAGTATTATGTTCAGTGGAGCCGCAGAATATTCTTATGACGAGACTTTCGCATTGAGAGCTGGTTATTTTACAGAAGCACCGGAGCAAGGAGCTAGACAATATGCAACTGTGGGTGTTGGTTTCAAATATGCTTCTTTCGGATTAGATCTTTCTTATTTGATCAATACGTCTAAAATCAATTCAGCTTTAGATAATACCCTAAGATTTGGATTGACTTGGAACATTGGTAGTGAAACTTACAACGCTCAAGATTATTAATTTTCCGAATTAATAATTAATTATAAAATTTTGCCAAGGCTTTCCGCTTTGGCATTTTTTTTTGATTAAATTTAAAATTAACTTTACGTTTAATCTCATCCTGAATATCCCATTAAACCATTACTTTCTCTAAATTTGCAAAATGAACTACAGTTCCGAACTCAAAAAATTCTTAACCAGCCAATACATCTATTCCGGAGCAAGAATCGCTTTAGCAATAGTGATTCCAAGTATCATCTTGGCACAGTTCGGTTTGCTTAAAGAATATTTTCTGTTTCCATTAGGAACGAGTTTCGTAGGATTGACGGATCAACAAGGTCCTTTTATAAGAAGAAGAAACACTTTAATATTATCTATTTTTTCCTTCTTTTTGATTGCACTTCTAGCAAGTTTACTCAAAGGATTTCCCATTGCAGTTTATTTACAAATCATTGTTTTCGGATTTTTCTTTTCGATGATTGGTGTTTATGGGATGAGATTAGCAACCTTTGGATCTATCGCACTCGTAGTCCTTAGTATCTTTATTGACGGGCATCTTACGGGAGATGATATTTTCAAAAGCACATTCATATTTTTCTTGGGCTGTTTGTGGTTTTTTATTATTTTTTTGATTGTTTCAAAGTTACAGCCCTACAAATTAGCCAGTCAGGTTGTTGGTGAGAATTATTTAGAATTGGCAGATTATCTCAGAATCAAAGCCGGGCATTACACCAAAAATCCAGATTTCGATTCGTTACTGAATCAATTGATTACCCAACAAGTCAAAATCAAAAATCATCAGGAAGATACTAGAGAAATTGTTTTCAAAACCAGACAAATAGTCAACGAGTCTACCACACAAAGTAGAATTCTAATGTTAATGTTCCTCAATTCCATTGATCTTTATGATAAGCTTCTAACTTCGGAAAACGACTATAAAAGAATGAATCAGGTTTTTGGAGAAACAAAACTTCTTCAAAATATCCATGATTATCTTTTGGTAATGGCAGATGAGATTACCAATCTCGGCATTTCTCTCCAAAGCGGTTTGCCTTATAAAGAAATCACCAATTTTGATAATGAACTAAAGAAAATTTACGACGAATTTTTCGATCTCCGCGCCAAGAAATTTTCATCCGAAACATTAGAAGATTTTATGATGATGCGTCAGGTTTTGATGAGAATTACTGAGATTACGGATGAAGTCACAACTATTTTAAAAGTCAATTCTCAGGATAAAAAATTAGCAAAAAGTTTATCATCAGGATTAGATTATTCTCAGTTTTTACCACAAGAAGAAAAACTGAACCTCAAAGTTTTATTCTCCAATTTCTCTCTTAATTCAGGACATTTTCGTCACGCTGTAAGAGTAACAATTGCCTTATTGATTGGTTATATTGTTTCCAGGTTTGAGATTCTCGGGATTGGACATTCTTATTGGATCCTCATTACCATTATTGCCATTCTGAAACCTGCTTATGCAACTACAAAACACAGGAATCTTCTGCGTTTCTTTGGAACTTTGGCAGGTGCAATCATTGCGTATATCACTTTACATTTTGTTGATGAACCTACAACATTGTTAATTATACTTCTTGTGAGTATGATTATCTGTTTCAGTTTGTTGAAGTCCAATTATTTCTGGGCAGTTTTGTTTATGACGATTTATATTTTCTTGTCTTTTAACTTTTTAAGACCTGGAAATATCAACCTTATCTTCAAGGACAGATTATTGGATACAGCGATTGGAGGGATTGTAACTTTCTTGGTCGCTTACTTCATTTTGCCTGTTTGGGAACACACTCAGAATCTCGCTTTGATGAAAAAATCTTCAAAAAGCAATCTGGATTATTTCCGATTGGTAATGGATCATTTCTTGAAAAACGAACCGGAAGATCAGGATTTCAGACTGAAAAGAAAAAATGCAATCATTGATTTAGCGAATCTTTCTGATAACTTCCAAAGAATGATTTCTGACCCAAAAAATCAACAAAGAAAACTGGAAGCAGTTCATCAATTCGTGACAACAACGCATTTGATTACAGCTTATACAGCTTCTTTATCACAATACGCCAAATCTGGTCACGAGTTTCCGGAAATCGATTTTCAGAATTGGAAAATCAAAATCTCTGCAGAATTACTGCGCACATCGTCCCTGCTCTATCAACAAGATTTGGATGAACAAATACGTTCCGAAAGCCACATAAA
>Ga0308158_10003460_pt1 | contig 13899 bp, 14 predicted proteins | sample PhyBR2_FD_201038 | JGI IMG/M metagenome (GOLD analysis project Ga0308158, IMG submission 201038) | Phyllosphere microbial communities from UC Gill Tract Community Farm, Albany, California, United States - DLSLB.R2 | ecosystem: Host-associated > Plants > Phyllosphere > Unclassified | place: USA... | reverse complement strand
CACATTTACAATGTGAGTCGTATCACAACCCGTCGATCATATAGAATAGATAACCATGCTGTGTCCGCAGACCAGGGCACGCTTAAATGTTTACGGAGTCCTCGATGTCAAGACGTCTCAGAAGAACGAAACATGAGGTGTGACTAGGTGGAGGACCCTCAGTAGATCATGAGGTTATACATAGCGTCAAGCCCTCTTGTGTCACTTCTTGTGCTCACCTTGTGTCACTCGCAGAATCATTAAGGCTCACGTAATGTTATAGCGTAACACTAAAAGAAACCCTCAGAGACCAGCAGAGAACGCTAGGGGCCTATGGGGGTACTTTGGGAAGTTGCTCTATTAGATACTGACAGGAATTTTTGTGACAACTTTTAAGGACCTAAGGCACTCCTAACGATCACAGCTTATCGAGCATCCATAAGAGAACTGAGAGCATCATGAGTACGTCCCGAAGGTCTACGCTTGGCAGACTCATAGGACGCCTCCTTGTTGTTCTAACTAATTAATTGACTTGGTTCATGCCTCAAAGGCGAGCACTCTTTTATACCAGACGGATTTCACAGGGATCATCTCTAAGGCTAGCTCCTTGGTCACGTTACCGCGCTTAAAGGCCTCGTAGATACGGGCTGGCTGTTGACCATCGACCCGGCTAGAGATCGCTTTGAGTTCACCCATAGCGTAGCGGTGAGCGTCTTTCTGGCGCTCTAGGAGTTCAGCTTCTTTGTTGTAGCCTAGGTCTACCATCTTATTGGCTACCACTGTGGCAACTTCTGGCATCTCTAGGATAGCTTCAAAGGCTGCATAAACAGTGTCTTCAAAATCCTCTGATATCCAGCCAGCGTATTTGAGAGTGGCTTGCTTATCGGCTGCTTTATATTCATGACCGTTGGCATAACGAGCCGCCCGCATTTTTACCTGTCGGGTTAATCTCTGAGCAGATTTGGTCTTCCACTCAGATGGGGCCTTACCTTTCGGTAACTTCAAGTTCTGCCAGATCTCTGTAAGATTCCACATACCGTCAGCGTTAGCTTTAAAGGCGTGGTCTTCAATAATAATGATATGGTCAGCGTGCTTGTGGTTCTTTGAATTAGATGAGTTGGACATGTTGTATTTCCTTTTGTTTGCATTCTCAGAGTCGCACCCTCCGCTGGCCTACACAGTCCCACAACATAAAGGGGACCAGCAGAGGCACTGAGAGTGCAAACAGAATGACTGTGTATGTGTGATATATAATGGAGCCTTGCGAAGGCTTAGGGTGTACTACAGGAGGTCTAACAGGGTGTGATCAAATAGTGATCCACTTGATTACATCGAAGCGGATAGGTCAGAGTGATCCTAATAATCATTAAGTGGGATGGTTGCCATCGCATGATGACCATCTATCTAAAAGTTAATCTTAAAGTTACTCAAAGAGTAATATCTTTTAATTAAATCAATGCTTTTAAACTGAAAGTATCTAAAGTGTCTTTAAGTCTCTTGAAGTTAAAACCAAAAGAATAACTTTAAGTAAGGTGTCGGCTATCGCCAGATAATCACCATCACTCATGGATCACTCTTTGTACTTCTTAGAGTTTCCACCCCTGTGACATTGTTGTCATAAGCTCATAGTCTCTCACCAGCCAATAGCTAAGAAGCAGTCTTACAGACCGCGAAGCGTACCAATGTACTCACCCCTGAAAAACAGCGAGACTACAAGCAGGTCCAGACGTGACTCTTTAGTGTCTGTTCCCTTTAGTGAGGGTTTAATCTTAACAATTGATTCATAAGCTTTTTATTTCACTTTCCGAGCTTAGTGCTCTCACTATGTCGCCCCGAAGTGTTAACCCATTGATTATGAGTGTTAGCTAATACTCGCCCTTGCTGAGCAGCTTCCAGCATCTCTATGGCACGCTGAACGGTCACACGGTAGCCCTTGATGACTAACGAGGTGTCACCCTCTTTGCGCCCTGCGGGTTCACCTGCTGAACGGTAAGAGACTAAATGGCTCTTGTTGTGATTCTCTTTGGCCCACGAGATGCCTGTAGGTGACTCAGCGTCTAACGTCAGGAACTCAACGACAACTGACTGAACCTCAGGACCGCCTGTGAAGGTAGTGATACGTGCCTTATTGGATTTGGTAGTTGAGGATACTTTGGGCTTGGTGATGTACTTGGGACCGCTTAAGGGCCACTTTGGGTTAGTTATGTAGGACATGATGTACCTCTAAAAGAAAAAATCTTGGAAACATTCAAACATTGCACTCTGGATAACTTGCATATTCATCCCCTATTGTGAATTACTTACTTTTAGTGTTGACTTTCACTCGAATAGTTGGTAATTAAAATACATCATTTCTAAGTAGAATAATGTTCACATTGTTTAGCTATGCTCGGTTTAGTTACTTACCCAAAAACGCTCTAATTATTTTGGTAGCGATGCCGATACGATCTACCTATACAATATCTCAATCATCTCTGGAAAATAAATGGAAACGAATAGAATAGATCAGGAATGGGTAACTCTTAACGCAATCAGGGGAATGGTTAAGATTGCCTCTAAAGGTAGCATGTCTAAATCCACTTATGATAACTCTTTAGAATTAGGTGGTGTCCTTTATCCTGAACTTCTCGGCCCCGAAAATAGCCTCCTCTTGAGACAAAGAGAAAGTGATATAACTAGAGAGTTTCGCCAATTGGCGGAAGTGCAATCAATGAGGGATGACATAAAGGTAAACCCGTTAGATTTAGTGTTAAAAGAGATCCATGAGTTTGAAACTCTAATTCACATTGCTAAGCAGAAAGATGTTAAAGATAAAACCAAGACTGACGCATTAAAAAAAAGACTAGCCCAACTTCAAAAGGCAAAGTCTGAACTCGAAATAAAAAGTCACTCTGAAAATCAATTGATCTTTAGGGATGCTTATAATGCTGATAGGAAACTTAACGCACTACCTCACGGCATGGGGTCAAGATACAAAGATTTTGAATTGCCAGATGGTAATGCATTACGTCTTAGAGTGTTACACCCTGACAAGCCTGAGCATATTACCGGTGCTGATATTATCTATGAAAGACATAATGATAAGACAGGAAAGATCAGTATTGTTATCGTTCAATATAAAATATGGGAAGACAGGACACTATACGTCTCAGATAAGAGAATGCGCGACCAGCTCAAAAAAATGAAGGCGTTTACCTGTTCCAACAAAATTTGTACTGCTAATAAAGGGGATAACACATATAGATTCCCTTGTTGCTCAGCCTTTTTAAGGCCAACCGATAGGCTACAAAATGCAGATCAGAAATTCATTTCCACTGGTGAGCACATTCCTATATGTCGTATAAATGAGTGTAAAACTAAAGGGTTGAAAGGCGCAGAAATCCTCGAGTACGATAGGATAAAAGAGGTATCCCTTTCTTCAGAACTATTTGAAGAGTTATTTAATAGAGGAAAGATCGGCTCAAGGGAACTTTCACACTTGGAACTTAAGCAGCTATATACTAATGCTTCAATTATTGACACATCTGACACTGTAGTCATTTATGCTCAAGAATTTACATATGACAATTGATTTTAGAATTATGTGATACCAACTAAGCGGGTGCTTGCCCGCTGATAAGTAAGTTAGAGATCCTAGCTTCCTAATAGTCATATAAATATCACTTATTAAGATAAAAATATTCGTTAAAACCCCGGAGAGTATCTCACAGGAGACATAGCGCCCTTCTTCCTGAGACCATCAGGAATCCTTTTACCAAGATAAAGCCGTGTGACTTCTGGGTCAGCTTCTCTACCACGAAACCCATAGCGTGCTCTCTGTGCAGCTTCAAATTCATCATTTGTGTCCCATAAAGTTATCTCAGGGAAATTCTCACGTGTAGACTTGAGCCACTCATCAGCGATATATACGCCTCTAACTATACCTCTTACTGTCGCCAATATGACCTCAGCTTTACGGGCACGCTCAACGCTGACACGCCAACTAAAACGCACAGCATCATAGAGATCAATATCCTTTGAACTCCTGTTCACAGAAATCATCAGGGCCTTATGATGAAACTCAATGGTTTTGGGCAGATACGTAGCGATTAACTCTTTGATATGCGCAGCGCCAAACTCATTACTACCAGCGCCATTCATGATGTTTGTTAAACCGGGATAAGCATCAATGAGCGCAGCTTCAACCTCATAGGCGGTCTTCTCGTCAACTATTCCGTGCCGATGGATTACGTGGATGACCTCAAGACCAGCCAACCTGATCTCTCTAAGTTGCTTAAGTTTATTACTGAGTAACTCATTGTCATCGACTGCTGCCACCTCGCCCCGCATGTGAGCGAATACGCGATTATTCTTACCTTTTCCTACGTAGAACGTGCTGCCGTCTCTTGGATCAATCAGGCGATACACATACCACCCTAAATGTTCAATCACGCCAACAGGGAACTCGGTAATGTCCATATTATAATTCCTTTGAATCTTGATGCGAAGCATCATAGACTACACATATAAGTCCCTTTCTACAAATGACCGTTAGTTGGCTTTGCACATAAAAAGTCAGACAGTATATAACTAACAATCAATGTGATATTTAAATGCCCAGCACTTATAGTGGTTGTTTAATTCCCCACCAAATCAAAAAGAGATTATATGAAGATTTTTGAAAAGAAGATTAGACACCATTATGTCTGGGCGTATTACTTGAGAGACTGGGCTACTGATAACAAGAACATCCATTATATTACAAAGCGAGGTAATACTGCTTGTGATAGTATTAGAGGATTAGGTTTCGAAAAAGACTTCTATAAAATGGGCATGCTTAGAGACGAAGATAGAGAACTTATCACGATGATCACCAAAGAATGTGCAGATGTCCTAAAGAAGCTTCACTGGGATTTTGTCGAAATGATATTTAATACTCAAAAATTCTTCCTTAATCTATCACGAAAAGTTCATGAAAAACTTGGTGTGGACCTCAATGATATAATGTCTAGCAATCTCTTTGAGAATTATTTATCTCAGCAAGAACATAATTCCATTACGATCCTTAATAGCCTAAGGACTGGTGATTCATCCTGCCTCCAAAATCAAGAAACCTATTATGAATTATGTTATTTTTTAGGTTACCAATTAGCTCGAACAATAAAAATGAAGAAACTATTAATTCTTACATTGAAGGCCACCAGTGGTCCACAAGATGTTGTGACTAGGTTAAAGGATTTCTATGAAAGAAACTGGTGGTTTATGTGTTCATTCATGGCAACCAACCTGTCATATGACATGTCATTAAATAAAAGTCGTAGAGTTTATGTCATAGAAAATAAAACAAGCATTGATTTCATCACTTCAGATCAACCAGTAATAAACCTAAATCCTGAGGGCCACAATGGTGATGCCGTAGATTATTACTATCCATTATCCCCTCGCAAAGCGTTAATTATACTCACTAGCAATCACGTTTACTTTGATCATCTTAATATCAGTGAGATTGATGTTGCAATGCTAAATATAAAAATGGCCGACAATTCCTGCGAGACCATCTTTGGAAGAAGTGAAGGTGAGCTATTAAATAACAAAAAAGCTTTCTTGGATCGTAGTTATCTTCATTTCGCTCAAAAGTACAGTTGTAATAACTAGTTCGAAGCTAATCATCATTTTAGCTACTAAAACCTTAGGGGGTTTGCAATTCGTCTAACAGAATAGACGCCTGTAAGTGCTCTTTAATCTGGCGAGTGACATCACGTAATTCTGTGCGTTAACGATAGGGTTTTGAGCGGCTTAAGCATTGAATTACTCCTTGTCTTTATCGGGTGCCTTCAGGAATGACTGACGGACCGTGGGAGCTTGCGCTAAGAGTTCGCTTTGTGTGTACTCTGGCAGAGCTTTAAAAAGTGAGGTCTTACCGTGTAATAGTAGGTCTTCCACAGCAAGTGCCACGAGCACAGCCATAGAGGTTTCTTGATAGTTAGCCATGATATTTAGTCCTTGTGCTAAAGAGATGGCGCTTAGTAAATTCTGAGAGTTGACCAGAGGTATTATCCTGCAAAATTCACGTAGAGATGCATGATTGATATAAACAAAAGGCCCACCGATAGAATAAACTAAGGGTGAGCCTTCAGGTTTGCTGAGTGTGGTTATTACTCAGTGAAGGTAATGCGATGCACCAGAGGAAACGAAGCGTCAGCCTCAACTTCCATATGTGCACTCTCTTTGACACGCACAGTGCCGGAAGCCAATACGTCAATCACAGAGACCAACTCAAGGTTGTAACCTGCACGACCAGAGTCACGGGATACGATTACTCGCACTGCGTCACCTTCCTGAGTGGTACGGAAAGAGATAGACGCAAACAGTTTAGGCAGTAGATAAACGCCAGTGTCCTCACCCACGTAAGGGCATACAGTACACCCCAGCAGGTCGGACAGGTCTTCATGACCAGCACGTTGAGCAGCACGCTCTAAGACGGCCTCAAGTTTCGCAGGGACCATCAAGGCGAACTGGTCCAGAGAGCCACCCAGATGCACAGGAAGATTCAACGCGAGTGCATCGAGAATGTCCTCAGCTTGGTCAGCGGGTTTACCTGTCAGTTTACTGTAAGTCGCAGTCTGTAGGTCAGGAGTTGCAGCGAGAACCTCCGCGACTTTACCGAACATCAGACGATTATATTGGTCAATCATGTTATCGACTGACTGCACCAGAGCGCCGTGAGTATAACCACCCATCATCTCAAAATCAGACACGAAGGTTGCCGCAGAGATAAACGCGCCAGTGTTCTGAGCGTTGTCCTCATTAGGCACCAGCAGCGGTGAGACCATCACAGCGGAGCCTTTAATAGCCTTAGCGGTCAGTGCGTCCTCAGCCGGATTAAACAAGCCGTTCTTCTTCAATATAACGCTGCGATCTTCCATTGTGTGGGTACGCAGTGGAGTAGGCTTGGTGCCATATGGACGAAACTCACAAGGGAAGATGTGCTCACGTACAGCAGCCTCAAATTCACCATCGTTAAACGTAGCATTGAGTGATTCTTCCAGAGCCTGAATGTATGCAGTCGAGTCATTACCACCCGGCAGCCCCTTACCGTTCAGGTCCGTGCCGTTCACCTGTAGAATCTCAGCGGTGCCGTCAAGCATCTTAATGACCTCACTGTTTTCTAAATCAGCGTCACGGCCTTGGAATGGCTTACGGGTCACCTGAGCATCATTATTACGAGCCATTGGTGATGCATAGTCAGCGGTGTTGATAACGCCTGTAGTCTTGCCGTTGTCAGTAGGTGCGTTACGGTTAGCAATACTGTAGTCGAGTGCGTGGAAACCGGAATTAGACATGTTGCTCATGGTGTATACCTTCTCTTAAATTGGATTTGAATAGAATTGCACTTAATGTGCATGGCGGGCCCACGGAATTGCAGACCCATTGATTGACTTGCGGAGTGAAATTAACCACCGAATGCGGCACGATGACCGTGCTCACCGAACTTACGGGCGATCTCTTCTTCACGCTGTTTGCGTTCAGCCACGGCCTTAGCGATCTCAGCAGGCGTAGCGTGGATAGCAGCCATGCGCTCACGGTGTTGCTCGGTCTCGATGCGCTTACGGTCAGCCTCTTTGCGAGCCTCAGCGTTACTGTGCGCCCACTCTCGGGAATACTTGCTGTAATCACCAGCATTCAGACCAGCGGAGTGCAGAGCGTTTAAAATTGAGTTGGTCTTACCGAAGTCATTGCCGCAGCCGTTAAGCATGGTCACCACGACAACCTCAGTGAAATACTTGGTAGTCATCTCTTGACCAAAGAGCATTACGGTTTCTTTATCGGCGCTTAGGGTAAGGTCAAGTTTGCGATATGAAATAGACATGAGGTGTTCCTTCTTAATTGATTTTTTAAATAAATTGGTTACATGAAGTCGCGCATAGTCAGGCCAGCAGCTACAGCCATGTGGCACAGAGCAGCCTTGGTGAGCTTCTCGCGGGTCTCCAATGGACCCAGACCCAATGCCTCCGCTAAACGGATGGACTTCACGTCACGCAGTCTGAGAGCTTTACGGCCCTCTGGGGTCGATGTGTTGAATGTGGTTGGCACGGTGTCAGTCCTTTTGATTTGCATAGAGGTCAGCGAGAGTCTCGACTACATCGAAACTTATCGCGGTGTTATAGCCAGCCAGCAGCATCAGGAAGTCATTCCCTGTAAGAACCTCAGCGGTCCCCTCGGGTTGACCACGGCGTGCTCTCATAGCCTTCACGTCTCGTTTGACATGGCGTTTATGCTTCCCGGTCATCATTGCGATGTCCTCAATGGAAACTTGGTAATTAGCGGGGTCTTTCAGCCACTCTGTGAGATGGTCTCGGAGTGCAATTAGATTGACCCCTGAGGTCTTCTTGCTAGCAGGGCTAGCCTTAGATGTGGTCATGATGATGCGTCCTGTTGTGTCCAGAATTGGGCAAAATAAAGAACCACTGAAAGGCTCTATAGATGTGTGTGTGTATATTTAATTAAAAAGTAAATCAGTCAGCCGCTTTAATGGTCGCTACCAGACTCCTGCCGATACTCAGGGATAACAACTTAAGGAAGGAATCTCATGTTAAATACTGGAGTCAATCAATCACAAATAACCATACGCATGGAAGATATGAATTTATTAGTATTACACTGAGATATTTCTTTATTGAATGAGTCGTCTGGTGTTTGTATCGGTTAAGCCCTGTTGAAGCGACTGGCTGATTTACTTTATTTTGAATAATAAATGGGTGACCCGGAGAGAATGAGTTCTCTGGTGAGTTAGCAAATAAGTGGATGAAGCCTATTAGCTCCAGACCTCTCGTGTTGGGTCAGCGCACATTGAATATATATAATGGAGTTTGAATATAATGCTATTTAGGAGGGACGGAACCTAATCACACAATTCATTGGAATATGAGCATTGTCATAAAGAGCCACAGTGAATATGATGTGTGATTGCAAGAAGGTGTCTGTACTCTCCCGATAGTGAGTCTTAATGCAAATGATCGGTAGGTGTCCACTTTCGAAATGGAAAGTTCACCCTCAGAGTTCATCCGGTTTACCTGCACGAGCACGAGACAGTAACAGTTGCTGCTTCTGGTAGTCTGACCCGAGTTGCTCCACTAAATCTGTGCGGAACTTTTCGAGCGCCTTATCATTGCTAAAGTATTCCTGACCCTTCGCGTTGAACCTGAAGTTAATCCCGGTCGGGCTAAAGCGTCTGTCAGTTGGCTTTAGGATAATGAAGTAATCTCGATAACGAGGGTTCACCTCTACGCGCCCATCAGGTCGGAACCTGAAGAGACCACGAGACTTCTTGAGCGCTTGGAGTAAACGCTGTGCTGGCAGGTCGTGGGCCTTGCAGAAGTCACCCCATGTGACCCCACGGCGGTTAGCTGATTGAACGGCTACGCGCTTCTTGTCGTTTTCTAGGCGCTGCTTTACAGCTTCTATCTTGCGGATGTACTCAAGGACCTTTAAGCGGACTGCTTTTGATTCTCGCATACCGACCAGTAACAATTGGTCAGCGTTAAGGGTGTACTCCTTTACAGTGTTACCGAAGCGTACGAAACTTTCGTAGGCTATTTCTTGACCGGATAACTCATCCTCAAGGCGCTTGATAAAGTCATTATTGCGGATAGGCTTCTCCCCTGCTTCCTCTCGTGCCGGATTGATTACCGAATTAAGGAAGTCGAGAGAGGTCATTGTAACGGTCTGGTCAAAGTTAATAATTGAAGTAGACATTGTGTATTTCCTTTTGATTGCATTCTCTAAGTTCGCACCCTCCAGCAGCCACACAGTCCCACACAAAAAGGGAACCGCAAGAGGCAAAGAGAGTGCAATCAGAATGACTGTGTTTAATATATGGGTGCGCTGCGAAACGCGGAGGTATTTAAAGCAGGGGGAACGATGTGTCATCTCTCCCGTTAGTGAGTCTTAATTACCACGACAAGATATTACTGCGGATGACCCTGAGGTGCTTAGGGTAATAATAGGGGCGTTTCGCCTCACCCTCTGCATCTCGCAGGTTGATGGCAGCTAATCGCTATAATGACCATCTCGCTATAGGTAACAACAAGGCATCTGAAAGTTTACTCATTGAGTTACTCTTAGAATTAATTTAAAGAAGAACTAAAAGTTATTATCTTTTAATTAAATCAATTCATTTAAACTGAAAGTATCCAAAGTGTCTTTAAGTCTCTTGAAGTTAAAACCAAAAGAATAACTTAAAGAGAGGTGACCATTGTCATGGATATTATCACCATAACTCTTGGTTACTCTTTGCACTTCTTAGAGTTTCCACCCCTATGACCTGAGTCAATAAAATAACTGGTCCCATCAGCCAATAGTCAGAGACCGCGCAAGCGCAGATGACGTACCAATGTTGCCCACCCCTAAGAAGCATGGACCAGCTAGGTTCAGACTTTATTGAGTCCTCTCCCGATAGTGAGTCTTAATACATGTGGGCGATAAGTCAGCGCCGTGAGAACTGAGCGTGTCAGCGAGGACCCTCGGAGTATGTGACCGTCTCTCCCATTAGTGGGTGTTAATTCAAATGATTGATTTACAAAGGATTATGGCTATCAGTCCACTTTAAGAGCAAGCGCGAGACCCTCAGCCATCTGGTCAATCGACTTAGCCTTACCATACAGACCAAACGTGATGCCCTGCCCTGAGTGTCCCAGAACGTCACCAGCAAGGCTCTCAGCGACTCCCGCTTGTTTGAATAGGGTAGCCAGCGTGTGTCTCAATGAGTGCAACACAAGATCACCTGTGCGGTCTGGTAGTGCTTGCGGTAGGACCTCTCTGTTAAACCACTGTGACGCTGTGTCTCTGGACATACCGAACACAAGGGAATCACTGGACGGCAACGCAGCAACCCACTCCCGGAACTCAGCCAGTGAGAAACCCTTAGCGCCATCTGTCAGCGGGACCAGACGAGCACTTGCAGCGTTCTTAATACTCTTGTCTCCGCTGTCGTTAATGTCGATACAGAGATAACTAGCCTCCTCGTTTGCCCCGCTCACCTCGACTACATCAGCCTTGGTCAATTGAGTTAACTCCCCGGCCCTTGCCCCTGTGATAGTAGCGACCAGACCAAAGAGGCGCTTATGTGGTTCACGTTCAGAGGTCACCCGGTCAACCACCTTGGACAATTCGTCGGCAGTATAGGCACGGCGTACACTCTTGACGCCCTTCACTTTTAGGCCCTTTGTGTAGTCGTGCTTAATGTGTCCATTCTGAAAGGCCCAATTCATGACAGCGCACAGTTTAGCCATCATCTTATTAACGGTAGCGTCTGCGTATCGCCCTGAGTCACGCATAGCATCGCGCATAGCGGAGACCTCAGCCCTAGTGTGCTCTCTCCAGTCAATCGAACCAGTGAACAGCTTGAGCGCCTTATGCGCAGACTGAATGTCTCTCACACTGGCTGGCTTGAGGTTTACGCTGTGTTCCTTTATGTAGAGGTCTGACAATTCATTAAAAAACAGAGGCTCCTGTGTGGATTCTGTAGGGCTAGACTCTTGGTCATCTCTCAGATTTCGCTTTGGAGCGTCTGCATTGTGCACTCCCTGATCATTATCACCATTCAACGAGGCCAGCACTGACAGTAAAGGCTGAGTGTCCCCACTGTGTGCACGACTCCGGGCAGCTTGCAGGACCTCCAACGCCTTAACGATGTGTGCTTGCTGGTCTACCGTCATTGATTCCTTTGCGAGTGACCGCAGATTAACGCTGGCGTCTTCGATGTGGTCCACCTCCAGACCTGACCAGAAGTCTCCCACCTTGTCAGTGAGGAACGTTAAGGCCATAGACTTAAGGTGCTCGTTCAGTTCCTTGCTGGTGACCTGTGAGTTATCAAGAAGGAACGCTTTCGCGGTCTGAGCTAACTCCCTTGCTCTGATCATTGCAGCCCTCTTGTCCGAGGTGCGCAGACCTATAGAAACCAGAGAAGACGCATTACCTATCTCCCTGAATCGAACTGTATAACGCCCTGAGCCTCGACGTCTTACTAACTGAGGGACAGCCAGCCTTGATAAAGATAACGACTGATTGTTCATGATGTGATTCCTTTTGACTCGTTTTGAGTGGACACGCTGCCCTCTCCCAAATCGTGAGTCGCAATTACCGGCTCACCCCCGTAAGTGGGTGTTAAATGGCTTCCTTCCCTGTGTGGATTGAAATCAGCATCAACATAATCAGGTGCTGTTATGCACCAGTAGACCAGACAAACCAAACTCAGCAAGTAGACGAAAAGCACAGATGAAATAATTAACGTAACCCACGAGAAGTTACTCAAAGAAAAAGAATCAGCAGCACACATCACAGAGCGCCCTCCTCTTTTGAGTTCAACTCAATGGTAATCTCGTGAGCCTCCGGGTTATCGAGGAGCGTATAGCTGACCTGATAGAGAACGGTGTGTGGACCAGCAGTTTGATAATCAACAATCGACCACCACGCTAAATCAGAACCGATTGATAATTCCATGATGAGACCTAGCGTCATGGTGCGCACAGATGGGCCTTGATGGTAGATGTGGACTCCTCTCTGGTCACTATGAGTAACCACTGAGTCAGCTTTACGAATGGCGTGAGTAAATACAGGTCGAGCTTGGCTTGAGGTCGTCTTAACAGTGTCAAACATTTGGTGTACCTTAGGTGTAAGCGTTTACCTTGTGTCAGTATTTGGAGCACTACTTGTGTCACCTTAAGCGCTAAACAGATAGCAACGGACAGACACTAAGATATGCTCAACAAGTAGACCCACACTGGCACGCACGATTAAACATCAGGCTAATCAATCAGTTAGAACAAAAGGATCATCGAATGACCAGCCCTACAGCAATCATCCAAAAGTCCACCTCAAGACGTCTCAGAAGAACCAAAATCGTTACAACTCTCGGCCCGGCCACCGATCGTGATAATAATTTAGAAAAAATCATCGCTGCCGGCGCGAACGTTGTACGACTCAACTTCTCTCACGGCACGCCAGAAGATCACCAGATCCGTGCCGATAAAGTGCGTGAGATTGCCGCAAAACTGGGTCGCCACGTGGCCATCCTCGGTGACCTCCAGGGTCCAAAAATTCGTGTTTCAACCTTCAAAGAAGGCAAAGTTTTCCTGAATATCGGCGACCGTTTCCTGCTGGATGCCAATCTGGGTAAAGGCGAAGGCGATAAAGAGCGCGTCGGTATCGACTATAAAGGCCTGCCGGCAGATGTGGTGCCGGGCGATATCCTGCTGCTGGATGATGGCCGCGTGCAGCTGAAAGTGCTGGAAGTTCAGGATATGAAGGTGTTCACCGAAGTCACCGTGGGTGGCCCGCTGTCCAACAACAAAGGCATTAACAAACTGGGCGGCGGACTCTCAGCTGAAGCGCTGACCGAAAAAGATAAAGCGGATATCATCACCGCCGCCAAAATCCGCGTCGACTATCTGGCCGTCTCTTTCCCACGCTGTGGTGAAGATATGAATCTGGCACGTCGTCTGGCGCGCGAAGCGGGTTGTGACGCCAAACTGGTCGCAAAAGTGGAACGTGCTGAAGCGGTCGCCAGCCAGGAAGCGATGGATGACATCATTCTGGCCTCTGATGTGGTGATGGTAGCGCGTGGCGATCTGGGCGTTGAGATTGGCGATCCGGAACTGGTCGGCATTCAGAAAGCATTGATTCGTCGTGCCCGCCAGCTTAACCGCACCATCATTACCGCGACCCAGATGATGGAGTCGATGATCACTAACCCGATGCCGACTCGCGCAGAAGTGATGGACGTGGCGAACGCCGTGCTGGATGGCACCGATGCTGTGATGCTCTCTGCGGAAACCGCAGCGGGTCAGTATCCGGCTGAAACTGTCTCCGCGATGGCGAAGGTCTGCCTGGGCGCGGAGAAGATCCCGAGCGTCAACGTCTCCAAGCATCGTCTGGACGTGC
>Ga0308158_10003459_pt1 | contig 13900 bp, 10 predicted proteins | sample PhyBR2_FD_201038 | JGI IMG/M metagenome (GOLD analysis project Ga0308158, IMG submission 201038) | Phyllosphere microbial communities from UC Gill Tract Community Farm, Albany, California, United States - DLSLB.R2 | ecosystem: Host-associated > Plants > Phyllosphere > Unclassified | place: USA... | reverse complement strand
TTGGCTATCGCTCAGAAGTCCTTCCCGGTGGAACTGCTGGAAGGACGCCGCCATCCAGCGCAATGCCGTCTCATTCGTCGCAACCACTGCGACACGCGCCAGCCAAAGACCGGGGGCCAATTCCACCCGAGGGACTTTACCAAGGCAGCTCTGCACGAGCCCGCAGGTCTTATGGCGCTCTGTGCGCCCCTTCTTTGAGTTCTCACATTCGACCCAGACACATGCCCCGCCATCGGCAATGACTATGCCGTCCGCTTGCTTGCCATGAAGGATGCGGCAAGGGCCGCGCTCGGTCGCAATCTCGTGCTCCGTTACGATTTCAAGGCCCCGCTGGACTGCTCGAATCAAATACCAGTTGCTGCAAGCACGATGTACCGCGTTGCCAATCGTCAGCGCGTTGCCGCTGCTTGCGTCAGCGCCACACTGCTCACTTAGCAGTCGCGCCCCTTTGGAGGCCAGCAAGTACGCCGTGCCACCCTTGGTCATGGCTCGGGCGATGACCAGCTTTTCGTCCACGAGCTGTTGCAGGGTGCGGCGCGTCATCACGGCTGAGTACGCGGCATCCGGCCAGACCAGCGCGGAAATCATCCGGCTTGTGAGCCATCCAAAGCGCCAAAGCCAGTGCAGGACGGCTGTTTGGTTGCGCTCTTGTACGAGCCGCTTGTCCAACGGTTGCGGCTCGGGCGTATCCATTGCTGCACTGTTTGGCAGGACGCCTGCGGGGAAATCTGTTTGAGTCATTTTTTGCTCCATATGGATGTGCACCCATGTGCACTTCCATGTGTAGCAACTTCAATCACGTACCGATGGCACGACGCAGAAAGTCAATCGCCTAACGCTCGCTTTCCCCCGCTGGATGCGGGGCCGCTTGCTGCGGGGCTAGGGCCCCGCCACGTCGCAAACCTTGCGCCCCTCCTGCCGCTTCGCGGCCGGGCAAGGCATTCAACACCTTCCGCTAACATCACAAGCTGGCCGGGAACCGGCCGCTTCCGCTACAGGATGCGCTGGACGCGCATGTCTGCGACTGTCGAATGCCTTGCCCGGCCGCTCTGCGTTCGGGGGCGGGGCTACGCCCCCGGATGGCCGTTGCAGCGTGGGCGCTACAACGCGGCTGGACGCCGCTACTCGTCCACCGGCTCCCCCAGCCCTGTTCGTCGCGTTGGAACGCGAGCATCACAGGGGACAGCGCGCCGCCTGGCGCTTGTCCCATCGCTGCGCGATGGCTCCCGCCTTGGTTGCTGCCATCGAAAGAAATGAAGGTGAGATGGCATTGGGAGCGGAGGGCTGCTGCTAGATCGCCTGGCGGCGATCTAGCAGCCTCGTGAGGTCTAGGCCCGAATACTTCACCCGCTTGATAGCATCGAAGAGTGGCGCCATTGGGTAGCGCCCCTCACCATATTCGGCGGCCACCGAGTCGTTCGCATGACCAACCAAAACATCACGCACCGTTTGAATCCCCGCTGCACGGCATGCATCAATGAACCCGTGGCGAAAGGAATGAAACACCTTACGCTCGTCCGTGCTCCCGTATGTTCGCTTATATCGACCAAACCATTTGGACCAATTACCGCTTCTCTTGCCTGCTACGTCAGGCTTCAAATCGGGGAACAAAAACTCGCCTCCTTCCTTGCTGCACGACTCGCAGTATGCAAGAAATCCCACGGCTTTCAGCTCGGGATGTATTGGCACTCGCCTGCGCGCGTTTTTGGTCTTTAACTGGCTTCCTTCCCCTTCATCCGTGATATTCAGGTAGTAGCCCAACCCTTCTTCGCTGGCGAGGTCGCCAACCCTCAACTGTGCGAGTTCTTCCAGCCGCGCACCGGTGAACAGGGCAAGGAGGGGCATCCAGTACGCTGCTTCGCCCCCGCCGCCTTTCGGTCTTGCGCCCGATGCGTAGACCGGGGAGGCGAAGAGGCGCTCAAGGTCGCCACGGGTGAACGGAATGCGGGGTTTTTCGGTCCGCTTGTCCTTGGGTGGCTTGACCCCGGTCACGGGGTTCAGCTCAACTAAATCGCTGTCCAAGGCCACTGTAAAAGCTGCACGGATAAACGAGAGCTTCTTGTAGATAGTTTTCGGTGATTGGCCGTGCTCATGCAACTTGTCCCGGAACTGGACCAGATGGACCTTGCGGAGGGCGCGCGCCGACACGCCGGGGTGCAGGAGCTTCAGCTCATCGAACACGCTCTGCACGGCGCGCTTGGTCCGAGGCAGCGCACTGGTCTGGCTCGCCCAGTAATCGACGATTTTGTCGAGCGTCAGGTCGGTATGCGCGACCTTTGGTGTTGCCACCGCACGCCCAGCCTCCCGGGCCATGCGCGCGTGGTTGAGCTCTGCCTCGGTCGTCAACACGGCATAGGCCAGCTTCCGATATGCCTCGGTGCTCTCGTCGATATCGAGGCCTAATTCGCGCAGGTGCCGCCGCAACTCATCTGCAACGAAGGACACATCGCCTCGCGCCGCAGCCTTGGTCACGGCTGGATGGTAGTCCTCGATGATGTCCGAATACAGCTCGGCTGCAGAGTCGGTCATGCCAGCTCGGCGCATCTCTTCGTCCTGGGCCAGCCATTTGGCCTTGTACGACGTGCAGACCTGCTGGATTTCCTCGTCGGAGAGGAAGAGGCGACGTACCGGGTCAACTGGCCGGGTAACGCGCGCCTGGGCTTGCGCGAGCGCCTGCTGTATCTCGTTCCTTCGCGCCGCAGCCAACGCCGTTGCTTGCTGGCGGTCCTTGGTGTTCAGGCTGTCGAAGATGACTGTTTTGCCAAGGACGGGCACGAGTTCCAGGGGGACTCGCGCACGAAAGTAGTAGATACCGCTTGGCTTGCGCCGTACTAGATTTGTTTGACTTTTCAACTTGACCATCCACCTAATGTGTATCAGGCGTGTGTATCAGTCAAGTCTTTGTAAGGTGCTGAAATGGTTGAAGTTTTTAAGTTTCAACCACTTAGGGGGATTCTGGCGGAGAGAGGGGGATTCGAACCCCCGGTAGGCTATGAAGCTAACTAGGGAATGCCGGAATTGCCTTTAAAACCATCTACTTATGCGCGGCGACATGTACTATCAACTTGACCGCCGCACCCTTGCAAGCCCTTGTTTCTATTCATTTCAGCAAGTTTGAATAGTACAGCCTCGGCTGCTGCTGGACCACCGGCGTAAGCGCATCGGTAGCGCCGCTTCGGCGCAGTAAAACAGCTGTCTAATCGGAGGGGGCTATGAGCAACGAGATTTACGATGACCTGGACGAACTGCCGGCAGCGCCTCGGGTCGACATTCCGGCAGCCGACCTGGTTCTGCTGGAGCGGGCGGCGCGCGCGATCGGCGCCGTGCGCGTCGAGGTGGTCGATGGTGAGGGCTACGTCAACCTGCACTTCGCCGACGGATCGGTCGTGCACAGCTGGAATCCGCTTGTCTTCAGCGGCGATGCGCTCGACTTACTCGTTAGGCTCCGACTTCAGGTCTACGTACAGGAGCAGGCCACGCTGGTGATGAATGCCGATCAGGAATGGGCAAGCGAGCAGCACAGGGACGACGCCGGCGCCGCCACTCGGCGAGCCATCACCCGCGCCGCGGGCGAGGCCGAGCACTAGCGCCCTACTTCGGCCAGGCCTGAACTGTCTTCGCGCAGTGCGTCGACGCGCCAATGCACACTGCCTAATTTTTCTCAGACTATAAAAGCGAGAATATAGCCTGACATAATCGACTCATGGAACAACGAACCGACCGCCTCACCGCCGCATACGTTGACCTGGCAGTCAACATCGCCATCTCGTTCGGGCTAGACGCCGGCCTGCGCGTTCTGCGAGATCAGAAGACGCCGCCGGCAGTGGTGCAGCGGGTGCTGGTGGAGGGTGGGCCGCGCCGTGGCTTTACTTGGGCCAGGCCTGAACCGTCTTCGCGTGGCGCGCCGCGCACGTAGCGTACTGGCTCAGCAGCTCGATCGCCCAGGCCTGCCATGCATCGTAGTCGTCGGCGGCCGGGCGCTCGACTGCCGGGCACGGCGCAGCCAACGCGCTATCGAGGGATGATTTTGTTGGCGGCATCGATTGCGGCGTCGAGGTTGCGCACGCGGTCAGCATCAGGCACGCAACCAGCAGGCAGAGGTTTCGCATTGCGCAGCTCCTTGGTGAGCGCCGACATGCGCGGCGCCAGGGTGGATTGAATGGTGGCGAACTCGGTGGCCGCCGTGGTGATTCGCTCGGCGTCGGCCTGCAGCGTGGTCAGCGCCAGCTCGGACTGGCTGCGCATGGTTTCCGCGTGCGCGCGCTGCAGCTCGGCGACCTCGGCATCGTGCCGCCAGCCGTTCGCGAACCAGCCGGCAGTGCCGGAAAGCGCCAGCATCAGCAGCAGACCCAAGCCGGCCACCAGCGCGCGGTACTGAACCGGGATCATGGCAGCCCCTTCACGCACAGCTCGCGCTCGGCCTGGCGCCGGCGCGTGAGGCCGCGCACTTCCTCCAGCACCTTGCGCATCACGACCTTGCCGCGCCCATCCTTGACCGGCTTGCCATCCTCACCGATCACCGGCCGCAGGACAGTGATCTTGTTCCAGGCCAGCAGCGCATTGCAGGCGCCGGCCATGTCGCCCGCGTTCGTGCGCCGCGCCATGCTCGATCCGCAGAAGCCGCTCACACCGATGTTGTAGGCGATATCGACGAAGGCCACCTTCTGGCCATCGGTCAGGCGCGCGAGTGGGATGCACATGGCGATACCGGCGGCGTGCCGCTCGAGGTCGCGGTCGAGCTGGGCGCGGCACTGCGCGGGCGTGTACGTCTTGCCCCAGGCCGCGTTCTCGGTAGCGCCGGTGCAGTACGTGAGCACGCCGGCGATGTCGCGATAGGTGGACAGCTCGGTGCCTTCGAACGCGGGCGTGAAGCTGAGCAGCGCTGTCGCGGCCAGGGCGCCGACCAGCGCGACCAGGCCGCGCCGCTGGGTTGGTGCGCCCTTAACCATTGCCGGTCACCGACGGTTGCGCCACCACGCGCGCGAGCGCAGCGCCGAGCGAGGTCAGGCCAGCAGCCACCACCAAGATGGGCGCGGTGCCACTGGCGTACAGGTGCATGCCGGCCTCGATGGCCGAGGCGATGGCGGCCAGCAGCGCGAAGCGTACCGACCAGAGTTTCGGGAATTGCGCGCGTGCGTCGTCAATGAAGTTCATGGTTTTTCCTGTGAAGGGAATAGCGGTTTCGATTCCGGGCCTTACAGCTGCGCCAAGGACTGTGCCAGGCGCAGCAGGTTCATTTGCGCGCGCTTTCGAGAGCGGTGATGCGGAGCGCGTTCGTATCGTTCACTCGCTGTGCGGCGAAGATCGCATCGCGCATCCCGTCAAGCCGGATGTCCCTGTCGTCCAGGCGCTTCTCCAGCTTCTGGTTGGTCACGATCAGCTGATCGAGCTTGCTGGATTGGGCTGACGAATTCCAGCCGAGCGTTGCCATGAAAATGGCGGACGCCGCTGCGCCGGAGATAAGCCATGGCAAGGGCAATTTGAGGTCGACAATACGAGATGGGGCTGGGTTGGGCATGTATCACTTTCAGTGGACGTAAAAAAACCCACCGAGGTGGGCTGGGTCTTGCGGTTTTGCGTCGGGCCCAGGCGGGCCGCGACGATTACAGCCGTGCAGCGGTAATGAACAGGTCGTCGAGCGCGTCTTCGTCGAGGCCCAGCGCGGCGCCCATCATCACGACGAGCGGGCTGAAGCGGGCGACGACGCTCGAATAATCCCACTCGATGCGCGCGGCCTCGCGGTCCGGACTCGGCAGCGATTCGATGGCGGCATCGACCTGGCCAAGCACGCCGCCCGATAGCAGGGCCAGACGGGCTTGGCGCATGCTCACCTCTTGCGGAACAGCATCTGGAAGGTTTTGATCTTCCCGTGCTTCGGCATCGGCAATCTCTGCCGGGGTGGCATCGCGATAGATGCCATCTTCGAGAACACGCATCAGTTCCTCCGTCCATAAACGCGGACTCGGCCGCCAGTGTAGTTGCCGCCATTGAGGAGCAGTTGAAAACCACTCACGATCGAGGCTGACGGGAAAACAGAAACCTGGCCAACGGCAAAAAAAGTTCCTGAGGTGTCGCTTTCGTAACCGCCAGTGACTTGTATGAGCTTTGGGGCGCTCGAATTAACATTCTTAATTTCGAGAGTCAAAGTTCGCGTTTTACCTCCTTGAGCCGGGCATAAACTCGCTTGGCCCAGCCCGGCGCCCCCCGTCCCGGAGGTCCCGAAATTGTTATTTGCAGAGTACCCGGAAGCCGGTACGCCCGCGACCGCGAGTTTGGCTTGAAGCATGCTTGTAGAACTCGTGTTAATTCCGCTCATTTCCACGCGGTAGTTATCGTACAGCGATGAAAAAATATTCAGGAAATTGATGAGCGGTGTTGCCTCGGTGATATCGGCGCCCCCGAGAAGAACCTCGGCGCCAGAGGCCATATCGCCCGCGCGGTCAATGTAGACGATAAGCGAGTCGCTACTGACAAACGGGCTGGACGAGCTGCTTCCACGAGGCGCCACCACCACGGTTTGATACCCGGTAGATGCAGTCACTGACAGGATATCGAACAGCAGCCAGCGGCTCGGGTCGGCGACTTTTACGATACGAATGGCCCCTTTGACCACGCTGGTGCCCGCGCCAATCGAAGTGAAAACGCTGTCGATATTCACGCCGCCTGCCGTAATCGGGTCAATGCGGAGAGTGGTGGCGGCGTTCTGCGCGTTCGCATTGAGTCGCAGCCGGCCAGGCCCTGGATCACCCACGGCATCCGATGGATCGAAGCCGTAGGCAAATGCGTACGCGCCGCCGGCGGCAAAGGCGCTCAGGTTCGCGGCCAACTCGTTCTCTTGGCGCGCGCGCTCAGGCAGCAGGTCGATCATAGACGCCATGTTCGCGTCGAACGTCTGCTGGTCCTGCAGCTGGTTGGGCAGCTGGTTCGGATCGGTGAGTGCTGTGATCATTGGGACAATACTCCATCAATTTGTAGGGCCATCTTCGAGCGAGGGAACGAGTCGATCACCTTGCGCAGGCTGCTGAACCGGCCGACCAGCATCGTGTCGCCGCGCATGGTCGAGCCCAGGAACACCAGCGTCTTCTGCCGACGCTTGATCAGGTCATCCTCGATCGTCTCAACGCGGTCGCTTTCGACCGAAATGTCCACGCTCATCTTCTTAGAGAAGCCGCGCTCGACTGTCGAGCTCGATCCGTCGGTGAAGAACGTGGTGGTCGAGTAATCCTTGAGCTCGGTCGACAGACCCATCAGCGACAGGCCAACATCGATCGCCGGGCCCAGCAGGCACATGCCGCACTTGGGCACCCCGCCGGGCTTCTTGATCGTGATCGTGACCAGCGCATTCGCGAACACCGGCAGCTTGAGCGTCAGAAACCAGGTGCGCAGTCGCAGCCGGTTGAAGCACCAGCCGAAGAAGCTGCTGCCTGAGCGTGGCAGCACCAGGCTTTTTGTCTCGCTGTACACCAGGCCGCGAGTAGGGTGGGTCATCGAAACGCGCACCTCGCTCGCATCCATGGCGCCGGCAAACAGGCCCTGCGTGATTGCCTGCGCCGAGAACACCGACACGATCTCTTCCGGGTTGCTGGTCTGCGTGCTGTTGCGGTCGTCGAACATCGCCCAGCGATTGATCGCCGTGCGCTTGTTCCAGAAAGCAGGGTCGCTCAGCGCCTTGCCGACGTTGCCCGCGACCATCGACCAGTAGACGATCTTCGTCGCCGGGTCGTACACCGCCGCGTCTTTCGCGTAGGTCGTGGTCACGTTGTAGGGCGGCTCGACCAGCGGCACATTCGAATACACCAGGCCAGCGCCGGCGCCCACCACATCAGCAGCGCGGGTGACAGCATCGCCCGAAGTTCTGATGTAAGAGCTTGCCCGGTCCCCTGCCTCCAATTGAGCACCCCAAAGGTAGGCGCCTCCAAACCCGTCACCTGTGTACACGCTCGAACCACCAGTGCCAAGCAGACACACGCGAAAGAAGCAGGATGCATCAGTGGTAGCAAGGTTTAGCACCTGGACCAAGCGCCACCATCCGTTCGGAAGCCTCTGCGCCGAGTAGGTCTGCACCACACCTGCAGTCGTGGTCTCGCCGAAAAAAAGACCAGTGGTGAGGTCGAATGACACATTGGCTCGCACTGCCGTGGTTGGCACCGAGTAAAATTCGAGCCGAATTTGATCTCGCTCCCCAGCTTTTGCAAAAACGCTGCGCGAATATTGCGATGATCCATTAATGGCAATGGTCTGGTCGACATAGTGTCCGCCGTTCGTCGCGCTCTCGATCAGCTTGTCAGCAGAAAGAGATCCGTCAGGGGCGGCAATCGAATTCCCTGCAACCGTGGAACCAGCCTTACCCCACCACTCATCGTCGAATGCCTCGGAAGCCCGTGCAAGATTTCTTGCCGCTGGCTCGATCAGCGCCCACGGCGCTTTGCTCAGGTCGGCGGGATCGTAGGTCACGCCCAGGGTATCGGCCGGCACCTCGACCAGCGTGCCGGTCCGGTCATACACCAACTTGGGGGATGCCCGCGTAAACGGCACATCCCCCAGAACTACTGGATCAACAATGATCATCAGGCAATCACCTTCGTGGCAAGTGGCTTATCGCCGTTGAGTGCGTCATCCAGCGAGCTGGCCGTGTTCATCGTGTTCTTGGCGATCGCATACAGCGCGTCGTTCAGATCACGGCGCATGCCCCGGTTCTCTTCGGTCAGGCGCTCGACTGCAGCGACCAGCACGGCGCTGTTCTCGCCCGGGCTGGCCAGGCGGCGCATCAGCTCGCGGTTGTCGGCCGCGGGGATGATGCGCTCGCCCTCGTGAATCTTCGCTGGCATGTCGGCGGGCACATAGTTCGTGCCGACGGCAAACCCGCGCAGCTTCTTAGTGGCCTCGTCGCCACCCTTGATGGCATCCTTCACGGCAGCCAGACTGGTGCCCGACTTGATCTGCTGCAGCCAGAAGTTCAGACCGCTCGCATCAGCTGGCCGGCCCAGCACGTCCTTGTACAGCGCCTGGATCTGCGCTTCCGGCGAGCCTTTGATCGAGCCAATAATCGACTCGGTCGAGACCCCGGCCGCCGCCTTGTCCTGCCAGTAGCTCATGCCTGCCGCGTCCGGCGCACGGCCGAGACTGGACTTGTAGGCATCGCTGATCTGGCTGGTGGCCGAGTTGTACGGGTTCGCGCCCGCCGCGCCCATCGCACCGTGCAGCGCCTGGATGGCCTGCTCGATCGACAGCCCGATCGTGCTGATACCCTTGAGGACGTCGATCTGCTCCTGCTCGCGCTCGAGCATCTGGTCGTACTGCTTGACCTGCCCTTCCAGCGCCTTCAGGCTGCGTTCTTCCGCCGACAGTGCTTTGTCGGTGATTCCAGCCAAATCCTCGATACCGATCCGGGTGGCGTAGAAGTCGCGCAGGTAATCCTCCTGCGTGAAGAACTGGCCCGAAGAATCCTTGCCCAGCACCGACAGCGCGTTCTTGAGGTCGTCCGCGCTCGGCAGCACGCCACTTGCTTTGGCGATGGCAAGCGCAGTTTGAATCTGCGCCTGGGCCGCCTGGCGGTCCTGCACTTCGAACCCGGTCACCGACATGCTGTCCAGCGAGCCGCGCAGGGCCTGCGACAGCGATTCGATTTTCTGAACCGACGCCGCGCGCACGCTGATCTCTTCCTGCATCGCCTTCTTCTGGCGGTCGACCACACGCTGCAGCACGGAGAACGCGCCGTCGACATTGGTCGTCAGCGTGGCAGCAGTGTCCTTGGCCGCCTGCACCGACGCCGCCGCCGCCGCCGTGGCCGCTTCCGTCGCCGCGGTCTGCTGCTTGAATGCCTGCACCTGGTCGAACAGCGCGCGGTTGCTCTCATCGAGCGCGGCGCGCTGTTTGCCCAGCAGCTGGACCGACGTCATGGTCAGCGAATCGAGCTCATCCTGCAGTTGACCGCGCTCCTGCAGGATGCTGGCCGCAAGGGTTGCCGCCGCTTCGGCAGCTGTATCGCCGGCCTCCTTCAGGTAGTCGGACACCAGCTTGTACTGCGGGCCCAGCGCCAGAAGCTCAGCGTAGATCTTGGCGCCGGCTTCGTTGGCCAGCGCGCCCGACTTCACCAGGCCCTGCGCCGCATCCTTGAATTGCTCGCTGGTGGTGATGCCAGCGAATCCCAGGCTTGCCAGCTTCTCGTTCAGCGGACCCTGTGCGTTCGCGACCCGCTCGGCCTGCGACAGGAAGTTGTCGTTGAAGAAGGTGGTTTTCTCCGCAAGCGCTTCGATGCCGCCGGCCAGCGCAACCAGGCGCTCGCGCGCCTCGATCGAATCCTTGCCAACAGCACCGAAGGCCGCCAGCGAAGTGGAGCCCATCACCATCAGGATCTGGTCGACCGCGCTGAAATTCACTGCCAGGCGCTGGAGCGTGGCCGACGCCTGCTCGCCCTGCACCTGGAACTTGGCGATTTCCGGCAGCAGTTCGGCCGCCACCGTGTTCGCCACTCCGACGAAGAACTCGGCGATCGCCGCCTGGTTGGCCGCTTCGTCCTTGCCGAGCGCGATCTTGATGGCCTGCGAACGGCTGGCGATGCTGGCTGCATTCAGGCCCAGCACATCAGCGAAGTCAGCCGACGAAGCCTTGATGGCGTCGTACGCAGACGTCAGGCCGGCCGAGACTTCGGCGCCGACTTGGTTCTTGTCGACGCCTTCCTTGTCGCTACGGAACCATCCACCCTTTTTCACCCAGGCGGCATCCATCGTTCCTGAGAATCCGCCAGCGCCCAGCGAACCGTTGAGCGTCTGGTCGCCGCTGTATTCTTTCGGGCCGCGACCGAAGGCTTTCTTCCCGATGGTATAGACAGCCAGTGCACCAGCGACCCAAGGCGCTGCAGCAGCGAGTCCGGACAGCCCGGTTGCGATGCCGCTGGCGACATTCGAGCCGACCACGGACGCGATGCCGTTACCGATGTTCATGCCAAGCGCCGAGGTCAAGCCGGAGCCGATGCCCGCGCCATTCAGGCCGCCGGCGAGGCTGCCGAGGAAGCCGGTACCGAGGCCGCCCGCAACGGTGGCGCCGCCACTGACCATGCTGTACAGGTTCGACACACCGCTGGCCGCACTCGCAAAACCGCCTGCCGCGCTAGACGCCCCGGCCGCGCCGTCGCCCAAGCCCAGGGTGTTCGTCAGGCTGGCAGCCAGTGGATTCACCGTCGCAGAAATGATCGGGCGCAGCACCAGGGTGCCAAACATGTTCTTCAGCGTATCTACCAGGTTCTGGCCGAAGTCCTTGCCCGACTCGAACCCGCGCAGCAGCGCATCGGTGAGGGACTGCTCGATCGATTCTGATGCGCGCTTCCACTCTTCCGCGGCTTTCTTCGCTGCGTCGACCTGCTCCATCGCGGCGACGGCTGCGGTGCTGCGCTGCTTCAAGTCGATCAGCTTTTCCAGATTCTCGATCTCGTCGAGCGTCAGGCCCAGCGTTGAACGTTGCGCCAGTTGCTCTTGCAGGCGCGCCACTTCCAGCGCCTCGATCGCCGACTTGGCCATGCCATACGTGCGGGCCAAGTCCTCGTTGCGCACTGCCTCAGCCTCAGCATCCTGCGCACGCTTCGCGTAGATGCCGCTGGTCGCCTCCAGGCCCTTCGAATAGCTGTCCTGGAAGTCGCTCACCTCTTTCAAAGCGCGAAGACGATCTTCCTCGGCCTGTTTTGCGAACGGCTGCTGGGCGATGTATGCCTCAACGGTAGAGCGATATGCTTCGAGCGACTGCTTGCCGGCGCTATAACCGGCCGACAGTTTGAGGAGGTTGTCCTGATAGTCTGGATCGACGCCCGCGCTCTTGCCGTTGATCCGATCCACCAGGTCGGCATATTCCTTGGCGGCTGCCGCTTGGCTTTTGAGCGCCTTGGCAGAAGCTGGATCCGCGAACTTCGCGCGCACCAGCTTCTCCATTTCCGGCGGTATCGCGCCGAATTCCTTCTTCAGCTTGTCAAGTTCAGCCGCCAAGCGTTGCGCCGACGAACCGTTCTGCGCATACCAGTCGTCCAGGCGTGCCGTCCGAGTGCGCAATGCAGCCGTCGCCACTTCGCCCTGGAGCGATTTCACGCGAGACATGGCGCCCTCGTACTTGCCCGACAGCTCCACCTCCTCGAGTTGGAGCATCATGCGGGCGCGGGTATCGGTGCCAGCGGCGGCCTGGGCCGCTTTGTTTGCGTCGAGTGCTGCCTTGGCGCGTGCCAGTCCGTCCTTATCAACCTCGCTGACCCCTCCCAGGTCCTTGATGCGTGGTTCGGTTGCGGCCAGTGCATTGCGCTCGCGCAGCTTGGTGATCTGCTCGTCCAGGCGCACGATCATTTCAGCGGTGGACTCTTCAGTCGACTGCGTTGCTTGGTCGTTTGCCTGCTCAGCTTTATTGCCGAATACCGCCCAAGCGGTCGCAGCGATGCCGAGAACTGCAATTACGGCACCGACAGGGCCACCTAGGGCAGTAAGCGCGGCGCCCGCCAAGCCACCAGAAACAGACGCGGCACGTGCCGCCGTCGCTTGCGCGGTCAGGGCAGCAGCGTGGGCTGAGGCTGCCGCCGTCGCACGTGCTTGCGCCGGGATCAGCCCGTTGTTCGTAATAGCGAGCGCCACGTTGCCCTCGGCCACCAGCACTGCAGCGCGCAGTTCGTTCACTCGCGCCGCGGCCGTGGCCGATGCCGCTGCCGTCGCAGCGACATTCGACTGGGCCGATGCCAGATTGCTCAGCGCGAGAGCGCGGTTCGCCATCATCGAGGCCACAGCGCCTGCAGCAGACGCATGCAGCGCCGTACCAAGCTTGACGGCCACGACCGTGCCCATCGCGCCCGCCGCCAGGGTCAGGTTGTCGGCGAGAAGATTGATGCTGCCCGAAAGGACAGTGACCACACCGCTCGACTGCGCCGTGGCGCCCACCATCTCCATCACGTTGTTCTTGAGCACGGTGACCGCGCCGCCGATGGTTTCGACCGAACGCGCCTCGTTGCGCAGCGCGCCCAACGCGCGCGGCAGCGCGTTGGCCAGCACCTCAGTCGTCAACTTGCCCTGCTCGGCCATAGCACGTAGTGCGCCCACAGGAACGCCAATGCCGTCGGCCAGCGCCTGCATCAGACGTGGCGACGCTTCGTTGACCGAGTTGAATTCATCGCCACGCAACACGCCCGATGCGAACGCTTGGGAAAGCTGCAGGATCGCCGACGACGCCTCCTCGGTCGATGCACCCGAAACTTTCAGCGCCAGGCTTACCGTTTCGGTAATGCTGGCCACCTGCGTCTGGGCAATGCCCAGGTCGCGCGTGCTCTTGGTGATATTCGCGTAGAGCGACGCCGTGGATGACAGGTCCGATTGTGCGGACGTGGCGATGCGGCGCACTGAGTTCTGCGCGTTCGCGAATTCGCTTTGCCCCGTGGTGGCCAGCTTCAGTTGGGCAAGATACTTGCCATACTGGTCGGAAAGCTGCGCAACAGCAGCGATTCCGCCGCCAAACGCTATACCCGACAGTGCCGCGGCGAACCCGCTGATCGAGCCGCCAGCATTCCCGGCAGCCTCTTCCGCCGCCTGCAGCTGCTCGATCAGCGGGCGTGCGTCGTCGGCGACGCCCAACTGCTCAGCGCGCAGTGCGGCCAGCTGCGACGCGGTTTTACCGATCCCATCAGCCTGCGAGCGCAGGCCCGCTAGGAAATCACTGCCGGCATTGAGTTGACGCTGCGCTGCCGCGGCTTGAGCCGTCTTGCGCGCGACGGCGTCGAGTTGGTCGAGGTACGGGCGCAGCACGTCCATGTTTAAGCCGCGCGAGTTGGCCAGCGCCGCATAATATTGCGAGCTTCCCTTCGCGCCGGCATTCATCGTAGCCGTGGCGCGCTGGATCGAATCAGCCATGTTTTTCGTCGCACGGTCGACCTGGCCGGCTG
>Ga0308158_10003458_pt1 | contig 13904 bp, 18 predicted proteins | sample PhyBR2_FD_201038 | JGI IMG/M metagenome (GOLD analysis project Ga0308158, IMG submission 201038) | Phyllosphere microbial communities from UC Gill Tract Community Farm, Albany, California, United States - DLSLB.R2 | ecosystem: Host-associated > Plants > Phyllosphere > Unclassified | place: USA... | reverse complement strand
CCCCGATTGGGGTGTGAGGCTCGGCTTTAAAGATGTCGGCCAGATCGACAAGATCATCGTCAGCAAGGCCTGTGATGGACGTTTCGATCTCGGCAAGGCGTCCGGCCGCACGACCACTGCGATCAGTGAGCCGCTTCATTATTGTCTTGAGCATGTGCGCTCCTATCATAAACGTCCGCGAGCGGGCAGGGGCATTTGCCGCTCCGTTTCAGCTTGGAGTTCCGCCCAACGGCAACGTCGCTTATCCTTAAGCTTAAGCAAGTAATTTGGGGGCAGATCGGTGAACATTGTGCCGGCCGATTAATGTGCCGCGCGAGAGGCGAGATGCATCCCGTTCTCGATTATGCAAGGTGCTATCAACCGTACGATGAACTGCGGCGGTCACAGTCGACGACAGTGTTCGGTTGCGCTATCCTTTCGAACTGTGCAACCGAACGTCAGAAACGCAAAAACAAACATATTCGGGTAAATAGCGCAGCGTGTGGTTATCACCGGCGTGACGCTATATTACCGACGATATCCGATCCACTGTATGCATCACCGGCTCTACTGATAGCCCCCGTTTTCCTCGCGTTCTTTGGCAGCGTCCTCCTGCACTTCTTCCATTTCCTTGGCCTGCTCGGTGGCATCCTTGTCTTCGGGCTTAGGGTCGTCGATCATATGGTACCTCCGAGTTCAATAACGGAGAACCAACGTGGTTGGATCCGCCGCGCAGCAGCAAGCAAGCTGGTTTGCAACCGGTTCTGATCGAACGATGACACCGCATGACCTCGACGGTGTGGGGTTTTAGATCCTGGGTTGTTGGTTAAAGGTTTGCCGCATGAACAACTCCCAAATCGAGGCATACCGGAACGCTGCTGCCCATGAACGATCGGAAGCGGAGCGGTCCAAGCTACCGCTCGTTCGAGAGCGTCATCTACGATCGGCAGAGGCTTGGGATGCGATTGCCAGCCAGGGTGAAATGACCGAGCGTCTGGCGCAGGCGAACGCCGAGAACCGGGTGAAACAGCCATATCAGCGACGGCCGTCAGCCGACAATATGTAGGACGGGCGCAGTGTCGTAAGCGGTGCGGCAGCGCACGGCAGCTTACGTCTGACGTTTCATGCCCGCTGGGCGGGCGGGAGGACAGTGCGCGACCCTGTCGGCTGATCGGATCTGCCATTGTCGCTTACCTCGCGCCGCCAACGGGTGAGGCCGTCCCACGGCCCACGGAAGCGCTACTGCTTCGTTTCGTCGGACGCGACCGCACCCATCGTCATCGCCAACAGGGATGCGCCGCGCTGTTCATTATCGAGCTTCAACAGCCGGACCCAGTGGGCGATGTGCTTGCCCGCTGCGTCAACGCCTTTGCGCTGCAACTGCGGGGTTGCCAGGTTCGTATCGTTCTGGATTACCGACGCGATCGAGAGCGCGAAAAAGTCTATGATGTCGTCGGCGATCACCGCTCCATCGGCTGAGTTTGCCGCAAGATATTGAATGACGATCGGCATGATCTCCTGGAACAGGTCGATCTTGGCCTGGTCGTCGACCTTCATGATGTCCGCGGGCATGCTGGCATCCTCCGTTGCCAGCATGTATTGCTTGGGGCCGGGAAGTGAAAGGCAGGGCTGCCAGTCCCGCCAGTATGGGAGCCTTCATGAATCATCCGCGGGAATGGTTTCAGCCAAAAGTCGTAGGCATCGGCTGGTCCCCTCGAACATGGGAGGGCTGGGCGATCATCGCCTCGGTGATCGCGATCGGTGCAATTGTCGGGCGCGTGAACCTTTAAGTTCGCGAAGCTTGAACGCCATATTGCATGCGCTGAGGAACCCGGCCTAGGCTTGGCCATGGAAAACATCGCATCGCAGTTCGACCTTCTTGGCCCGCTTCGCTCCTTGATCGCGCAACGCAACGAGGCCGCCGAGGCGTTCGATGTATTCAAGCAGGACGCCGTGCTGGCGCCGGCCGCTGATCTGGCAAACGGCGAGGTCTCCTCCCATGACGCTGCGGACGTGGCTGCCGAGGAAGTCGATACGCTCTGGGCTCAGACCGAAGGCCTACTGGCCAGCGCAACCGACGATGAGCTTCTGGCGGCGTATGAACAGACGGAGGGTGAAGTAGGCGATCTCGCTGCCGAAGCGCTCCGTGATGAGATGCGGCGTCGGAACGTCGACGAATGAACCGATCCAGCGCCAAAGGTTCAGCGGCGAACCCGAGACCATATTCGAGCGCTTCGGGGCCGAATGGTTGACCGAGAAGCCAATGGACAACCGGTTCGATCCGAAGGAACTGCGGCCATTCTGTCGTGCGGAACGAAGGTGATCGCCGCGGTCTCGACGTGATGGAATGGGACGTTCTAGCCGGGCAGGCCAAACAAGCTGGCCGCAAGGTCGCACAAACGAACGTGCGCACCCTCCATCTCCCCCAATGGCGCTCGCTCGTCAGCGACCCCGCCAACCGGTGTCTGATCCCGCTGACGGAGTTCCGCGAATGGGCGCGCGAGCCTACCGACCTCGGCGACGGCAAGAAGACGATCAAAGGGGAGATGTGGTTCGCCGTTACAGATCAGCCCGTGTTCGCCATTGCCGGCTTCTGGCGACAGGTCGGTGACCAACGCTACTTCGCAATGGTCACGTGCGATGCGAACGAACTGGTGGCGCCGATCCACCCCAAAGCGATGATCACAATCCTGCGGCCGGATGATCACGACCGTTGGCTCACGGGAAGCTATGACGACGTGCTGGCGCTGCAGCGGCCCTATCCGGCCGCTCGAATGACTGTCCGTGGACCGGTGTTTCCGACACGTGGCCCCCCCCAATGCCTGAGCTGCCGGCCATGTCCGATCGGGAAGTCTGAGAAAAAGGCGTCGACTATCGCGGCAGCGTTTGGCGACGATAAGCCTGAGCATTTTACGGACAGGCTCTTCGACATTCTTCGCGACACCACCAATCCGAAAGACTGGCGTCGGGTCGCGGCTGTGCTCGATGCGATTGCTGGAGCGTCCCGACAATAGCGGCAGTTCCTAACTGATCCTTTGGCTCCGGGACGTTGTCCACGCGTTGGAGCGATACGAAGGAGACTGACATGGCAGACAGAGAGAAGATCACGGACGGTGCCAATGAGCGCGCCATCGACGAACCGATTGCTGGCACCGCGCCAGGCATTCCTGATGACGCGCTACTGCCTGGCGAGGATCTGCCGGAGGAGCCGAGCGAGGAGGAAGTTGCGCGGATCGCAGCGAAGCTCGGGGCGCCTGATCCAAACCGTTAAAGGTGAACGCGGACAGTCCGCATTTTCGGCAAAACTGGCGGAAAGCCGCCCGTCCGCTTTTGGAAATCGAACGGCGTAAGCGGACGTTCGTTCAGACAGCCGGGCAGGAAGCGGCATCGCCGTTTGTGGTGGAAACCGGCCTGTCCGCTTTGGAGCCGCTACGAGGATTTTCGCTCGTTCGTTCATGCGGTGGGGCAGACGGCTCGAACGCTTTTCGATGGCGGCAACCGGCTCGTCCGCTTAGAGCGCTCACACAGCCTAACCGGACAATTGTTCATGAAGCTCGCACCGTCGGCACCGCTGGAGCCGCGCGGTATCTACCTTCTCGATGGGGCCGCGCGGCGAGAGTGGGAGCACAGCATCGTGCCGCTCGAGCGGACGCGATGGTCGATCACGTTCCGGACGCTCGCTTAGGTTGACCCGCTCGCGTCCGCCGCGGGTCAGGGCAGCTGGCTGTCCTTGCTGCCGCGCCGGTTGATGCCGGAGAAGGCGGGCCACTTGTCGCGCTCGCCCTGGCAGGCGACGCAGGTTCTAACGCCTAGGAACGCTTCACGGCGGCGCGCCGGGATCGGCTCGCCGCACTCGTCGCAGTTGTCGGCGCTGGGTCCGGCCGGCATGCGCATGCGCGCGAATGATACCGCGTCCCGCACCGTGTCGTCGATCTGGTCCTGCACCGCGCCGTCGGGCACCCAGCCGTTCGCCATTTCCTCTCCGTCTTCAATCCGTTGGGTCGGATATCGAAGGAAATTCGCAGCCGGCCAAGAAGGTCCACGGCTGGCGAAGTAGTCGGCATCTCAGTCGCGTTCCTTTCGCGAACGGCCGCAGCGACGATGGCGCCGCGATCTCGCGACGATGCCAAAGCCGAGACACGGCCTATATTGTAGAGCAGACGACGATAGGGGACGCCTGCGTGATCTTGGGACTTGATCGAACCGATCTGTCGGCGATCGCCTCCACCGTTGTGGCCGTGGTGGGTGTCGTCGCCTCGCTGAAGATCGACCCGACAATCGGCACGGTGACGACCGCCGTGGGCGTGATCGCTACTACCGGGTTCGGCTACTTGAAGGCGCGCCGGGCGGAGGCCGCCACCCGCAAGAACGCCATCGACGTCGCCAACATCTCGGCTGGCGCGACGATCGACACGAACGCGAAGACCGTTCTGGTGCAGACGGTGACGGCCGAGCGGGCGAAATGGCGCTCGGAGCTGCGCGAGGTGGTGACCGAGCTGACCGCGCTGCTGCGCGCGTCGGCCCGGGGCGAGACGTTCGAATGGCAGGAGGTCGACAGGCTCCGCGGCGGTGTGCGACTGCGGTTGAACCCGAAGGGGCGGGGCGCTGCGCCGACGGGCGTTGACGAGCATCCGCTCGACCGCCTGATCCACGCCGACCTCGATGCCCTCGGCCAGACGGGGCCGGCTGGGACCGGCCAGCACGACGGGATCGCCGACCGGCTCGAGCTGCACATGGCTGACCTGTTGAAGCAGGAGTGGGACGTGTCGAAGGACGAGGCGGTGACCGGCAAGCTCAAGGGCGGCTGATCCACGCCACCTGACCACTAGAAGTCTTGCTCGCCGAGGTCCGGCAGGTCGCGCCCGATGACCGGCGAGGCGTAGTGCGTGTCGACGGCGTATGTGGCCGACCCGACCTGGAGCAGTTCGATCGAGCCTTCGACGTATTCGATGCCGGCGTTCGACGCGGCCGGCAGCGGCGACGCGAAGTCCAGGAAGTCGAAGTCGTCGGCCTGGCGGCTGGCCTTGGCGTCGCCCTTCGGGTCAGGTGGTGTCGGATGGTGGATCAGCGCGGCGTCGCCCATGACCGCGATGTTTTTGCCGCCCTCGCGCTGCGCCGAGCGGAAGATGATTGCGTCGGGTGTCACGTCGTTGCCGCGCCAGCGGACGGACGTGCTGGTGAGGTATTCGGCGACGACCTGCGCCGGGACGTATTCGAGGTGCTCGTCGCCGGGCAGGATCGGCTGGCTGATCTCCGAAGCGAAGCTCTGCATGAACGCCCATTGGGTCGCGCGGACCATCTGGTTCTTGGCGAAGATGTCGAGCTGCTTGCCGGCGCGGGTGAAGCGCGTGAGATCTAGCACATTGATCGGTCGGTGGACGCGGAAGGCGGCGAGGCTGATGAGCGAGCCCACTGCGGGGCGCATCTCGGCGACCGCCGTGTCCTTCTCCGTCGCGCCGTAGAACACGGCGATCCCGGCGGCGTTCATCCGCCCGGCCTTGCGCAATGACGGTGGTGGCGGCCCCATGAGCTCAGCCGGGTCCTTCGCGATCTCGCGGAACTCGTCCTCGTTGGGCACGACGCGGGCCCGGTAGAATGTCGTCTCGTCTGCAGGTGCCAAGCGGTAGAAGGCCGGCTTGTTGTCGATATCAGACTGGTTCTGGATGCCGTTGAAGATCTCGGCGAGGAATTCCTTGGCGTTGTCGTTGAAGAAGCGCTGGCGGTGCAGGATCGCCTCGCGGAAGCGCCGCCACAGCGCGCCGTGGCGCCAGCCGTCGAGCCGTATCGGCACGTAGGTCTGGTCTTCGGCGAAGAAGGCTCCCTCACCATCGGGCGGCCAGTAGTGGTCGTTGTCGATCAGCCAGCCGATCAGCCCGTTGATCACCCGGTCGTCATCGGCGCCGGTTGTCCCGTTGATCACGTCGTAGAGGTCGTCGCCCTCCTGGTGGTCGAACATCCATTCGCCGATGGTGTAATTGCTGCGGAGGGCCGACTCGACAATCTTCCCGACCTCATCGAGCGGGATGGCCTTGCGGGTGGGGTGGATCTCGCACCGCTCGTCATCGGGGAGGCCCGGGCGGATTTCTACTAGCCGGCGCTTGAGCGTCGTGTTCTCGAAGCATTCCGGGCACACGTTCATTTTGATCTTGGGTCCGCCAGTATCCGTCCTGCTGCGGCACCGCAAAGTCGCCGCCATCAGGCGTCTACCCCGTTCCGCAGCAGGAGTCTCTTCGCGAGCTGACGTTCGTATCCCGCCTCCGACAGCCGTGTGAGCTCCAAGGCCGCCGCCTTCGGCCTCACCGCCTGGTAGGTTATGCCGACACCCGCGGCCAGTTCGGTGTTGGTGATGTGCTCGCCGGCAATCTTGATGACGTCGGTGATCGAGACGTCGCGATCGAAGCTCGTGCGGTAGTCTATCAGCAGGCGCGTCTCGCACCTGACTTTAAGGTTGAACACCTCGCCGGCGTCTAGCTTCGTCATCTTATCGCCGGAGGGGAGCCCAGTTCCCCTCCGGATCGTCAGCGCCGTCCGCGCCCCCAAACACGTGATCGGCAGCGACGCCGGCCCGGTCAGTCCGGGCTTGTTGACGTGGATGCGTTCGACGAGCGCGCCCAGCAATTCAGGCCCATTCTGGTGGGGGTCACGTCAGGCTTGTTGCGGAGCTTGCACAATGATGTGACACTGCGACCCGTCTTTGGGGGGGCGCGAGATGCGACGGACGCTCAAGAGGGGCGACAAGGTGCTGGTCCTCGAGAAGGATTGTAGCGCCGCGAGCAAATAAACCCGGTGGTTTGAGAACGACCCTTGTCTGGATCTCGATCCCTAAGGATACCGCCCAATCGAGGCTCAATGCAGATCGGCGTGACGCTCCAGAACGCGCATCAGCACTGCGTTCGCATGCGTGAAGTTGGCGAACTGCCCCTGCAAGCCATACGCCCATTTCTCGCCATGGAAGAGGTTGTTCCGTAACCGCCAGATGACGAGCAGCACAGTGAGAACCCGCTCCCGCGGGGCTTCAGCATCGCCGCTGATGCCGGCAGCAATGAGGGCGGGCATGTCGCCTTTCCGGATGCGCAGGCCGTAGAACAGGGATGTGAACTCCCCGTCTCGGAAATACCGTTCTCGGAAGTAAGCGACCTCACCATCGTATAGTTCGGCGCCGAGCGTCCCTGCGTCGTCCCATTCCTCGACCGCTTGCGCGATCCTCCGCGCGCTGGCCTGCCCCCATCAGCTTGGCCTCGAACAGGCTCCAAAAAAACGCGAAGGACCTGATCGCATCGCGGTCGGGATCCGGAAGCGCGGCATAGCCTGGGATCCTTTCCATAAGCCACGCATCGCTCAGTCCACACCGGCTTTGATCCCTGCACGCTCGACGCTCACAGTCGGGAGGCCGAAGCCGACTCGGCGCGACATGACCCGATCATCGTCCTCTCGCAACTCGACAACCGCGTTATTCGGGGAGTCGACGAGCAATCGCTCGAAGATCGGTGGAAACTTGCGATGGGTGAACATCATCTGGGGAAGCTTGATGTCCGCAAGCGTGCCGGCGAGGAAGTCAGGCATCCTGACGAACTCCGCGTATTCCGTCCGACCGTCCATTCCGGGCGATGCGAACGCGATCTGAGGTCGCCGGAGATCGACGACCCCGCCCTTCCGTCGTCTCATGATCTGGAACAACAGCCATGCGAGGTCAAACGCCACTCCGTCATGCCGATCGAACATGGCGTCCCGGTCACTGATCCAGCGGATGCTTATCGGTGATTTCGCGTCGTTGACCATGCCGAGCGCCACGGCGGCGAACGAGGTGACGAGGAATATCCGCCGCAGCAGGTTTAATGATGGCTGTCTTCGGGCGAGTTCCGATTCAAGCAGTCGCAGGCGATGATCCAGAGCGCCGTAGTATGCGGCGTTGGGAGGTTCGGCCTCAGTCCAGTCGGCGACGATCTTGCGAAGCTCCGGGACCAGGGATGACATCGCCTCCTGCGTGACGGCGAGGCGGAGGCTCGCGCTGGCGCGTGAGACGAGGAAGCTCACGCTGAAGGTCACGGGACAGCAGAGATAGTCCAGCAGCCCCTTTGGAGGAGTGCGGGAGGACTTCAGGTCGCTGGGCGATGTGGCCGCGATGTAGGACGCAATGTTTTCGTCCGTATCGTGCTTCGGGATGATGACGAACGAATATGCGTCGTTCTGCTTGCCCGGATCCCCCACGCTGAAGTCGGATACGACCGTCCACGATGCAGCCGCCGGATACTTGCCGAACCATCGTCTGAAATCGCTGTGGATAGTCCCGCTCGACTTCTCGATCAGGTCAATCAATTCTAGCATGGCCAGCGCCTCGCCGGGCTCCCATGCAGCCCGCTCACGTCCGTGCCTTCATGAGCCTGCAAGCCAGTATCTGATCACCCCAACGGGTGGCGAAGGTTTCGGAAATCTCGAACCAACTGCCGTCGTTCCCTGCGCCGTGGTTTCGCCCCATGCAGGAGCACTGACATTCGTGTCCGGTCGCGTTGAGGCATGCCGGCGAGCACTTCTCCTGCTCCCGATATGGCTGGATCACGTAGACCTGCCCGAAGGTCCTGAGAGCGCGCTCGACGAAGTCGTTGAACCACGCCTTGGGGATCTCCCAATACCGCTTTCCCGAGATCCATGCTGGATAGAGGCGACGGCCATCCTGTAGCCAGGCGCGATTGTTGTTCGCGTAGGGGAGGCGCGCACGCAGCAGCTGCCCCTTGCCGGTTCGTCGCAATATTACCGGGATAGCCTGCTGGTTCCAGATTCTGGTCAGTTCCGCATCATCCATTCGACCGCCCATATTCAACAGGTCACGTCATGATGATGCCGGAGTTTGAACGGATAATAAATCGCGATCGCTTTGATTTCGGCTCTTGATCGCCCTCGCTGACGGCCAGGGATTACACTATGCCTCGGGGCAAGGAGAGGGAGCTAGATGCATCTTCAAAGTGTCAGGTTGGGTAATTTTCGATCGTTCGATGAAGCGCGGCTCGAACTGCAGAGCGACCTGACCGTCCTTGTCGGCGAGAACAACGGCGGCAAGAGCAATGCGATCGATGCGATACGGCTGTTGACCGCTCCGCTGAGCGGGCGACGGGAGATCTACTGCGAGCCGACCGACGTGCGATTCCAAAGCGGGTCTGCCCGGTTCGAGCTTGAGGCGCACTTCGCCGAACTCTCCACCGGACAGCAGGGACGACTGATCTCGGCCGCAACCGACGCAAGTCTGACGAACGCCTGCTTTGGTCTACGGTATGATGCGACGGCACCTAATGCACGGCCGCACCTGTGGGCGGGCAGGGATGGCTACGTCGCCGAGCCGAACTGCCACGACATGGTCAGGCACGTCTATCTTCCCACGCTCCGCGACGCGAAGAGGTCGCTCGCTTCTGGAAACCCGACGCGCATCATGGCGCTGCTCAATCATTTCCTCGAAGGCACGAGCGCCGCGGATTTGGCGAAGGAGCTTGCTCGGCAGAACCGGCACAATGTTCTGACGAAGGTCGACGATGCCGTCGGAAAGGGCTTGGCGGCCTTGACTGGAGGGGTGCGGCGTCAGGCCGCAACGCTGGGCTTCGCTTCGGACGAGGCATTGATCGACATAGCTCGTGACCTCCGCTTCAAGCTGGCCGATCACGGTATCGATCCCGAGGACCTCCGCTATTCCGGGCACGGCTATGCGAACCTGCTCTTCATGGCGATAATCGCGGTCGAACTGGAGAAGGTCAGAAACACCGATCTGACGCTCTTCCTTGTCGAGGAGCCGGAGGCGCATCTCCACCCCCAACTGCAGGCCGCTGTGCTGTCATTCCTGCGCGAACAGGCCGAACAGTCCCGGAAGGATGCACCCGCCGACCACGGGCCGGCAGGCGAGCTTCAGGTCGTTGTCGCCACGCATTCGCCGAACCTGTCCGCATGGGTGAGCAGCGACCGCCTGGTCGTCTTTAAGTCCGTGATCGCCTCGGCCGATGTTGGCGGCAGGGATGATCATCCGGAGTCCGCCTCCCTTGACGCCAGCCTGATCGAAGAGGTGCTGACTCCGGAGTCGAAGCCTCGAAATGATGCTGCTGCGGCGGAGTCCATCGCTGAGGCCATCTCCATGCGATCGCCGCGCCGATCTACGCGATGCCTACCGCTCGCCAAGCTGCCGCTGGAACCTTTGGATCGCCGGAAGGTCGATCGATACCTCGATGTGACGAAGGCGGCGCTTCTCTTCGGTGGGCGTGCGTTGCTGGTCGAGGGCATCGCGGAGGCACTGCTGCTTCCCGCCATCGCCAAGTACCACGTTCTGCGGGATCAGCCGGAGAAACTCCGACTGTTCAGGTCGGCCGTATTCATCCCGATCGATGGCGTAGACTTCGCGCCCTACGTTTCCCTGCTTCTGACGGAGCTCGACGGGACCCGCATCGCAGATCGCGTCGTCGTCATGACGGACGGTGATAAGGGCACGAAATCGAAGGAAGATGAAGAGGACGTCGACCTCGAGTATGCAGCCGAACTCGACGAGACGCCGCCTAATGGGGCGGACGTGCCGCGAGGCGAGGACCCGACGGAAAATGAAGAGGAGGAGGAAGGCGAGAAGCTAATCCCTGGCGAACGGCGTAAGCGCTCGCTGGACCGGTTGGTCGGAGGAATGGGCGCATCGGACCAGTTCGCGGCTGTCACCAGCACCTATTCGCTCGAATCTGAGCTGGTGGAGGCCGGGAACGCCGATCTGCTCGAAAAGGTCTTCCTGGAGCTGCACAAGCGGTCGAGGACGAAGTGGCGTAACGCCATGAAGAAGGAGGGCGACGAGCGCGCCCAGGCGATCCACAAGATATTCAAGAACGCGCGCAAGGGAGATTTTGCGCAGATCCTTGCACGCCGGATCGAGGATGGTGAGAAATTAAAGGTGCCCGCCTACATCAAGGACGCGATCGACCAGCTGGTCATCACGTGACTGTCACCTACAGGCCCACGCTGGAGCAGGACGCGGTCATCTGGCACGACGGCTGCGCGTTCGTCACCGCCTGCCCGGGGGCGGGGAAGACCAGGACCATGGTTGAACGAGCGCGTCGCCTATTGAGCGATCGCAGCGATCGACGGGGCGTGGCGTTCCTGTCCTTTACCAACACGGCCGTCGACGAGCTGGAGGCGCGCCTACGGAGCTTCGGCGTGCTTCCTTCGCCAATTTTTCCCAGCTTCATCGGCACCTTCGATCGCTTCCTGTGGCAATTCTTCGTGGCTCCGTTCGGGATCGATGGGTGTGACACGACCCCGCGTCTCATACCGGACAAGCCGGATTGGCCGGTGCAGCCGCATGAGACGATGCAGGCCATGCCGCTGCGGGCGTTCGACCGAACGACGGGCGTGTTGGACAGAGCGATCGCGACCGAACTCCGGTTCAACCGGGATCCAGGCAGACATCAGGCCCGCGCGCTGAGGATGCTGGCGGCAGCCCGAACGAAGGGACATGTCGATTTCGAGGACGTGCGCGAGTGCGTGCGTGGTCGGCTCGCCGACAAGCCGTTCGCGGCGAGGCTGGGAAAGGCGCTGGCAGCGCGCTTCCGCGAGATCATCGTCGACGAGGCGCAGGACTGCAATCCGGCCGACCTCGACGTGGTCCAGTGGCTCCGGGACTCCGGGATCACCGTTAAGGTCATCTGCGACCCCAATCAGTCGATCTACAAGTTCAGGGGCGGCGTGACGGACGAACTCGACAGGTTCGCCGAGCGGTTCGAGGAGTCCGAGCGCCTCCCGATGAGCGGAAACTTCCGATCGACGCCAGCCATCTGTTCGGCGATCGTCGCGCTGAGGCCCCCGGCCGCACGCGGTGCCGTCGATCAGGCTTTGGGACCGCTGAAGGACGAACTGAATCCCGTCCACATCCTGTCATATGGCGGCACGTCGGTTCCGAAGACGATAGGAGCGAAATTCGGAGAGATCGCGGGTTCGCTCGGCATCCAGAACGCGGATGCGCCAATCCTGGCGTCGCGCCTTCCTACGGCTGGCAAAGCGATTGGCCATCCCGCGCCCAAGGAATCGCTCCACATGACGCTGGTGCTCGCGCGTGCGGTCACCGATTTCCATTTCTCCTTCGGTCTTGGAAACCGCCGTGAGGCGCTCGTCGCCCTCCACCGCGCGGTCCTGCAGGTCCAAGGCCACATTCATTCGCCTGGTGAATACCATGCCCACGTTGCCGGCGCGAATGCCGAGGACGGGAAGTGGCGTCCTGGAATCATCGAGATCGCTTCGAAGTTGAAGTTCGACCCCGGCGACACGGCGGAGGGATGGCTGGCGAAGGCGCAGGCCCTGCTCGGTCCCGGCCTCGTCGCGTCTGGAAGCATCGGTCAGCGCATGAGAAAGAGCGCTGATCTGCCAGCGGCCCTGGCAAGTGCACCGTTGCAAACACACCCTGCACGCACGATCCACTCGGCGAAGGGCTTGGAGTTCGCGGCCGTCTGCGTGGTGATGACGAGCAAGAAGACTGGCAAGGTCATCGATCACCTTCAGACAGGAGGGGGCGATGCCGACGATGCCGAGGACGCCCGCAAGATCTACGTTGCTGCATCTCGCGCGAAGCGGCTGCTTGTCCTCGCGGTCCCGAGGAATTCAGCAGCCAGACTGGAGGCACTTCTGGCCTCCACCGGCTGCACGACGCAGCGGCACGACGTCGTTTGAGCGCGAGGGTGGAATGACGCTGATCGGCAATATCGATCCATCTTGGAAGGACATGTCTAAATACGTGGTCCACTTCGCGAAGGAGACGGTCGGGAGGTCGGCCTACGACAACGCGATCTCGATACTTTACCAGCGGCGGATCATCGCGGCGAACGCCTTCGGCGCAGGGCGCCACCTCGCCCCTGCGCGTAGATCGGTATGCTTCAGCGAGGTGCCGCTCCATCATCTAAAGCGATTGGCCGATGTTCGAGGGCAACACGGCATTGGCTTCCGAAAGGAGTATGTTGTGGAGCGCGGGGGCGGTCCGATCCTCTATGCTTACAAGGACACGCCGCAGGCGCAGTCCGTCAATGCCATGGTCCACGCAGCGGCGCACGATGCGAGCTCGGCAATTTGGGATTTGGCTCCATATGTCGACCTGCCGGGGACATATGGAAAGTCGAAATACCTCTACGAATGGGAGAGGGAGTGGCGGCACGTCGGCGATCTCGATTTCTCGGAAGCCGATCCGGCCTTCCTGATCATTCCGGAGGGGCTTCACGACGCGGCGCGAGATTTCTTCCGCGCTGCGGAGGTCGACAACGTGGGGCCGAGTTACGAATGCCCGTTCATCGATCCATATTGGGGTGAGGACCAGATAGCGGCCGCCCTGCTTTCTTGAAATTTCTACCGACGGTGCCTTTGTATGCCAGCCGACTTCGATACCTCTCCCGGCATTCACGCCATGCTGTATCGCTATCGCCCCAGCAGGCGCCCCGGCCAACGGATCATCTCGCTGGAAAGTCCAGACTCGTTCGATCGGGATCTGATCGAGGCTGTTGCCCGCGAGTTGGATGTGCCTGCCGCTGCCGCCTCGCTTGACGCAGGGGAGGTGGCGGCTCTGGCAACGGCAGCCGATTCGGCACGTCGGCGGTTCGGGGACGACGCGGGGGTCTCGCTGGCACTGCAGCGGCTGCTGACATCTCGCGGGGGCGCGCTGGATGCCGAAATCGCCCTCGTCGCGATCACGGGGCATGCTCATCATGGGGGCATCCTAAAGACCTTCCCGGGAATGGTGGGATCCGCCGCGATGATCGAGGCGATCATCGAAGGCGCTCCGCTTGGGGCAGGGGCCGGGTTGCATCATCGCATCGATGTGAACGCCCTAGTGATCCGCCATCTGGATCAAGCCAGGCGGGCGATCCCTGTAGCAGAAACAAGATGGGACGATCTCCTGCCGACCTATATCGTAGCGGCGATGGCTCAAGGCCTCG
>Ga0308158_10003455_pt1 | contig 13912 bp, 10 predicted proteins | sample PhyBR2_FD_201038 | JGI IMG/M metagenome (GOLD analysis project Ga0308158, IMG submission 201038) | Phyllosphere microbial communities from UC Gill Tract Community Farm, Albany, California, United States - DLSLB.R2 | ecosystem: Host-associated > Plants > Phyllosphere > Unclassified | place: USA... | reverse complement strand
CCGTCGCCGCTGGTGAAATCTCCGTTGAGGTTCCAGACACCGTGCGTGTCGACCGTCCCAAGAGCCGTGAGCACGGTGACTGGGCAACCAACATCGCGCTGCAGCTGGGCAAGAAGGCCGGCATGGCCCCGCGCGACTTCGCGCAGATCCTTGCCCGACGCCTTGCCGAGGTTCCAGGAGTCGGTGCCGTGGACATCGCAGGCCCTGGCTTTTTGAACATTACCCTCGAAGCTGGCGCGGCCGGCGAGCTGGCCCGCACCATCGTCGACGCCGGTGCAGCCTATGGCAGCAACCAGGCCCTGGCCGGCCACGTGGTCAACATGGAGTTCGTTTCGGCGAACCCGACCGGTCCGCTGCACATCGGCCACACCCGCTGGGCTGCCCTGGGCGATGCGATCTCGCGCGTCCTGCGCGCTTCGGGCGCCTCGGTCACCAGCGAGTACTACATCAACGACGCCGGCAACCAGATGAACGTCTTTGCCCGCTCGGTCTACAACCGCATCCACGGCCTGCCGGTTCCCGAGGGCGGCTACCCAGGCGAATACATCAAGGAACTGGGCGATATCGTCCTGGCCCAGAACCCGCAATTGGGCGAACTGGAAGAAGCCGAAGCCATCCCGGCGCTGCGCGATGCCGCCTACAAGGCGCAGCTGGCAGACATCAAGTCGACCCTGGCCGACTTCGGCGTCAGCTTCGACGTGTACTTCTCCGAGACCGCCCTGCACGAAGGCGGGGCCGTGGCCGATGCCGTAGCCCGCCTGCGCGAACAGGGCCACATCTTCGATTTGGAGGGCGCCGTCTGGCTGCGCACCACCGACTTCGGCGATGACAAGGACCGCGTGCTGATCCGCGCCAATGGCGAGCCGACCTACTTCGCTGCCGACGCCGCCTACTACCTGTCCAAGAAGGACCGCGGCTTCGAAGAGAAGATCTACCTGCTGGGAGCCGACCACCACGGCTACGTCAACCGTCTCAAGGCCATTGCCGCCTGCGCGGGGGATGACAAGGAAAAGAACATCGAGGTGCTGATCGGCCAGCTGATCAGCGTTAACGGCGCCAAGCTCTCCAAGCGCGCCGGCAACATCATCGAGCTGCGCGATTTGATCAACTGGATCGGTGCCGACGCGCTGCGCTACTCGCTGGCCCGCTTCCCGGCTGATTCGCCGATCGCGCTGGACCCGGAGCAGCTGAAGAAGAACTCCAACGACAACCCGGTGTTCTACGTGCAGTATGCCCACGCCCGCTCGGCTGCCGCGGCCCGCAATGCCGCCGCCAAGGGAGTGACCCGCGACGAGTTCGATGCCGCGCTGCTCACCGACCCAACCGAAAACGAGCTGCTGGCAGTGCTCGGCCAGTTCCCCTCGGTGGTCGCAGGCGCCGCTGAATTCCGCGAACCGCACCGCATTGCCCGCTACCTGGAGCAGGTCGCCGGCGCCTACCACTCCTGGTACGCCGCAACCCGCATCACCCCGGTGGCTGAGGACGAGGCGATCGCACCAGTTCACAGCACCCGCCTGTGGCTGAACGACGCCGCCACCACCGTCTTGGCAAATGGATTGGAACTGCTGGGCGTTTCCGCCCCAGAGAGGATGTAAATAGCCGATGGCCGTATCGCCGCTAGCCCCGCAATGGCTGCAATTCCCCGAAAACATCAACGCGCTTCGCCAGATCGAATGGGCTTCGGGGGTTTCCCGCGAAGCTAGCGGCGAACTGTCCGTCCAGGGCATCACTGCCAGCGCGCTCGCCGAAGAATTCGGCACGCCGCTGTTTGTGCTCGACGAGAACGACTTCCGCGCCCGTGCCCGCGGTTTCAAGACCGCCTTCGACCAGGCGTTCAAGGAGTTGTGCGGGGCAGTAGACGTCTACTACGCCGGCAAGGCCTTTGTCTGCACCGAGGTGGCCCGCTGGGTGACCGATGAGGGGCTTCGCCTGGACACCTGCTCCGGCGGCGAATTGGCGGTAGCCCAGGCCGCCGGCGTTCCCGCGGCGAATCTCTCGCTGCACGGAAACAACAAGTCCGCCGCGGAGATCACCCGGGCCATCACCATGGGCGTCGGGCGCATCGTCATTGATTCGCTCGACGAGCTCGAACGCGTCATCACCCTGGCCGGCTCCCTGGGCCGCACCGCGGAAGTGATGCTGCGCATCACCCCGGGAGTGCACGCCTCGACCCATGAGGCGATCGCCACCGCCCATGAGGACCAGAAATTCGGGCTGTCGATCCTGGCCGATGCCACCGGCACCTCGCCGGCATTGCGCGCGGTGGCTCGTGCCATCGAGGCAAAGAACGTGAACCTGCTGGGCCTGCACGCCCACATCGGTTCGCAGATCTTCGAGGCCGAGGGCTTCGCCATGGTCGCGCGCACCATGCTGGGCTTGCTCGCGCAGATCCGCGAGATCCACCAGGTGGCGCTGCCCGAGCTGGATCTGGGTGGCGGCTACGGCATCGCCTACACTTCCGAGGACCACCCCTCCACCCCTGCGAAGCTGGCCAGCCAGATGGCCGAGGTCGTTGCCGCGACCTGCCAGGAACTGGCGCTGGACTGCCCGCGCATCTCGATCGAGCCGGGCCGCGCCATTGCCGGCCCAACCACCTTCACCCTCTACGAGGCCGGAGTCCGCAAGGACGTCCAGGTGGAAGACGCCAGCGGAGAGCTGTTCCCGCGCCGCTACATTTCGGTGGATGGCGGCATGAGCGACAACCCGCGCCCGGTGCTCTATGACGCGCAATACACCGCCGTGCTCGCTGGCCGTATGACGCAAAGCGACGCAATTATTTCTCGCGTAGTTGGGAAACATTGCGAGTCAGGTGACATAGTCGTGAAGGACGTTTACCTGCCCGAAGACGTGGCCGCTGGCGACTTGCTCGCGGTTCCGGCCACCGGCGCCTACTGCTGGGCCCTGTCGAGCAACTACAACTACCTCACCCGCCCCGCGGTGGTAGCGGTACGCGATGGCCAAGCCCGCCTGATCGTGCGCAGGGAAACCGAAGACGACTTGCTAGCCCGCGACATGGGAGTTTAATTGAGCGGCGAAAAGAACCTGAAGGTAGCCCTGCTGGGTTGCGGCACGGTCGGAGCCCAGGTGGCCCGGATCCTGCTGGAAGACGCGAATGAACTGGCATCCCGCTCGGGTGCCGGACTGCAGCTGATCGGCATTGCGGTGCGCAACCTGGAGACCAAGCGTGATGTGGACTTGCCCAAGGAGCTTTTCACCACCGATGCGCTGGCACTGATCGAACAGGCCGATGTGGTCATCGAGCTGCTCGGCGGGCTGGACCCGGCCGGGCAGTACATCGCCGCCGCCCTGTCCAAGGGCGCCAGCGTGGTCACCGGCAACAAGGCGCTGATCGCGCTCAAGGGCGCGGAGCTGAACGAGGTGGCCGCAGGCAGCGGCGCCCAGCTGCGCTATGAGGCCGCCGTGGCCGGGGCCATCCCGATCCTGCGCCCGATCGCCGATTCGCTGGCCGGGGACCACATCACCAAGGTGATGGGCATCGTCAACGGCACCACCAACTTCATCCTGGACGCCATGGACACCACCGGCGCGGCCTTTGGCGACGTGCTGGCCGAAGCCCAGGCGCTGGGATACGCCGAAGCCGATCCGACCGCCGACGTGGGAGGGCACGATGCCGCGGCCAAGGCCGCCATCCTCGCCTCGCTGGCTTTCCACACCAGCATCTCCTCGGAACAGGTTTCCACCGAAGGCATCACCGAGGTCACCGCCGAGGATGTGGCCGCCGCTGCCGAGGCCGGCTACGTGATCAAGCTGCTGGCCATCGCCGAACAGGGCGACGCAGGCATTTCGGTGCGCGTCTACCCGGCGCTGATCCGCCGCGGCCACCCGCTGGCCACCGTTCACGGGGCCTTCAACGCGGTCTTCGTCGAAGCCGAAAACGCCGGGGACCTGATGTTCTACGGCGCCGGGGCCGGAGGCAACGCCACCGCCAGCGCCGTGATGGGCGACGTGGTCGCCGTGGCACGGCAGATCGCCGCCGGCGCGCCGCTGCCCAACGGCTCGGTGCACCAGCGCCCGCGGATGCTGGATTTCGACGCGATCACCACCCGCTACTGGATCGGCCTGTCGGTCAAGGACCAGTCCGGGGTGCTCGCGGCCATCGCCACCGTCTTTGGCGAGCATGGCGTGTCGATCCAGTCGATGAGCCAGCAGGGCGACGCGCACTCCGGCGCGCAGCTGCGCATCCTCACCCACCAGGGCACCGAATCGGCCCTGGCCAGCACCGTCGAAGCACTCAAGGCCTTGGACGCGGTGCATTCAGTACTATCCGTTATGCGAGTTGAAGGAAACTAACGTGGCTCACCAGTGGCGCGGAGTAATCCGCGAATATGCCGAACGCCTGCCAGTCGACGAGAACACCAAGGTCATCACCCTGGGCGAGGGTGGAACCCCGTTGGTCTACGCCCCGGCCCTGTCGGCTCACACCGGCAACGAGGTGTACCTCAAGGTCGAGGGCATGAACCCGACCGGATCCTTCAAGGACCGCGGCATGACCATGGCGATGACCGCCGCGGTCGCCGCCGGCGCCAAGGCCGTGGTCTGCGCTTCCACCGGCAACACCTCCGCCTCGGCCGCGGCCTACGCCACCCAGGCCGGCCTGAAGTGCGCGGTGCTGGTGCCGGACGGCAAGATCTCCATGGGCAAGCTCTCCCAGGCCATCGCCCACGGCGCGGACATCATCCAGATCGACGGCAACTTCGACAACTGCCTTGAAGTGGCCCGCAAGCTGAGCGAAAACTACCCGGTGTTCCTGGTCAACTCGGTGAACCCGGCCCGCATCCAGGGCCAGAAGACCGGCGCCTTCGAGGTCGTCGACTTCCTGGGCGACGCTCCGGACTACCACCTGCTGCCAGTGGGCAACGCGGGCAACATCACCGCGTACTGGAAGGGCTACAAGGAGTACTCCTCGGCGTGGACCAACGAGGCGGGCAAGGAACTGGAACCGGTTTCGACCAAGAACCCGATCATGTGGGGCTTCCAGGCCGCCGGCGCCGCGCCGATCGTGGCCGGGCACCCGATCACCGAACCCGACACCATCGCCACCGCCATCCGCATCGGCAACCCTGCCTCCTGGGAACAGGCCGAGGCGGCCCGCGACGAGTCCGGCGGGCAGATCGACTCGGTGACCGATGAGCAGATCCTCGAAGCGCACCGCTGGCTCTCGGCCCGCGAAGGCGTATTCGTGGAGCCAGCTTCGGCCGCCGGCGTGGCCGGACTGCTCAAGCACCACGCCGCAGGCAACGTGCCCACCGGCAAGAAGATCGTCATCACCGTCACCGGCCACGGCCTGAAGGACCCGGACTGGGCCCTGAAGCAGGCCGATGGCTCCGAGGTCGCGCCGAAGAAGGTGGTCTTCGACGTGGTCGAGGTCGCCGGCGCACTGGGCCTGGCCTAGAACCTCTTGCCGGGAAGCCCCGGCACCACACGGCCCGCCGCGCGCAGAAGCGATCCCGCTGGGATCAGCCGTCAGCCGCGGCGGGCCGTGGTCCATTAACCCTTGACCTGTTCTGACACTGAAGGAACCATGACTGCGCAGATCGCCCTCGGCCAGCACCTGATCATTTGCCCGCCCGCCACCTCCGCCAACCTTGGCCCGGGCTTTGACTCGCTGGGCCTGGCCCTGGAATACCGTGACCGACTGGAAGTGCGCACCGCCCAGTCCAGCAGCGTGCAGATTGACGGCGAGGGTGCTGGCGAGCTGCCGACGGATGAATCGCACCTGATCATCAAGGAAATGCGCCGCTACTGGGGCAAGGCAGGATTTGAAGCGGCCGGGGTGCAGCTGATCGCCCACAACCGCATTCCGCACGCCCGCGGCATGGGCTCTTCGGCGGCGGCCATTGTTGCCGCCTACGCCGCGGCCGACGCACTGCTTCCCGAAGGATCGCGCGGCGGCACCGAAGCGGTCTTCCAGGCCGCCGCCCAGTGGGAAGGCCACCCCGATAATGTGGCACCGGCCGTTTTTGGCGGCCTGAGCATTTCCTCCACCAGCGCCGATGGCAGCTTCAGCTCGGTGCAGGTTCCCTTGCACCAGGATTTGCGCGCGGTGCTGGCCATCCCCTCCAACGGGCTGTCCACCGAGGTGGCCCGCGGCGCCCTGCCCGCCCAGGTGGACCACTCCATCGCCGCCGCCAACAGCGCGAGCGCTGCGCTGCTGATTCATGCCTTGAGCAACGACCCGTCGGTGCTGCTGGCCGGCACCAAGGACTATCTGCACCAGGACTACCGCGCGGCATCCATGCCGCAGAGCGCCGCGCTGATCGCAACGCTGCGCGAGGCCGGACTGGCCGCGGTGGTTTCCGGGGCCGGGCCAACCGTGCTGACCTTGGTGGCCGGCGACGCGCAGGTGGCCGAGGTGCTGGCCAGGATTGACGAATTTTCTGCCCATTCCACGGTGTCGTGGCGTGCGGAAGTTCCCACGCTGGCCGCCAACGGTGTTACAGTAGAAGTGCTGTAGCACTATGGCAGGCCGGATTGCTGGGTCGTTACCCGGTTCAAATCCCTTTTGGCCAGTGTTGCTGCGGATAAGTTCGGTTCTTGAACCCCATTTTGTCCGTCCAGCCGTTCCGGATCTTCCTGCCGTTCACAGCACCTTTGATATCCCACATTCATGCACAGCCTCGTGCCGTCGAGATATCAGTTTCCTCATATTCCACCGCAGTTTAGTGCCCTGAACCCTGGGCTCGCTCGGTGGAGCGTGGAGCAACCATGAAATCTTCGGCTGCTGCACAACATTTACGGCACAGTGGGCCTGCCTAGAAGCGGCCCATCCTACGAGTCAGAAGGAACTTTCGTGACCGAAACCACGAGCCTCAACGAAGGCGTGGACACCAAGACTTCCGAAACCAAGAGCGCCGGTCTGGCCTCTTTGAAGATGACCCAGCTCCAGCAGCTGGCTTCGCAGCTGGGCATTACCGGCGGATCGCGAATGCGCAAAGCCGACCTGGTCAAGGCCATCGGCGATCACCAGCGTGGCGGCTCCGTTGCCGCCAAGGACGCCAAGGCCGCCAAGGCTGACACCGGAACAGCGGCAGCTCCAGCTGAGCAGCCAAAGGAAACCAAGGCCCGCTCCCGCCGCGCACCGAAGGCAGAAGCCAAGGTCGAGGCCGAAGCAGCGCCTGAGGCACAGCCAGCCGCCGAGCCAGCTGCCGCCGAGCAGAAGCCAGTGCGCACCCGCCGCCCATCGCGCCGCGTGACCGACTCGGGCAAGGCCCCGGTCGCCGCCGAAGCGAAGACCGAGGCGCCGGAAGCTGCCAGCGAAACCGAAGCAGCCCCGGCAGAGCAGAAGGCTCCGCGCCAGCGCCGCAACTCCAAGGCCAAGGCAGAAGCCGCCGCCGAGCAGCCAGCAGCGAACGCCGAGCCAAAGGCCGAGGCCGCTGAAGGCAACGGTGAAGCCCGCGAGGAGCGCCGCGAGCGCAACAACAACCGCCGCGATCGCAACAACCGCCGTGAGCGCAGCAACGACCGTGCCGAGCGCAATGACCGCGGCGAAGCCGGCGAGCCGGAGAACAACGGCGAGGCCCGCGAGGAGCGCCGCGAGCGCGGCAACCGCCGTGAGCGCAACAACGACCGCGCCGAGCGCAATGACCGCGGCGAAGCCGGCGAGCCGGAGAACAACGGCGAGGCCCGCGAGGAGCGCCGTGAACGCGGCAACCGCCGCGAGCGCAACAACGACCGTGCCGAGCGCAACAACGAGCGCACCGAGTCCAGCGAGACCGAGGGCGGCGAAGAGCGCAACGAGCGCAATAACGACCGCAACGATCGCAATAACCGCCGCGAGCGCAACAACGATCGCAATGATCGCAATAACCGCCGCGAGCGCAACAACGACCGCAATGAGCGCAACAACGATCGCAATAACCGCAACCGCCGCAACCGCCGTGATGACGACGAGCCGCAGCTGAGCGAAGACGATGTCGTGTTGCCGGTCGCCGGCATCCTGGACGTGCTGGAGAACTACGCGTTCGTCCGCACCTCCGGCTACCTGCCAGGCCCCAACGACGTGTACGTCACCCTGGGCCAGGTCAAGAAGTACAACCTGCGCAAGGGCGATGCCATTGTCGGCGCCATCCGCCAGCCGCGCGAGGGCGAGACCCCGAACCCGCGCCAGAAGTTCAACGCCCTGGTGCAGCTGACTTCGGTCAACGGCAAGAAGCCGGAAGACAACCGCGAGCGCGTGGAGTTCAACAAGCTCGTTCCGCTGTACCCAACCGAGCGCCTGCGCCTGGAAACCGATCCGAAGCTGGTCGGCCCGCGTGTCATCGACCTGGTGGCCCCGATCGGCAAGGGCCAGCGTGGCCTGATCGTTTCGCCTCCGAAGGCCGGCAAGACCCTGATCCTGCAGGCCATCGCGAACGCGATCACCATCAACAACCCAGAAGTGCACCTGATGATGGTTCTGGTGGACGAGCGTCCCGAAGAAGTCACCGACATGCAGCGCACCGTCAAGGGCGAGGTTATTGCCTCGACCTTCGACCGCCCGGCCGATGACCACACCACGGTGGCCGAGCTGGCCATCGAGCGCGCCAAGCGCCTGGTGGAAATGGGCATGGATGTTGTGGTCCTGCTGGACTCGATGACCCGCCTGGGCCGCGCCTACAACCTCTCGGCTCCAGCCTCGGGCCGCATCCTTTCCGGTGGTGTGGACTCCGCTGCGCTGTACCCGCCAAAGCGCTTCTTCGGTGCTGCCCGCAACATCGAAAATGGCGGTTCGCTGACCATCCTTGCCACCGCACTGGTGGAGACCGGGTCCAAGATGGACGAGGTCATCTTCGAGGAATTCAAGGGCACCGGCAACATGGAACTACGCCTCTCGCGCCAGCTGGCAGAGAAGCGCATCTTCCCGGCCGTCGACGTCAACGCGTCGAGCACCCGCCGCGAAGAGCAGCTGATGAGTGCCGAAGAGGTGCGCATCATGTGGCGCCTGCGCCGCATGCTCTCGGGCATCGATCCGCAGCAGGCACTGGAAGTGCTCACCGGCAAGATCCGCGAAACCGGATCCAACGCAGAATTCTTGATGCTGGTCAACAAGACCACCCCGAACAAGGATTAGCGCCCCTGCCCGCCATGGCGTCCAGCCAGCCTGCCTTACCGGCAGCTGGCTGGACGCCATCGGCGCGTAGTGACCAGAAAACCAACTAGAATTTATTCCCAGCAGCCCGCAGCGCCGATCCGGCCCGGCTGCGCGGACACCGCCGACAAGGAAGCACACCACCATGTTCGAATCCGTCAAGACGCTACTAGAAGAGCATGCACAGATCCAGGCGCAGCTCTCGGATCCGGCGGTGTACGCCGACCAGGCGCTGGCCCGCAAGCTCGGACGCCGCTCCGCCCAGCTCAACGGCATCGTCGAAGCCTACAACCGCTGGCACAGTGCCACCGAGGATCTGGAAGCTGCCCGCGAAATGGCAGATGAAGACCCGGATTTCGCCGAAGAGGTCGAGACTCTGAGCGTGGCACTGCCTGAATTGCAGGAAAAGCTGCGCCGCCTGCTGATTCCGCGCGACGAGAACGACGCCCGCGATGTGATCCTCGAAGTCAAGGGCGGCGAAGGCGGCGACGAGGCCGCGCTGTTCGCAGCCGACCTGCTGCGCATGTACACCCGCTACGCCGAGAACAAGGGCTGGAAGGTGGAGATGATCTCCTTCAACGAGTCCGACCTTGGCGGCTACAAGGACGCCCAGGTGGCCATCAAGGGCAAGTCGAACGACCCGGCTGAAGGCGTCTACGCCCAGCTGAAGTTCGAAGGCGGCGTGCACCGCGTGCAGCGCGTGCCGGTGACCGAATCCCAGGGGCGCATCCACACCTCGGCAGCCGGCGTCCTGGTGCTGCCAGAAGTCGACGAGCCAGAAGAAGTCGAGATCCACCAGAATGACCTGAAGATCGACGTCTACCGCTCCTCGGGCCCCGGCGGCCAGTCCGTGAACACCACCGACTCCGCGGTGCGCATCACCCACATGCCCACCGGCATCGTGGTGGCCATGCAGAACGAGAAATCGCAGATCCAGAACCGCGAAGCCGCCATGCGCGTGCTGCGCTCGCGCCTGCTGGCCCACCAGCAGGAGATCATCGACCAGGAGAACTCGGCCCAGCGTGCCAGCCAGATCCGCACCATGGATCGTTCCGAGCGCATCCGCACCTACAACTACCCGGAAAACCGCATCGCGGATCACCGCACCGGGTACAAGGCCTACAACCTGGATGCCGTGATGGACGGCGACCTGCAGCCGGTGATCGAATCCTGCATCCAGATGGACGAGGAAGAGCGCCTGGCAGCGCTGGGCGAGTAATAGCGCCTTGGAAGAACTCTCAGCCGTTCGCCAGGCGGCGATTGCGGCGCTGGCCAGCGCCGGGGTGCCAAGCCCCGGCGTTGATGCCGACCTGCTGCTCTGCCATGTGCTGGGCATCAGCCGCTCGGAGCTCAAGCTCCGCGAGCTGCGCGGCGATGTTTTCCAGGGCGACCAGCGCGAGCAGTTCACCGCGCTGGTCGCCGCGCGCCGCACCCGCATTCCGCTGCAGCACCTGACCGGGGTAGCCCACTTCCGCTATCTCGAGCTGAAGGTCGGCCCCGGGGTCTTCACCCCGCGCCCGGAGACCGAAACCGTGGTGCAGCTGGGATTGGATTTTGTGGCCGCGCACCGAATCGATGCTCCTTCCTGCATCGATTTGTGCTCCGGCTCCGGGGCCATCGCTGCGGCGCTGGCCAGCGAGCTGCCAGGCTCCAGGGTCTGGGCGGTCGAGCTGTCCGCCGAGGCCATCGGCTATACCCGCGCCAATTGCCTGCCGCACCAGGTCACCGTCCTGCACCAGGATGCCACCAGCCTGCCCGGTGAATTCGACGGATCCATGGACCTGGTGATTTCCAATCCTCCCTATATTCCGCCCAATGCGATTCCGCGCGAGGCGGAAGTCCGGGACCACGATCCGGATATGGCCCTCTATGGCCTGGGCGAGGACGGATTGCAGATTCCGCGGGCCATCAGCGCCCAAGCCATGAAGCTGCTGCGCCCCGGCGGATATTTTGTGATGGAGCACGCCGAGGTCCAGCAGGATTCCGCCGCGGCGATGCTGCGCGAGGCCGGATTCGAGCGGGTGGCAGGCCACAAGGATTTGACCGGACGGGCGCGTGCCACCTCCGGCTACGCACCACACCGAGAAGCAGTACCACCTACGACCCACCGTGCATGAAAGAATGATCCCGTGAGCACAAGATTTTTGGTAAGCAACGAGCAAGAGCATGCAGCAGGAATCACCGCGGCCAAAGCCGCCTTGGCGGACAAGCGGTGCATCGTCTTGCCCACGGATACCGTCTACGGGATTGGGGCCGACGCTTTCAGCGCCCAGGGCGTAGCCATGCTGCTGGCAGCCAAGGGGCGCGGGCGCACCATGCCGCCACCGGTACTCATCGCGCAAACGGCCACCATGGATGGACTGGCCCGCGACATTCCTGATGCCGCGCGCAAACTTGCCGAGGCCTTCTGGCCTGGGGGACTGACCCTGATTTTGCAGGCCCAGCCGTCGCTGACCTGGGACCTGGGGGAGACCCGGGGCACCGTTGGGCTGCGTGTTCCAAATGATGAGACTGCCCTGGAACTGCTGCGCGAAACCGGCCCGCTGGCTGTTTCCTCGGCCAACCGCACCGGCCAGCCCGCAGCCTTGGATGCCGATTCGGCCATGGAGCAGCTGGGCGAATCCGTTGACGTTTACCTTGATGGCGGTTCGCGCGGCGAGAATTCGGCCGATGCCCTGCCTTCGACCATCATCGACTGCACTGGCGAACACCTGAAGGTCGTTCGCTCGGGCGCGATTTCCATCGAGGAACTGCGCGTTGTCGTCCCCGAGGTGCTCGACCTGGGACAGGATGCCCCAGGCCAGCGCGCATGAGAATATACCTTCTTCTCATCGCCTTCAGCTTCACCGCCTCATATTTGCTGACCCCCATGGTCCGTTCGCTGGGCCAGCGGTACACCGCCAACCAGATGCTGCGCGAACGCGACCAGCATCAATCGCCCATCGTGAAATTTGGCGGCGTGGCCATCATCGCTTCCTTCGGCATGGGCATTTGGCTGGCGAGCAATTTCCACTTCTTCCGCGGAGTCTTCGGCGGCCAGGCAATCCAGGGCCTGAGCCTGGCGCTGCTGGTCATCCTGCTCCTTGGCCTCGCCGATGACATGTTCGACCTGCGCTGGTGGATCAAGCTCCTGGGCCAGATTCTCATCGGCTGGCTGATGGCGACCCACGGGGTGCTGATCCAGTCGCTGCCGGTGGGCTCGTGGCAGATCAGGGAACAATGGCTGCAGGTTGTTGTCACCATATTCCTGATTGTCCTGACCATGAACGCCATCAATTTCTCTGATGGCCTGGACGGCTTGGCAGCCGGCCTGGCAGCTATCGGCGCTGCCACCTTCTTCGTGTACTCCTACGTTCTGGCAACGCATGTGAGCGCCGATGACTATGCGAATCTCGGCGCCCTGCTGTGCGCCCTGTTGCTCGGCGCCTGCCTGGGCTTCCTGCCGCACAACTTCAATCCCGCGAACATCTTCATGGGGGAGACCGGGGTGCTGGCGATCGGCTTGATCCTTTCGGTGGCCGCGATCGCTGTCACCGGCGACGTGCAGGGACTCGAAGCCCGCCGGTTCCGCAATATCCCGGCCTACATGCCCATGCTTTTGCCGATGGTGATCGTGTTCCTACCAGTGCTGGACCTTGTACTCTCGGTCTTCCGCCGCCTGGCCAACAAGCGCTCACCCTTTTCACCGGACTCGAAGCACATCCACCACCGGATGCTGGCCCAAGGCCACTCGGTGCGCCGCGCGGTGATCCTGCTCTATCTGTGGGCCGCCGCGATCGCAGTCTCGGTGGTGTCAATTGCGTTCATTCCGGTGTTCCTGGTGATCCCCATGGCCCTGGTCCTCTTCTTGGCTGCGGCCATCGGAACGTGGTGGCCATTGGTCGTTCAGCGGGTTGGCGCTCTGCGCAAGCGCCTGGGGCATGATTAGCTTCACCAAATGGCCGAGTAATCCACAAGCAAAGTCTTTCTATCTCGTGTAGAATTCAGTGTAGATCTTCTTCCGGGAGCTCTTTGTGGGCGAGCGGAAGTTTCAAGTTTCATCAGCATCGTGGGTGCACGATGGTCCCTCGGATTGACGAAGAAAGGTTGCGGACGTGGCTTCCAGTTCTGCCCGCATCAGCACTTCCTCAGCTCCGAACTCCATCTGGTTGCCGATTTTGGCTTTGTCACTGGTGTATTCGCTGATCGCAACAGCCGCATTTTTCCTGATTTCGTGGTTGTTCGCTGATCTTCGCTATGCACTGTCGGGCGCATTGGCGGCCGGGGTGGTTATTGGCTTCTTTGCCATTGGCATTCTGATCGCCGAAGCTGCAGGACGAATTCGCCGCTCGTGGGCCATGCCTGCGTTTTTGGGCGCATATGTCATCAAGGTTTTTGGTATCGCCTTCGTGTTGTTGAACCTGGGTTTGCCCGAATGGGTTAACCGGCAGGGATTCGTTCTTGCAGCAGCTATCTCACTCGTTGCCTGGCAGGTTGGCGAAGTTCGAGCCTTCATGAAGGCCCGGCTGGCAATCTACAACGAGGACTAGGGAGTACCGGCCGGCGAATGTGTCGGAAGGATGCTGTGAGTTTGATAAGCTTACTACGGGTCATTTTTAGCTGAACGCTGTAATGCGTGAGGCTGGATACATATGCGCTTGCGGGGAAACCTGCAGGTGGCACCTCATCAGGGTTGATGCCTCCGGCAACAGCTGTGGTGGGATCCCCGTTTGATCTTTTCTTCACACGGTGAGAGGCAGTTTCCGCCAGTCACCGCCTTTTGCCCGTGACCGTTACTGCAGAGAGGACAGCGCGTTGTTCGCGTTTGCGCTCCCAATGGCCTCA
>Ga0308158_10003454_pt1 | contig 13914 bp, 15 predicted proteins | sample PhyBR2_FD_201038 | JGI IMG/M metagenome (GOLD analysis project Ga0308158, IMG submission 201038) | Phyllosphere microbial communities from UC Gill Tract Community Farm, Albany, California, United States - DLSLB.R2 | ecosystem: Host-associated > Plants > Phyllosphere > Unclassified | place: USA... | reverse complement strand
ATCGGAGCCATTGATGATAATGTTGACAGTGCTGCCGATGTAAAAGAAAAATATCTTGAAAATGCTATTGCGGCCTTAGAAAGTGGAAAAACGCCTTCGCCTGAAACAACTAAAGCTATTGGTTGTAGTATTAAGGTTAAGAATTAAATAAAGAGAATATATATAAAAGAAAAAGAGTAAGCTAGTAACTTACTCTTTTTCTTTTATATATGTTTTTCTGATTATAATTAAAATGGGAATTAATAAAGAATAAACGATGAAAAAAGGAATGATGAATTCAACCCAATTGAATAGTAACATAAGGCAAATTAGTAATAACTGAAAACCCAATCCATATAGTGAAACCAGGCTCATAAACCAATTGGGAAAGCTTTTTAATCTGGATGCACTATGGTCGAGTTTGTAAATTATTTTATCAAAACCGCCATATAAAATGACATAAATTCGAAATAAGAAAGTAACCCATTTTTGGCTTTCTCCCTTGAATGCTTTTGGGGTTTTGTTTTCAAAAATTTTACTGGTTTTATCTGCGCCTGCCGTCTTGTTTCTCAGGATTACATAATAGTAATTGTATAAAGTGCCTTGTAATTCTATACAAAAAAACGCAAGCAAAGTAGTTTGAAAAGAGCTGTCCGACACATTGCAGATTGCTGCCAGAAATAAAAAATTAAGCAGAATGTCGAATAGACTATCCAGGTATCTTCCTGTATAAGAAGGAGTTTCTTTAATTCTGGCCAATTCGCCATCGGCGGCATCAATAATTGATTTTAGAATAATGAAAAAACAGGCTAAATAGTAATGGTCTTTTAGAATGCAATAAATGGCAATTATTCCCGATACTCCAAAAAGTAGCGTAACATGTATTGGTGTAAATCGCGTGTTTTTTAGTGTATTGGCAATCCATTTTCCGGCAAATCTTCCATAGTCAGAAAAATCAAGAAATTGATTTTGTGCAGCAAGTTTAGACATTTATAAAAATGAATAAGGAAATGCGACAATATAGTCTAAAGTAAATATAATCAAAATATACTATTTAGACAATCGATGCAAGCTGTATGTCATTGCTGATAAAAGGAAAAAAGCGTTAACCTGATGAATTAATCCCAGCCATAACGGAACTCCGTAAAGTAGTGTGAAAACACCTAAAGCAAATTGAACAAAGACAAGAAAAACCAATGTTTGGATTCCTTTTTTTTGATTATAATCCAAATTGAATTTTTTACTTTTAAAGTATAAAAACAGTATAAAGGCCACAACAACATAGGCTAAGGTTCGGTGAATAAATTGTACACCACTTTTACCTTCGGTGAAACTTAAAAGAAGGCTGTCTTGCTCTAAAAACACACTATCATGGATAAATTGACCGTCACTCATTAATGGCCAGTGATTGTGAATTAAACCTGCATTTAAACCCGCAACAAATCCTCCGTAGATAATTTGTAATAACAGGAAGAACATGGCAAATCGGGCAATAGTACGCAGTGATTTTTCTATCTTCTTTTTTACAGGATAAATTAAGTCTAAGGCTACCCAAAATGTATAAGCAAAAGTGATAAAAGCGGTGGTAAGGTGTAATGCCAGTCTAAAATGACTTACATCGGGATTGTCAATTAATCCGCTTTTTACCATAAACCAGCCAAAAAATCCTTGTAATCCGCCTAAACTTAAAAGGATAATACATTTTTTGATTGTTGCGTTGTCAAGTTGTTTACGGATTAAGAAATAGATAAAAGGAATTACGAAAACCATTCCGATAGCACGACCAATAAAACGGTGAAACCACTCCCAGAAATAAATGTATTTATAGTCAGAAAGCGTAAAATCGTTATGAATATTGATTTTTTGGTATTCAGGAAATTGTTTGTATTGATTGAAAGCTTCCTGCCATTTGGCTTCAGTAAGTGGAGGCAGGGTATCGGTGATAAGATGCCAGTCGGTCATCGACAGACCAGAGTTTGTAAGTCTGGTGATTCCACCTACGATAACCATTAAAAAAATTAATATACAGCCTGAAAGTAGCCAGATGATAACGGATTTGTTTGTTTTCATAAGATTTAAAGTTTCAAAGCTGATATTATTTTGTAATTCGCTTTGTTTTATATAATGATTTATTTTTTCAGATAACTTTTTTCAACCCCAATTTTTCGGCTCTCTTAATCACAAAATCATAAGCAGCCTGGTATTCGTTCGGAATTTCGCCTTCTAAAATGGCTTCTTTTACAGCTTCTTTCAAAATACCGATTTCTCTGGATGGTTTTAGATCAAAGATTTCCATGATTTCTTCTCCAGAAATAGGCGGTTGGAAATTACGGATAGAGTCTTTTTCTTCGACTTCCACGATCTTTTGACGTACTATTTCAAAATTCTTATGGTATTTTTTGAATTTTGCAGGATTTTTAGTCGTAATGTCGGCTTCGCAAAGAGTCATTAAATTTTCGACATCTTCACCTGCATCAAAAACTAATCGGCGTACGGCCGAATCAGTTACAAGATCTTGAGAAAGTACAATTGGGCGCGAACTCATAATAACCATTTTTTGAACAAATTTCATTTTTTGATTCAATGGCATGTGTAAGCGTTCGAATAGTTTTTTAACCATTTTTCCGCCTAAGAATTCATGTCCGTGGAAAGTCCAACCTTGCTTTTTGTTGAAACGTTTGGTTGGGGCTTTGCCTATGTCGTGCAACAATGCGGCCCAACGCAACCAGACGTCGTCTGTGTTAGGACAGATGTTATCAACTACCTCAAGGGTATGATAGAAATTGTTTTTATGCGTTTGCCCTTCAATTTCTTCGACTTGATTTAAAGCTGTCAATTCGGGTAATAAAATATCTAAAAGACCTGTTTTGTAAAGCAGTAAAAAACCAATAGAAGGTTTGTTGGTAGCTAAAATTTTATTCAATTCGTCAACTATTCGTTCTCCTGAAATAATTTTGATACGTTCGGCATTTTTGGTGATGGATTGCAGTGAGTTTTCTTCGATTTTGAAATTCAATTGCGTAGCAAAACGAATGGCGCGCATCATTCTCAAAGGATCGTCTGAATAAGTGATATCAGGATCTAATGGCGTTTTTAAAGTTTTGTTCTCCATATCCTTAAGTCCATCAAAAGGATCTAATAAATCCCCAAAATTGGATTCGTTTAAAGATAATGCAAGTGCATTAATCGTAAAATCACGACGGTTTTGGTCGTCTTCCAGAGTGCCATTTTCGACAATAGGATTTCTGCTGTCGCGGGTATAAGATTCTTTTCGTGCTCCCACAAACTCGATTTCAGTATCTTCAAAACGCAACATGGCGGTTCCATAGGTTTTGAAAACCTGAACTTTAGGTTTTTTAGGAAGTAATTCAGATACTTTTAAGGCTAATTCGATTCCGCTGCCTACAGCAACAATATCAATGTCTTTTTTAAAAGCACGACCTAAAATTAAATCTCTCACAAAACCACCAATAACGTAGCTGTCTACCTGGAGCTCTTTAGAGGCTTGAGAGATAATTTCGAATATTTTATTATTTAATGTTTTTTTGTAATTCATATTGTGTTTGCCACGAATTCACGAATTAAATATTAATTATTTTTTTCTGTTTTTAAATGGCACAAATTTTTTCTTGATTTTACAAAACAATTCTTTTGTATTCAAGTGACTTGTTATTAAAATTGGCTAAAATTGCTAGTTTGTTTGATGATACTCTTAAGTAATTAATACATTGAGCAATATGTTTTGAGTCTAATTTTTCGCATGATTTTAGTTCTAAAATAATTGTGTCGTAAATCACGAAATCGGCATAAAATTTATGATTTAAAATGATGTCTTTGTATTGGACATTGTATTCTTTTTCTCTTTCGAAAGGAATATTTAGTTTTTTTAATTCATATTCAATAGCATCTTTGTATACTATTTCAGAAAAACCTCCTCCTAAATTATTATGAACATCAAATAGAATTCCCATAATTTGAAAACTTTCGTCTTTGTGAATAATTTGTGTCATTAAAGAGTATGTTTAAATAATAAAATTAGTGAATTCGTGGCTAAATCATTTATTTTCGAATCACTTTAACTTGACAGTCATTCGTTAATTTGATGATTGTAGAAGGCTTTCCGGCAATTTTATCGCGGTGCAAATTTACAACATAGTCCACACCTTTTATAATTTCCGGACTAATATCTTTGAAAGCAATTGGAGTAGGTTGACCGGAGATATTTGCAGAAGTAGAAACCAAAGGTTTTTTCATGCGCTCCAATAACTTATAGCAAAAGGGCTCTTTTACAAGTCTCATGGCGAGTGTATTATCGGCGGCAATTAAGTTAGGTGCAACATTTCTGGGTTGATCTAAAACTAAGGTAGTTGGTTTTTCAGATAAATCTAATATCTGCCAGGCTACTTCAGGGATTTCTTTGAATACATTGTATAGCATTTTTTCGCCATTCATTAAAACAATCATGCTTTTGGTTTCCTCACGCTGTTTTAAAGCATATATTTTTTTTATTGCTTCTGCATTGGTAGCGTCGCAGCCTATTCCCCAAACAGTGTCGGTAGGATAGAGTATAATGCCTCCTTCTTTAATTATTTCGTAGGCTTTGTGGACTTCGGTATTGATATCTTGCATAAGAATTTTAAATAAAAGCAAAGGTATTCAATACAAGTTGTTTTAAGAAATATGTTTTCTGTTTTCGTAGAAAATAAAATTTGTATTTTTGAACAAAATTCTACCAATGCAATTACTTGTTTATTTACTCACCTATCCCTTACTAATATTAATTTCACTTTTACCATTTAGACTACTTTATGTATTGTCTGATTTCATTTTTGTATTGATATATTATGTTGTTGGGTATCGTAAAAAAGTAGTGCGAGCTAACTTATTGTTGGCATTTCCGGATTACACCGATGTTAGACGTAAAGAAATAGAAATCAAATTCTACAGACACATGTGTGATATGTTTTTGGAAATGATGAAGACCATGTCTATCTCACAGCAGGAAATGGAAGAGCGTTTTGTTTTTAAAAATCTGGATGTGTACTTAGATTTAGAAAAAAAAGGCAAAAGCATTGCTATGATGATGGCTCATTATGCCAGTTATGAATGGGTAATATTAATGAATACTAAGATTAAGTTTGAAGCATTTGCCATTTATAAGCGTTTGAGTAATCCTTATTTTGATAATTTAATACGCAAAATACGTTCAAATTTTAGAACAAGACTCATTCATACCAGAGAGAGTGTCTCTGTTATTGAGCATAATGAAGTTAAAAAAAACAAAGCACTTTATGGTTTTATTAGTGACCAATCACCAAGAGCCAGAGGTACTAGACATGTAGGTCAATTTATGGGGGTTAAAGTGCCTGCTTTTACCGGAGCTGAAATGCTTGCTAAAAGATTTGATATGAATGTGATTTATCTAAGAGTAACAAAAGTAAAAAGAGGTTTTTATGAAGCCGAAATTGAAATTCTTTCAGAAGATGTAAAAAACGTTCCTGATTATCAAATTACAGACTTGTTTTTAAAGAAGGTAGAAAGTCAAATAATAGAAGCTCCGGAATATTATTTGTGGACACATAAAAGATGGAAACATCAGGAAAAATAATGATTGATTATTACTAATTATGCTTTGCTTTTTGTAAAGTTGGGATTAGAATTGTTTAAATCTCAGTATGGGTAGGATGGAAAATGTTTTCCCTTTCTTTAATTATTTAGTATGCGTTTATCATTTCTTGTTTTATATTTTCTATATTTTATGAGGTAATTATAAATTACTTGCTATTTTTACGCAGTTGTAATTTTTTACAAATATAATAATAATGATAGGGTATAAAAAGATTGCAATAATAACGACAAACTCTTTTGGTTATATAGATTTTGTAGCGGAAAGACTTAAGCGTAATGAGAATGTTGATTTGTTATACATCAATATTGATAAAATTCCATTTTCATATAAAAACGGTTTTTCTAGAGCAATTAACTTTTTTCTGAAATTATTTATGGGATATGGTTTGAAAGAAAAAAACAAAACCAATTTTATAAAAGAAATTATAACTGATAAGGGACAATTTGATCAAATTCTTGTGATTAGACCAGATAAGCTTCAAAAAGAAGCTTTAATTTGTCTGCGAGAAAATAGTATTGAAATGACCTGTTATTTATTTGATGGTATAGAAAATTTTAAGGCGCAGAAGGATGTAATGTGTTTTTTTGATACAATTTACAGTTATGATCGAAATGATGTTGAAAAATACAAATTCAAGTTTTTAACCAATTTTATTTTTGATGATGAAATTAAAGATTCTGAATTAACTCAAAAAGTTTTTAATATATCTTCGTTTGATAAAAGGTTTTGTTTATTAGAAAAATTGGCGGATTATTTAAAAAAAAATGAAATTTCTTTTCGTTTCATTGTAAAAAAGAATAAGAAAGATAAGCATTGTAATATTGAAATTATTGATAAGTATTTATGTTTACAAGAAGTAAAAAAAATAATAGCACAGAGTAAAGTTTTAATTGATATTCAAAAGAAAAATCAATCTGGACTCAGTTTTCGTGTGTTTGAGTCTTTGGGTTATAATAAAAAGTTAATAACTAATAATCCTGATATTGTAAATTATGACTTTTATAATAAAAACAATATTTATATCATTTCTGAAAATGATTGGACTGTACCAAAAGAGTTTTTTGAAACAGAATACAGTAAGATTGATTCTGAAATTTTAGATCAATACAAGCTAGAAAATTGGAATTACAAAGTATTTAAAGTAAAATAAATTTAAGACAGGGATTTGTAAAATTCATAATAGTTCTGTTTCATAACGATTAAATCGTGATTACTTTTTACTAATTTGAAAGCATTATTTTTAATATGCTCAGCTAGTTCAGCATCATTTAAAATTTTTAAAACACCTTTTGAAAGGCTTTCAGTATCTTTTAAGTTAGTGACAAACCCTGTTTGACCATTTTCGATTACTTCTGCAATTCCCCCGGCATTTGTTGCTACGACTGGAATTTTTGTTGCAAATGCTTCATAAATTGTTAGTGGTAATCCTTCAGTTATGGAAGTCAAGAGGAAAATATCGAATTCCGGTAATAATTCCTGTATATTATTTCTAAAACCCATAAAAATAATATCATTTTCCATGTTTTTTGAAGCAATATATTTTTCCAGTTCTGGTCTTTGATCTCCATCTCCAATGACAACAAATTTCAGAGATAGATCCTCCGTTTTTTTATTCATTATTTCTCTGGCTGTATCGACAAAGGTAAAAATGTCTTTTTGAGCAGTTAGAGCAGCAACATTACCAATAATAAGAGTTTCTTTTGGTAATGAGAATTCCTGATGAATTAATCCTTTACTTTTATTTTTTGAGAAAAAAGTAACATCTATAGCATCGTAAATAGTGACTAGTCTACTTTTATCTTTTATGATAGTATCAAAGATAGCTTCTACGGCTTTAGAAACGGATATTATTTTTGTTATTTTAGGATGTGAATATTTATATCTATTTAAAAATTTATCTTTAATCTTATTGTTTCTTTTTCTACTTAAGACAATTTTTGTTTTTGATGGTAGAAATATTGAAGCTAATAATGTGGCAGTTAGTGCATTTGAATCATGTACATGGATTAAATCGATTTTTTCTTTTCTGCAAATTTTAATAATAGGCTTTATAAGACTAAATATCTTCGAGGTTTTAGAATAGGTGTAATATTTCGAATTGTCCTGAATGCATTTTTTTGATAGTATAGAATTTTCGGGACACAATATAATTTGGTTTAAGTCCTTATATTCCTCTAGAAGCTTAAAACCGGTATACATTTGAGCATCTCCTCCTCTCCATTCAGTTACTGTTGTAATATTAAGAATATTCATGTTTTAGAAATGTTAAAATGAGAGGCGCAAAGTAATATTAAATATTTGAATAATAAAAATAACTAAGCTTGGGTTTCGTTTTATGAGTGGTTATTCCATTTTTCTATACATCAACCATAAAAAGATATATTTTTTAAAGGTTGCAAAAGCATGAATATAGGAGAAAATAAAGCCTTTTTGACCTTTTAAAAATTGTAGTTTGAAAAAATAATTTTTTATAAAATTTCCAAAAGGAATTACTATTAAATGAAAGTAATTTGGTTTGATTTTCTTTTGGTACATTATGTTAGCAAGCTCTTTAGCTTCTAATGTTAACTGCGAATTATATTCGTCAAATCGAATACCGTTGTCTAAGAAGAAATTATTTTCCTGCATAAATAAGTTTATGAACTGCAAATGTAATAATTTTACATTCAAATACAATTTAAAGATATGACACGTTTACCTATATTGATGTACCATAATGTTTCTAATGAATTTAAAGATAGTAAAGGACTTACTGTTTTTTGTAAAAAGTTAGAAGAACAGTTTCGTTATTTACAGGATGAAGGATATACAACGTATCATTTTTCGGAATTAGAAAACAGGACATCAATAGAGTCAAAAAGTGTTGTAATTACTTTTGATGATGTCACCGAAAATCAATTGATTTATGCAGTTCCGTTGCTTCAAAAATACAATCTGAAAGCTACTTTTTTTATCCCGTTTGCTTATATTGGAAATGTAGATTCATGGAATTCGGGCGAAGAAAAAATTATGACCATAGAACAATTGGAGCAATTGGATAATAGGGTTGAGTTAGGGCTGCACTCTTTTGCGCATAAAAGATATGCTACTTTAACAGAAGCTGAAATCAATACCGATTTTTCTAAGTGTTTTGAAATTATAGCACAAAATAATCTAAAAGTCTATAATGCTCTGGCATATCCTTACGGGAATTATCCTAAAAAAGAACCTAATAAATCGATGTTTACTGCTGTTTTAAAACAAAATAATGTAAAAGCAGGATTGAGAATAGGTAACAGAGTTAATAAGTTTCCGTTTAAGAATCCGTATGAAATTCAGCGAATTGACATCAAAGGAGAAGACAATTTGTTGAAATTTAAATTCAAATTACGCTTCGGTAAATTGAAATTATTTTAATCCTTTTTCAATCAAAATCATTTTAGCATACCTCGAGAAAACACCATAAGCATTGACAGTTGCTACAGCAAGACCCGGAACACCATCAAGAAAACCTCTTTTGAGAATATAGGAATGAAAAAAACGATAAAAAGGCTTGAAGATTAATAAAAAAAGGTTCGCTTTTTTGTTTTTTTCTAATGACATTTTAGCTTGAAACCAAGCATAAGAATCTTTCTTATTTATATAATGAAGTAAACCTTTGTAGGTATAGTGAATTACAAAATTTTTTAAAACCCCTGTTTTTCCGGTAGTTTTTAATTTTTCGTGAACAGCTCCTTCAAAATAGATGCCGTTATTTTTAACTAATCTCAGTACCTTGCTTTCCGAATGGTATAAAAAACGATTCATGTAAAAATGAGGAAACTTTAGCTTGTAGGAATTGTATTTAGGGTTGGTAATAGCTTCCTGTATTTCAATTTGCAGTTTTTTTGAAATCCTTTCGTCGGCATCTAAAAATAAGATCCAATCACCTGTTGCAAAAGAAATGGCATGATTTTTTTGATTGGAAAAGTTGTCAAATTTTCTATCTAAAACTTTACATCCTAATTCAACCGCCTTTTCTTTAGTGCCATCAGTACTAAAAGAATCGATTATAATAATTTCATCAGCAAATTCAACTGATTTTATGGCATCTACAATATAATCTATTTCATTGTATGTAGGTATTATGGCGGTAAGTTTGGTCATTTTTTTGTTGGTTTTAAATGCGACAAAAATAATAAATTTGATTACCTTTGAATGCTTATGAAAAAAAATATTTCAATTATTATCAGTACTTATAATTCGCCTGAATTATTAGAGAAAGTTCTCTTGGGCTATAATACTCAAACGTATAGAGATTTTGAGGTTGTTATTGCTGACGATGGTTCTTCGCAAGACACTTTTGATTTGATTGAAAAAATGAAACAAAAAGTTTTTTATAGCATACACCATGTTTGGCATCCCGATAATGGTTTTCAAAAAACAATTATTCTTAATAAAGCCGTTTTAGAGACATCGGCAGATTATATTTTGATGACTGATGGTGATTGTATTCCTCGTGCCGATTTTGTAGAACATCATATCAAAAACCGGGAATTAGGTTTTTTCCTTTCAGGTGGTTATTATAAATTAACCGATGCTATTTCGAAAAAAATATCAGAAAATGATATTTATTCGGGGACTTGTTTTGATTTGAAATGGTTAAAAAATAACGGAATCTCTTTTTCTTTTAAAAACAATAAAATCTGTGAATATGGATTCAAAGGTTGGTTTTTAAATAATATTACACCAACAAAACCAAGCTGGAATGGTCATAATGCATCCGGATGGAAAGCTGATTTTATAGCAGTAAATGGTTTTGATGAGCGTATGCAATATGGAGGCGAAGACAGAGAATTTGGTGAAAGATTGGTTAATTATGGTATCAAACCTAAGCAAATTCGTTATTCTGCTGTTTGTTTGCATTTGGATCATCCCCGAGGATATGTAAAACCAGAAATGATTATTAAGAATCAACAAATTCGAAAAGAAACCAAAAAATTAAACAAGATTAGAACTGAATTTGGACTGCAAAAATAAATTCTAAGTCTATTCTTCTCCGGCAAAATAATTTTGCCACACTACTTAAAATACATTATACAGTATTGTACTCCTAAGAGTTAAGTTTTTGAAAAGCATTCATAAAATCTCTAAAAGGATGGTGAAAATTTTGATGTTAAAAAATAAGTTGTTTTTCTTCTTTTTTTAGCGGCGTATTGGTTTGAAACCAAAAATAGGAGTCTTATTTTTGCAAAAAATTAAAAAATCCTTAGTGAGTTAAGGTACCATGGAAAAAAGTTTGAATTTTTTTAAACTTTTTTAAACTTTTCAGGTCTAACAAACGTTAGAACAAACAATAATGTTAATAAAAGCAATTCCCCAAATCGCTAAAAAAAGAAAATGAAAATATCTGTAATTATAAGTACTTATAACTCTGTTGAATGGCTCAAAAAAGTCATTTGGGGTTATAATACTCAAACATATCGCAATTTTGAAATGGTTATTGCCGATGATGGTTCACGACAGGAGACTTTTGATTTAATTGATGAATTAAAAAAAGAAGTTTTTTATCCAATTATCCATGTTTGGCATGAAGACAATGGTTTTCAAAAATCCCAAATTTTAAATAAAGCTATTTTAGCCTGTACAACTGATTATATCATGATGTCAGATGGCGATTGTATTCCGCGTCCGGATTTTGTGGAACAGCATGTTAAATTTAGAGAAGAAGGTTATTTCCTTTCCGGAGGTTATCATAAATTACCATTGGAATTATCTCAAAATATCAAAGAAGAAGATATCTATTCAGGTAAGTGTTTTGATATTCCCTGGTTAAAGAAAAACGGAATGAAGTCTTCTTTCAGGAATAATAAAATAGATGCGACAGGGTTGAAAACTTCAGTTTTAAACTTTTTGACGCCAACAACTCCAAGTTGGAATGGACATAATGCTTCAGGTTGGAAAAAAGATATTTTGGCTATCAATGGTTTTGATGAGCGTATGCAATATGGAGGACAGGATAGGGAATTAGGTGAACGATTAGTAAATTATGGTATAAAACCAAAACAAATACGATACAGTACAGTTTGTTTGCATTTGGATCATCCCCGTGGTTATGCTACACCGGAATCTATTAATAAGAATAAAAACATTCGAAAAGAAACCAAAATTCAAAAGAAAAAACGAACTGATTTTGGAATCGTAAAATAAGAAAAAACATCCCGCTGAACAGCTCTTAAAGTGATAGATATTACCTGGAGCAATTCAGCGGGATGCTTTTTTTATTATAAATTATTTTTCAGGAAAGTGTCTAATTCGGGGATTATCATTTCAGGAGTCAGTTGTTTGTATAATTCGTCCGGATTTTTTTCAATTCGTTTGCATTCCTCAAAAGTAAAACTATCAAATAGATTAGGTCTCATTTCCAGCAGGTGTACTGAATGATGGAATTTTCCGTCTTCAAAACTGGCCCAGTGGTCTTTGTTTACATAAGGAGAAAAAATGGTAAAAGTAGGTTTGTTTAAGGCTTTAGCAATATGTACACTTCCTCCTTCATTAGAAACTAAGAGAGCACTTTGGTTCATTACTTTAATAAAATCACGAATACTTTTTGCATGAATATCTAAAATGATGTTTGATTTATTTTGGCACATTTTATAGATTTTTTGTGCTTCCTCTTTTTGATGCGGTGCATAGTTAAAAAGAATATTTACATCATAATTTGAAGCAATAAAATCAACCATTTTAGCTACGTATTCGTAAGGCATTGATTTTTGAGGAGTACTTCCTAAAACGCCAAGAACAATCACTTTTTTGTCAGCATATTTACCCAGCCAGTCTTCTTTTTTTTCTTCTTCGGTTAAAAACAGTTTTGGTTCGTAATCGATAGGTTCAAAATTCCCAGCCTGACTTAATATATGAATTCGGTCCTCAATTGCTTTACCGCAAATCTTGGTTTTTTCTTTAGAAATGGTTACCGGATTGGTGTAATAGCCCCAATTGCCCAGTTTTTTTCGACTTTTGTGGCCTATAGTTTGTTTGGCTTTAGAGAATTTACAAATTAATTTGCTCTGTGTTTTCGAATAAGGATCAAAAATAATGTCGTATTTTTCTTTTTTAATCTGACGAATTAATTTGAACAAAACAGGGAGTTTTTTTAATTCCTTGTCATTAATAGAAATGATTTTATCAATATTAGGATTGTTCAAAATTACTCCATGAGTAAAATCGTAAGCCATAAAATGAACTTCGCTATCAGGATATTTTGCTTTAAAATTATTAGCAATGACTGAGCTGATTAAAACATCTCCAATTCGCTTGTTTTGTATGATTAAAACTTTCATCCTGATTTATTTTACTGATTTGTTAGTATTCCTTGGCGCAAAGTACTATTTTTTATACTTTTAAACCAAATTATAATTGTAAGCTGTGTCAATAATCATTCATTCGGAGTATAAAAGTAAAGAAGGAGCTATTCTTCAATTAGTTGCTGATTTTTTTGACGAAGGAGATATGATTGTTGCCGGTGCCCGAAATACAATCAAGTCCAATTTTCTTGCTGATGAAAAGGTAAATATTAAGTTTTTTCAAAAGCCGGGACTGTTCAAATCAATAATTTATTCTTTTTTTAGAAGTACGAAGGCGAAACGTTCTTTTGATTACGCCAATTATTTAATTGCCCATAATGTTTTGACTCCTTTCCCCATTGCTTATGTTGAAAACAGAAGCGGATTGGGACTTTTGAAAGACAGTTATTATGTTTCTCATCAAATAGATTATGATTTTACAATTCGGGAATTAATTCACGATCCTTTATTTCCGGAACGCAATGTAATTTTGGAACAGTTTGCAGAATTTACTTTTAAAATGCACGAAGCAAAGATTAATTTTCTGGACCATTCTCCGGGAAATACTTTGGTTGTGAAAAAAGCAGCTGGAAAATATGAGTTCTATCTGATTGATTTGAACCGAATGAATTTTAAAAACTTATCTATCGAGGAGCGAATGGATAATTTTAAGAAAATGTGGTTGTCTAAAACGATGGTAAAAGTAATTGCTAAAACCTATGCAAAACTAAGCCAGCAACCTGAAGATAAATTACACGCTATTCTTTTGGAGAAAACAATCCAATTCAAGAGAAAAATTACCAAGAAGAAATACCTGAAAAGAAAAATAGGTAAAAAATAAGTTTTAAACTTCGAATAAAAAAATCCAAATCCCAATCGTTGTTACAATTAGAATTTGGAATTTTTAAAATATTGGAATTTTGAATTATACTGCTACGTCATATTCGCGTAAAGCATTATTCAATGAAGTTTTCAAGTCAGTTGATGGTTTACTAGTACCAA
>Ga0308158_10003452_pt1 | contig 13928 bp, 5 predicted proteins | sample PhyBR2_FD_201038 | JGI IMG/M metagenome (GOLD analysis project Ga0308158, IMG submission 201038) | Phyllosphere microbial communities from UC Gill Tract Community Farm, Albany, California, United States - DLSLB.R2 | ecosystem: Host-associated > Plants > Phyllosphere > Unclassified | place: USA... | reverse complement strand
AGGTTTTCATTATGAGCATAAGGACGTGCGTTTCATGCGCAATAGGGCCTATAATTGCAGTATAATTGACGGACTTCAATCGGACCTGGTGGAATTGAAATAGGTGGGCAGCAGGCACTCGGCCCCACGCCGCACCGACTTCAATCGGACCTGGTGGAATTGAAATGCGAGATGTCATGTTTACCCTAATCGGAACCCCAAAGACTTCAATCGGACCTGGTGGAATTGAAATGCAATTCTTGAGGCCAGCGAGCCGCCGCGCGATTGAACTTCAATCGGACCTGGTGGAATTGAAATTGTACGTCAATCCGGCCGACCCCGCCGACCCGCGCCACTTCAATCGGACCTGGTGGAATTGAAATTACTAATTGGCGCGGCGCATCCCAATCATTTTTCTGACTTCAATCGGACCTGGTGGAATTGAAATATACCATGTCGCCCAGGTTACTGCCAACGTTGGCCCACTTCAATCGGACCTGGTGGAATTGAAATAACGCGAAGACTTTGCCGCCGATGCCGTCTTGGTCACTTCAATCGGACCTGGTGGAATTGAAATTGGTGGCGCTGCTGGGTGAGCGCGTCTACCCGTTGCACTTCAATCGGACCTGGTGGAATTGAAATTACGAAACCGGCCCGTGTCATCATCACGGCTCGCTGACTTCAATCGGACCTGGTGGAATTGAAATTTTTTCGCCCCACGTGGGTAGTGAGGTGCTGCGAGAACTTCAATCGGACCTGGTGGAATTGAAATTTCTAAGCCCCCAAAGCAGAAATAAAGCAGAAACAAACTTCAATCGGACCTGGTGGAATTGAAATTCGGCCTAGCCCCCGACCAGTATCACCGCCGCGTGGACTTCAATCGGACCTGGTGGAATTGAAATAAGAAGAAGCTATGTGGGTCTACGGGGACCCCGTGCACTTCAATCGGACCTGGTGGAATTGAAATCTACGTAGCCGCCGCTGGCCAGCTGCTATTAGTGCGACTTCAATCGGACCTGGTGGAATTGAAATGTGAAACTGCGCGCCAGCAGCTACAAGCAGGCCCTGACTTCAATCGGACCTGGTGGAATTGAAATAGGCCTACACAGCGTTCTACCACGAGACGGCGGGCAACTTCAATCGGACCTGGTGGAATTGAAATTGCTCTTTGGCATAGCGGCGCACTTCTCGCTCAATAACTTCAATCGGACCTGGTGGAATTGAAATACCTCGACTGGCGCACCTGCTGCGCGTTCACGGTGACTTCAATCGGACCTGGTGGAATTGAAATGTAAGGAGTATCTGGCGCTAGGCGGCGACTACGGCCACTTCAATCGGACCTGGTGGAATTGAAATTGCTACAACACCGCTTAAATCAGAGCAGAATCAATGACTTCAATCGGACCTGGTGGAATTGAAATTGCGTAGCCACTGCAAGCTGGTTCTCATCGAAACCCACTTCAATCGGACCTGGTGGAATTGAAATTACATCGTGTCCAGCACCTCGCGCACGGCCGCCACGACTTCAATCGGACCTGGTGGAATTGAAATGGTCGTTGCGGTCAAAAACGGGGGCCTGTGCCCACAACTTCAATCGGACCTGGTGGAATTGAAATGGGTGCTGAGCGCCTTTTCCTGAAACCCCGGCTGCGGACTTCAATCGGACCTGGTGGAATTGAAATTGAATACGAACGGTCCGCCCGAGAGCTTGTCGCGGTACTTCAATCGGACCTGGTGGAATTGAAATTAGAGCGGTTGGGCACACCTTTCGGATAGCCCTTTTAACTTCAATCGGACCTGGTGGAATTGAAATACTTCGGCGACACGTTCATGATGCGCGAGTTCTTCACTTCAATCGGACCTGGTGGAATTGAAATAGGTAGTTGTTTTTGGCGCAGTTGGGGCAGGGCTTACTTCAATCGGACCTGGTGGAATTGAAATAGGCCCCGGCCGTGGGCGAAGAAAAGAATTTGCTGGACTTCAATCGGACCTGGTGGAATTGAAATAGGCAGCCGAAAATAGCGAAGAGAATCACGGCGAACTTCAATCGGACCTGGTGGAATTGAAATCAACGAGTACAATTACATACAACCTTGTTAGCCCTGACTTCAATCGGACCTGGTGGAATTGAAATTTTCCAGCTCGGGCGTGGCCAGCGTCACGGTGACGGACTTCAATCGGACCTGGTGGAATTGAAATGGCACCACGCGGGCTTTTTTGACGGTTTGCAGGTGACTTCAATCGGACCTGGTGGAATTGAAATAAGGAATGCCCACGAACTTGCCGGTGGGCTTCACCGACTTCAATCGGACCTGGTGGAATTGAAATTAGGTGGCGCGGGCTTTCCAGTCCAGCACCGGGTTAACTTCAATCGGACCTGGTGGAATTGAAATTTGCGCGCGAGGCCACCCTTAGCCGGCTGGGGTTCACTTCAATCGGACCTGGTGGAATTGAAATATGTGGCCTTCGCTATTGGGGCGCTGCTGGCGCAGCACTTCAATCGGACCTGGTGGAATTGAAATGGGTAGTCGAAGCGCTTAACCACGGTACCGCCCCGCAGACTTCAATCGGACCTGGTGGAATTGAAATTTGACACGTATTTCTACGAAGGCGCGCACTTTTGCCACTTCAATCGGACCTGGTGGAATTGAAATTGGGCGTGGCGGGCGTCATGATAAGTTGCCCATCAATACTTCAATCGGACCTGGTGGAATTGAAATTTGTAGGTGAAATGCTCGGCCAAGTTGACTGCATCTGACTTCAATCGGACCTGGTGGAATTGAAATAAGGAATGCCCACGAACTTGCCGGTGGGCTTCACCGACTTCAATCGGACCTGGTGGAATTGAAATCGGTTCAAGCCAGGCAGTAGCTCAGGCACTTCGCCGACTTCAATCGGACCTGGTGGAATTGAAATACGTGCTGCTCATCGACCGCCGGGAGCTGCTCAACGACTTCAATCGGACCTGGTGGAATTGAAATCCGTTGGTCCAGTCGGTGGCCTCGGTAATGGTGGTACTTCAATCGGACCTGGTGGAATTGAAATAAGAGATTGCCGAGGTGCAGCGCACTGGCCGCGTGTACTTCAATCGGACCTGGTGGAATTGAAATTAGTCCAGGCTGGCGGTGCCGAAATAAGCGTTTCGGACTTCAATCGGACCTGGTGGAATTGAAATTAGCGGTTCCAGGCCCGGGCCGTGGTGCCCATGGGCACTTCAATCGGACCTGGTGGAATTGAAATGGCAAGTCGAGGCATATACCGTGGCAGTGCTGCGCAACTTCAATCGGACCTGGTGGAATTGAAATGTGGTTTCGGTATCGAGGAAAAGCGGGCTCATATCAACTTCAATCGGACCTGGTGGAATTGAAATACTTAGCTTATAAGCGCCACCCGGATACCCACCCCAACTTCAATCGGACCTGGTGGAATTGAAATTGGCCAACTGGTACCGCCAGGACGTGCCGGCACTGCACTTCAATCGGACCTGGTGGAATTGAAATGGGACCGCCTGCCCGTCCTGCGCAGACCGCAGGATGACTTCAATCGGACCTGGTGGAATTGAAATAGCGCGGCGCCTGGGTGCAAACCCCGCTAAGCGGCGACTTCAATCGGACCTGGTGGAATTGAAATACGGTACTGGCCAGCGCCACGGTGCTGGCAGGCCTGGCACTTCAATCGGACCTGGTGGAATTGAAATAAACAGTTACCAGCAGCCGTAAAACCAGGCGAAAAGACTTCAATCGGACCTGGTGGAATTGAAATTGTTGCCCGTGCCGGCGGTGTAGCGCACGCTGGCCCACTTCAATCGGACCTGGTGGAATTGAAATTGTCGAGTTCGGCGGTCAGGTCGTCAATAAGCTCGCACTTCAATCGGACCTGGTGGAATTGAAATCCGACTGCGAGCGCAGGTGGTCGCCGCTTATTTCGTACTTCAATCGGACCTGGTGGAATTGAAATTGATGGAAAAGAACCGCTACGCCACCGGCGCCGCCGACTTCAATCGGACCTGGTGGAATTGAAATTAGGAAAGAGCAGCGCCGCCGGCACGGCCTCAAGCAACTTCAATCGGACCTGGTGGAATTGAAATTTTCCACCCGCACCTGGAGTAGGCCGGCCTTGGTGACTTCAATCGGACCTGGTGGAATTGAAATTTGAGGGCGTAGCTGAGCGTGGCGATGGTGTCGTCTACTTCAATCGGACCTGGTGGAATTGAAATCGGCTACCTTCAATCCCCTAGCCCATGACAACTAACACTTCAATCGGACCTGGTGGAATTGAAATCTGGGTGGTGTACGCGCCCTAGCCGAGCGCTGCCCCACTTCAATCGGACCTGGTGGAATTGAAATAAGAAGGGGAGGACCCCGCCGCATTCGCCCCGCTGCACTTCAATCGGACCTGGTGGAATTGAAATGGTGACGGTGGCCACCACCGCTTCGAGCTGGCTCGGGACTTCAATCGGACCTGGTGGAATTGAAATAGGTGGCCTGGTGGCCGGTGTTATCGAAGAAGCGCTACTTCAATCGGACCTGGTGGAATTGAAATCGCTACTGCAAGAAACCGAGCAGCTTCAGCAGCAGGACTTCAATCGGACCTGGTGGAATTGAAATAAATCTACCACCGTCACGCCATCGAGGATGACGGTCACTTCAATCGGACCTGGTGGAATTGAAATCCGCGACTTGTAAGCCCTGACGAGCAGCCGCAGCGAACTTCAATCGGACCTGGTGGAATTGAAATGGCTCTGAAATTCGGCACAACCGATTGATGTACAACACTTCAATCGGACCTGGTGGAATTGAAATACTGGTACAAAATCACCACGCAGCTGCGCGCCGGCGACTTCAATCGGACCTGGTGGAATTGAAATGTTTCCTGTGTTGGCTCCACCGTGACAGTGGTAGCCACTTCAATCGGACCTGGTGGAATTGAAATATATCTGGCGGCGCTACGAGGGCCACCTGCCCGTACACTTCAATCGGACCTGGTGGAATTGAAATACGAGCGTCGTAAGCGGACCGCCGGGCTCCCCAAAGGACTTCAATCGGACCTGGTGGAATTGAAATGTGAGCGCGTCATCCACCACGTCGGGGCAGTTGGCGACTTCAATCGGACCTGGTGGAATTGAAATAGTTTTTGGTCGCCGAAAACGCGGTCGGTCACACGACTTCAATCGGACCTGGTGGAATTGAAATGCCTTGAGTTCGAGAAACAGGCCGGGCGCGGCGGGCACTTCAATCGGACCTGGTGGAATTGAAATTTAGCCATGTATGAGGTGATGGTCGAGGACGACTTCAATCGGACCTGGTGGAATTGAAATGTCGGCGGCGGCCATGTGGTAGCGCAGCATCTGGGCACTTCAATCGGACCTGGTGGAATTGAAATCAAGCTAAGGCAGTGATTTAGGGCGACGTGAGCGCACTTCAATCGGACCTGGTGGAATTGAAATGTGGCATGAACTATGCTTGCTAATCAGGTATAGGTAGACTTCAATCGGACCTGGTGGAATTGAAATAGCTTAGCAGTGGAATAGCCAGACTCACTTGCTACCACTTCAATCGGACCTGGTGGAATTGAAATGTCAGTGTAGCGGCCGACTTGCGAGTTGAGCGTGAAACTTCAATCGGACCTGGTGGAATTGAAATTGGTAGAAAATCGAATACTCAGCTGAAGAGCCGGCCACTTCAATCGGACCTGGTGGAGTTGAAATTGAGGTTCATAGCGCAGCAGTAGTAGACCCCGAGCGACTTCAATCGGACCTGGTGGAATTGAAATGTTCCACCGGCACCGGGCTTAGGATATACTACTTCCACTTCAATCGGACCTGGTGGAATTGAAATTTCGAAAGAAGAGGGCCGACGCCTGGAACAAGAGAAACTTCAATCGGACCTGGTGGAATTGAAATGGGCGAAGTGTATTGCTCCTGGCTCGACGAGGCCGGACTTCAATCGGACCTGGTGGAATTGAAATTGGTCACCGATATAGTAGCGATAGCGGAGCTTGAAAACTTCAATCGGACCTGGTGGAATTGAAATACTGACGAAACCCAGGCAGGAGTTGTGAAAGCTTATGGGTACGAGGTAATAAGGCCCCCCTTTGTTGCCGCCACCTTAATGCCATTTGCCATTAAGTAGTTACCTAGTCAAAAATGCAGTGGTAAGATTGACAAATAGACAAGGAACAGTTCTGAATCAAGAACGCATAGCCCACTCACAGTGCAAAAATCCCGTACTTGCACCCGTTTTCTACCTTTGACTTTCTACCACACATGCAATTAAATCTCAATACTAACTTACCCGATGCTAGTACCTGCGTACTGGCGTACGAAGAAGCCCATGGATGGCTACGCGCTACCTGGCGCGGGTACGTTGACCAAGTAGAGGCCATGCGCGGCGCCGAAGCTTATCTGCAGTATGCGGCCCAAAGCAATTGTCCTTTTTTACTCAACGATAACAGCCAATTGCGGGGCCCCTGGTTTGATAGTTTTGACTGGCTGGTTGACGTATGGGTCCCAAAGGCCGCACAGCTCGGCCTGCGCGCTGTCGCCCACGTTGTGCAAGCAGACCAAGCCTCGGACTCCCTTACCACGCGCCTGCCCTTTCCATTGCCATTTGAGTTGCAAATTTTTCAAAGCCCAGCCGATGCGCAGCACTGGCTGAGCCAGCAACCCGGTATTACCCCAACCTAAATCTGGCGGCAGTTCGCCCGGAAGAGCGCTGCCTCTTTCGCACCAAATTGTGCTAAGAGCTGGTGTGCCTCACCTGCCGTTGCAACGGGCTGCTCATTATAGTCAACCCCAAAGTCATGGTAGCCCCCATGCCGGGAAGAGGGCGGAAAGGTCGCGATATAGAGCAAAACCGGACGGGACTGGCCCGAAACAGGGTCTGGTCCTAGGGTATAAAGCGCGCCAACCTCGCCGTCGGTAAAGGCAAAGCGCTTGGCTACTTCGCCGGGAATGCGAGAGGTGAACACGCCATTGATAAAATCGGCGCGCGTAATAACAGAATCTCGCATAAAAGGGTAAAGGCTAACTTAGCAATCTATTGTACGGATAAAGAGCCAGCTAAGACGCTTTTCTACGCGGCCTATATACCAAAATCTGCCTGCTCCCCAACAAAATTTTTCGATAAAAAACCCGTGCGAATCGGTGGCTAGGGCTGCCTGTCCATTATTACCAGCAGTTAGTGGCCTGGTAGCACACCACCGCCCTCTTACAGTGATAATAAAACGCTGGCCTTCGCTTACGGCAGCACCGACCGGGGCCGGCTAGCCGGGGCTACTCCCCAGGTCGGACTGGGCGCGCGGCCCATCTCAAACACCAGGGTGCCGCCCTGCTGCAAGTCCTGGTGGGTGATGTAGGAATTGGGATAGACCTGGCCGTTGCGCGTGACGCGCTGGATGTACTTGTTGGCCAGGCTGTTATTTTTAGCAATGATGGTGAGCGTTTTACCGCCCGCCAGCTGAATGATGGCCTGGCTGACCGAGGGGCTCCCAAACACGTAGGCCCCGTTGGCCGGGTTGACGGGGTAGAAGCCCAGCGTAGAAAAGACGTGCCAGGCCGACATCTGACCCACGTCTTCGTTACCGATAATACCGTCGGGTTTGGTGGTGTAGAAATTTTCCGTGATGAAGCGTACCTGCTGGGCCGTTTTCCAGGGCTGGCCCACGTAGTTGTAGAGGTAGGCGATGTGGTGGCTAGGCTCGTTGCCGTGCGCGTACATGCCAATCAGCCCCGAAATATCGTTGGAGGCCTGGGCACCCATGTCGCCGTGCACCACAAAGAGCGAATCCAGCTTTTGGCCGAACCGCTGCTCACCGCCGAGCAAGCTAATGAGGCCCTCCACATCCTGCGGCACCAGCCAGGTGTACTGCCAGGGGTTGCCTTCGGTGAAGTCGCTTTTTTCGTGCACCGACGTAAACGGATTGAAGGGCGTGCGCCACGCGGTCGGCGCCACGCGGCCGCGCATAAAGCCAGCCTGCTTATCGAAGTAATTCGCGTAGTTTTTGGCGCGCTTGCTGAAGTACGCGTAGTCGTCGGCTTTGCCCAGCTTCCTGGCCATCTGGGCAATGCACCAGTCGGCAATGGCGTATTCCAGGCCCTTGGATACGCTTTCGGCTTCGCTGTTGGCCGGGATGTACCCTAGCGCCTTCACGGCTTGCAGGCCCGCTTCGTCGCGCATGGCAGTGGCGCGCACGGCTTCGTAGGCCAGGGCCGCATCGAAACCGGTGAAGCCTTTGAGGTACGCATCAGCCACCACGGGCACGGCGCTGTAGCCCACCATGCAGTTAGTTTCGTTGCCCATGAGGTGCCACACGGGCAGCTTGCCCTGCTGCTGATAGATGGCCAGCATGCTGCGAACCATGTCGTTGACGCGTGCGGGTTGCAGCAGCGTAAACAGCGGGTGCGCCGCCCGGTAGGTGTCCCAGAGCGAGAAGGTGGTGAGGTTGGTGAAGCCCGGGTTGGGGTGTACCTGCTGGTCGGTGCCCCGGTAGTCGCCGTTGTGGTCGTTGAAGACCGAGGGCGCAATCATGGTGTGGTAGAGGGCCGTGTAAAAGGTTTTCAGGCGGGCTTCGTCGGCCTGCACCCGCACTTTTTGCAGCTCCTGGTTCCAGGCGCCATCGGCCTGCGCCACTACCCGCTCGAAGTTCCAGTGCGGAATTTCGGCCCGGATGTTGGCGAGGGCCCCCGCGGTGCTCACGGGCGAAATACCCACTTTCAGCTTTATTTTTTCGCCGGCGCGGGTGGCGAAGGTCAGCACGCCCTTGAGCCGGCTGCCGGTGGCCGCGGGCTGGGTGTTGCCCAGCGTATCGAGCACTTGCAGGCTGGTAAACTGGCGAATGGGCTTCGAGCACACCGCCGCGAAATAGAGGCGCTGGTCCACGGCCCAGCCCTTCGAGTAGCGGTAGCCGACGAGGGTGCTGTCGTTGAGCTGCTCGATATGGGTGTCCGTCGCCAAATCCCAGCCAATGCCCTGCTGCAAATCAACTACCAGGTGCGCCGCGTCGGATTGGGGAAACGTATACTGGTGAAAACCAACCCGCTCGGTGGCCGTTAGCTCGGCCTTGATATCGTAGCGCGCCAGGCGCACGGCGTAGTAGCCGGGCCGGGCCTGCTCCTGCTGGTGCGAGAAACGCGAGACAAAGCCGCGGTCGGGGTAGTGCAGCGTGCCTTTGCGCACGCGCACCGGGCCGGTGGTCGGCATCACGGCCACATCGCCCAGGTCGCCGATGCCGGTACCGCTCAGGTGGGTGTGCGAAAAGCCGACGATGGTAGAATCGGAGTAGTGATAGCCCGAGCACCAGTCCCAGCCCTGCGACAGGTTCACCGGCCCCAGCTGCACCGCGCCAAACGGCACGTTGGCCCCTAAAAAAACGTGCCCGTGAAACCCCGTGCCGATGTACGGGTCCACGTACCGGGTCAGGCTAGGCCCCCGGCGCGCGGCGGGCCCCGGCCGGGTGCTGGCGCAGGCCGCCAGCGCGGCCATCCCGCAGGCGAGGGCCGTGGCCCAAATCAGAAAGGTGGAAGGAAGCTGCTGCATACTAAAGACGCTGGGGCACCGGTGAAAGAGGCGGAAAAATAAGGCGGGCCGCTACTATTTCTGCCTCACGCGGCGCGCAGCGGGGCGCGCCCCTGGAGGCTAGCCAGCCAGTACTGGCTAGCCCCTGGCTCCGGTAGTTACTAGGCCGCGGCGCGGCGGCCTAGTAACCCCACCCGAGAATAGGGCACCCACTTTCCACGGCGGCTACTGGAAACGAGTAAACAACTAAAAAGCCCGCTGAGCGCAACTCAGCGGGCTTTTTATGCACACAATACCCAGCTTATACCCCCGCCGCCACCAGGGCTTCGGCCTTGGCGATGGCGGCACCCAGGCCGGCCGCGTTTTTGCCGCCGGCGGTGGCAAAAAACGGCTGCCCGCCGCCGCCGCCCTGGATTTCCTTGGCTAGCTCGCGCACCAGGGTAGTAGCGTTGAGCTTGCCGGCCTGGGCAATTTCATCGGCCAGCATCACGGCCAACTGGGGCTTGCCGTCGATTTCGGCCCCTAGCACCAGCACGAGGTTGGGCGTCGTTTGGCGCAGGTCGTAAGCCAGCTTCTTGAGGTCGTCGGCGCTGGTGGCCTGCACCTGGGCGGCGAGGAACTTCACGCCGCTCAGGTCTTTCACCTGGCTGGCCAGCTGCGTTTTCTGCTGGCTGATGGCCTGCTGAGCAAAGCCTTCGATTTGCTTGCGCAGGGTGGCGATTTCCTCGGTCTGCTTTTCCAGCGACGTGAGCAGGTGCTGCGGGTTGCCGAGGGCCTCGCGCACCTGGGCCAACAGGTCAAGCTGCTGGTCAACAAAGGCTTCGGCCGCGCCGGCCGTTACGGCCTCAAGGCGCCGCACGCCGGCGCCCACGGCGCTTTCGGCCGTGATTTTGAAGTAGCCGATGCTGCCCGTGTTGGCCACGTGCAGGCCCCCGCAGAGCTCTACCGAGTAGTCTTTGTCGAAGGTGATGACGCGCACGAACTCGCCGTACTTCTCACCAAACAAGGCCATGGCACCCAGGTTCTTAGCCTCGGCGATGGGCACGTTGCGGCGCTCGTCGAGCGGGATTTGCTGGCGAATGCGCTCGTTCACAATGTTTTCAATTTCGCGCAGCTGAGCATCGGTCACCTTGGTGAAGTGCGAGAAGTCGAAGCGCAGCAGCTTCTCATTCACCAGTGAGCCTTTCTGCTGCACGTGCTCGCCAAGTACCCGGCGCAGGGCGGCTTGCAGCAAGTGCGTGGCCGTGTGGTTGTTACGAATAAGGGTGCGCCGCGCCGCGTCGGGCCGCAGCGAAAACTCCTCAGTCAACTCCTGCGGCAGCTCCAGCGTGGTATGAATAAGCAGGTCATTTTCCTTCTTCGTGTCGATGACGCGCACCTTGCTCAGCGGCGATTCGAGGTAGCCCGTATCGCCGGTCTGGCCGCCGCTTTCGGCGTAGAAAGGCGTCTGGTCAAACACCAATTGGTACTCGGTTTTGCCCTTCTTATCGACTTTGCGGTAGCGCAGCAGGTGGGCGGTGGCCTCGTCGTGGTCGTAGCCCACGAACACGTTGGGCGCGTTGGTATCGCGCACCGTCACCCAGTCGCTCTGCTCGGTTTCCTGGTCGCCGCGGCTGCGGCCTTTCTGCGCTTCCAGGGCTTTTTTGAAGCCGGCCTCGTCTACGGTCAGCCCTTTTTCGCGGGCGATGAGGGCGGTGAGGTCGAAGGGAAAGCCAAACGTGTCGCTGAGCTCAAACGCCGTTTTGCCGTCAATAACGCCGCCGCTCTGGCGGGCACTTTCTTCGAGCGCGTCGAGGCGGCGCAGGCCGGTTTCCAACGTTTTGAGAAAGCTAATCTCCTCTTCCTCAATCACCCGCGTCACAAAGGCCTGCTGGGCTTTCAGCTCGGGGAAGATGCCCGCCATCTGGTCGGCCAGCACCGGCACGAGCTTGTAGAGGAAGGGCTGCTTCTGATTCAGGCTCGAAAAGGCGTAGCGCACGGCGCGGCGCAGAATGCGGCGAATGACGTAGCCTGCCTTCACGTTGCTGGGCAGCTGGCCGTCGGCAATGGTGAAGGCAATGGCCCGGATGTGGTCGGCCAGCACCCGAATGGCGATGTCGGTTTTCTCCTCCTCGGTGGCCGGCAGGTCGGTTACTGTGGCCGGCGACGTGCCGTGGTAGGGCACGCCGGCTTCGTGGGCAATAAACTGGATAAGCGGCTGAAACACATCGGTATCGTAGTTCGACTTCACGCCCGATACGGCCATCATTAGGCGCTCGAAGCCCATGCCGGTGTCCACGCTCTGGGCGGGCAGCTTGATGAGCGACTTGTCGGCCAGGCGCTGAAATTCCATGAACACGTTGTTCCAGACCTCCACCACCTGCGGGTGGTCGGCGTTGACCAGCTCGCGGCCCGACTTGGCAGCGCGCTCCTCGTCGGAGCGCAGGTCGATGTGAATTTCGGTGCACGGGCCGCAGGGGCCGGTGTCGCCCATCTCCCAGAAGTTATCCTTCTTGTTGCCGGGCAGGATGCGGTCGTCGGTGGTGTACTGGCGCCACAAGTCCTGCGTTTCGGTGTCGGGGCCGGTACCATCAGTGGCATCTCCCTCAAAATAAGTCACGTACAGCCGGTCCTTCTCCAGCTGATACACCTCCGTCAGCAACTCCCAGGCCCAGTTGATGGCGTCTTTTTTGAAGTAGTCGCCAAAGCTCCAGTTGCCCAGCATCTCGAACATGGTGTGGTGGTAGGTATCGTAGCCTACCTCCTCCAGGTCGTTGTGCTTACCGCTCACGCGCAGGCACTTCTGGGTGTCGGCAATGCGCTTGTGGGGCGCGGGCCGGTTGCCCAGAAAGTAGTCTTTGAACGGCGCCATGCCGCTGTTAATGAATAGCAGCGTGGGGTCGTCCTTGACCACGAGCGGCGCCGAGGGCACGATGTGGTGGCCTTTGGAGGCAAAAAAGTCGAGAAACTGCTGGCGAACGTGCGCGGCGGTAGGAAGAGACATGGAACTAGGGGCAAATACCGGTATTTTTGGCGTTGCTTTGCGCGGGCAAAGGTAGTTTGGGACGCGAAGCTTTCCCTAGTGCCGCCCAGGCGGCCAGGGTGCTTTCTCTCGCAACACTGCCCGCCGCTTCCTCATTCCCGCTAGCCATTTCCCCCCACCCATGCCTTATAAAGAGCGCGATATCACCAAACAGTACTTTACCATCGGGGAGGTGGCCGAGCAGTTTGGCGTGGCCACCTCGCTCATTCGCTTCTGGGAAACGGAGTTTGATGAGCTAGCCCCGCGCAAGAGCAAGAAGGGCAATCGCCTCTTCACCCAGGCCGACGTGGACGTGTTTCGCACTATCTATCACCTGGTTAAGGAGCGCGGCTACACCATCGCCGGCGCCCGCGAAATGATGAAGCAGAAGGGCGGCCAGCTCAAGGACAAGATTGATGTGATACAATCGCTGGAGAAAGTGCGCGGCTTCCTGGTAAACCTAAAAAAGGAAATCGACGCGGCGCAAAAGGCCGAGTAGCGCGAAGCTTCACCTTCGCGCACGAGCGCAGCGAGTATCTGCGCCTGCTTGCGTCTGTTTCTATTCTAACCTCATCCACCAGCCGCAGAACTCGCTGCGCTCGTGCACGAAGCCGGAGCTTCGCGCTACATGCCTACGCCCACCGACGACCTCTACCACGAGCTGGCCCTGACCTTGCTGCCCGGCATCGGCCCGCAGCTCACGCGCCAATTGATGAGCTACGGCTCGTCGGCCAAAAACGTGTTTTTGCTGCCGCCCGGCAAGCTGCGGCGCATTCCGGGCGTGGGCGAGGCCACGCTTAAAATCCTGACCGGGTCCGCGCGCGGCGCGGCCCTGACCCAGGCCGAGGCCAGCCTGCGCAAGGCCGAAAAGGAGGGCGTGCAAATCCTGTTTTACACGAATAAGCAGTTTCCGCACCGCCTCAAGCTCATTGCCGACGCGCCGGTGCTGCTCTACTACCAGGGCCCGGCCAATCTGAACGCGCCCAAGGTGCTGGCCCTGGTGGGCACCCGCCAGGCTACCGAGTATGGCCGCGAGCAAACCGAGCGCCTTATGAAAGGCGTGCTGCCGCACCAGCCGCTCATCGTCAGCGGGCTAGCCTATGGCATTGACATCATGGCCCACCGCGCCGCTTTGCAGGAGGGGCTAGCCACGGTGGGCGTAATGGCCACCGGCCTCGACATTATTTACCCCGCTGCGCACCGCAAAACGGCCGAGAAGATGCGCGAAACCGGGGGCCTGCTCACCGAGTTTCCCTTCGGCACGCAGCCCGACCGCTACAATTTTCCGCAGCGCAACCGCATTATCGCGGGGCTGGCCGACGGCACGGTGGTGGTGGAAGCGGCCGCCAAGGGCGGCGCGCTCATCACCGCCGAGCTAGCCCTGAGCTACGACCGCGACGTGCTGGCCGTGCCCGGCCCGCTAGGGTCACCCA
>Ga0308158_10003450_pt1 | contig 13933 bp, 11 predicted proteins | sample PhyBR2_FD_201038 | JGI IMG/M metagenome (GOLD analysis project Ga0308158, IMG submission 201038) | Phyllosphere microbial communities from UC Gill Tract Community Farm, Albany, California, United States - DLSLB.R2 | ecosystem: Host-associated > Plants > Phyllosphere > Unclassified | place: USA... | reverse complement strand
CCTGCCGGAATAAGCGGCAGCACACGGCAACGGATCGTCCCCGGAAAACGCAGGAATTTACGACGCGGCCAGTAAAGCCCGGCATTGTGGGCTATCGGCAGAACTGGCAGGTTCAGCGCTTCATAGAGATGCACGATGCCATATTTATACTGCGGCGGCGCACCCGGCGAACGCCGGGTTCCTTCAGGATAGATGAGAATCTGCCGACCTTCGGCAATTGCCTTCTGCGCGCCTTTCGTGATGGAATGCAGTGCCTTGACGCGTGACCCGCGATCAACCGGGATCATTTCCATCTTCGCAACATACCAGCCAAAGAGCGGTATCCGCATCAGCTCGCGCTTGAGGATCAAAACCGGATCATCGAGTTGCGGCAGGAAAGCATAAGTATCCCAGGCCGACTGATGCTTTGGTGCGACGATATAAGCGCCTTCAGGAATATTCTCGAGGCCTTCGATCACATAACTGGTGCCAGCAATATATTTCTGAAGCCACAGGTTAACCCGTGCCCAGGTCTTGGGAACAATCCATGCCTTCTTGCGAGGAAGCACAAAATAGAACGGCGTATAGAGGATCATCTGCACAAGAGTGCCGATGTAGAAGGCGATATTGAACAGGATGGAGCGCAGATAGAGAAGCATCGTATCGGCGAGAACCTTGGTTATGCCTGTTCAACGCATCAGCATGACGCGAATAAATCAGGTAAAAGAAACTGGGAGCTTTTCCGAGAAAGCAGCGGCACCCGATATATCAGGAAGCGGAGCATTTTCCATAAGGAAATCTCAGCGCTCGATAATCAATTCAGCGTCACTAAGAGCGGTTCCAGTTAAGAACCAATCGTTGAACCGCGTCTCACCATTCATTTCGACGGATTGTCCAACGCAAAACCGCTTTGCAGTTTTGGCTCGCATGCTTCCATTATGAGGGTTCGAATGTGCTTCCGAAAATCTTCGCTCCACCAACGCGAAGAGCGGCTCCCAGATATTTGACATATTCAATGAAAAGAACTCTGAGCGTATCGCCTTCGGCCACCCAACTATGAGCGCGCTTTTCGCCATTCACCACTGGATAAGGCACAAATTCCACATCCTGCATCCGGTATGACATCTCCAGAATGCTGCGCGGAATATGGTAATTATTGGTGACGACGATCACACGATGGTAGTTGTTGGCACGGATCCAGCGTTCGCTTTCGGTCGCATTTCCCACGGTGTTGAGCGCTGAACGGTCAAGATCGACGCAACAGTCGAACAGGCCTGGCTCGGTATCGGTGGCACGCTGCAGCGATTTTTCCGTGGTGGACGGATGAACACCACTGATCAGCAAGCGCTTGCCCTGTTTTCCTTTTAGAAGATCAAGTGCCACCTGTATGCGCGACTGTCCGCCCGTCAGAACGACAATCGCGTCAGCAGGTTCACCCAAAACAGGCGACTGCATGCTGGTGACCTTCTCGCTGAAGGCAACAAAGCCGATCAGGAAGGCGACAAGGGCCAGAAAAAGCACAATGGAAACGGGCTGAAGTCGTCGAAATACACGCATTAGGACCGACCATATGAATTTACCGACGGCCAAGGCAAGCATGGATGGCGAAAGGGGAGACGGCGCATCTGTAGTGCGGCTGCGGCGCCACACCACAGCGCCCATATGCGCTTCCGACTTTGCCTCTCTGCCTGCCACCGCATCAATGCTTTCCGAACGCCCTGCCAATACCGTTTGCTGAACCTTGCGTTCATTCACCTTGCTATCATAACCATCATTGCGGCGATAACTCGGAAACGTATCGGAAATTCGTGATTTCCGATCGGTATTTGCAAAAAAGACGGTCATTCGGCCCGTACTCCCGGACCATCCATCGTCGAAAGCTGGCGAACGACTGTCAAACGGCTTGTCAGCATGGTCAGCACGCTCACCAGAATGATGATGACGGCCGCACCGATATAGCCATCGCGCCCAATGGCAAAATTGCCAAACATCGCAGCAGCCTGATCGGCAGCCGGTGTCCCCATATGCCGCGACGCCCACCATGAGAAGACGAAGAACACAAACATGGCAGCCACACCGCCAAACAACGCACCTTTCAGAGCGGTGCGGAAGAAATGCCATTCAAATTCGCGCGCGACGAATTTTGATTCTGCACCAATGAAATGCAGCACCTCAATGATATGACCATTACCGGACATGGCGCCACGGGTGGCAAAGATCACCGTCAGAACGGTTGCAGCCACCACAAGCGACAAGACGCCCGTGCCAATCAGCACCGTCGTATTGGCCATAGAAACCAGTCTGTCGACCCATGTGCGATGATCGTCGAAACTTGCGCTCGGAATGGCGCGGGTGATTTCGGCGCGCATGGTTTCAAAATCGGGCGGCGTATTCTCGTCAATGGTAACAACGACCAGTCGCGGTACCGGCAATTCATCGATATTGAGACCACTGCCAAGCCATGGTTCAAGCAAGCGAGCTGTCGCTTCCTTGTCGACGATGCTGGTATCTTTCACGCCCGCAAAGCCGCGCGCAATGCCGCTCGCATCCTGAAGCGCCTTGTCCATATCAAGCCCATCAACCGGACGGATCTGGATGGTTGCCTCGCGCGCAATCTGGCTTTGCCATTGGGCAGCCGAAGCCCGCACCAAAGTCACACCACCAAGGGTGAGACAGGCAAGAAAGGTCATGATCGCGATCACGATCACCAGCGCCGTACCCGTCACGCTGCCATCAGGCACGATTGGACTGGGGCCTTGCCGTTTTCTGCGCTTACCGATGCGGACCATCAGCATATCCTTGAGGTCTTCAAAGCGTATGCGCAGGTCGTCCATGACTTTCCGGAGAGCTCTTTGCCAGTCTTTGTCAGCTTCAATCATAGATATCGAGCCGCCCATGTTCGAGGACCATGCGCCGTGCATTGACCTGATCCATCAAGGAAAGATCATGCGTCGCAATGATGACAGCAGTGCCTGAGCGGTTTAGCTCGGCAAAAAGCCGCAACAAGCGTTTGGCCAGTGGTGGATCAACATTGCCTGTCGGTTCATCCGCAAGCAGCAGTTCGGGTTGGTCGATCAATGCGCGCGCGATGGCTGCACGCTGCTTTTCACCGCCCGAAAGCACGGGAGGCAGCACATTCATGCGGTCGCCAAGCCCGACCCAATGCAGCAGTTCCTCAACCTCATGACGATAAGTCGCCTCTTCCTTGCCACGCACACGCAGCGGAAGTGCTACATTCTCATAGGTCGTCATATGATCGAGCAGCCGGAAATCCTGAAAAACGATCCCGATCCGCCGACGCAGAAGCGGTACTTCCTTGTGGTCGAGCCGCGCGACATCCTTGCCGAAAATATTGATCAGCCCGCGCGTCGGCTTCAGTGCCATGAACAGAAGACGCAGCAATGACGTCTTGCCGGCTCCCGAGGGCCCGGTCAAAAACTGGAATGAGCGCGGCGGAATATGAAAGCTGACATCCTTGAGGATCTCTGGCCCCATTCCATATCTCAAGCCAACATTCTCGAAACGTATCACCGGTGTGCTTCTCTAAATTGTCCGCATTCCGATTGGGGCTACGGATGAAATCGATATCAAGTTGACCTTTAACCCCCATGGTTAATGTGAGGTTAACGCAAGGTTGGTTCGGGCAGAATCATGGATAAAAATTGCGCGAGCATTGTGTTTTTATAACGCAGAACATTCAGGCAATTATTGGAATGAGCGCGACAATGCGTGGAGCGAACTGACAAACGCCAAATCGACGCCAATCTGATTAGAGCGTATCTCGAAAAGTGGGAAACGGTTTTCGGAAAAGAGGCAATTACCGCGCGGATCAATCCGATCCGCGCTCCACAGCATCCCGCTTTCAACGGGGTAAAGCGTCTTCGTGTAGCGTCCAAGTGGGCGCCCGGCGCCCTGCCGTGAAAGAATGCTATTCCCAGCAACCGAGATTGCGGCCTTTGAGATTATGGGAATCGATATCGGTAACGAGGCGCGCATCTTCGCGCAGCAGAACCATGGTCGTGCGCTGCTTGAGGTCGATCCTTTGCCAGCCGGCGCATTCCTTCGGCATGGGAGGGGCGCTGTCGATCCTGACCGTTTCAGACCAAGCTGTGGCCGTGCAACCGGATAATACTGCACCAACCGCCATCACCATCACGGATTGCAGTATCAATCTGCATGTTCGTGCCTCAATTTGAATATTCAAGGCTGGCAACTCCCTATAATGCCCCACGAAACACCCGTTTTGTCGAGATCGCTTTCATCGCAATTATCTGCATGAACAAGTTTCTTATAACGTGCGTGACCTTACAACCGCAATATACCAGACATAAACAAGCACGATTTAAATTGAGGTCAAAAAGCGACCAATTTATGGGTTTTTTGGGTCACCTTGATAGTTTGGAATTATTTAATAGAACATTCTAATACAGATTGAAATCAACCTGAAATGTACTGTCATCATCGCAATAGCCCGCAAATATCACAAAATTATCTCCAAATTAAGCGTGATTGATGTAAGAAAAGCTCCACTGTATATTTGGTCATGTGATTCGCACTGGCATTTATCACTACTCCAACGCTGGGGACTTCCATGTTGAACAAACTGTCTGCGGAATTTTTCGGAACATTCTGGCTCGTCTTCGGTGGCTGCGGTAGCGCGATCTTCGCTGCAGCCTACCCTGAATTAGGCATTGGCTTTGCTGGCGTCGCTCTCGCCTTCGGTCTGACCGTTCTGACGATGGCTTACGCCGTCGGCGGCATTTCCGGCGGCCACTTCAATCCAGCCGTCTCGCTCGGTCTTCTCGTCGCCGGACGTTTCCCGGCCAAAGACCTTATTCCATACTGGATTGCACAAGTTCTGGGCGGCGTTGCTGCGGCAGCCGTTCTCTATCTCATTGCAACGGGCAAGACCGGCTTCACGGCAGGTGGCTTCGCATCCAACGGCTATGGCGAGCTTTCACCCGGCGGCTACAGCCTCACGGCAGCACTCCTTGCCGAAATCGTACTGACGGCGTTCTTCCTCATCGTCATTCTCGGTTCAACCTCGTCAACGGCACCATCAGGCTTCGCACCGATTGCCATCGGTCTTTCTCTGACGCTGATCCATCTGATCTCGATCCCGATCAGCAACACGTCGGTCAATCCAGCCCGTTCTGCCGCTGCAGCCCTGTTTGCAGAAACCGGCGCTCTTGGACAGCTCTGGCTGTTCTGGGTGGCTCCACTTGTCGGTGCCGCGATTGGTGCCATCATCTGGAAAGGCCTGCTCGGCAAAGACTGATCAGCAAACCCAATATACACACCTCGAAAAGGCCGATTTATATCGGCCTTTTTGCCTTTTTCGGCAGCAACAGACAGAAAGATACTCTGCCTCTGTTGCAGACTGTGGAATCCTCCAAGAAAAAGTGATCATTGCCCGCTAAAAATTGCTTTAAGAAGAAATTCCCTTTTACAGATGTCCTGAGCAATGTCCCCCAGCACCGATACTTTCCATGCGGACCGTTATGCCGCATTCCGCCATGCTTCCTTCAAGAAATATTGGGCCGCACGCTTTCTGAGTGCGTTCGCCGTTCAGATCGTCAGTGTTTCTGTCGGCTGGCAGATTTATGATCAGACCCGCGATGCGTTCAATCTCGGCATGGTCGGACTGGTGCAGTTCCTGCCCGCATTGCTGCTTGTTCTGTTCACCGGTGCCGCAGCTGATCGTTTTGGCCGACGCCTCGTTATGGGGCTCTCGCTCATTCTTGAAAGCGTCGTTACGGCAATATTGCTCATTCTGACGCTCACCGGACTGTTTGAGCCGCTGACCGTCTTTGCAGCCTTGCTGATCTTTGGCGTTGCACGCGCATTCCTCGGACCATCCTCCGCGTCCCTCGTGGTCAATCTCGTTCCGACGGAGGACTTCGCGAATGCCGTTTCGTGGAATTCATCGGCGTGGCAAGTGGCAACCATTGTCGGCCCCGTCGCAGGTGGACTGCTCTATGGCGTCTCGCACATTGCTGCCTATAGTGTTGCAACTCTATTCCTGATCGCTGGTTCCATCCTGATCTTCTCCATTCCAAAGCCCAAACAGCATACGACGACAGAAGAGCGCTCGCTCTCCACCATGCTCGCGGGCTTCCGCTATATCTGGAAAGAGAAGATTGTGCTCGGCGCCATCTCGCTCGACCTCTTCGCCGTTCTTCTTGGAGGCACGGTTGCGCTTCTACCGATCTATGCCCGGGATATCCTGGACCTCGGTCCTTGGGGGCTTGGTCTTCTCCGCTCGGCTCCAGGTATTGGTGCGGTTCTCACGGCGATCTGGCTTGCTGGCCACCCGATTCGCGATCATGCCGGACGTGTGATGTTTGTCTTTGTTGCCCTGTTCGGGCTGTTCAACATCATCTTTGGCGTTTCGACACTGACATGGCTTTCGATCATCGCTCTCGCCTTGGCGGGTGCTGCCGATATGATCAGCGTCTATATTCGTGAAACCTTGATGCAGCTGTGGACGCCAGACCATGTTCGCGGTCGCGTTAATGCAGTCAACATGGTGTTTGTGGGCGCTTCAAACGAGTTGGGCGAGTTCCGCGCCGGGTTGATGGCCGCCGCCATTGGCGCAGTCCCCGCCGTGGTAATTGGCGGTGTTGGATCGATTGCCGTTGCCGCAGCCTGGGCCGTAATGTTCCCGCAACTGCGTAAAGCCCGTAATCTGCAGGGACGGACTTAGAGAGAATCCCGAAAAATGTGAAACGGTTTTCGGAAAAGATGCGTGTTTCAACAAAGAATTGGGGCGTTTCAGACTTCTGACACGCCCTTGTTGGCTGCGTGAACGCGCGCTTCGATCATATTGCGATCTTGTTCGGTGATGCCAATGAGATGGGCAACTCGCCACATCACATCCGCTTCTACTTCACTGACCATCCCGTCCGCGTAAACGATTTCCCACATCAAAGCCACTAAATCGACCCGGGCCTGATAATCGAGATGACGCTTCAGCACAGAAGTGAAATCCGAGAGGCTGATCGATTCCTGATCAGCTTCTTCTGCCGCCTTGATCAGCTTTTTAAGCGCGTCGCCTTTGAGGCCATATTTCTGCGAAAGCATGGTTGAGAGCTTTGCGCGCTCGCTTTCACGCGTCTCACCATCCGCATCCATGATGTGAAACATCAGGGCAGCGGCTGCAAGTCGTGGGTCGGCATCAGAAAATTTCTCGCCACGCTCGCGAAAACCGTTACCCGGCAATTCTTTCAGAAAATCCAGCAGACGCTCGAACATTCACCCTCACCACCTCTTCAACCCAAATAAAAGATAGACAAGAGCTGTCGTTCTTTAGAAGTATTGAAAGTAGCGGGATGATCGCATCACACAAGGCGGCAAACGGTCTTGGCGCGGTTTCAACAGCTCAAGACGGTGCCGCCGTGGTCTTTAAGCAACATTTTGCCTCGTGAAAGCACCCAAAACGCATCGCGTTTTATAATATTCATACGACACGCATTCATTTGTTGTTCTTACGCATGTCGTCATCCCGCCGAAGCAGGGGCGTAAATCAGTCCAGTGAACTGATTTACCCACGATGACAATCCGCGCTTCTAAGAGACATGTTTTAAAACAGTCGCAGCCCGTTCTGTGCTTTCTGTGATGACTTGCTTTCATCGACACCTGGATCGTCGACAATTATATGCGCTGTGCGGCTTTTCCTGTCGTCGGGGTGGTCTTCCGCACTTTCGGGTGAAACGGCATCGATCACAGCTGGCTTGTCGACCTCGGCAACTCTGGGCGGCGGCGGTGCAGTTTTCACCTTTACCGGCTCGGCTTCCGGCACAACCACTTCCGCCTCGACCACTTCTTCAAACTTTGGCTGGGGCCTTGTCTGAGATTTCTCCACAGGCACGATTGCCCGGCTTTCACCGATGTGATCGGCAACCGCTTCGGCAATTTCCGGCTTTTCAACCTCGATCACAGGCGAAAGCTGCTCAACTGGCACTTTCCATTCAAAGCTGTTCAGACGACCTGTGACGGGAGATACTGGGGACCATTGCTCGGAAACATAGCCATCTGCCGTCCATGCAGGATCGCGTGGCGCTTTAACAGCCTGTGCAAGCCACTGCCGCACCTTACCCTGATCACCGGTTTCGGCCTCTTCAATGTCCGCAAGCAACAGATAAGCACTTTCCCGCGGTGAGCCACGCAGCACCTGTTCCGCATTGTCTCGCGCAAGACGATACTCACCGGCCTCATAAGCCGCACGCGCCAGTGCCAGGCTGCCTTCGGCATTGTTGGAACGCAACGTCACCAGATGCTTCGCCCGTTTCAAACGGTCCTGCACAGTGTCACCGGCACGGCCATACACATAGGTCGAAGCGATATCGGGATGCGGCGAACGCTTCCACGCTGCTTCAAGGATTTTTGAACCCTTGCGCACTTCGCCGTCGGCAAACAGCGCACGTGCGGCAACAACGGCCGCAGGCACCAGTTCAGGCGCAAGTTTGTTGGCTTCGAGCGCTAAGGCCCTGGCATGTGCATGATCCACATCAACCGTCGCCATGGCCTTGGCGGTGAGAAGTGCTGCGCGCTCCTTCTTCACCACATCCTTGCTGTGCGCGAGTGCCTGTTTACGGGCATCCACCAACTTTAACGCACCGTCCCAATCGCCTTCGGAGCAAAGCTGGCCCATGACGGCAGAGGATGCCCATTCAAGCTGCGGTGCGTCTTTTGCAGCTTCAGCCGCATAATGGCGAGCGGCCTCGCGCGCGCCGACGCGCTGCGCTTCGATATATAGACCGCGCAGACCAAGCAGCTTGGTTTCCGGGTCTTCAATCATGGCTTCGAAGCCCTTGCGGGCATCATCGGTGCGTCCTTCCAGCATAGCCGTCTGGGCTTCAAGAAGCTTGATCAGTGGCTCCTGATCCGAATTCAAGAGCTTGGCCGCTTGCTTGTTCATGCGGCGCGCCGCTTCCGCGTCACCCGCACCAGCCGCAATCAATCCGGTCGACAGGGACTGATAGCCCCGGTCGCGTTTACGGGCACGAAAATGACGGCGCAACGTATATGGCGACTGGATGATGCTCTTGATGAGCCACCAAAGGATCAGAATTGCAGCAACAATCGCCACCACACCGGCAGCCGCCGTGTTCAGCGGCACGTTGTAATGATTGCCCGCAAAAGTGACATCGAGTTCACCCGGACGATCCGCGAGCCACGAAAAGCCAAATCCAAGAACGACGACAATAGCGAAGTAAAATATCACACGCAGCATGAACGACGCCTCCTCAGTTTGGCGCCGTGGCGTCTGTTGCGGTTTTTGGCTTGAGGCTGTCGACCACGAGGCGCTGGATCAAAGCATCGGCATCGTGCCGCGCTTTCATCTGGCTTGCGAACTCTTCTGATGCAGCCTTCGCTTCAGCAGGCAGCTGCTCCCATTCGGAGATTGCCCGTTCAAGATCACCGGCATGAAGTGCGGCTTCCATACGTGCAGTGGTCGGGCCGACACCTGTCCCGCTCACATTGCCCGCGACAGGACGCACGCTGACGAGCCCCTTCGCACTGGCAACCAGCTGATCCCATACGCCTGCATCGGCAGGCAGCTTGTTTTCTGTAGCAATGATTTTGTTGGCAACCGGCCCGAACCATGCATTCAGATCGGCAATGGTCGGCACACCCTTATCGGCAAAGCCACTCAGTCCTTCCACCGACTTATCCTGTGGCGCAACAGACGCATACGTCTCAAGTTCGGCTTTGAACGAGCCGCCGCGATCAATCGCTGTTTTCAATGCATTGGCGGCAATCAGCGCGGATGCATCGGGTTGACGCGCGCTTTCATTCACCTTGTCCTGAAGCGAAACAAGCTTCTGTTCGAGATTGGAGATCGTGCCGCTATTGCCTGAAACACCGGCTGCGGCCTGATCGGCCTGATTTTTCGCGTCACTCAATTGCTGCTCGAGCGATGCGAGACGCTCGGTCAAGGCTGAAATATCGGCGGGAGCGGAACCGCCCTCGCCTGCCTTTGGCAGCGCTGCAAACTGCTGCTGAATTTCCGTGAGGCTTCCGGCAACCGCTTCAGACTTGATTTCAGCTGCCTCGACATTCTTCTTAAGATCGGCAAGTTGCGTCTTGCTGGCCTCATCCAGAGGTGCGGGCGCCGGATTGGTGCGCAGCTCGGCAATCTGTTGTTCCATACGCGCCAATTGCTCGGCAGTGACGCGCGATCCCGGCGAAGGCACTACATTGCCCCATTGCAAAGCCAGAAGACCACCAAGCGCGATGATGCCACCAGCAACGCCCGCCAGAAGATAAGCGCCGCTTGATCCGGACTTCTTTTCCGACACTGGCGGCACGGATGCAGTGGCGCGCGGGGCTTCCCTTGAAGCTTCTGGTGAAGCTTCTGGCTTAACACCGGCTGTAAAGGGAGGCTTTTCCACTTTGGGTTCAAATTTTGGAGCAGCCGAGGCGGCGGGTTTTGGATCGGTCATCTTCGAGAAATCCCCTACTGGCTCGGCAGCCGGTGTAGCCTGTGGGTTTGCCGCTTCGTCAACGCGTTTAACATCCGACGGATCGAGATTGATCGTCACGGGCTGACGGGCCGGTTTGGAATGTCGCGGAGTGCCGGATTTCGCCATGGGTCCTCTCGTGGTGCAAACAATGTCTCTACCGCATCGGCCTAAAAATCGGAATCGATTTTTGGAAAGCACGATGCATAGATTCAATAATCTAGAGCGTCCTTTGTGCACCCAAATGGGCGCACGGCGCTCTAAAGCTTATCAGATAAAATCACGAGATGAAGGAAGGTTGCGTGCAAAAGAGTCAAAGTTTGGAAAACAAACGAAAAATACCGCTCTCATCAGGATGATCCGCGATCAGTGCCTGCGCGCTCCATTCCTTCGGCAAGCAGCCAGCAACACGTTCAGAAATGCAAAGAAACCGTGTTTTCACGTCAAACTGCGCATCAGCTTTCTGCATCAATTCAACAAACAATTTTGCAGCGACGGCAGAATAAAGCAGCACCGCGACAAATGGACCTTTGTCGAGCCTAGCTTTGATTTCATTGACTGAATAGTCGATTGTCTCGATGTCGTAGACATCGCGGACTGTCATAGTAAGGCCCGTCTCCGACACCCGATGTTCAAAGACGGGCTGACGCACACGTCCTGCGAGATAAAGAACTTCTGCGCCTTTCGGCAGAACTTCCGCCATCTTCGCAGCCAAACGTACCGCATCCCCGCCGCCTTCGATCACAGTCTGAAAGCCTGCTTGCTGTGCGGCACGCGCCGTGCCTTCGCCAACAGCAAACAGTGGCAGGGTTTTCAACGGTTGAAGCTGTGCCTCTGGCACATGCCGAAACGCATTGGCGCTCGTCACGGCAAGCGCTTCGAACGACTGATTCTTGATCGAGAACTCGAGCGCAATGGTACGGCTGACCGGAAGAGAGACAGGCGAGAACCCAAGATCGACAAGCTTAGCCGCCGTCACCGAAGCCGACGGTTCTGGCCGTGTGATCAAAACACGACCGCCGATCACGGTCTTCCGCTGTTCCGCCAATGTTACTCCCAGCCTTCAAAGAACTTTGCACCAGCTTGCGCGCGCACGCGCTTGGCGGCATCCGATCCAAGCTCGGCGGCATCGGATGCAGCACCTTCTGCCGTCACTTCATGCGCCTCGCGACCATCGGGCGTCAGGATCATGCCACGGAATGAGATGTTGTCGCCGTCAACAATGGCAAGGCCCGCGATCGGCGTGCGGCAGGAACCATCAAGGGTTGCGAGAAATGCACGCTCACAGGCCAGCGCCACATGCGTGTCGCGGTGCGCCAGCGGCTTCAGCAACGCGTCGATCTTTTCGTCGCCAATACGGCTTTCAATGCCGATAGCGCCCTGCCCCGGTGCAGGCAGGAAGATCGACGGATCAAGCAGATCGGTAATCACATCGGCAAGGTCCAGCCTCTTCAATCCGGCACAGGCGAGCAATGTTCCATCCACTTCGCCTTCTTCCAGCTTACGAAGGCGCGTCTGGACATTGCCGCGGAACATCACCACTTGAATGTCGGGACGCAGACGCTTGATCATTGCCTGGCGACGCAGCGACGACGAGCCGATGACCGCGCCCTGTGGCAGATCAAGAAAGCGTTTTGATGTGCGCCCAACAAAAGCATCGCGCGGATCTTCGCGCTCAAGAAAAGCAGAGAGGTGAAGGCCTTCCGGCAGAACGGTCGGCATATCCTTGGTGGAATGGACAGCAAGATCGATGCGGCCATCTTTCAGCGCCGCTTCAATCTCTTCGGTAAACAGTCCCTTGCCGCCGATCTGTGACAAGGAACGATCCTGAATGCGATCACCGGCGGTGGACATTGGTACGATTTCGATGGCGTCTTCGGTGAAACCATGCGCTTCAATCAGACGGGAGCGTGTTTCATAAGCCTGAGCGAGAGCAAGCTTGCTGCCCCGTGTGCCAATCTTTAAGGATGCTGTTTGCATATCGCGCCGTCCATGATACCGGGTTTCCGGAAAATATTATGTAAGAGCATTTCCAGCAAACGTGTGAAACGGTTTTGCGTTGGATAATGCGAGAAAACAAATAGATAGAGCAATTCCAATGATTCTGTTTAACTGGACTTGCTCAAACTATGAGACAGGCAGGGTCTAACCGCAAATGCGCATTCTTGGAATAGAGACAAGTTGCGACGAAACAGCCGCCGCCATCGTTGAACGTGACGATAACGGCAAAGGCCATATTTTGTCCAATGTGGTGCTCAGCCAGATCGCCGAACACGAACCCTATGGCGGCGTGGTGCCAGAGATTGCCGCACGCGCCCATGTCGAAGCACTTGATCAGCTGGTGGAACGCGCACTCAAAGACGCCAACCTGACCCTCGACGAAGTGGATGCGATTGCCGCGACGGCCGGTCCCGGTCTCATTGGCGGACTGATTGTCGGTCTGATGACCGCCAAGGCCATGGCCATGGCCGCAAACAAGCCGTTTTATGCGGTTAATCATCTGGAAGGCCACGCGCTTACCGCACGACTGACCGACAATCTTCCTTTTCCTTATCTGCTGCTCCTGGTATCCGGCGGCCATACGCAGATGGTTCTCGTGCGCGGTTTAGGAGACTATTCCCGCCTCGGCACGACAATCGATGATGCGCTGGGCGAGGCTTTCGACAAGACTGCCAAATTGCTCGGCTTGCCTTATCCCGGCGGTCCGGCCGTTGAACGCATGGCATTGCAGGGCGACCCCAAACGTTTCCCTCTGCCAAGACCGCTCAAGGGCGAAGCACGCCTCGACTTCTCCTTCTCGGGTCTCAAGACCGCTGTGCGTCAAACTGCAACAGAACTGGCTCCGCTTTCCGATCAGGACGTAGCCGACATCTGCGCATCTTTTCAGGATGCCGTTGCTGACACGTTGTCGGATCGCGTCAAGCGGTCGCTGGAACGTTTCAAGCAAGAATTTCCTGACTGCGCAACGCCTTCCCTGATCGTTGCAGGCGGTGTTGCCGCCAACAAGACACTGCGTGCGTCACTTGAAGCGCTGTGTGCAAAGCATGGTTTCAGCTTCATAGCGCCGCCGCTCAATCTTTGTACCGACAATGCGGCGATGATCGCCTGGGCTGGTGCAGAACGTGCCGCAACCAAAGGGCCCGATTCGCTCAATCTGGCGCCGCGCTCACGCTGGCCGCTTGACGAGAAATCTGCGCCCATGTTCGGCACTGGACGTCGTGGGGCAAAGGCATGACTGAGCGCGCTAAGATTGCCGTTCTTGGCGGCGGTGCATGGGGAACGGCACTTGCAGCCATGGCTGCGATTGGCGGACACGATACATGGCTTTATGCCCGTGATGCCGAAACAGTTGAACATATAAACACTGAGCGCCGCAACCCTGCTTATCTTGGCGATATCGAGTTACCCGAAGGCATTCGCGCCAGCACGGACGCCCAAGCGGTTTTCCAAGATGCCGACATCGTTCTGGTCGTTGTGCCGGCACAGGT
>Ga0308158_10003449_pt1 | contig 13936 bp, 10 predicted proteins | sample PhyBR2_FD_201038 | JGI IMG/M metagenome (GOLD analysis project Ga0308158, IMG submission 201038) | Phyllosphere microbial communities from UC Gill Tract Community Farm, Albany, California, United States - DLSLB.R2 | ecosystem: Host-associated > Plants > Phyllosphere > Unclassified | place: USA... | reverse complement strand
AGGGAGACTGCAGCGGCAATCTCCACCATGGGCGATGACGACGACCCCTACGACCTCATGCGGTACGACATCAAAGTCCACCGGCTGATCTACCGGGCCGCAGCCAACGCGCACCTCGAGGACGTGCTGATCCGCTACGACAACCTGGCTACGCGCATCTGGTGCATGGTGCTGGAAAAGGTGCCCTCCGTCGCGTCCCACATCGCCGAGCACGTGGAACTGCTGGAGGCAGTGGCCGACGGCGACGCGGAGCGGGCGGGCAAGCTCGCCCTGGAGCACGTCACCAGTTTCGAACAGGCCATCCGCAACGTGCTTTAGTGGTGGTGCTTCACGCGCCGTTACCGCAGCCGGCTGCGCACTTCCTTGGCAAACTCCAGCGTGCTGGCTGAACCGCCAAGGTCCGGCGTCGCAATTCCTTCAGCGAGCGTGGACTCGAAAGCGGAGGTCAGGGATCGCGCCGCGGCCTCCTCCCCCAGGTGGTCCAGCATCATGGCCGCGGCCCACAGGGCCCCTACGGGATTCGCGATGCCCTTGCCGGCGATGTCCGGGGCGGAACCGTGGACCGGCTCGAACATTGAAGGGTACCGGCGTTCAGGGTTCAGGTTGGCGCTGGGAGCGATGCCGATGGAGCCGGCAACTCCGGCCACCAGGTCGGACAGGATGTCGCCGAACAGATTCGAGGCCACGATGGTGCGGACGCTGGTGGGCTTCATAACCAGCCGTGCCGCGAGCGCATCGATGAGCACCTTGTCCACGGTGACGCCCGGGAACTCTGCCACCGTCCGGGCCACTACCTCATCCCAGAACGGCATGGTGTGGATGATGCCGTTGGATTTGGTAGCTGAGACCAGAGTTCCGCCACGGCCGGCGGCCGCTTTGGCTGCGTACCGTGCCACCCTGCTGATGCCGGCTTTGGTAAACACGCTCTCCTGGACGGCGAATTCCGCATCCGTCCCGGCGCCGAACCGGCCGCCAATCTGCGAGTATTCGCCTTCAACGTTTTCCCGCACCACCACGATGTCCAGGTCCTCGATCCCGGGCATCGCCCCCTTGACGCCGGGCAGCAGCTTCATGGGGCGAAGGTTGATGTACTGGTCAAACTCGCGGCGGATGGGAATCAGCAGCCCCCACAGGGTCACGTCGTCCGGGACGTCAGGGGTTCCCACCGCGCCCAGGAAGATGCCGTCGCCGCTGCTGAGCTGCTCGATACCGTCAACCGGCATCATCCGGCCCGTCTTGACGTACAGGTCGCTGTTCCAGTCGCGGACCCGCCACGAAACGGCGAAGCCGTGCAGCCCTGCCAGCGCGTCCACGCATTCCATGGCCACATCGGTGACATCCACACCGATGCCGTCACCGGGGATTGAGTCGATGGTGAAGGTGCGGGTCATGTTTTTCCTGTCTTTCCGGCATTTCTGGGTGTGGATAAAGCCTAAGCCGGAGTTGGCGACGCCGAGGCCCCGGTACGGGCGGCACGCGGCAGAAATCCTGCCGGTTCACGCCTAATCCTGATGAGCGCAGACTCGACGGCACCCTGGACTACTGCTTCGGCCCCGAGGGTACTCGCAACGATGCGCGGGAGCGGCAAGCCGGAGTCTGTGGGCAGCAAATCGCGCGCGCGTTCCAGGACGGGCTCGATGGCACCGGAGATGCCGCCGGCAATGACAACCCGCTCAATATCGAGAAGGCTGGCGAGCGCCACCGTGATGCGCGCCAGCCGTTCACCCAGCCGCCCAATGATGTCCTGCGCAAGCGGATCCCCCTCGCGGGCCGCCTGGAACACATCCTCCGCACTAATGTTCCCCTCGGGTATCTGCCGCAGAGAGGTAGCTCCGTCGTAGGTATGCACTCCCGCACGCGCCCACGTCCGGGCAAGCGCCCCGAGCCCATCGGAGCCTCCCTCGTCGGACACGAGCTTATTGTCAAAGACATCCAGGAACCGCATCTCGCCGGCACCGCCCTGCCGCCCACGCAGAAGGCGTCCATCAACGATCAGGCCGGCTCCAAAACGCTCTCCCGAAAGCAAGGTGGCCACATTGGCTGAGGGATCGTGCGCCTGTTCTGCCAGAGCAGCGAGGTTCGCGTCATTCTCCACCATCACCGCACCGGGAAGCCCTGCGGCAAATCCGGAATTCATCAACTGCCAGAATTCGCCGCCCTCCGGAGACAGCCCAGCGGCGTCAACCGGCGCGGGAACCCCGACGACCGTCAGCATGACGTCTCCGGCATCGCATCCTGCATCCTCGAGCGTCCGGCCAACCAATTCCGCTGCGGCGGCAAGGCGTCCGGCACGTCCCAGCACGTGCGAATCAATGCGTTGGCACCGCTTGCCGAGCTCATGGCCGCGCAAGTCGGCGACGAGGGTTGTCAGGCGGCTCTCGCCGGCGTCCAGCCCCACCACTACGCCGGCAGCTTCGCGCAGCCGGTACCGGCGGGCCGGCCGCCCCTTATTCGAGCGGCCTGTATCGCCTCCGTCGCCCACCTCTTCCAGCCAGCCCGCGTGGACGAGCCCGTCGCATACGCCGAGCACCGTGGCCCGGGTCAAGCCGGTGGCCGTCATTGCTTCACCCGCTGTGAACACCTGCTCCTGAAGGGCGAAGCGCAGCAGTGCCTCCGAGTTGATCTGCCGTAACAGTTGGGTCGAGCTCGCCGTAGTTCCGTCCACCCCTTGACGATATCCCCTGCGTCCACCATCCTCATATAGGACCTAAATATAAGATCCAAATAAATTGCCTCAACCGCCCCCAAGGAGCCGATGTTGCCACCTTTGACGTCCGCAGGGACGCACGTTTCCCGACGTACTTTCCTTGCCGCTGCAGGAGGTGCGCTTGCTGCCTTCGGCCTGGCCGGCTGCGCCCCGGCGGGTACGCGGCCCACCATCACATTCCACCAGTCCAAACCCGAAGCCGTTCCGTACTTCCGTGACCTGGCTGCGAAGTTCACCGGATCGCAGGACCAGTTCCGGGTCCTGCATGACATGGCCACCAATCTGTCCGCCAGCTTTGTCCGCAGCAGTCCCCCCGATCTTGGCTGCCTGAACTACAACCTGGAGATGGCGCGGTTCATGGAGCGCGGTGCACTCTCTGACCTTTCCGATCTCCCCGAGGCAGCATCCATCCGGGATGACGTGCTGGACCTTACCAACTGGTACCCCAGCTACCCAGGCCGCACCAGCGTGATCCCCTACTCGGTCATGGCCGCGTCCGTCATCTACAACCGCCGGATCTTCCAGGAGCACGGCCTGTCCGTTCCCACCACCTGGGACGAATTGATCGACGTGTGTGAACGGCTGAGGTCAGCCGGGATCACCCCCATCTACGGCACTTTCCGGGATCCATGGACCGTGGCGCAGGGCCTCTTCGATTACACGGTGGGCGGCATGGTGGACGTGCGCGGCTTTTACGCCAAAATGCACGGGATCGGCGAGGATGTTGGGCCGGACTCCGACGTGTCATTCCAAAAGACTTTGCTGGAGCCGGTGCAGCGAATGGTCCAGCTGACCAAGTACGTCAATCCCGATGCGGCCAGCCGGGGCTACGGTGACGGCAACACCGCCATGGCACAGGGCCAGGCAGCCATGTACTTCCAGGGCCCGTGGGCCTTCGGAGAAATCGAAAAAGCGGCCAGCGACCTGGACCTTGGCACCTTTCCCCTGCCAATGACCGCCGACCCCGCCGACCTCAAAGTCCGGGTGAACGTCGACCTCTCACTTTGGGTCCCCGAAGTTGCGAACGGAAAACAAGGAGCGCGCGCGTTCCTCCAATACCTTCTGCAGCCCGAAATCCAGAACCCCTACAACGCCAAGTTCCTGGGATTCGGCACGGCCAAGGACGCTCCTCCTGTCACCGACCCGCGCATTGTCGAAATGCAGAAGTACTACGACGAAGGCCGCTTTTACATGGGCGCCTCGCAGTTCATCCCGAACATGATTCCCGCAGCCAACTACCTCCAGTCCATCATTGGTGGCGCCGATCCCGAAGCCACCCTGCGCCGGATGGACGCCGACTGGGCGCGCCTGGCTTTCCGGGCGTAGCCGCACTTCCGCCCCGACGCACGAAACGAGGATTCCTCCATGTCATCAATGACCAGAACTTCCACCAGGGCGGCTGCGGCTCCCGCGGCGGCGCCGAAGGTGAAAAGCGCCCGGAAGAGCCGGGTTGACCCGCTCTACTACTTTTTCCTTTTCCCCTCGCTCGCAATTTTCACACTCGCTGTCACGCTCCCCGCCGTGCTCGGATTCGTCTACAGCTTCACCAATTCGGTCGGCTTCGGGGACTTCGAGTTCATCGGCATCCGGAATTTCATCGCAGTTTTCCGCGATGAAGGAATCCTGGGTGCCTACGGGTTCACCCTCGCCTTTTCGCTCCTGACGGTCATCGTCGTCAACATCCTGGCGTTCCTCCTGGCCCTGGGACTGACGTCCCGGGTCCGTTTCCGGACGGCGCTGCGCACGGTGTTCGTGATCCCGATGGTGATCTCCGGCATCGTCATCGCTTTTGTCTTCCAGTACCTCTTCTCCAATTCGTTGCCACTGGCGGGGAAGAACCTGGGGATTGAGCCATTGGCCACGAGCATCCTTGCCAACCCGGACCTCGCCTGGCTGGGGATCGTTTTCGTCACTGCCTGGCAGTCGATTCCGAGTGCCATGCTGATCTACATCGCAGGGCTCCTCACGGTCCCGCCAGAGGTATACGAAGCCAGTTCCATCGACGGCGCCACCCCTTGGCACAACCTGCGGCACATCACGTTGCCGCTGGTCGCCGGGTACGCCGTGATCAATACGGTGCTTGGTTTCAAGAACTACCTCAACGCCTACGACATCATCGTGGGCCTCACCGACGGCGGTCCAGGGGTGTCCACCCGCAGCGTTGCCATGGCCATCTTCCGGGGCTTCGAAGGCGGCGATTACGCCTACCAGATGGCCAACGCGGTGATCTTCTTCCTCATCAGCATCACCATCGCACTCATCCAGCTTCGCTTCACACGTGGCAAAGGAGGGATCGCATGAGCAACGCGACCCGCACCACCCCCGCAGGACCGGCTAATGCAGGACCAGCCAACGCCGGGAAGGGACGGATGCGCAGTGGCCACGAACGCACCAACTGGGCCGCCACCGTGATCCTTACCGTGTGCACGCTCGGTGTGCTTGTCCCGCTGTACGTAACGGTCAGCATGGCCTTCAAGACCACCGGGCAGGCCGTTGACGGCAACGCCTTCTCGCTGCCGGCGCCCCTGAGCCTCGAAAGCTTCAGCCAGGCGTGGACGCTGACGAACTTTCCCCGAGGCTTCGCGATCTCCGTTTTCGTATCCGCCACGGCAGTCGTTGGAGAGATCGTGGTGTCAGCGCTGGCCGCATACGCAATAGTCCGCAACTGGGACCGCCGGCTATTCCGTTGGTCATTCTTCTACCTGCTCGCGGCCATGTTCATCCCGTTCCCCGTCGTGGCACTGCCGCAAATCCAACTTACGGGCATGGTGGGGCTGGACAATCCACTCGGCGTCGCGATCCTGCATATCGTTTTTGCCCTGGCATTCAACACGATGCTGTTCACCGCGTTCCTCCGCTCCATCCCCTTGGAACTGGAGGAAAGCATGCGGATGGACGGCGCCGGGACGTGGCAGGTGTTTTGGCGGCTCATTTTCCCGCTTCTCGGACCAATGAGCGCAACAGTGGGGATCTTCGCCTTCATCGCGTCATGGAATGACTTCATGATGCCGTCACTCATCATTTCCGACCCCGAGCTGCAGACCATTCCCGTGCTGCAAAAGATCTTCCAGACGCAGTTCAGCAACAGCTACAACGTGGCTTTCGCTTCCTACCTGATGGCCATGGCGCCGGCCATTATCGTCTACCTCTTTACCCAGCGATGGGTAATGTCCGGCCTCACGCAGGGTGCGGTTAAGTAGGGCCCCTCAAGTAACCTGCCACCCGGCATGACCACCACTGATCAAACTGAAGGAATGGATTTTGCCCATCATGGCGACCTCCCACCCGGCGCCCGGTGCAGCCGTAGATTCCAGCACAGCTGCGGATTTTCGCATCGGAATCGACGTCGGCGGGACATGGATCAAGGGTGCAGTCGTCAACGTGGCCAGCGGGATGCTGGGCAGCGGCGTCCGCCGGCTCCCGACGCCCTCCGGCGGCAGGGTGCATGACGTGGCAGAGGCGGTTGCACGGCTCGTCGAGGACCTCGAGCGGGAAAACCAAGGGACTGGTAACCGGGCAGTCGGGGTGGCTGTCCCCTCGATAGTCCAGCGAGGGGTTGCCAGGTCCGCGGCAAACATGGACAGCAGCTGGATCGGGCTTGATGCCCAGTCCTACCTGGAGTCCCAACTGCACCGGCCCGTATGCGTCGTGAATGACGCCGACGCTGCCGGGGAAGCGGAAGCCCGCTACGGTGCCGGCGCAGCCAACCAGGGCGTTGTCCTGGTCCTGACCCTGGGAACAGGCATCGGATCAGCACTCATCGTGGACGGCAGGCTGGTGCCCAACGTCGAATTGGGCCACCTGGAAATCGGCGGCTTCAAGGCGGAATCCCGGGCCTCCGCCGTCGTCCGCGAAAACGAGGGCCTCAACTGGGTGGAGTACGCCGGCCTGCTGCAGCGGTACCTGGCCCATGTTGAGTTCCTGTTCTCGCCGGACCTCATCATCATCGGCGGGGGAATTTCGGCGTGCAGCCACGAATATCTGCCCCGCCTGTCACTGCGCACCCCGGTCATCCCGGCAAGGCTGGAAAACACGGCGGGCGTGGTGGGCGCTGCCCTGCAGGCAACAGCTGCCGGCAAAGACTTTATTCAAAATTCCTGAAGTGTGACGTGGAATACTTCAGTACAAGTGCCGCCGGACGTGCCGGCGGCGGCCGGAAGGGGCAGTGGCATGCAGGAAACGGTTAACGAGGACCAGGAGGCACGCCTGCACGTGCTGTCCGCAGTGTCCCGGGAACACGGGCTTGGGCTGCGTCCCGACCCGGATTTCGACCGGCGCCTCGACGAGCACTTCCCCGCGCTCCGCAGCCTGTTCCACTCCCTCTACGGCGACCGCAACGACTGGCTGGACCAGCTCACGGACCTGGTCCTCCAGTGCGCCCGGTCATGGCAGGAACGGTCCCCGGAGCTGAAGGCCCTGGACGCCGAACGGGAGGCGGACCCGGACTGGTTCCAGTCCAACCGGATGCTGGGCGGGGTGTGCTACGTGGACCGCTACGCCGAAAGCCTCGAAGGGGTGCGGGCCCGGATCCCTTACTTCAAGGAACTGGGCCTGACCTACCTGCATCTCATGCCACTGTTCCTGGCACCCGAGCCCCACTCGGACGGCGGCTATGCGGTCTCGAGCTACCGGGAAGTCAACCCCAAGCTGGGCACCATGGAGCAACTGCGGAGCCTCGCCGCGGAATTGAAGGCCAATGGGATCAGCCTGGTGGTGGACTTCATCTTCAACCACACCTCGGACGAGCACGACTGGGCGCGGAAGGCTGCCGCCGGCGATCCGGAGTTCAGCGACTACTACTGGATCTTCCCGGACCGGACCTTGCCGGACGCCTTCGAGGCGAACGTCCGGGAAATTTTCCCCGAAAACCACTCCGGATCGTTCATCCAGATGGAGGACGGCCGGTGGGTGTGGGCCACGTTCCACACGTACCAGTGGGACCTGAACTACTCCAACCCCGGGGTTTTCCGTGCCATGGCGGGCGAAATGCTGTTCCTGGCCAACCAGGGCGTGGACATCCTGCGCATGGATGCGGTGGCGTTCATCTGGAAGCAGCTGGGCACGCCCTGCGAGAACCTCCCCCAGGCGCACACCCTGCTGCGGGCCTTCAACGCCGTGTGCCGGCTGGCGGCGCCGTCGCTGCTGTTCAAGTCCGAGGCCATCGTGCACCCGGACGAGGTGGCCCTGTACATCGACCCCAAAGAATGCCAGCTCTCCTACAACCCCCTGCAGATGGCCCTGATCTGGGAGTCCCTGGCCACCCGGGACGTCTCGCTCCTGGCCCAGGCCCTGAAACGGCGGCACAACATCCCGGACGGCACCGCCTGGGTGAACTATGTCCGCAGCCACGATGACATCGGCTGGACCTTCGCGGACGAGGACGCCGCCGAGCTGGGCATCAACGGCTTTGACCACCGCCGATTCCTGAACTCCTTCTACGTCAACAGGTTCCCGGGCAGCTTCGCCCGCGGCGTCCCCTTCCAGGACAACCCCAAGACCGGCGACTGCCGGATTTCAGGCACGACGGCGTCCCTGTGCGGCATGGAGGTGGACCCGGCTGAGGCGGTGGAACGGATCCTCCTGGCCCATTCGGTGCCGTTCAGCACCGGCGGCATCCCGCTGCTGTACCTGGGCGATGAGGTGGGGCAGGTCAACGACTACGGTTACGCGTCCGAACCCGGCCACGGGGAGGACAGCCGGTGGGTGCACCGGCCGCACTTCCCCACGGAGCAGTACGCCCGCCGCCTGGACCCCGCCACGCCGGAGGGTGCGGTTTACGCGGGCCTGAAGCGGATGATCGAAGTCCGAGAAGCCACCCCGGAACTTGCCGGGACCACGCTGATCAATTTCGCCACGCACAACCGGGCGGTCCTGGCGTACCAGCGGCCGGGCGAGGCCGAGGGCGGCAGCATCGTCCTGGCCCTCGCCAACTTCAGCGACTCAGCCCAGACCCTCCCGGCGGATACCTTCGGCGGGTATTCCCCTGCCGCCGTCGACCTTCTCTCCGAAGCAGCCCTGCACCTGGGCGACGGCGTGACGCTCCTTCCGCGGCAATACCTCTGGCTGCGCGTCACCCCCGCGTAGCATCGCGGGGCTGTTTTCGTATCGGAAGCACGCGCGTGAAACCATACGGAGCATGGCCTCCAAGATTGCGTACCAGGGTGAGCCCGGCGCCAACTCCAATATCGCATGTCAGCAGATGTTCCCGGACATGGAAAGCGTCCCGTGCGCCAGCTTCGAGGACGCCTTTGAGCTGGTGACCAGCGGCGAGGCGGAGCTGGCCATGATCCCCATCGAGAACTCGATCGCCGGGCGGGTGGCGGACATCCACATTCTCCTGCCGCAGTCCAACCTGCAGATCGTGGGCGAGTTCTTCCTGCCCATCCACTTCGACCTGCTGGGCATTCCGGGCAGCACCATCGAAGCCGCCACCGAGGTCCACAGTCACATCCACGCGCTGGGCCAGTGCCGGAAGCTGATCCGCGAACACGGACTCAAGCCGGTCATCGCCGGTGACACCGCCGGGTCCGCCCGCGAGGTGGCCGAGTGGAACGATCCCCGGAAGCTCTCCCTGGCTCCCCCGCTGGCCGCACAGATCTATGGCCTTGACGTCCTGGCTTCGGGCGTGGAGGACGATCCCTCCAACACCACCCGCTTTGTGGTCCTGGCCCGGGAAACGGCACTGCCGGCCCGGGACGAACTTGCCGGGCCGGCAGTGACAAGCTTCCTGTTCCGCGTCCGCAACGTCCCCTCCGCCCTGTACAAGGCGCTGGGCGGCTTCGCCACCAACGGCGTGAATATGACGCGCCTGGAGAGCTACATGGTGGGCAACGAGTTTGCCGCCACCATGTTCATGGCCGACGTCGAAGGCCACCCCGAGGACCTGCCGTTAAAGCTGGCCCTCGAGGAACTGGACTTCTTCACCACCGAGGTGCGGGTCCTCGGCGTGTACCCGGCCGCCGGCTACCGGGCGGCTGCCACCGCCTGACGCGGCTGCGCGGGTGCAGCCTGCTGGAGCGGCTTGAGCAGGGGGCCGAAGAACGCACCCAGCCCGGCGGTTGCCGTCAGTGGCAGGACGTTGGCCACGTACTGGTCCGGGCGGACCACGACGACGGCGCCGTTGCGGTCGATGCCGCGCAGTTCAAAGATGTCGGCCTTGGGATCCGTGGCATACACCTTTTCGTAGTCGGTCAGCTTGAACGGCCCCACCTGCGGCTTAAACACGGCGGGCACGGCGTTGATGTCGACGGCGGTGTGCGGCTGCTGGTAGATGACCTTCAGGTCGAACCACGCGTCCAGGTCCGCGCGGGCGGGGGTGGCGGCCAGCGGGGACTGCGGCGAGCTGGCAAACCAGTCGGCAAGCTTGTCCGTGGCCGAGTTGGTGCCAGGCAGTGCGGGATCGGCGAAGACATAGATCCGCCAGCGCCCGTCGGCAGTGGCGTGGTGGCCCAGGTGGATGGGGTTGGTGTCCCCCACCCGCATCACGGGTGCGGACTTGAAGCGCTTGCCCACGGGGAACCCTGTGGCCAGGTCCTGGTGGTCGCTGCTGCCGACGATCAGTGATTGCGTGTACTGGGTCATGAAGCCGGCAGGGAATTCCGCCGTCTGCACGTAGAAGTCCTCGAGGTCCGAGGGGTGCTCGAACTCCTCGGGCTTCTTGGCCATCATGGTGGACCATTCCTTGTCGAAGTCGATCAGGTTCTTGGCCACCACCTGCCGCTCCTCCGAATAGGTGCTCAGCAGGCTCTCCGGGCTGCGGCCCTCCAGGACGTGGCCCAGTTTCCAGGCAATATTAAAGCCGTCCTGCATGGAGACGTTCATGCCTTGGCCGGCCTTGGCACTGTGGGTGTGGCAAGCGTCGCCGGTGATGAAGACCCGCGGGGTGCGCGTGCCGCGGTCCGCCGGCAGGACGTCGTCGAACCTGTCCGTGAGGCGGTGCCCCACTTCGTAGACGCTGTGCCAGGCGACGTTCCGTACGTCCAGGGTGTAGGGGTGCAGGATGTCGTTGGCCTTGGCGATGATCTCCTCGATGGAGGTGTCCCGCACCGAGTGCTGGCTGTTGGGATCAACTTCGCCCAGGTCCACGTACATCCGGAACAGGTGGCCGCCCTCGCGCGGAATGTGCAGGATGCTGCCCTTGGCACCCTGGATGGCGCACTTGGTGCGGATGTCCGGAAAGTCGGTGACGGCTAGCACGTCCATGACACCCCAGGCGTGGTTGGCCTGGTCACCGGCAAGCGTGCAGCCGATCGCCTGGCGGACCTTGCTGCGGGCACCATCGGAACCCACCACATACTTGGCGCGGACAATCCGTTCCCGGCTCTCGTTGGGTCCGGAAGTGTGGCGGAGCGTAACGGTGACGGGGTAGTCGCCGCTGTCCGCCACCTCCAGGCCCTGGAACTCATAGCCGTAATCGGGCTTGAGGCGGGAGGGTGAGTTTGCGGCGAATTCGGCGAAGTAGTCCAGGACGCGGGCCTGGTTGACGATCAGGTGCGGGAACTCGCTGATGCCCATCTCGTCGTCCACGGCACGCGCCGTGCGGATAATGTTGGCATGGTTGGCGGGATCCGGCTTCCAGAAGGCCATCTCCGTGATCCGGTAAGCCTCGGCAATGATGCGCTCAGCGAACCCGAAGGCCTGGAAGGTCTCCACGCTGCGGGCCTGGATTCCGTCGGCCTGGCCAATGGCAAGCCTGCCCGGGCGGCGCTCGACAATACGCGTGGTCACGTTGGGGAACATGGACAGCTGCGCGGCGGCGAGCATCCCGGCCGGGCCGGAGCCGACGATGAGTACGTCCACTTCGTCCGGGAGCTCCTCAGGGCGGTTAAGGCCGACGCCGGCGGCCGGCTGGACGCGGGGGTCACCGGATACGTATCCGTGGTGGTGGAACTGCACGGGCTTTCCTCACTTCATCGTGGCTTGTTCTCGTCAGGGCTTGTTCTATATCAGAACGAAAGATTCGATAATCGAAACATTGTAATGTGATTTCCACTGTACGCCGGATGTGATGCGGGCGACAAGTGGCTCGTTCAGGGCGTTCAGAAGGCTGAAAAACAGGGGCTTGACGGATCAATGCCGAGCGGCCATAGTGATCGTATACGATTTCGTACCTGATGAGGAGAAGGCTTTGGAGCAGGTCAACGGCGACACCCTGGCAGCAGCACGCAAGGTGATCGCAGTGCACATCAACTACCCCAGCCGGGCCGCGCAGCGCGACCGCACGCCGGCGCAGCCGTCCTACTTCCTCAAGCCTTCCAGCTCCCTGGCTGTCAGCGGGAGTCCAGTTGAGCGGCCGGCCGGCTGCGAGCTGCTGGGTTACGAAGGCGAGATAGCCCTGGTGGTCGGCAAGGCCGCCCGCCGGGTTTCGATCGAGGACGCCTGGAGCCACGTCGCCGCCGTCACCGCCAGCAACGACCTCGGCGTCTACGACCTGCGCTACGCGGACAAGGGCTCCAACCTCCGGTCCAAGGGCGGGGACGGCTTCACCCCGGTGGGCCCGGCACTGGTTCCGGCAGACGCCGTCGACCCTTCCAAACTGCGCATCCGCACCTGGCACAACGGCGAACTGGTCCAGGACGACACCACCGAAGACCTGCTCTTCCCGTTCGCCCGCCTGGTGGCCGATCTATCCCAGCTGCTCACCCTTGAAGAGGGGGACATCATCCTCACGGGCACCCCGGCCGGCGCCTCCGTGGCGAAGCCGGGCGACGTTTTGGAGGTTGAGGTAGGCACCTTCGATGGTTCGCTGTCCACCGGCCGCCTGGTCACCACTGTTAAGGAAGGCACGACGGCGTTCGCTGACTTTGGTGCCCAGCCCAAGGTTGATGACCTGCAGCGGGAGGAGGCCTACGGGTCCCGCGAAGCCGCAGGACTCGCTGCGGTTCCTCCTGCTCTCTCCCCCGAACTGAAAGCCAAGCTTGAGTCGGTGGCCACCGCCACACTCTCGTCGCAGATGCGCAAGCGCGGCCTTAACAATGTGAGTATCGACGGGCTGCAGGCCACCCGGCCGGACCGGCGCGTGGTGGGCCTGGCCCGCACCCTGCGCTACGTCCCCAACCGCGAGGACCTCTTCAAGACCCATGGCGGCGGGTTCAATGCCCAGAAGAAGGCCATCGACTCCGTGAACGAAGGCGAAGTCCTGGTCATGGAGGCCCGCGGCGAGAAAGGCACCGGCACGGTGGGCGACATCCTGGCCCTGCGCGCCCAGGTCCGCGGCGCGGCAGCCATCATCACCGACGGCGGCGTCCGCGACTACTCGGCCGTGGCGGACCTGGAGATGCCTACCTACTTCGCCAACCCGCACCCGGCGGTGCTGGGCCGGCGCCACATTCCCTGGGACACCGACATCACCATCGCCTGCGGCGGTGCCACCGTACAGCCCGGTGACATTATCGTGGCCGACTCGGACGGCATCCTGGTGATCCCGCCTGCCATCGCCGAGGAACTGGTGGACGACTGCATCCAGCAGGAGAAGGAAGAATCCTTCATCTTCGAGATGGTCAAGCAGGGCAACAGCGTGGACGGCCTCTACCCCATGAACGCGGAATGGCAGGCACGGTACAAGGAATGGGAAGCGAAGGCCAATGACTGAGACAGCATTGACCGGCATGCCGGAGCTTTCCAACGCCCCTGTCGGCAGCAAGGCGGAGCAGGCCTACCAGGCCGTCAAGGCCCGGATCGTGGAAGGCACGTACACCCCTGGCTACCGGCTGGTCCTGGGCGCCATCGCCAAGGACCTCGGGTTCAGCGTGGTCCCGGTCCGGGAAGCCATCCGGCGGCTCGAGGCCGAGGGCCTGGTGACCTTCGAACGGAATGTCGGCGCCACGGTGGCCGGGATCGACCCCACCGAATACCTGTACACCATGCAGACCCTCAGCATCGTGGAGGGTGCCGCTACCGCACTGTCCGCTCCGCTGATCGACTCCGCAGCGGTGGCCCGGGCCCGCACCGTGAACCAGGAGATGCGCGAGTGCCTGGAACACTTCGATCCGGTCCGGTTCACGCAGCTTAACCAGGACTTCCACAGCGTCCTGTTCGAGCACTGCCCCAACCCGCACATCCTGGACCTGGTGCACCGCGGCTGGAACCGGCTCGCAGCCATCCGGTCCTCCACCTTCCGCTTCGTCCCCGGCCGCGCCCGCGATTCCGTGGAGGAACACGAGAACCTGCTGAAGCTCATCGAGACCGGAGCCGACGCGGACGCCATCGAAAAGGCAGCCCGGCTCCACC
>Ga0308158_10003447_pt1 | contig 13939 bp, 11 predicted proteins | sample PhyBR2_FD_201038 | JGI IMG/M metagenome (GOLD analysis project Ga0308158, IMG submission 201038) | Phyllosphere microbial communities from UC Gill Tract Community Farm, Albany, California, United States - DLSLB.R2 | ecosystem: Host-associated > Plants > Phyllosphere > Unclassified | place: USA... | reverse complement strand
GCCATCGCCGTTGAACAAGCAGAAAGGGCGCCTTGCGGCGCCCTTTCTGCTTTGTAGAGCCGAGCCATGCTCGGCTGGGAAAGCTTCATCTGTAGAGCCGAGCCATGCTCGGCTGGGAAAGCTTCATCTGTAGAGCCGAGCCATGCTCGGCTGGGGCATTACCAGGAACCCCATGCCGAGCATGGCTCGGCACTACGCCCCCTCCCTTGCGCCGAAGGCGGAGGGGAGGGTTGGGGAGGGGTCGCTCTTGCCCCTGCCGAGCATGGCTCGGCACTACATTGCTAGGCCAGCGCTTTGTTCAACGTATAGGTGCCGTGCACGGCTGCCTCGGCCAATACGTGGCCCTGCATGGCGCGGTACACGTCGGCGGCGGTGAATGCCCCTTCCACCGGCAGACGCTCCACATCCAGCGCAAACAGACGGAAGAAATAGCGGTGCAGGCGCTCGTCGTTGAATGGCGGGTACGGGCCGTCATAGCCATAGTACGTGCCGCTCATCTGTGCATTGCCGGCAAACCAGCCGGTGTAATCGTTGATGCCCTGGCGTGCACCGGCCGGACCGGTCGGCTGCGTCTTGCCATGCGCGGTGAAGCCATCGCTGCAGCTGCCGGCCGCGATCTCGCGCAGCTCGGCAGGAACATCCACCATCACCCAATGCACGAAATCACCACGCGGCTGGTCCAGCGGGATGCTGACGTCGTCGCGGCCCACCAGCTCGGCCACCGTCGGCACATCCGGGTCCACGCAGATCAGCGCGAACGAGCGCGTGCCTGCCGGCACATCACGCCATGCCAGCTGCGGATTACGGTTGCCGGCGAAGCCATTGGCATCACCGGCGGCAAATTCGGCCGCAATCGGCTGCCCATTCTGAAAACTCTGGCTGTCCAGTTTCATGCTTTCTCCTTGCTCAGGCTTCGGGATAACCCAGACGCACCGCGACCGGGGTCAGCAGCGCAAACTCAGCCGCCAGCACCTGTGCGTAATGACGCCAATGGCCGGCCGAAATGGTGCCTTGACCCAGGCTGCGCACCGGCGGGAAACGCAGGCCAAAGGCCTGCTCCAACAGCGCACCCATCGCCTCCGGATCGTTCACCGCGTCGTCGGTACGGATGATCATGTGGGTATACAGCTCCTGCTCGTGCAGCAGTGCCACCTGCGCCAGCGCGCGCGCCAGCCACTGCGCTGCCTCGTTGCACGAGGTCACCGCCAGCGGTGCCGGTGCACCCAGCGCCAGCCACTCCACCAGCATGTCGCGCGGGTCACGCAGGGCGATGACCAGGCGGCCTTCCGGCAATTGCGGGCGCAGCGCCCACAGCAGCGCGTTGTCCCACCACAGCAGCCAGTCGATCACGTTGCCGTCTTCGATGCCGCGTGCCGGCAGCGCCTCACGCCACTGCTGCACCAGCTGTTCCGGCGTCAGTGCGTCGGTTGCCAGTCGCTGCAGGGTCAGGAAGTTCTGGAACGCATCATTGGGCGGGGTCGGTCCGAAGCGGTCAGCGCGCAATACACGGCTGCCTGCCGCCATCACCGTTGCCACCCGCTCCACGCCCGAACCCGGTGCGCCCCACAGGAACATCGGCCTGATCGGGTTGTCACCCGCCACCTCACCCATCGCCGGCCATTCGGCCGGTGCCCGCGCCTGCTGCGGCAGCGGCACACGATTGGGTGCCATCTCTTCATGCAGGCGCAACCAGGTAGCCACTGCGCCGGCATGATCACCCGCGCGGTCCTGGATGGCACCCAGCCAGCTGCGCACACTCGCACGCGCCTGTTCCGGGGCGTTGTCCACCAGCTGCTGCACATGCGCGATCGCCGCACTCGGCTCACGCTGCAGCAGGGCTTCGACAATGCGCCGTTCGCCACTGACCCGACCCGGCTCCAGGGCGACGATGTGATGGGCCACGGCCTCGGCCTCCTCGGCCTGGTCGTTCATGTCATGCAGGCTCATCCGCGCTTCCAGCGCTGGCAGATGCTCCGGCATCGCCGCCAGCCAGCGTTCGACCACGTCGACCGCCTCCTCGCTGCCGACCTGGGCCACGGCCAGCCGTGCCATCCACAGGTCATGCAGCTGCGGCTGCGCCTGCACGGCGGCTTCCAGCTCGTTGCGCGCTTCTTCCTCGCGGCCCAGGCGCTGCCAGGCCATCAGCAACATCTGCAGCGTCGGGCGATCACCTGGCACCTGCTGCAGCAACGGCAGCAGATGCTCCAGCGCCTGCAGCGGCTGGCCCGAGGCCAGCTCCAGCTCGCCGGCCAGGCGGCGCATGCCCGGGGTATTGCCCTGCGGCGTGGCCAGTACCTCGCGCATCATCTCGGCCGCGCGGTCCAGGTGCCCCTGGCGCAAGGCCAACTGCACGACCAGGCCACGCAGCGCGTGGTTGCTCGGGTTCAATTCGATCACGCGGCGGAACGCCTGCTCGGCAAAGGCCAGCATGTCCTTGCCCAGATAGGCGAAGCCCAATGCGTACAACACGCGGACATCACCCGGCAGACGGCTGCTGGCGGCCGACAGGATGGCCAGCGCGCGGTCAGCGTCGCCGCGCCGCAACGCGACCATGCCTTCAATCGCGCCCAGTTCGGGACTATCCGGATCGACACGGGCAGCCAAGCGCCCGAGGCGGTCGGCCTCGTCGATATCGTCACGGCCCAAGGCCAGGTGCGCCTGCATCAGGTAGGCGGAGAACTCGTTGGGGTTCAGCGCGGTGCTGCGGTCCAGTGCCTGCCCGGCAGCGTCGATCTGACGCTGTGCCAGCAGCAGGCCGGCATGTTGCAGATGCAGGGCGGCATCGTCCGGTGCCAGGCTCAGTGCCTGCTCCAGGCTGGCCTGGGCCGGCTCCAGCTGCTCATCCTGCTGCAGGGCCAGCGCCAGCCAACGGTGGGCCTGGGCCTGCTGCGGTTCCGCGCCAACCCATGCCTGGGCCAGGGTCACGGCCTCGTCGGTGGCATTACGGCGCAGGGCTTCAATGATCTTGTCTTGCATGGCGGTCCAGCGTGAGCGCAAACCTGCATTGTAGCGGCCCCGGCCGCGCCCGCCGGGTTCAGCCGACGGCGGCAGCCAGATGCTGCGCCACCCAGCGCTCGGAGAAGCCATCGCCACGCAGGTTCTCGATGAAACCGCAGTGGCCGCCCCAGCGCGCGATCTCCAGATGCGCGTCGGCCGGCAACTGCCAGTGGTCGAAGGTGGTGAACGGAATCACCGGGTCGTCGGCGGCCATCAGGATGTCGGCCGGCACCTGCAGCCCGGCCAGCTTGCTGCCGGCGATGGAGTAACCGTCGAAGTACTCCTGCAACGAGCCGAAGTCGGTATGCCGGTCCACCAGCCAGCCGGTCAGCGCGCGGATGTCCAGCTTCAGCACGCTGTCATCGCAGTCGGCCAGCTCCGGGAACAACGCGCGCTTGCGCCGCAGCGAGCCGGTCCATTTGCGGCGGAAATACCAGTCGTACATCACCGGACCGCGCTCGATGCTGTCCATGGTGATGCCCGGATCCAGCACCGGGCATACCGAGGCCACGTGCCGCAGCGGCACCCCGGCCGCTGGCGCATGCAAGGCCAGCCGCAATACGAAATTGCCACCCAGTGAGTAGCCCGCCGCCACCATCGGCAGGTCGGCAAAGCGCTGCGCCACATCACCGGCGGCATTGACCACTTCGTCGATACGACACGAATGGAAGATGCCCGGATTGAGGTGGTGGGTGTTGCCGTGATCGCGGAAGTTCAGCCGCACCACGTCAAAGCCCTGCTCCAGCAGACGTACGGCGGTCATCCGCATGTAGCTGGATTCGGCGCTGCCCTCCCAGCCATGCAGCAGCAACGCCAGCGCCTTGGGTGGCATGCCCGGCAGCCGGCTGTGCCAGGCCTGCAGGCGCACACCGTCGCCGCCATCGAGCATCAGTTCCTGGGTCAGCGCACCGGTGCCGGCCAGCAGTTGTTTGCCGCGCCGCAGCCGCACCCGGCTGGATGCCAGCATCGACTGCAGGTGCGGGTTCCGCAGCCAGCGCGGTGGCTGGTAATTGCAGGCGCTCAGCATGGCCGACCCGGTTGGCGAGGACTGCCCAACGCTGTGGTGGCCGCGGTACGCACCTTATGGCCCTTCCATCACCGCCACGATGCGCGCGCGCGAGGTTTCGGCAATGCGCCGGCGACCTTCCAGATCCTGGCTGCCGATCGGCTCCAGGAAATGCACCTCACCACGCCGTGCCGGCTCACCCAGCAGACGCAGGAAGTTGCCGGCGAAGCTCTCGCCCGGCGCGAACGCCACCGTGGTCTGCGCATCACCGCGCACGCCATAACGCAGCGCTATCGGCTGCACCGGCACGCCGGCTTCCACCGCCGCCTGGAAGATGCGCGCATGGAACGGACCCACCTCGGTGCCGCCACGGGTGCGCCCTTCCGGGAACACCGCCACCGGCCGCTGTTCCTGCAGGCGCTTGACCATCTCTTCCATCACCCCGCCCAGCGACTCGGTGTTACCGCGCTGGTGGAAGATGGTGTGGCCACGGCTGGCGACCCAGCCGACCACCGGCCAGCCGGCGATCTCGCGCTTGGCGACAAAGCCGACCATCTTCTGGCTGTGGATCACGCAGATGTCGACCCACCCCACGTGGTTGGCCACAAACAGCACCGCGCCCGGCAAGGGCTGGCCGTAGCGCTGCAGGCGGAAGCCGAAGATCCACATCAAACCGCCCGACCACCAGCGCACCACCCGCTCTTCCAGCGGGTTGCTGGCGGGGCCGATACGCCCCAACGGCTGCGTCATCAGCAGCAGGATCAGCGGCAGGAACAGGACAATGTGAACCAGGAGCAGCGGGACGCGGTACAGGTAACGGAACACGCGGGCCACACCGCCCTGGCGGGCGGGACGGGGGGAAGTCATCCCCGCACGATACCGGATGCGGTCCGGCTTCCGCCAGCACGGCAGCCGCCCCGACAGGCTTTGCCGGAGGCGCATCCAAAAGGTGCGCCGTGCCACACTATCGACAGGAAGTACCGGCCAGCCCACCGAATCGGGGTACGCCGGCACCTTTCCCGGCATGAAGTGTGTACAACAACACTATCGTTCAGGGGAGCGCATGATGGACCGGCAGCTGCTGTCATCGACAGAAGACATGCTGCATTTGTTCTCGGCGGCATTGGAGCAGATCGGCAACGGCGTGATTCTGTTCGACGACACCAACACCATCCTGTACGTCAACCATGCCATGGAGGACATCTCCGGCTGGTCCCGCACCGAGCTGCAAGGCAAGAACCTGGGCACGCTGGCGCCCGCCAGCATGCGCGAGCGTTACAACACCCGCCTGTATCCCGGCAGCAGCAACCGCGTGCAGGAGCTGGCTGCCAATCCGCACGACATCCAGATGATCCGCAAGGACGACGTTCCATGCTGGATCAGCGTCACCTTGTCGCAGATCGCCGACAATGGCCGCAGCATCCATCTGGCACTGGTGCACGATGTCACCGCCCGGCGGCTGGCGCAGGCGCGCGAGCGCTTGCTGTCGCTGGGTTTTGATGAAACCCAGAGCGCGGTGCTGATCACCGATGCCGAAGGCCGCATCGTGCATTTGAACAAGGGCTTCCGGCGCCTGTTCGGCTTCCTCGACAGCGAGGCGATGGGCCAGTACGTGCCGGCGCTGCTGGCACCGGACAGCTATTCGCCCGAGCAGATAGGCGCTTACCTCGCACGCCTGCTGGCCGGGCAGCCTATCCGCGCCGACGAGCGGCTTTACCGCAAGAACGGGCAGCCATTGTGGTGCTCGGTCAGCACCAATCCCATCTTCGATGACTACGGCACGCTGGTGAACCTGGTCATCGTGCTGATGGACATCACCCGCACCAAGGTGCACGAAGTCCTGCAGCACAAGATGCTCGACGCGATGGTGCGCGAGGTACCCACCGCCGAAGTGATGCAGATGATGTGCCTGGAGGTGGAGAAGATCGCCCCGCAGGTGCTGTGCTCGGTGCTGCGGGTGGAGGACGGACGGCTGCGCCACCTGGCGGCACCCAGCCTGCCCGATGCCTATACCCGGCTGGTGGACGGCGTACCGGTGGCACCGAAGACCGGCAGCTGTGGCACCGCCGCGCATACCGGCCAGACCGTGATCAGCCGCGACATCGCCACCGACCCCAACTGGGAGGGCATCAGCCACCTGGCCCTGCAGCATGGCCTGGCCGCCTGCTGGTCCACCCCGATCAAGGCCAACGATGGCCGCGTGCTCGGCACCTTCGCCTTCTACTACCGCCAGCCCTACGATCCGGACAGCTTCCATCACCGCCTGGTCGAGGTCATCGTGCACCTGTGCGCGCTGGCGCTCGAACGCGAGGAAGCCCGCAACCGGATCCGCCGGCTCGCGTTCTACGACGACCTCACCGGCCTGCCCAACCGCAGCCTGCTGCACGCACAGGCCGACCAGGCGATCACCGCGGCCAGCCATCAAGGGCAGTCATTGGCGGTGATGTTCATCGACCTGGACCGCTTCAAGCAGATCAACGATTCCTTCGGTCACCCTGGTGGCGACGAGCTGCTGCGCACGGTGGCGCGGCGCCTGCAGGAAGAGACCGGGCCGATGGACATCGTCGGCCGGCTCTCCGGCGACGAGTTCGTGGTGGTCCTCAACCGCTGCGACGTGGCCACGGCCAGCGAGCGCAGCGAGCGCATCCTGCGTACCCTCGGGCTGCCCTTGCCACTGGGCGACATGGAGATCCGCCCGTCGGCCAGCATCGGCATCAGCATCTTTCCGCATGACGGTGGCGACATGGATTCGCTGCTGCACCATGCCGATGTCGCCATGTACCAGGCCAAGCACAACGGCCGCAACCGCGTGCGCTTCTACAGCAGTGAGATGGACGAATGCGCGCAGGAACGCATGGCGCTGGAAGCAGCGCTGCGCGAGGCCCTGGAGCAGGGCCAGCTGCAACTGCATTACCAGCCACAGATCGACATCCACAGCGGCCAGCTGCACAGCGTGGAAGCGCTGGCGCGCTGGCAGCATCCGCGCCTGGGCAGCGTGCCGCCGATCCGTTTCATCCCCCTCGCCGAGGAAGCCGGGCTGATCGGCGATCTCGGCCAATGGGCATTGCGCGAGGCCTGCCGACAACTGCGCCGCTGGCGCCAGGAAGGCCTGGACGTACCGTCGGTGTCGGTGAACCTGTCACCGACCAACTTCCACAGCGCGGCGCTGCCGGACTGCATCAGCCAGATCCTGCAGCAGGAGTCACTGAGCGCGGGTGACCTGACCCTGGAGATCACCGAAGACGTATTGCTGGACGGCGACCCGATCACCCTGCAGACGCTGCGCCAGGTGCATGCACTGGGCGTGCGGCTGTCGATGGACGACTTCGGCACCGGCTATTCCAGCCTGAGCTATCTGCGCCAGCTACCGATCAGCGAACTCAAGCTGGACCGCAGCTTCGTCCATGGCATCGAGGGCGACAAGGTGGCCAGCGCGCTGACCCAGGCCATCGCCCACATCGGCCAGAGCCTGCAGCTGAAGGTGGTCGCCGAAGGCGTTGAAAGTCTGGAGCAGCTGCGCCTGCTGGGCGCGCAGGGTTACGAGATCGCACAGGGATTTCACTTCACCCCTGCCCTGCCGGCACCGGCCTTGGCCGATTGGGTGCGCGCGCACCTGCCGGTGGCGATGGTGGTTTAGCGGGTGCTTGCCGGGGCGGGAACGGCGACAACGACAACAGCTACCCCTCCCCAGCCCTCCCCTTCGCTGCGCGAAAGGGAGGGGGTAAAGCTGCGCCACCTCCCTTTGCCGCAGGCAAGGGGAGGGTTGGGGAGGGGTGCTTTTCAGCTCTTGGCTCTTGGCTCTTGGCTCTTGGCTCTTGACCCTGAACGCCAACCACTCACCCAACCGCGACAACCGCCAAGGTCAGCCGCGAAATGCACACCGGCTTGCCGGCCTCGTCCTCGATGCGGATCTCCCACACCTGGGTGGTGCGCCCCACATGCAGCGCGCGTGCGGTACCGGTAACCACGCCGCTGCGCGCCGCGCGCAGATGGTTGGCATTGATCTCCAGGCCGACACACACCTGCTGGGTCGGGTCCACGCACAGGTTGCCGGCACTGCTGCCCAGCGTCTCCGCCAGTACCACCGAAGCACCGCCATGCAGCAACCCATACGGCTGCTTGGTGCGCGCGTCCACCGGCATGGTGGCCTGCAGCCAATCATCACCAGCGGCGGTGAAAACAATGCCCAGATGATCGATCAGCGTGTTGCGGCTCAACTCATTGACCAGCTTCAGGTCAACCGGCGCGCGGAATACTTGGCTCATTGCAGCTACCTGTTGGGGAATGGAAGGCTCAGAGGATGGGGACCAGCCCGGCACCAAAGGCGGTCAGCATGCGCACCAGCACCCACTTGGGGCCGACATTCACTTCCGGGAAGTCGCCGACTGCGGTGTAACAGCTGTGGAAACGCGGGTCCTGTCGGGGCAACGGCTGCGGGCATTCCGGCCCCGGCTTGAAGGCGTAGTCGGTGGCATAGCGCCAGGGCCAGAAATCCAGGATCGGCAAGGCTTCGGAGGCCTTGCCGAGGCTGTAATTCAGGCCCGACAGCACCGGCGGCTTTTCGCGCGGCGCCACCACCCAGGAATTGTCCGGATGCGTGTCACGCAGGATGCTCTGCGCCAACTGCTCGGCGAAGGCGGGATCGTCGATGATCACCGCGCCCTCGGTGTTGTAGTTCTCGCTGCGCGGATCGAAGTTGTGGGTACCGATCACGCCGATCCGGCGGTCCACCACCAGCGACTTGGCGTGCAGGCCCATGCGCGCGCCGCGGCGGGTCACCGGCAGCGGTCGGTTGACCGCGCGCGTGCCCAGGAAGGAGGGGCGGGTTTCGGTGCGCAGCACCTCGCGCTCGACCTCGCTGCCGTCGGCACTGAGCCGGCGGCCGGAACCGCTGCCGCGCACATTGCTGCCCGCCGCGCTGCCACCGATCACCCGGCTGCGTGCTGGCGCCGGCGCTACCGGCTCGCCGTCCAGCGGCGCTGGCAGCAGCTGCGCGTAGTCGATCGGTGCATCCAGCGGGAACGGCTTGTACTCGTAGATGTTGAAACCCAGCTCGCGCAGGTTGCGGCGTTTGTACTTGTACGACAGCGCATAGACGATGGGGTTGTCGGTCGCAGCCAGGCTGTTGGTCGAGACCACCACGCGCGGCGGCGCTTCGCGCTTGCGCAGGTTCCTGAACAACTCCTGCGCGGGCTTGGACAGCACCAGGTACGGCGTCTGCAGCAGCACCTCGGTCTGCGCCTGCGCGATCAGCGCATCCAGCTTCGGCTCGGTCACATGCTGGCCGTTGAGCGGCTGTGCCTCGCGTTCACGGCGATGCTTGCGCGGCAGGTCGGCGACATAACTGACGGTACTTACCGGCAGCGCGGTATCGACAAATGCCTGTTCGATGAAGTCCGGGTCCGATGCCTCGGCATCCACCCGCGCGATCCGCTCGGGGCGGCGGAACGCAGCCTCCGGCATGGCCGGCACGCCCTCGTTCAACAGGGTCTTGCCGACATCGTTCAGGCGCTCGGCCGGGACGCTGCGACGCGCCACCCAGAAGGCCTGGAAGTTGGCCGCCATCTCGCGCGCCTCCGGCCCGGCCACCACCACGTCGCGGTCGCGGAAGTTGTACTCGCTGTCCCAGTCGTAATAGTCGTCCTGGTAGTTGCGGCCACCGACCACGCCGATCACATCGTCGATCACCAGCAGCTTGTTGTGCATGCGCTGGTTGAAGCGGCGGAAGCAGCACAGCACGCTGCCGGCATAGTCGAAGTAATTGAGCTTGGCCTTGCCGAACGCCGGGTTGTAGACGCGCAGCTCGAAATTGGCATGCGCGCCGGACAGCGCGCCCAGCATCTGCAGGTCGGAGATCGCCGAAAGCTGGTCGATCAGCACACGTACCTTGACCCCGCGCCGGGCGGCGGCCAGCAGTTCGTCGATCACCATCCGTGCACTGTCGTCGGTGTCGAAGATATAGGTCTGCAGGTCCACGCTGCGGGTAGCGCTGCGGATCAGGTTCAAGCGCGCGATCAGCGACAGTTCGCCTTCATCGAGGATGGTGGCGTAGTGGCGCGGGGCCTGTGCGGTGGACTCGGCGATGGCCTTGCCACCGAGTGCCCGCAACGGCGAGTCCAGCGCACAGCGGTCGGGCTGGTCACAGGCCACTTCGGTGGAACGGGCAGCCACGGCAATGCCTTCGGCACGCTCACGCTGCTGATTGGACAGCGAAGCACAACCGCTGGCCAGCAGCAGCGCCAGCACCGGCAGGATACGGAGGACAGCTTTCACTTTTTGGGGGCGCCAACCAGGCGTGTACGCAGTACGAATATCACTCGATCACTCAGGGCCATCTGCCAGCTGTCCATGCCATATCGGCCACGCAGGATGGTACCGCGGCTGACCAGATCGCAATCATAGCCGGGCCGTGCGCATTCAGGTTTTGCCAGATGCATCACCTCGGGCCGGCTGATACCGCGGATCGACAGGCGCCCTGGCACGTCGCCACCGGTTTCACTCAATTGCGGCGCATAGGGGTCCGAATCGAACTCCACCACCGGGTAACGCGCCGCATCAAAGAAGTCCTCGCCGCGGATCCAGCCGGTGTAGCGCGGCCGGTCGGGGATTTCCACGTATTCGGTATACATGCGCAGCCGCACCTGGTGGCGGCCATCGGGCAACACGGTGATCCAGCCTTCGAAACGCGGGAACACCCCCTCCACCTTCTGCCCGAAGCGGGTGCGTATCTCAAAACCAAAGCGGGAGTGCGCCGTGTCGAAATGCAGTGGCTCGGCCGCAAGGACCGAGCCGCTCAGCATCAACAGAATCAGCAGCAGCCCATACCGCGCCGCCGCCATGGGCTCAGGGCCACCAGAATTCGGTCAGCCGGGCAATGCCCGGTTCTATCGCCGCCTCCATCGGCAGGGACAGCACCGCCACCGATGCCGGCGGCATGCCACGGTAGTCGCCGGACTGGCCGCTGTGCATCAACGCCACCAGTTGCTCCAGCCCCGGGTTGTGGCCGACCACCAGCAGTCGCTCCACTTCCTTGTGTTCGTCCAGCAGCGCCGCCAGGGTGCCTGGCGCGGCCTCGTAGATACGTTCTTCCAGCCGCTGCTCGACGTAGCCGGTGCGCTCCAGCACCGCCTCCAGGGTCTCGCGGGTGCGCCGCGCCGGCGAGCACAGCACCCGGTCCGGCACCAACTTGTGTTCCTGTAACCAACGGCCGGCCGCCTCGGCCTCGGCCAGGCCATGCGGTGAGAGGGGCCGGTCGATATCGGCCTGGCCATTGGCCGCCGGTTCGGCATGGGCATGTCGCAGCAGGATCAATTCACGCATGGTCGGGTAATACTCCTGTCAGACCTTGTTCAACCACTTGAGTAGCGGCTCCCAGTCCTGCTGGTGCTCGCGTACCTGTGCAGAGTGATAGTCGAACAGGCTGCGCCCAAGCCCGACCATCACCACATAACTCTGGCTGTCGCGCAGCTGCGCGACCACTTCATACGGCCATTGCGCCAGCATCTGCCGGGCCTGCTGCGAGGTCTGCGTCCACGGCTTGGTGCGGTTGAGCACCAGGCCCACCGGCACCGCCCGCGAATGGATGCGCTTGATCTTTGACAGGCTGTTGAGGAAGCCGACGATGGCCTCGATATCCAGCGCCGAGGGCAGCACCGGCACCACCACCGCATCGGCGGTGTCGATGAAACGCTCCAGATCCTCGCCGTAGGCCCCGGCCGGGGCATCGATGATGACCTGCTCGGCGCCATCGGGAATGAGCTTTTCCCAGTTTTTCTTGCGGTGCACGTCCACCGGCAGCACTGCGCTCTCCAGGCTGGAGCGGCGTTGCGCCCAGCGGGTGCTGGAGCCCTGCGGGTCGGCATCGGCGATCACCGTTGCCTGGCCGGACAGGGCCGAGTGCGCGGCCAGATGGGTAGCGATGGTGGTCTTGCCGACGCCGCCTTTGGAGCCGGCTACCAGAATCGTCTTCATGCACGCCTCGTTTTCGCGGGACTTGCCCGCAGCGTACACCGGCCCGCGTTACCAAAGGTAGTCATCCGGTGAGGAAGCAGCCCCGGCATGGCCTGCGGCTTTGCTATCGTGTCGCCCCCGGCATTGGAACCACCATGAGCGAGCTGCAGGACCTGACCGCACTGATCCGTGCCAACACCGCGCTGATCGTCATCGAAACGCAGGACGAGACCCGTATTGTGGGCCTGTTCCGCGAGGCCTTGATGCACGTGTGGCGCTCGTTGTACCGCTGGTCCATCACCGAGGGCCTGCGCCGCATCGACATGGACCGCGAGGACGAGGCGGTCGGCCCACCCGACGCCAGCGCCGCCCTGCGCATGATCCAGGAGGCCGACCAGCGCGGCATCTACCTGCTGCTCGATTTCCACCCCTACCTGGGCTACGCCAGCCACCAGCGGCTGCTGCGCGACATCATCCAGCGCCGCCACAGCCAGCCCCACGTGGTGGTGCTGGTCGGCGCCAAGGTGGAGCTGCCGGCCGAACTGGAAGCACTGGCGACCCGCTTCAATCCCCGCCTGCCCGACGCCAACGCGCTGCTGAAGATGCTGCGCGAGGAGGCGACCAGCTATGCCCAGGAGAACGGCGGGCGACGGGTCGAGGTGGACCAGGAGGCGGTGCAGCAGATCCTGCGCAACCTGCGCGGGTTGAGCATGACCGACGCCCGCCGCATCGCCCGCCAGCTGATCTATGCCGACGGCGCGCTGCAGGCCGATGACCTGCCGCAGCTGGCCAAGCTCAAGTTCGAGCTGCTCAACCGCAGCGGCCACCTGCATTACGAATACGATTCGGCCCGTTTCAGCGACGTGGCCGGCGCGCGCCGGCTCAAGCGCTGGATCGAGCAGCGCCGCGCGGTTTTCGTCTCCGGCAACGTCCCGCCCGGGCTGGATCCGCCCAAGGGCATGCTGCTGCTCGGCGTGCAGGGCTGCGGCAAGTCGATGTTGGCCAAGGCCACCGCCGCCGGCTTCGGCGTGCCGCTGCTGCGGCTGGATTTCGGCACCCTGTACAACAAGTACCACGGCGAGACCGAGAAGAACCTGCGCGACGCGCTGGCCTCGGCCGAGCAGCTTGCGCCCTGCGTACTTTGGATAGACGAAGTCGAAAAGGGCCTAGCCAGCGGTGGCGAGGACGGCGGCGTGTCGCGGCGCGTGCTCGGCTACCTGCTGACCTGGATGGCCGAGCGCAAGGCCCCGGTATTCATCGTCGCTACCGCCAACCAGGTGCAGGAGCTGCCGGCCGAACTGCTGCGCAAGGGCCGCTTCGACGAAATCTTCTTCGTCGACCTGCCCTCGCCTGACACCCGCGTCGAACTGCTGCACCTGCACCTGGCCCGACGCCAACTGCAGCCGGATCTGTTTGCGCTGCCGGCGCTGGCAGCGGCCAGCGATGGCTTCTCCGGTGCCGAGATCGAGCAGGCGGTGGTCGCCGGCCTGTATGCCGCCCATGCGGAGAACAAGCCGCTGGACACCGACCTGCTGATGACCGAGATCCGCAACACCCGACCGCTGTCAGTGCTGATGGCCGAGCAGGTGCAGTCGCTACGCGACTGGGCGCGCGAACGCACCGTGCCGGCGGATTGAAGCCGACCAAAGACGCAGTCACTGTTGTACGGGTAGTGCCGAGCCATGCTCGGCAGAAGCTTTCCCAGCCAAAGCAAAAAAGCACCCCTCCCCAACCCTCCCCTTCGCCATGCGAAAGGGAGGGCACAAGCGGTAGTGCCGAGCCATGCTCGGCAGAAGCTTTCCCAGCCAAAGCAAGAAAGCACCCCTCCCAACTCCCCCCTTCGCCATGCGAAAGGGAGGGCACAAGCGGTAGTGCCGAGCCATGCTCGGCAGGGGCTTTCCCAGCCAAAGCAAAAAGCACCCCTCCCAACCCTCCCCTTCGCCATGCGAAAGGGAGGGCACAAGCGGGAGTGCCGAGGCGAGCAAG
>Ga0308158_10003445_pt1 | contig 13943 bp, 13 predicted proteins | sample PhyBR2_FD_201038 | JGI IMG/M metagenome (GOLD analysis project Ga0308158, IMG submission 201038) | Phyllosphere microbial communities from UC Gill Tract Community Farm, Albany, California, United States - DLSLB.R2 | ecosystem: Host-associated > Plants > Phyllosphere > Unclassified | place: USA... | reverse complement strand
CAAATCGGATGTGGTGACTTCAGTATCTCAAAGTTTAAAAGACGATACTTATAATTTATTCAAAATTAAGAGAGACATTCATGTGATTCCTAATTTTATTGAGCTCGATAAGAATATAAAGGATTTTAATATGCCTTGTCAGCGTTCGCTTATTGCAAAAACTGAAGAGCGAATTATAACTCATATTTCTAATTTCAGAAAGGTAAAACGAATTCCGGATATTGTTAAAATATTTTACAAAATTCAAGAGGAAATTCCAGCCAAATTATTGATGGTAGGTGATGGTCCCGAAAAGGAAAAAGCCGAATTATTATGTCAGGAACTAGGGATATTAGATAAAGTAATCTTTTTTGGAAACAGTAACGAAATTGACAAAATCCTGAGTAATTCGGATTTGTTTTTATTGCCGTCAGAAACGGAAAGTTTTGGGTTAGCAGCTTTAGAGGCTATGGCTTGGGGTGTTCCTGTAATTTCAAGTAATTCCGGAGGTTTACCAGAGGTGAATTTTGGAGGAGTTTCAGGTTATTTAAGCAAGGTAGGTAACATTGACGAAATGGCCGAAAACGCCTTGAAAATATTAAAAGACGATGCTGTTTTAGCTCAATTCAAAGAGAATGCTTTATCAGTGGCTAAAAAGTTTGATATCAAACATATTTTGCCTTTGTATATTGATATTTATGAAAAGGCAATTAAGAAATATACTAAAAAAGCTAAACATTCGACTAAGCCTCATGACGATTAAATTTCTAATTGATATTTAAATGAAAAAAATTGTCCTTTTATTAGCGGTTGTTTTAGTATTGTTTTCTTGTAGTACCACACAAAAAGTGAGTACTAACAAATTGTATGAAGTTTTGTTACAGCAGAATGACGGAGGTGCCAATATTAATTTTTATGAAATTCTTTCGGAGCCTAAAGAAATTAAAATGCTGCTAAATGACGAAAAACTGAAAGGAAAAATAAACGCTAATGATGTTCAGCAATCTAATTTTGTGGTACTGAATATGGGTGAAAAGCCTACCGGAGGCTATTCAATAACTGTGGATAGTGTGGTCGAAACCGATAAGGAAATTGTCATCCAGGTAAAAGAAATAAAGCCTGAACCAGGAGCAATGCTGATACAGCAAATTACTTATCCTTATACTGTTGTAAAAATCAATTCAAAAAAAGCTATCGTTGTAAAATAAAAAAATGCCACTATCACTAGTGGCATTTTTTGTATGTAAATTTTTAGATTAGAATCGGTATCTAATTCCTAGAGCGATATCCGGACCGAAGTTGTTATCTCTAAAATAATTATTATCGTTGAAATACAATTCAGGTCTGATGTCTAAAGAAAGTTGAATAGGAGCTTCATCAAAATTGTATTCGATACCAAGGTCTCCAGCTACAAAAGCAAACGTTCCGTTGTCACTAACGTTATTGTATTTGTAGTTCCAGCTTCCTAAACCTCCGCCAACACCGGCATACCAGTTAAATCCACCATCGATATTCCATACCCATTGGTAAACTCCTGTTAGTTTGAAAGCGTCAACATTGTTGTTGTTTCTCCATCCTAAGTCTAATTCTAATCGGTTGTTGTCAGACAATCCTCTTTGGTATGAGATTTCACCCCCAAAACCATCGTTGTCCCCCAAACGCAAACCTAAAGCGTTTTTAGAAATTTCCTGTGCCTGCGAGCTGAATGCTAATCCCATTAGCATGAAAGCTGATAAAATAATTTTTTTCATAAATAAAGTTTTGTTGTTATTGCAAATCTACAACTAATCTAAAACGTAATGTTTACTATTTAATTATATCTTTTTACATAATTCCCACTTTTTTTTTGTTAAAAATTGGGAATATAGCTTTATTTTGAAAGAATAATTGAAGCAATTAGTTGTTCTCCAGTAAGTTCCTCTTTTTCTTCAGGATTTTCTATTTCGTTATAATTGGACTCCTGATAACGAAATAATTTCCATTTTTTTCTATTGTATTCTAAAGCGGTCAGGTTTTCTACCCAATCTCCCGAATTTAAATACATAGTTGAACCGTTTTTATTTGATTTTTTTAGAATTTTAGGTTCGTGAATATGTCCGCATAATACATAATCATATTTGTTTTCGATGGCTATTTCGGTAGCAGTTTCTTCAAAGTCCGAAATGTGTTTGACTGCTTTTTTAACGCTGGCTTTTATTTTTTTTGAAAAAGAATAAGGTTCTCTTCCTATTTTTTTCAAACACCAGTTAAAGAAACGATTGGTTAGAATTAGATAATCATAACCTAAACCGCCTAATTTGGCAATCCATTTGGCATGATTGACTGAGGCATCAAAAACATCACCGTGGAAAATCCAGGCTTTTTTATCGTCTAATTCTAAGACTACTTTATCAGCTAAAATTAGATTTCCCATGTTCATTTCGGTAAATTTTCGAAGCATCTCATCGTGATTTCCGGTAATATAATAGACTTTGGTTCCCTTAGAAGCAAAGCTTATTATTTTTTGGATAACTTTTAAATGAGATTTTGGGAAATAGGATTTTCTGAATTGCCAAATGTCAATAATATCACCGTTCAATACTAAAATTTCAGGTTTTATAGACGATAGATAGTTGTATAATTCTTTGGCATGACTTCCGTAAGTTCCCAGGTGAACATCGGAGATTACAACTACTTCAATTTTTCTTTTTTTCAATTGATTTATTCATTTGTTGTTATGCAAATTAACACTTAAAGTGTGAATTTATCTTAAAGTTAAGGTTAACAAATAAGTGGTTGTTTGTAAACAAAGAGGGCAATTTTAGGGCTAAGATTGAAATCTTTAAATCATTAATTTTTAAAGCTAAAACTAAAATGGTACTTTTGTTCAAAATTAATTATAATGGCAGGAAATAGCTACGGAACACTATTTAGAATAACTACTTTTGGAGAGTCTCATGGAGAAGCTTTAGGAGGAATCATTGATGGTTGCCCATCAGGAATAGCATTGGATTTTGATGCGATTCAACTTGAAATGTCAAGAAGAAAACCAGGACAATCAGCTATAGTTACACAGAGAAAAGAACCGGATGATGTTCAATTTTTATCAGGAATTTTTGAAGGAAAAACGACTGGGACTCCTATTGGTTTTATCATTCCAAATACCAATCAAAAATCAGACGATTATTCGCATATAAAAGATAATTACCGACCTAGTCATGCCGATTATGTGTATGATCAAAAATACGGTTTCAGGGATTATCGCGGAGGCGGAAGAAGCTCGGCTCGTGAAACAGCCAGCAGAGTAGTAGCGGGAGCTATTGCAAAACAAATGCTGTCTGATATAAAAATCAATGCTTATGTTTCGGCTGTAGGTCCTCTTGCTTTAGAGACGCCTTATCAGGATTTAGATTTTTCTAAAATAGAAAGCAATCCGGTGCGTTGTCCTGACGAAGCGATGGCAGCTACTATGGAAGATTACATCAAGCAAATTCGTAAAGAAGGAGATACTGTAGGTGGTGTGGTAACTTGTGTGATTCAAAATGTACCTGTAGGACTTGGAGAACCTGTTTTTGACAAATTGCACGCTGAATTAGGAAAAGCAATGCTTTCAATAAATGCCGTTAAAGGATTTGAATTTGGAAGTGGATTTGAAGGTTCTAAAATGAAAGGTAGTGCGCATAACGATTTATACAATCCAGACGGAACTACCAAAACGAATCTTTCGGGAGGAATTCAAGGAGGAATAAGCAACGGAATGGATATTTATTTCCGCGTGGCTTTCAAGCCGGTGGCTACCATTATGCAAAAACAAGATTCTTTAGACAATAAAGGAAATATTACCGAGATGACAGGTAAAGGACGTCATGATCCTTGCGTAGTGCCTCGTGCGGTGCCTATCGTTGAAGCTATGGCAGCCATTGTATTAGCTGATTTTTATTTGATAAATAAAACTTATTAATAAACGATATTGTCGAAATAATTATATTGTTTTTTAATAATATAATAATTATAAAAAGGTGAAGTATTAATTTTTATTATACTCACCTTTTTTTTGTACATTTTATCCAAATTTTAATGTTAAAGCCAGATAAAATGAAGCAAAACGAAACGCCAAAAAACTCGTTATTAGGAAATCTTACTTTCCAAATTCTTATTGCGATGCTATTGGGAGCCACTTTAGGAATTGTTATTCATACTAATTGTGATGCCACTTTTGCCAAAGAATTTAGCGATGCGATCAAAATTTTAGCGACAATTTTCATTCGTTTGGTACAAATGATTATTTCGCCTTTGGTATTTACAACTTTGGTGGTAGGAATTGCCAAATTAGGTGACATCAAAACCGTGGGAAGAATAGGGGGTAAGGCCTTAGCCTGGTTTTTTACAGCTTCTTTTGTTTCGTTGTTGATAGGCATGTTTTGGGTTAATGTTTTACAACCGGGTATTGGACTTAATTTGTCTCATGTTGATGTAGCTTCTGCTTCTGAAGTAACTGAAAAAACGCAGCATTTCTCTGCCCAGAATTTAATCGAACATATTGTTCCTAAAAGTATTTTTGAAGCGATGGCTAATAATGAAATTCTGCAAATTGTAGTTTTTTCTATCTTTTTTGGACTGGCTGCCGCTTCCATAGGTAGTTTTGCCAAACCCGTTATTAGTGCATTGGATAGAACTTCACATATCATTTTGAAAATGGTGAATTATGTGATGAAATTTGCCCCGCTTGGGGTTTTTGGTGCTATTTCCGGAGTTTTTGCTATAAAAGATCTGAATGATTTGATTATTACTTATGTAAAATATTTCAGTTCATTTTTGGTTGGTATTTTATCATTATGGACATTTTTGCTGTTAATAGGTTTTATTTTTCTTCGAAAAAGAATGAAAATACTATTGGGACACATCATTAGTCCTTTGATTATTGCATTTGGAACAACCAGTAGTGAAGCCGTATTTCCTAAGCTGACAGAAGAACTGGAGCGATTTGGAGTAAAAAATAAAATAGTTGCTTTTATGTTGCCGTTGGGATATTCATTTAATCTCGACGGAAGTATGATGTACATGACTTTTGCCAGTTTATTTATAGCACAGGCTTATGGAATCCATTTGGATTTAGGAACACAAATGCTAATGCTTTTAGTGTTGATGCTTACCAGCAAAGGAATTGCCGGAGTTCCCAGAGCGAGTTTGGTTATTGTGGCTGCAACCTGTGGAATGTTTGATATTCCCGTAGAAGGAATAGCATTGATTCTTCCAATCGATCATTTTTGTGATATGTTTAGAACGGCAACCAATGTTTTAGGGAATGCTTTGGCAACTTCAGTTGTGGGAAAATGGGAAAATGGAAAAGAAGATTAATTAAAAAAAAAAATAGAATAATAAAAAAACGCTGGTTAATACCAGCGTTTTTTATTTTGTTTAGAAGCATTTGATTTTCTCGATTTGTGCGCAGCACCACTTCTGTTTGAGTTTTTTGGTTTTTCCTCAACTTTATCGGGACTTCCTGCATGCCAAGGATACGGATGATCTGAAATGGTTTTTACATCGACCTTGATTAGTTTTTGGATATCTTTCCAGTAACCATGTTCGTCTTTGCTACAAAAAGAGATGGCAATTCCTCCATTTCCGGCACGTCCTGTTCTTCCTATTCGGTGCACGTAAGTTTCAGGGATATTAGGCAAATCAAAATTGATAACATAAGGCAATTGGTCAATATCAATCCCACGGGCAGCAATATCAGTGGCAACAAGAACACCTACTTCTTTGTTTTTAAAAGCATCCAGCACTCTTTGTCTGGCATTTTGCGATTTGTCTCCGTGAATGGCTTCGGCAGCAATATTTTTTTTGCGTAAAGCCTTCACTACATTGTCAGCACCATGTTTTGTTCTTGAAAAAACCAATACATCGCTAAGATTTTCGTTTTGAAGTAAAGTGTACAAAAGGTTTCTTTTTTCACCTTTTTCGACAAAATAAACACGTTGTTCTACATTTTCAGCGGTAGAAGAAACGGGTGAAACGGTTACTGTTTCAGGATTGGTTAAAAACATTTCGGCTAATTCTCTGATGGCAATTGGCATGGTAGCCGAGAAGAATAAAGTCTGTCTGTTTTTAGGAGTTAATTTTACAATTTTCTTGACATCATTCACAAACCCCATATCGAGCATTTGATCGGCTTCGTCTAAAACTAAGGTATGTAAATGATCTAAATCGATGAATCCTTGTTTGTGTAAATCCAACAATCTTCCTGGCGTAGCAATTAAAATATCGACACCATGTTTAAGTGTTTCAACTTGAGGGTTTTGTGAAACGCCACCAAAGATGGTCAATTGGGTAAGATTGGTATATTTAGCATAGGTGTCAAAACTTTGACCTATTTGTACCGCCAATTCTCTTGTGGGAGTAACGACTAAAGCACGAATTTGTTTTGGCTTTTTTGACGAACCCACAATGCGGTGCAATTGATGGATAATTGGAATAGCAAAAGCGGCTGTTTTTCCGGTTCCGGTTTGTGCACAACCTATTAAATCATTTCCTGCTAATATTAGCGGAATGGCTTGTTCCTGAATAGGAGTGGGATTCGTATAGCCTTCTTCATATACGGCTTTTTGGATACTTTTTGAAAGTGATAAATCTTCGAATAACATAAGTTTGGTATTAATTATCCTGTAATAGTTACAGCGATAAGCAGTGCAAAGATAGTATTATTATTCTTGATGCTGATTTATTGCTTGTATTCGGCAAATATAAGTGAGGTGCTTAGTGTTTTAAAGATTTTTGTTTGAGTTTGATTTTATAAAATCGGTAACGAGGTAACCAATTAATTTTCCGATTAGGTGGTTATTTTTGTCTACGTCCAAATCAGGTGCGCCTTCGCAAATGTGTAAATAACTCGCATTTTTGTTTTTTGCAAAAAAGGAAACAAACTGACGTAATTCTTCTACCGAAAAACCGCTTAAAGTCATGGCACTGCTGGCAATGTTTGGGATAGCATCCAAGTCGATTTCGATTCCAAAAGAATCATTTTTAATAAATTCTAAGGCTGTAAACATTTCCTGAGAGAAGATTTTCTCTTTTCGAATATTGATGCTGTCGTAGGTGTTAAAACGAACCCGGTCTTCAATTTTTTTGATGATGTCTAAAACACTTTTTGAAGTGTAATTTTCATGTAGTCCAAAGACAAAGTATTTTTTTAGAAAACCTTCTTCATAAGCATACGAAAAACCATTGCCGCTATGGCGTCCTTCCAGAATTCTAAAATCAGAATGGGCATCAAAGTTAATGGCGTTGATGGGTTTTCCTTTGGCTAGAGCCGTACCTTTTATGTTTCCGTAGGCATTGTTGTGTCCGCCACCGATGATAATTGGAATTTTACCTAATTTAACAATGCTGAAAATGATATGCGAAACGTCTTTGTCAATTTTTTGAACCAATTGGCTCAATTTAACCCGGTCGTCAATATTATTGAAATCTAAATTTTCGACTTCTTTCATTTCTTCCGAAACATTGATTTGTCCTAAAACAATGATTTGGTTCCCTTTGCAAAAACGATTGTGCTGAATGTTGGCAATACTTTTAATTGCTTCATTCCAGGCCGAAGCGGCACCGGGTCTTCCAAAATTAGCTCTGATTCCAATATCTTCAGGAATTCCTAATAAAACATATTTGGCTTCGGTGTTTTTGATATAGGAAATGGGATTGGCTCCCTGAGGAACCGTAAGCATTTTTTCTCCAAATTTTATTTCTCCACTTCTATGATTGGTGACTTTAGCTAAATCATTTATTGTGAATGGCAAAAATTTATCCATGAAAAGAAATTTTTTTCACCAAAAATAATATAATTTCCTTAGTTACGTTATATGTTAAATATATATTGTTAAATTTGATATTATTAAAATCGAAAAAACGTTAAAAAAATGGAAAACAAACAAAGTAGTTCAAGTCTAAAGGCAGTTATTGCTGTATTAGCAGTTTTATTAATTGGGAGTTTAGTTTATATTTTCAAATTATCTTCAGATACAGATAAAGTACAAACTGTTTTAAAAACAACTGAAACAGAAAAAGAATCGGTATTAAAAGACTTGGAGCAATTAAAAACAACTTATGACGCAGCGATTGCTGAGAATACTTCTATGTCTGACGAATTGATTCAGGAGCGTGATAAGGTTGTTAATTTGATGGCTGAAGTAAAAAAATCAAAAGGGGATGTTTCTGCTTTTAAAACACAGCTTAATTTTTTACAAAACAAAATGAAAGCCATGATGGCTGAAAATGATGGCTTGAAAAAACAAAATACTAAGCTAACGTCACAACGTGATAGTACAGCAGTAGTTTTGACCGAGTCTAAGAAGAATAACGAAGCTTTAGTAGGACAAAATAGCGAATTGGCTAAAGTGGTTGAAAAAGGTTCTAAATTAACGGTTTTAAATATCCAAAGCTCAGCTTATAAAGTAAGAAGTTCAGGAAAAGAAATTGCAACTGATAAAGCAAGCAGAGCTAATATGCTTAGAATTAGTTTTACTATTGCAGGAAATGAAATTGCACAATCAGGCGATAAAACATATTATGTTCAGGTAATTGACAGTAAAAACAATGTTTTAGGTCAAAAGAAAAGTGAAAATTTTGATGGTAATGAATTGACTTATAGTTTTACAAGTACTGTGAAATATGAGAATAAAACAGTTCAGGTTTCAGAAAATTTACCAGGAAAAGATTTTGCAAAAGGAACTTATTTTGTAAATGTTTTTGATAAAGGAGAATTGGTTTCTAAATCGAGTTTTGTTTTAAAATAATCATTTAGATTTTAATAAAATAAAAAGAGGAGCAGTTGCTCCTCTTTTTTATGTATATGATTCAGATAGTAGTTTATTCAGAAACTGTTATCTCAAACGTTTTGTCCCAGTTTTTACCAGTAACAAAAATAGTTTTCGTTTTAGGGTTGTAAGCAATTCCGTTTAATACATCTTCCGGAGTTACTTTAATTAATTTTCTTAGACCTGATAAATCTAAAATTCCTTCAACAGCTCCGGTATTTGGATTTACAACTGCTATAGCGTCTTTTTGCCAAATGTTAGCGTAGAATTTCCCATTAATTAGTTCTAATTCATTTACCGATTTGATTTTAGAGCTTCCTGCATAAACATTGATATGATCGATCATTTTTTGAGTAGCAGGATCCATTTTCCAAATTTTTTCTGTCCCGTCCGATTGATAAATGTATTTACCATCATTGGTCATTCCCCATCCTTCAATTTCTTTGGTGAAAGTAAAAGTTTTTTCCATTTTTAATGTGTTAGCATTATAGATAAAACCTTTTTTGTCTTGCCAGGTCAATTGGAAAAGTTTTCCGTTTATAAAAGTGATTCCTTCTCCAAAATATGCAGTATCCATATCAATTTGTTTAAATACTTTGCTTGTTTTGTAATCGTACTTTCTTAAATAAGATGTGCATTTGTTTCCTGAACCTGAAGTTCCTGAACCTGTACTTTCGTATAAAGTGTCTTTATAGAATTCGAATCCTTCAGTAAAAGAAGCTATATCGTGAGGGTATGTATTGACAATTTTATATTTTAATAATTTAGGTGTAACATTCGAAACTACTTCAATTCGGGCAGTTGTTTCGGCATTTTCACCTTCAAAATAAACCAGGGCTTTAACGTTTTGGTAACCTAATTTTTGGTCTTTTAATTCGAAAGAAAGTTTCTCAAGACCTTTAGCTGTTTTAATTTTAGTATCGTTTATGTAGTAAACAATACTGTCTACAGTTTTCGATTTTGGATTTAAAATGTTTAAGTTAAGTGTCTCCTGAGGCTGATATTGTGCTGAAATTTTGGAAGAATCAAAATTAAATATCGAATTTTCTCTATTTTTTGTATCTCCACAGTTAGAAAGAATAGTTCCTAATAAAATGAAAGATAGTAAGTTATGTTTTTTCATGTTCTAATTTTTAAAAGCCCTAATATACAATGTTATTTTAAGCAGACAAAAGGGCTTGCAAAAATATAAAAAGATTGTATATTTGCACCGGCAAGTCCTACACGACCAGCTCCTGCAGACTCCCCCAGGATGGGAACATAGCAAGGGTACGCGGTTGAGCGGTGCGATGTAGGTCGCTTGCCTTTTTTTATTTAATCTGTTCTGTTCGCTAAGGCATACTAGATTCTTTTCTAAAATTTATCAAAAGTAGTCTTCCTTCGGGAGGATTTTTTTATTTTTGGGCCTTTGGGAAGTGTAGGTGTTAGGAGTTAGGTGTATGCTCATAACCCATAACCCATAACTTTTAACTAAAAAAAATGAGCAAAGTAGTATTGATTACCGGAGGTTCTTCGGGGATAGGGAAATCTATTGGAGAGTTTTTACATCAAAAAGGATTTGTTGTATATGGAACCAGCAGAAATCCTGAACGAGTTGAGAATTCGGTTTTTCCATTAGTAGCTTTAGATGTTAGGGATGTAGCAACTATTCATGACGCTGTTGCAAAAGTTATTGCCATTACCGGAAGATTAGATGTTGTAATTAATAATGCAGGAGTAGGGATTACAGGTCCTTTGGAAGAAATTCCAACTGCTGAAATCAAAAATAATTTTGAGACTAATTTTTTTGGCCCTATCGAAGTTATGAAAGCAGTTCTTCCACAAATGCGCCAACAAAAATCAGGATTAATTATCAATGTGACTTCAATTGCGGCTTATATGGGCTTGCCTTACAGAAGTGTTTATTCAGCATCTAAAGGAGCTTTAGAATTAATTACCGAAGCTTTACGTATGGAAGTAAAGCCTTTTGGTATTCATATTACCAATGTGGCTCCGGGTGATTTTGCTACTAATATTGCTTCAGGACGTTTTCATGCGCCTTTAATTAAAGGATCTGCTTATGAAACTCCTTATGGAAATACTTTGAAAATGATGGACGAGCATGTGGATAGTGGAAGCAATCCTAATGAAATGGCTGAAGCGGTTTATAATATCATACAATCGGAGAATCCTAAGATTCATTACAAGGTGGGGGTTTTTATGCAGAAATTTTCAATTGTATTAAAGCGTTTATTACCGGATACAGTATACGAGAAAATGCTGATGAATCATTATAAATTGTAGAATATGGAACTAAAAGATATTGAAGATTTAAAAGAGATGATTATTCCTATTTTAGTCATTTTATTTTTATGGTTTGTCATCCGCCGAATATTTCAGGCGATAAGTGATAAAATTAATAATGCTGAAGTTCATAGAGATGATTTATTAAACGTCTTAGAGGAAATTCGTGATGAATTGAAAGATTTAAACAAAAAGAATTCTAATAACTAATTATAAATTGTAAATTTGCAAAACTGAAAGAAATTATAAGTGTTAAAAAAACACTTTTATGCAAAGGAACTAAAAACAATTAAATATATAAATTATGAAATTTTTTATTGACACAGCTAATCTAGCTCAAATTAAAGAAGCACAATCTTTAGGTGTTTTGGATGGTGTAACTACAAACCCATCTTTGATGGCTAAAGAAGGTATTACTGGAAAAGATAATATCTTGAAGCATTATGTTGACATCTGTAACTTAGTTGATGGAGACGTAAGTGCTGAAGTAAATGCTTTGGATTTTGAAGGAATGGTAAGAGAAGGTGAGGAGTTAGCTGACTTACATGAGCAAATCGTAGTAAAATTGCCTATGACTAAAGAAGGAGTTCAGGCAGCTAAATATTTTTCTGATAAAGGAATTAAAACAAATGTAACTTTAGTATTCTCTGCTGGACAAGCTTTATTGGCTGCTAAAGCTGGAGCTACTTATGTTTCTCCATTCTTAGGAAGATTAGATGATGTTTCTACTGACGGATTGAATTTGATTCAGGAAATTAGAGATATCTATGATAACTATGGTTACGAAACACAAATTTTGGCAGCTTCTGTACGTCACACAATGCACGTTGTTAACTGTGCTAAAATTGGTGCTGATGTTATGACAGGACCTCTTTCTTCAATTTATGGTTTGTTGAAACACCCATTAACTGATATTGGATTAGCACAGTTTGTTGCTGATTTCGAAAAAGGAAACAAGTAATAAGTTCCTTTTTAGACCAATAAAAAAGTCCCATTTGAATTTCAGATGGGACTTTTTTTATGGGTTAAGATTATTTATTTTCTCACGAATGGAGGAAGCAATTTACTCGAAACTTCTCCAAAACCAATTCGAACCTGACTGTTTTCGCAAAAACCTTTTATGATAACGGTGTCGTTGTCGTTGATGTATTTACGTTCGCTACCATCTTTCAATGTTAATGGTTTTTCGCCTCCCCAGGTCAATTCTAACATAGAACCATAACTATCTTCAGTTGGTCCTGAAATAGCTCCGGAACCCATCATGTCGCCAGAATTTACACGACAACCGTTAGAAGTGTGATGTGCCAGTTGCTGATTCATGGTCCAATACATGTATTTGAAATTGGATTTAGAAACTATTGTTGGTTCCGTTTTTTCTGCTTGTATGGCTACTTCCAGATTAATGTCAAAAGAGTGTTTTCCTTTTTGTTGTAAATACGGAAGCGGACTCGGATTTTGTTTAGTGCTTGCGACTCTAAAGGGTTCTAAGGCATCCATGGTTACAATCCATGGTGATATAGAAGTGGCGAAATTTTTAGACAATAAGGGACCTAAAGGCATGTATTCCCATTTTTGGATATCGCGAGCCGTCCAGTCGTTTAGTAAAACCATTCCAAAAATATAATCTTCGGCTTCACTAATAGGGATCATTTCGCCCATGATATTAGCATCAGTGGTGATAAAAGCGGTTTCTAATTCAAAATCTACTGAACGTGAAGCCCCGAAAACAGGAGTAGTGGCGTCAGGTGGCAGTGTTTGTCCTAAAGGGCGGTGTACCGGAATTCCAGAAGGAATTATTGTAGAACTTCTGCCGTGATAGGCAATTGGCATTTGCGGCCAGTTAGGCAACAAAGCATTTTCTTCATTGCGAATCATTTTTCCAATATTGGAAGCATGGATTTTACTGGAATAAAAATCAGTATAATCGCCTATTAATACAGGCAATTGCATTTCTACCTCTTCTATTTTAAAGATGATAATTTTTCTGTGTGCCTGATTATCTCTTAATTTAGGATTGTTTTCGTCAAAAATATCGGCAATACGGTTGCGGACTAATCGCCATGTTTTTTTTCCATCTGAGATAAAGTCATTCAAAGTGTCCTGAATGAACATATCATCTGTTAATTCGATACCCGAAAAGTATCCCAATTGCTGTAAAGCCCCTAAATCAATAGCCGAATCACCAATGCGGGTTCCTACCGTTACGACATTTTCTTTCGTTAAGAATACACCAAAAGGAATGTTCTGGATTGGGAAATCACTGTTTTGAGGAACTTCTATCCATGATTTTCTTTTAGTATCGTTGGCTGATATTTTGTTAATTTTTTGTTGAAAATTATATATCAAATATATCATAATCTAACTGTTTGACAAACGTTTTTTTGTATTTTTGCGCTAAATTATTTAAAATCTAAAAAATGCAACGCGACAAACAAATTTTTGAACTTATTCTTGAGGAACAAGATAGACAAATTCACGGATTAGAACTTATTGCTTCTGAGAACTTTGTAAGTGATGAGGTAATCGAAGCTGCCGGTTCAGTTTTGACAAATAAATATGCTGAAGGATATCCGGGTAAAAGATACTATGGAGGTTGTGAAGTAGTGGATGTTATTGAGCAAATTGCAATTGATAGAGCTAAAGAATTGTTTGGAGCCGAGTATGCTAACGTTCAGCCACACTCAGGTTCTCAGGCTAATGCATCTGTGTTTCACGCATGTTTGAAACCAGGCGACAAAATTTTAGGTTTTGATTTATCTCACGGTGGGCACTTGACTCACGGTTCTCCGGTAAACTTCTCAGGACGTGTTTACAACCCTGTTTTTTATGGTGTTGATAAAGAAACAGGTCGTTTAGACTATGATAAAATCCAGGAAATTGCAACTAAAGAGC
>Ga0308158_10003444_pt1 | contig 13945 bp, 9 predicted proteins | sample PhyBR2_FD_201038 | JGI IMG/M metagenome (GOLD analysis project Ga0308158, IMG submission 201038) | Phyllosphere microbial communities from UC Gill Tract Community Farm, Albany, California, United States - DLSLB.R2 | ecosystem: Host-associated > Plants > Phyllosphere > Unclassified | place: USA... | reverse complement strand
ATTTTTATTCTATCAGTAATTTGTTGATCAAAGTTGAATCTGGCATTATATCTTTTGAATCCGTCTAGCTCTTGTAAAATTCCCGAATCGGAATCATACCCAATAGAAGCAAAATATGAATTTTTATCACTTCCCCCCCTCACAGATAAATTATGATACTGTATGCTAGAATTTCTTAAGATATCTTTTGACCAATCATGATCATTAGCTAGTAATATATTAGCTTGTTGAGCAGTATAAACCGGATTTGGATTTATACCTAAGTTTGACATTTCATTCTCATACTGTATTTTCTGAGAAGTGTTCATCATTGTAAAGTTAATATCCTTTGGTTTATAGGCAAATCCGAATCTAGTATCATAAACAATTGATGGCTTACCAGATTTACCTCTTTTAGTTGTAATTACGATTACCCCATTGGCAGCTCTAGCTCCATAAACGGCAGTTGATGCAGCATCTTTTAGTTCAGTAACACTTTCAATATCAGAAGGAGGAATAGAGTTGAATTGACGTTGTGTCATATAGATACCATCCACTACAAACAACGGATCAGATGCTCCTAGTACTGAAGATACATTAACTGCACCACGAATTCTGATTGATCCTGGCTCTCCCGGTTTACCTGAATTTGTAGATACCTGTAATCCTGACATTTTTCCTTGTAGCATATTGGTTATACCCGTACTGGAAGCCGACATTCTCGAAAGTTCATCTCCAGCTACGACAGAAACAGCCTGTGTAATTTCTTCTTTTTTCTTTTTTTGTACTCCTACTAGAACAACTTCTTCAATATCTTTTACTTTTCCAGTCGTATCTCCTTTAGTAGTCTGAGCAGTTACAGTTTGTCCCATAAAGAACAGCACTCCAGCACTTAGTACACTTAACTTAACGTTCATATTAACAAATTTTAATATTTAAGGAAACAAATATGTTAATAAATTTTAACATTAACAAACTTTTTTTTATCTGAGTTTTTTAGAAAAAAATTTAAACAGCCTGCTATTATATTCAAGCAATAATATTATAACATTAACTTTGTCATATTTAAAATATAGTTGATAAAATTAAATTCTGGTAACAGCTTTAACAACTTTTACGTAATATTATAAAAATTATTTAGAAATATTATAAATTAAAAAATAAAAAAAAAATCCCGCTCATTTCTGAGCGGGATTATTTTATCATTATAAGACATTAAAGCAATTACTTCAACTTTTTCTTCACGGCAACTTCTTCATAAACTTCAAGAATATCGCCTTGTTCAATGTCGTTATAGCCTTTCAGGTTCAATCCGCATTCGTAGCCTTTCGTTACTTCCCGTACGTCGTCTTTGAAACGCTTCAAGCTTTCGAGTTCGCCTTCGAATTTTACGATACCGTCTCTTAGCAGGCGTATTTTCGACTGTCTGGTTACCTTACCGGTAAGAACCATACACCCTGCAATTGTACCTACTTTGGAAATTTTGAATACTTCACGGATTTCTACGTTACCGATTACCTGCTCCTGAATTTCAGGAGAAAGCATTCCTTCCATCGCTTCTTTTACCTCATCGATGGCTTTATAGATAATCGAATAGGTTCTGATCTCGATTTCTTCACGGTCGGCAAGTTCTTTTGCATTGGCCCCTGCTCTTACGTTGAATCCAATGATAATAGCATCAGATGCCGCAGCCAAGTTGATGTCTGATTCGGTGATCTGTCCAACACCTGAGTGAAGGATTTTCACGCTGATCTCTTCCGTGGACAATCTCTGCAACTGATCGGAAAGTGCTTCTACGGAACCGTCCACGTCACCTTTAAGGATAATGTTCAATTCTTTGAATTCACCTAAGGCAATACGTCTGCCCAGTTCTTCAAGCGTCGTATGCTTCTTGGTCCGGATTGATAATTCTCTCTGAAGCTGTTCTCTCTTGTTGGCGATGGCTTTCCCTTCGCTTTCATCAGCATACACACGGAACTTATCACCTGCGGTAGGCGCTCCGTCAAGACCAAGAATGGTAGCAGGAATCGAAGGACCGGCTTCTGCAAGGTTTTTCCCTCTTTCATCAAGTAAAGCTTTCACTTTACCATGATTTTTACCGGCTACTACATAATCTCCTACTTTCAAAGTTCCGGATTGCACCAACATCGTCGCTACATAGCCTCTTCCTTTGTCCAGGGATGCTTCAATCACTACCCCGTTTGCCGTACGGTCCGGATTGGCTTTTAATTCCAGTAATTCCGCCTGTAACAATACTTTCTCCAACAGAAGATCCATATTATTACCCATTTTTGCAGAGATCTCCTGAGCCTGAACGTTTCCTCCCCACTCTTCTACAAGAACCGGAGGGTTAAGGCCGGAAAGCTGCTGACGGATGTTATCCGGGTTGGCATTCGGTTTATCTACTTTGTTAATTGCAATGATCATCGGTACTCCCGCAGCCTGTGCGTGAGAGATCGCTTCTTTGGTCTGAGGCATTACATCATCATCGGCAGCAATTACAATAATCGCAATATCCGTAATCTGTGCTCCCCTTGCTCTCATTGCCGTAAAGGCTTCGTGACCCGGGGTATCCAGGAAGGTAATTCTCTGCCCGTTTTCCAGTTTCACGTTATAAGCTCCGATATGCTGGGTAATCCCTCCGGATTCTCCTGCAATAACGTTTGTTTTCCGAACGTAATCCAGCAATGAAGTTTTACCGTGGTCAACGTGTCCCATTACGGTAACTACCGGTGCTCTCGATACCAGGTTCTCTTCATTGTCGATTTCTTCATCCGCTTCCGCTTCTTCAAGATCAGCATCGGAGAATTCAATTTTATAACCGAATTCATCTGCTACCAATAATAAGGTATCGGCTTCAAGCCTCTGGTTCATGGTAACCATTACGCCCAGAGAGAAGCATGCAGAAATTACTTCTGTCGGAGACACATTCATCAAACTCGCCAATTCACCTACTGTGATAAATTCCGTTACTTTCAATGTTCTGTCTGCCGCATCAATCTCCTGCTGACGTTCATCCTGTTCCCTACGGAAATTCCTCTTATCTTTTCTGTGTTTTGCAGATTTAGACTTCCCTCCTTTATTGGTTAATTTCTCAAGGGTTTCCTTGATCTGATTTTTAACCTGTTCGTCGGTAAGTTCAACAGGCATGGTTCTTTGTCCCGGTCTGTTGTTGCCGAAACGGTTTCCACCCTGACCGCCTTGTCCCGGCGGGCGATTGCCCTGTCCCGGCGGACGGTTGCCCTGGTTGTTGCCGAAGCGGTTTCCACCCGCCTGGCCCGGTCCGCCCTGACCCTGAGGACGGTTGCCTTGTGCACCACCCTGGTTGTTGCCGAAACGGTTTCCGCCCTGGCCACCTTGTCCCGGGTTGCGGTTTCCGCCTTGCCCCTGGCCGCCCTGACCCTGAGGACGGTTCCCCTGACCCTGGTTATTATTGCCGCCCTGCTGGTTGTTGTTTCCGCCCTGTTGGTTTCCGCCTCCGGGTTTCTCAATTCTTTTTCTCTTCTTCTTAGCACCGGCTCCCTGCTTAGGGGCAAACTGCGTCAGGTCGATTTTTTCACCAACAATCTTAGGCCCGTCAAGTTTCTGATAAACCGTTTCGATCTTTTGGGATTCATGAGGTTCATCCGGAGTATTTATCATTTTTACTTTTGGTTCATCCGGTTTTGCTTCAGGTACGGGTACTTCTGCAACAGGCTTCGGAGTTTCTTTTACAGGCTCCGCCACTGCTGGCTTTTCAACAGGCTTTTCTTCCGCTTTTTTATCCTCCACTTTTGGCTTGTCTTTTTTTACGGGTCTGTTTCTGGACTCGATCTGGGACAAATCTATTTTATCCAGGACTTTGAATTCCTGCTTTTCAGGAGTTGCCTTTACTTCGGGAGCAGGTACAACTTCTTCTTTTTTCTCTTCCACCACAGGTTGTAGTTTCGGAGCCGGAACTTCCTCTACTTCAGGCTTTTTAGGCTCCAAATCTATTTTACCTAAAATTTTAGTTTCCGGTTTGTTTGCTTTAGCTCTTATTACTTCAGGGGTTTTCTTTTCCTCGATTTCCAGCTTTTCTTCCGGAACTTTGGTGATCACCACCTCATGGGACGCTTTACGCTGTTCGCCGTCCTTGGCAAACTCAGCCTCCAATGCAGAATATGCCGCTTCTTCTAATTGAGCGTTAGGATTGCTTTCAACCTCGATACCCTTAGCCTGTAAAAACTCTACTAACCTGGACATCGAAATATTGAATTCCTTAACCGCTTTATTTAATCTAATTTTTGGCATCTATATTATTTACTATTTTTTAATTTTTAAAATTAAAGTATTTCTTTTTACTGTTTATTAAAATTTACTTAAAAATCCTAATCTTCGAATTCCTCTCTAAGAACACGTTTTACCTCTTCGATGGTCTCTTCTTCCAAATCAACCATATTAAGCAAACTTTCAGTTTCCTTATCCAAAACTGATTTTGCAGTCGTAAGACCTACTTTCTTAAACTCATCCAAAATCCATTGCTCAACATCATCATCTTCGCTGGCCTCTCTGTGTACATCGATCTCGTAACCGGTCAGCCAGGAAGCCAGTCTGATGTTCTGTCCCTGTTTCCCGATTACTTTGGAAATTTCTTCAACCGGAGTATATACCAATGCATAGTGCTGCTCCTCGTTGATGTCGATCTTATTGATGGTCACGTTTCCTAAAGCCCTTTTTACAAGAATTTCAGGATTTTTAGACCATTGGATCACATCGATGTTCTCATTTCTCAATTCTCTTACCACGCCGTGAATTCTCGATCCTTTCACCCCTACACAGGCACCTACCGGATCTATTCTGTCGTCATAAGCATCTACTGCAATTTTCGCTTTCTCTCCCGGAATCCTTACCGCTTTTTTAAGCATAATGGTTCCGTCCTGAATTTCAGGGATTTCCAGCTCCAATAATTTCTCAAGAAATTTAGGTGCAGTTCTGGAAATAATAATCTGTGGTTTTGAACCTTTGAAATCTACCGTTTCAACAATAGCCCTGATGTTTTCACCTTTTTTAAAGAAATCGGATGGAATCTGGTTTTCTTTCGGCAGGATGAATTCGTTGTCTTCATCATCCAGCAGAATCACATGCTTGTGACGGATGTGGTGGATTTCTCCGACTACGATTTCCCCGATCCGGTCTTTAAACTGCTCATACAACATGGCGTTGTTGTGCTCCTGCAATTTTGTAGCCAAGATCTGCTTCAGGGTGAGGATATTTCTCCTTCCCAGCTGAGCAACAGGAATTTCCATCGTAAAATCTTCACCTACCTCGAAAGTCGGATCGATTTTTTTGGCTTCGGAAATTTCGATTTCCAGGTCATCGTCTTCAGACATGTCATCTTCCACGATGGTCTTATTTAAAAAGATCTGAAAATCCCCTTTGTCAGGGTTCACAATCACATCAAAATGATCATCCGAATCATATCGTTTTCTCAGAAGGGTCTTCAAAGAATCTTCAATGATTGCCATAAGATCAATTTTACTGATCCCTTTTTCGTCTTTAAAATCACCGAAGGATTCAATCAACGCTATATTGTCCATTTACTTTTTTTCTTTTAAAATTTAATTGTTACTAATGCTTTCTTAATCTCAGAGTACGGAATTTCTTTTTCCTCCTCCACATCTACTTTTCCCTTGCCGATATCTTTCGGCTTGCGGTACCGCAGGATCAGTGTGATTTTTTCTTCATCTATCTTCGCGAGTTCACCTTCAGTTTTTGTATCATCATTCAGCAAAACCTCGATTTCGCGGCCGATATTTTTGGCAAACTGTCTTGGAGTTGCCAGAGGTTCGCTTAATCCTGCCGACATTACCTGCAGGCTGAAATCATGTTCTTCGCGATCCATATTGAATTCTATGGCCCGGCTTGCATCCAGGCAGTCCTGTAAAGAAACGCCGTTGTCACCATCTAAAATCACCGTAATGTCATCCCCTGCAGAAAATCTCAGATCAATAAGAAATAAATCTTTTCTGGTTTCAAGGAACTCATGTAATAATTCTTCAATTCTTTTTCTAAACTCCATATATACTGTAAAATCTTGATTTACCCGTACGAAAAAAGGCTTTCTTCCGAAGGCCTTCCCATAATTTTCCGTAAATCCACTGCAAATATACGACTTTTTATTAAAAAAGCAAAATATCTTATTATCAACAGGATAAGTTAATTTGCATTTGCATGAATTTAAAGATCTAGATGATGGTATTTTTACTACTTTTGTGTCTTAATTTAAAAAACATATATTTTGAACATTACTATTGTAGGCACCGGCTACGTAGGTTTGGTTACAGGAACCACACTGGCAGAGCTTGGTAATTCAGTATACTGTGTAGATATTGATGAAAAAAAGGTAGAAGACATGAAAAACGGCATCGTTCCCATCTATGAGCCGAATCTCGAAGAAATGTTTTTAAGGAACATTCAGGCAGAGCGATTGTTTTTTACCACCAATTTAAAAGAAGCATTAGACAAAAGCGAAGTTATCTACTTAGCCCTGCCCACGCCTCCCGGAGGAGACGGATCCGCAGATCTGTCCTATGTGCTGAAAGTAGCCAATGACATCGGGGAACTGATGACCGAATACAAGGTGATCGTTAATAAAAGCACGGTTCCCGTAGGCACGGCAGATAAAGTACGGGAAGTTATTGCTTCCAGAACCCGCATCCCCTTTGATGTGGTTTCCAACCCTGAATTTTTAAGAGAGGGTTTTGCCGTGGAAGATTCGATGAACCCCGCGAGAGTGGTGGTCGGTTCGAGTTCCGATAAAGCCAGGGAAATCATGGCAAAAATTTACCAGCCATTTACCAATACCGGAATCCCGATCATTTTCATGGATGAGAAATCGTCTGAGCTTACGAAATATGCCGCCAATTCTTTTCTAGCGGTAAAAATTACTTTCATGAACGAAATTGCCAACTATTGCGAAAAAGTAGGCGCCGATGTGGACAAAGTAAGATTGGGAATGGGAAGTGATGACAGGATCGGCCAGCGTTTTTTGTTCCCGGGGATCGGATACGGAGGAAGCTGTTTCCCTAAAGATGTAAAAGCACTGATCAAATCCGGAAAGCAGGAAGATTTCAATTTCCAGATCCTTGAGGCGACGGAAAACGTAAATCTTTCCCAAAAGGTAATTCTTGTTTCGGAAATCGAAAAATATTTCGGAGGAAATATAGCAGGAAAGACGATTGCCTTATGGGGACTGGCCTTTAAAGCCAATACGGACGACATCCGGGAAGCTTCATCACTGGACAATATTGCGCTCCTGCTTGAAAAAGGAGCCCGGATCGTTGCCTATGACGCCATTGCCGAAAAAAACGTTAGAAAACTGCTGGGAGATAAAATCCAATACGCCAAAAGCATGTATGAAGCACTGGAAAACGCAGATGCCTTACTGATCGCTACGGAATGGCCCGAATTTAAAAACCCGAACTTCGAGCTGATGGCTAAGAAAATGAACGGGAAAGCCATCTTCGACGGAAGAAATATGTACCCTCTGGAAATCCCTGAACAGAACGGTTTTTATTACAAGAGCATCGGACGTAAAACAATTTTAAATTAATCAAATGAAAAATATAATCATCACCGGAGGAGCGGGTTTTATCGGTTCGCACGTCGTAAGAGAATTTGTAAAGAACAATCCCGATACAACGATCATCAACCTTGATGCGCTCACGTATGCCGGAAACCTCGAAAACCTGAAGGACATCGAAAATGAGCCGAATTACGTTTTCGAAAAAGCAGACATTACGAAACCCGAGGAGTTAAGAGAAATATTCCAAAAATACAACCCGGATGCGGTGGTACACCTCGCTGCAGAGAGCCATGTAGACCGGAGCATTACGGATCCTATGGCATTCATCAATACCAACGTCAACGGAACCGCCAATCTTCTGAATCTGTGCAAGGAATTCTGGACCCTGAATCCTGACCACACCCACGGAAGATTCCCGGATGAAAAAAGAACCCACCTTTTTTATCATGTTTCTACTGACGAAGTATACGGAAGCCTGGGAGAAACCGGATTTTTCCTGGAAACAACGGCTTATGATCCGCAATCCCCCTATTCAGCTTCCAAAGCCGCTTCCGACCATCTGGTAAGGGCATACGGAAATACCTACGGAATGCCTTTTATTATTTCCAACTGCTCCAACAATTACGGGCCGAACCATTTCCCTGAGAAGCTGATTCCTCTTTGTATTTCCAATATCATCAACGAAAGGCCGCTGCCTATTTACGGCGACGGAAAATACACCAGAGACTGGCTATTCGTAATTGATCATGCCAAAGGAATACACCAGATCTTCAATGAAGCCCGGACAGGCGAAACCTACAACATCGGCGGATTCAATGAATGGCAGAATATCGATCTGGTAAAAGAGCTTATTAAGCAGATGGATGCCAAACTGGGAAGACCGGAAGGCTATTCCGAAAAACTGGTTACCTTTGTAAAAGACAGGCCCGGCCACGATAAGCGTTATGCTATCGATGCCACCAAACTTAATAAGGATTTGGGGTGGAAACCGTCCGTCACTTTCGAGGAAGGCCTCGGCAAAACCATCGACTGGTATCTCGACAATAAGGAATGGCTTGACCATGTAACCAGCGGAGATTATCAGAAATACTACGAAAAACAGTACAATTAATACAACACAAAATCAGATGAAAGGCATCATTTTAGCCGGAGGTTCCGGAACCAGACTTTACCCTCTTACCATCGCAGTCAGCAAACAGCTGATGCCCGTTTACGATAAACCGATGATTTATTATCCGCTGTCCACTTTATTGCTGGCAGGCATTAAAGATATTTTAATTATTACCACTCCGCACGACCAGCCGGGCTTTATCAAGTTGCTGGGAGACGGTTCGCAGATCGGCTGCAATATCGAATATATGGTTCAGCCCAGCCCGGACGGGCTGGCACAGGCCTTTATTCTGGGAGACCGGTTTATCGGAGACGATGCGGCAGCCCTGGTTTTAGGCGATAATATTTTCTACGGTTCCGAAATGGGGACCCTTCTTAAAAACAAAACCAATCCGGAAGGGGGCGTTGTTTTCGCTTATCACGTTTCAGATCCCGAGCGTTACGGCGTAGTGGAATTTGACGACAGCTTCAGGGCCGTTTCGATTGAAGAAAAGCCTGTACAGCCTAAATCCAACTATGCAGTTCCCGGATTATATTTTTACGACAACAATGTTGTGGAAATTGCCAAAAACATCAAGCCTTCCCCGAGAGGCGAGCTTGAAATTACCGATGTGAACAATGTGTACCTTCAAAACGGAAAACTGGAAGTGGGTGTCCTGGACAGAGGAACAGCATGGCTCGATACCGGAACGTTCGATTCTCTGAATGACGCTTCCGAGTTTGTACGGGTGATTGAAAAAAGACAGGGCTTTAAAATCGGCTGCATTGAAGAAATTGCTTTCAGAAATAAATTCATTAACGAAGAAAAATTACTTGAAACCGCAGCAAAATATGGTAAAAGCGGCTATGGTGAATATCTGAAGCAGCTGGTGAAGGTATAATCAGTAATATACTTCGGATAACCGGCAGACTCACAGGCCTGATGCCTGTTCTGCTGAAAGAAAACTGATTTTAATCTTACTAAAAAATTTATTTTGAAAACCACTGTTTATACTTCTGATAAAAAGACCCACTTTTTTCAGGAGCTTAAAGCCATTTACAGGGATACCCGGTCTTCCAGCTTTCTGGCTTATCAGATGGCAAAGCGGGATCTGCAGTCGCAGTACCGGCAGTCCCTCCTCGGCTTTTTCTGGGCTTTTGCCCCTATTATTACCAATTCCCTGGTCTGGATATTCTTAAACAGCTCGGGTACGGTAAATGTTAATGCAGAAAGCAGCATTCCTTATATTGCTTTCGTCGTAATCGGCACCACATTATGGAGTATTTTTACGGAAAGCCTCCTGATACCCCTCAATTCCGTAAACGCATCCCGGTCTATCCTTTCCAAAATTAACTTCCCGAAAGAAGCACTACTGATCGCCGGGCTTTATAAAATGCTTTTCAACCTGCTGTTGAAAATTATTCTTATAGCCGGAATTCTTATTGTTTATGGAATAAGACCCGGCTATGAAATCCTGTTTTTTCCGTTTACGCTTTTTGTCATAACGGTTTTTTCCTGTATGCTGGGATTGTTTTTTACGCCTATCGGGCTTATTTACACGGATATCAGCCGGCTGATTACCACGGCGATCTCCTTTATCATGTACATTACACCGGTTGTATATGCCGTTCCCTCCAAGGGTTTGTTTAAAAAGTTTTTCGCCATTAATCCGTTGACGTATATGTTCAATGATGCCCGCAACAGCCTGATCGGCCAGCCCCTTGAAAACAGCACTTTTCTACTTATTGCCGCAGTCGTCAGTTTTTTGCTTATGCTGCTAGGTTTAGTGATCTTCAAGAAATCCATGCCGATCATCATCGAAAAAATAGGAGGATAATATGAAAAATCAAGAGAAAGAAATATTGGTTTCCGTACAGAATGTATCCAAAAAGTTTTCGATGGATATGAAATCTTCGCTGAAATACGGAGCCTTGGATATTATTAAAAGTACCTTAGGGATAAAAATAAACAAAGACATCCGTCCGAATGAATTCTGGGCCGTAAAAGACATTAGTTTTGAGCTGAGAAGAGGAGAATGCATCGGACTGATCGGGCACAACGGAGCCGGAAAAAGCACCCTGTTAAAAGTTTTGAACGGCTTGTATGCGCCCGATAAAGGACAGATCGTAATGAGAGGGAAAATCGGGGCCCTGATCGAACTGGGAGCCGGGTTTAATCCGATCCTTACCGGCCGGGAAAACATTTACAACAACGCTTCCATTCTTGGCTTTACCAAAAAAGAAGTGGAAGACAAGATGGATTCCATCATTGAGTTTTCCGAAATCGAACAATTCATCGATATGCCGGTTCAGAATTATTCTTCAGGAATGAAAGTAAGGCTGGGCTTTGCGATTGCCGCACACCTTGAACCCGATATTCTGATTATTGATGAAGTGCTTGCCGTAGGAGATTTGGGATTTGTTCTGAAATGTTTTAAAAAAATCGATGAGCTGCTTCCGAATACGGCACTGATTTTCGTTTCTCACAGCATGCCGATGATTTCAAGGATATGTAACCAGATCATTCTTATGGATCATGGGGAAGTGAAATACCAGGGAGCCGGTATTTCTGAAGGAATTGCTTTATACTACGAACATTTTGATGATATGTCTACTGCAACGATATTTGAGAACAGCGACATTACAGATATAGAAATAAGTACGGATAAGGTTTGCTCCTGGGGTCAGGAACTGAAAGTAAACCTTAAGCTAAAGATCAAAAACCTGGAGAAAACCCCTTCCATCTACTTCGTGATAAAAGATAAGGAACAGAGGGGCGTAGCAAGTTTCATCTGTCACGAATCAGCAGAGGTAGATTATAATGAGCATACATTAGAGTATACGGCAATAATACCGAAAATTGAATTATCCAACGGAACGTACAGTGTGGATTTAGGCATCTATAAAACTTTGTTTAAAGGGCCGCTGTACAGGGCTTCCAATCTTTTTACATTTTCCGTAAGGGATGGAATACAGACATGGGAAGCATTCTATCTGGAAGCACAGTGGGATTTAAAGCTTACCGGAGGTAATAGAACGACTGACTGATGAGCCGTTTATTTTAAATTCTCAACTTGCATGAAATGATTAAAAAGATATTTATTTCCATTCTTCCATCCCGGGTATTTTCGAAACTGAAATCCATTTATTATTTCCGGTATACTTTGAGTAAGTATGCTGAGAAAGCTAAAAAAGCTGATTACAGCAGATGGAAACCGGGAGAAGTTTATTACAGGGAAATAAAGAATTTTGATCTCTTAATCTATGACACTTCCTTTCCGAACTCAATTTCAGGCTTCCGGTTCGCTGAATTCAACGCCCTGCTGAAAGAATTCAGGAATATAAAGATTATTGTAAACCCTACGGATTATCCGCAATCTGATCAAAAAACCAAAACCCATAAAACGGATATCCTTCACCTTAAAAAAACAAATCCGGTATCTTACCGTAAGACATTTGCCGGAACAGTAAAGGATATTAAAAACACCAAGCTTTTTTACTGCATATTTTTGAATAATATGTATGACAGTCTTCCGTATGTGGAAAAGAATAAGATAAGTTTTATTTTTACATTATATCCGGGCGGAGGTTTCGATGTAAAGGATGAAACGGCATTGAGAAAATTAAAAGCGGTACTGTCGTCAGAATATTTTAGGGGAGTCATTGTCACACAACAGTTTACACAGGATTTTATCGTAAAAGAATATCATTGTCCTGAAGATAAAATCCTGAATATTTTCGGATGTCTCGTTCCCCAGAATTCGATCGGCACCGGCAGATCCCGGCGGTTCAAACATACGATGACACTGAATGTATGCTTTTGCGCTGCGCGATATACCGAAATAGGAGCGGATAAAGGATATGATATCTTTATAGAAACTGCCAAAATGCTGGTTTCTAAGGGTTACGATATCCATTTCCATATAATAGGAGACTATGACGATAAAATTATCAGTATTGAAGGTTTTGAAAAATTCTTTACCTTTTACGGCTTAAAAAGATTTGAAGAATTACAGCCGATATTTTTAGAGCAGGACGTCATATTGTCTCCGAACAGGCCTTTTATCCTGAATATCGGAAGTTTTGACGGCTTTCCGCTGGGAACGGTTGTAGAGGCCGTGTTAAACGGGGCTGTACCTGTAGTGACGGATGAACTCAAACAAAATATTGTATTCAGCGATGAAGAAGTTATTATTGTAAGACCCGACGCAGAAGAAATAGCGTCAAAAATTGAAAACCTGATACATGATCCGGAAGTGTTAAATTTCATTTCTGAAAAATCACAGAAAAAATTCCGCGAAATTTACAGTGATGATTATCAGTTGAAGAAAAGAATTGATTTTATAAAAAAACACCTGTATGATACCCGTAACTAGACCATTTTTACCCCCTCAAGCAGAATATCAGGAATACCTGGATAATATCTGGAAGCGCCAGTGGCTTACCAATATGGGACCTTTGGCCAGCCAGCTGGAGATGGAACTGAAAGACCATCTGAAAGTCAACCATTTACTGTTTGTCACCAACGGCACCGTGGCACTGCAAATGGCCATAAAAGCCCTGGATATCAAAGGAGAAGTTATTACGACGCCTTTCTCCTTTATCGCCACCACCAGCACAATCGTCTGGGAAGGCTGTACCCCGGTTTTTGTAGATATAGATCCCCAAAGCCTTTGCATCGATGTCCGGAAAATTGAAGCGGCCATCACCGAAAATACCACTGCCATCCTGGCAACTCATGTCTATGGAAATCCCTGTGACGTTGAAGCCATAGACATCATTGCTAAAAAATATAACCTTAAGGTCATCTACGATGCAGCCCATGCTTTCGGAGTGGAGATCAACGGAAAATCCATCTTTGAATACGGCGATATTTCCACCTGTTCCCTGCACGCAACCAAACTTTACCATTCGGTGGAAGGAGGTTTAATGATTACAAAAGATGCCGCCCTGCTGAAGAAGCTGGCCTATATCAGGAATTTCGGGATATCCGGGTTTGATTCCTTCGAGGAATTGGGGCTTAACGGAAAAAATTCCGAATTTCACGCCGCCATGGGATTGGTTAACCTGAAGTATATCCACGGGATTCATGAAAAGAGGAAAGCACTGGCTGAACTTTATGATGAGAAGCTGAAAAACCTGAAAGCTGTAAAGCCGCTGTGGCATCCGGATGCTGAAGAAAACTATGCCTATTATGCCATTGTGCTGGAAAGCGAGGAGCTCCTCCTGCGCTTAAAAACCGAGATGGATAAATTTGAAGTATTCACGCGGAGGTATTTTTATCCGAGCCTGGCCTCAGCCCTCCCCTATCTGCCGAAACTGGAATTACCG
>Ga0308158_10003442_pt1 | contig 13952 bp, 11 predicted proteins | sample PhyBR2_FD_201038 | JGI IMG/M metagenome (GOLD analysis project Ga0308158, IMG submission 201038) | Phyllosphere microbial communities from UC Gill Tract Community Farm, Albany, California, United States - DLSLB.R2 | ecosystem: Host-associated > Plants > Phyllosphere > Unclassified | place: USA... | reverse complement strand
GAGCTCCGGCCCACCAGCATCATCGTGACGAAGGCAGCGACATAGGGGATTGCGGTTAGCATTCCGACGGATGCCGGATCCGTGACGCCGCTTTGGGCGATGATTGTCGGTAGCCAGAAGCTGACCGCATAAAGCCCCATGTTGAAGGAGATATACAGAACCGCAAGCGCCCATACCTTCCCGCTCAGAAGGCCATCGCGAGTTGAGTGGAGGGCTTTGCCCTGACTTTCACGCGCGAGTTCGTTTTTAAGCTCTATCCGTTGTGCGGGGGTAAGCCACTTGGCTTGGTCAGGAGAATCGTCGAGCCACTTGAACGCCATGATCCCGGCAGCGACCGTTGGAATCGCCTCCAACACGAACATCCAGCGCCAGCCGGCAAGGCCTGCGACCCCGTCCATACCGTGAAGAATCCAACCCGAAAGGGGGCCGCCGAGGATACCGGCGATAGGAATGCCGAGCATGAACAGAGAGGTCGCCCGGCCCTTGGCGGCCGATGGAACCCAGCAGCCAAGATAGTAGATCACCGCCGGGATGAACCCTGCCTCGGCAACGCCCAAGGCGAAGCGCAGTATGTAATATGACGTCTCGCCTTGGATGAACATGGTAGCGCCGGATATGACCCCCCAGGTGATCATGATCCGGCCGATCCAGAAGCGTGGGCCCGTCCGGACCATCATCATGTTGCTCGGAACTTCGAACAGGACATAGCCAATAAAGAAGATGCCGGCGCCAAGCCCGTACGCGGTCTCGCTGAACCGCAGGTCGCTCGCCATCTGCAGCTTTGCAAAGCCGACATTAATCCGGTCGAGGTATGAGCAAATATAACAAAGCAGAAGGAAGGGGACGATCCGCCGAACGACAGCGGAATTCGTCTCGGACATCGGCGCACGAGTAGGCGCCAACGTACTGGCCAGTGTTGACATGGCATTCTCTCCAGAGACCCGCCGTTGCTTACGGCTGGGGCGGATGACGATCGCTAATGCGAGCTTCAGACGACCTGCCCGAGCTTGGACGGGCAGGTCGCTGACGGGAGCAAGCCAGGGCGGCTTAGTCGAACATGTCCGGCTGAGTTTTGGCGATGCGATCATAGAGAGGCTGGAAATGCAGCCAGCCGATGAAGGAGCTTCCCACGTGCTCACGGCTGTAACGCGCGCGGTCCGGGGTCACCAGAGTTGGCGTAATGCCGGTTGCTTCCACCGCCAACTGTGCCTTGCAGCACTGCTCGAGAGCGATGAACCACCATGCGGCGTCATCGATGCTGTGCGGGCTGGAAGTCAGCAGGCCATGGTTCTGATGAAGGGCGGCGCGGTAGTCGCCCATGATCTGAGCGACACCTAGACCCGACTTTTCCTCAACCGCGACCGCGCCGGCGCTCTTGCCGATCACAACCTGATCTTCAAAGAATGCACATGCGTCCTGAGAGATCGGGTCGATTGGCCGGCCGGTGGCGCAGAAGGCGGCTCCGTAGAGCGTGTGGGCATGGCACATCGCCATGACATTCGGGTTATGCTCGTGGACGGCAGCATGGAGCACAAACCCTGCGCGGTTAATCGCGTACTTGCCCTCTTGAACTGTACCCGAGTGATCCGCCAAGATCAGGCTGGAAACCGTGACGTCCGCGAAATGTACGCACATCGGGTTGGTCCAGTACAGATGCGGATACTCCGGATCGCGGACCGTCAGGTGCCCAGCGAACCCGTAGTCATAGCCGTACATGGCAAATGCTCGGCAGGCAGCAACAAGATGCTGCTTGCGATATGTGCGCTCGTCACCAAAGTTATCGAACTTTGGCACCTCTGGAAAGATGAGGCCTTCCTGTTCGGGCTGATAAATCGAAATTCGGCCACCCGAGAGCTGGATCTTCTCACTGCGACCGTCATCACTTGCGACCGCTGGTGCTTCATGAACGTCTGCGTCTAGCATAATTGCCTCCTAATCGATGGAGGAGGTTACGATCATATCTTGGTGAACGCACGATAGGCAAAATCATAACACTTATGCTGAGGCTGTATCAATCTTGAAGCCAAGGGGGGGTGTGGAAGTACGTCGCGAGGTAGTCGATGAAAACGCGTATCCGCGGAGTTGGGTGTTGATCGGCGAGGTAGACGGCGTGGATTGCCAGATCGTCATAATCTTCAAAGTTTTGAAGGAGTCGTACCAGGCGGCCTTGTCGTATCGCTGGTAGCGCCAGATGTTCAGCCATCCGCATCACGCCGACACCGCCGAAGCACATCTCGGCAAGCGAAACCCCGCTGCTGCCGCGGAAGTTACCAGAGACCGGCAGCGCATACCGATTCTTGCCGTCAGAAAAGGGCCATCGATTTAAATGTTCTTGCGCGCCCTGCCATTCGAGGCAGTTGTGATTCCTAAGGTCGTCTGGGACTGCCGGCATTCCAAAGCGTTCGACATAGGTGGGCGTCGCCACGACGATACGTTGAAGGGCACAAAGCTTTCGCGCTTTGAGCGATGAATCCTCGAGCCGTCCCATCCGGATGGCAACGTCGACGTTGTCATCTATCAGACTGACGATCGCGTCGTTTAGCGAGAGGTGGACCTTCACTTTGGGATAGAGCTCGAGAAATCTCGGAATCTGCGGGAGCACCTGATCGGTTCCAAAGGCAGGCGGCGCGCTGATCCGCAAATCGCCTGAGGGATCGGCCTGTCCGGACACGAACGCGGCTTCCGCCGTATCTAGCGCCGCAAGGATGTCGCGACTGCTGGCAAGATATCGCTCGCCTTCGTCGGTAAGGCGATGGCGTCTTGTGGTCCGGTGGATAAGCTTTGCATCCAAGCGGTGTTCAAGCCTGGCGATCGTCCTACTTACGAACGGCTGGGACACCTCAAGAGCGTGCGCGGCTGCGGTGAAGCCGTCGTTCTCAACGACCGCGCGAAAAACCTGCATTTCCAGCAGGCGGTCATCTTTCAAGGCCGTTTCTCCAATACTCCATGCACCATCATTGCGAACTCATCCTAACCTATAATTTGCAACGCGGATAAACCGCACAGGTCGGAGCAGGGTATACTGACCTTCTTTACAGATTATTTTTCTCATCTGCATGAAGAACGACGATACCATTATAAGCTAGGACAATGCGTTGGCAGGCTCGTGATGCAACTAAATTACGAGCCTGCCGGCATGAGTCAGAACAGAAGATCCAGGATCGCGATATCCGACCGGAACTCTCCAATGAACTCGGCGACTTTCAGATGGTCGGGATCGATTGAGAATGTATTGAGCCCGTCTCGATCGTTAAATTCTGCCATAAGGCCGAAATCGAAGTTTCCCTCGACACCGATATCGATACCGGCCTTTAGTGATACCAGTCCAGGAACCACGCCAACCAACGCCTCAAGACGATTACAGGCCTCCTGTATCTTATCTTGCGGAGTTGAATCAAAGGCGCAGAACAAAACAAAATGCTTGATCATAAAACCTCCATTATTCCGGTCCGTTTCACTGCGCTGTAAAGCCGCCATCTATTAGAATGTCGGTACCAGTCACAAACCTCGCCTCGTCGGATGCCAGGAAGAGGACGCCATAAGCGATGTCGATGGGTTCCGCGGCGAAATCAACCGGAACCTTGGCGAGAGTCGCTTCAGTGATCTCTTTCGAGAAGCTGTCCATGATTGGTGTGTGCACCAACCCAGGATACAGCGTATTTACCCGGATGCCTTCCTTGGCGACGCTAAGGGCAACTTCCTTCGTCGCGCCGGTGAGTGCGCTCTTGGCTGCCACGTAGGCCAGCGAACCGCCGCTGATGCCGGCGACGAGGCCGGCCACGGACGAGATATTAACGATAGAGCCAATGCCGTTCTTCTTCATCTCCGGCATAACCGCCTTCATGCCCAGCAACACGCCAATGATGTTGACGTCGAGAATGCGTCGCGTCTCCTCGACATCGATGTCCCAGACATCGTCGTGGGTTTTTCCCGGCATTGCGGCATTGTTGATTAGGATGTCGATCTTGCCGAACTTGTCGATCGTCTTCGTCACGACATCGGCCCATTCACGTTCATCGGAGATGTCCTGCTTGAAACCGACGACGGCATCGCGGCCCAACTCGGCATTGATTTCCTGGATCGTCTCCATCAGCAGCGTGTCATTAACGTCGGTAGCGACAACCTTTGCACCTTCCTGCGCGAACAGTTTGGCCTCAACCTTGCCCTGACCACCTGCTGCGCCCGTGATGATAGCTACCTTGTCGTCAAGACGTCCCATTTCACTCTCCATGTTTCGGACGCTGTCCACCAGCATATATGGTTGATGCGATCACGGGTGATTACATCGTGCGCGATACAACGGCGAAGCTGTGGATCTGTTCCGCGGTTTAGCCGCTAACGCGACAGCGGACTGAGGCTCAAGGTACTGATTACATTACGACGATGCCGTTCGGTGGTGGTGACCGGGCGTACAACCTCGGTCAACAAGCTAGCGCTTGAACCGGTGGACCGCGCGATTTAATAGCACACGATGGGATTACCAAAGCATCAGGCTGACGAAGCAGCTGTGGCTCAAGCGCCAGCAACGCAACTTTCGCTCGCCCTCTACACAGCGGGCAACCGAATGGTTCGCCTGCACCGGCCAATCCTTGACCCGCTCGGTCTCACTTTCCCGCAATATCTTGTGCTTTTAGAACTGTTTGCGAACACCCCGCGAACCGTTGGTGATTTAGGCTCGCGTGTCGGCATGGACGCAGGAACAATCACACCGCTGCTGAAGAGGCTGGAAACGGCCGGGAAAGTCACCCGGATGCGGGACAAACAGGATGAGAGGCGGGTTCTGATTGACCTCACCGCCGCGGGGGAGCGCCTTCGTACGGCCGTTTTAAACGTCACCCGTCAGGTAGAAAGCGCTTGCGAGCTATCCGGAAGGGAACTTGAGCAACTTCGGGAGACCCTCGATCGCCTGGCTCATTCACGGGAGCAGACGTCAGCCGTCCGCTGACGCTTAGGCAAGCTCAACCTGTGTTATTTGTCCAGCGTCGGCCTCTTCCCTTCGCAGAAACGTCCAGTCGATCAGGCTTTCGATAGCCGGGCCAAGAGCTATCCCCATCCCACTGAGAGCATACTCTACCTTGGGCGGCACCTGGGCATAGATCGTCCGGGTAACGATGCCGTCTTTCTCCAACTCCTTGAGTTGCTGAATCAGCATTTTCTGATTCACGCCCTCCACCCGACGTTCCAGTTCGGAGAAACGGAGCGGCTGCTTGGCCGCGAACAGCTGGAAGATGATGACGATCTTCCACTTGCCCTCAAGCACGCGCAGTGCCTCACCCGTCGCAGCTGCCCACACGAGCTGCTGCTTTGGATCCTCACATCGCCAATCGCGAACGGCCACTTAACTTACCTTTTGGTGTCATACCCACTTTTTGGTGGGTACTTGCGGATATGACTTCTTACCCATAATTTCGGTGGCGAAGCAACAATCAACCACCGAGGTATGCACATGAAAATCGGTATTTTAGGTACGGGCAATATCGGCAAAACCTTGGTCATGCGACTGAGTGAGGCTGGGCATGACGTGAAGGTCGCTAACGCGCGCGGGCCGGAAACGATCGATGCAGAGCTTCTGTCGGCAGGCGCAAAGGCGGTTACGAGCGAAGAGGCGTTCGTTGATATTAACGTGGTCATCCTGTCGATCCCACTGAACAAGATCCCTGGCATCGCGGGGTCCGTCGCCCGTCTGCCGGAAGACGCGGTCGTGATCGACACGTCCAACTATTACCCGTTCCGCGACGAGAAGATCGCTGCCATCGAGGATGGGCAGGCTGAAAGCCTTTGGGTTGTCGAGCAGCTCGGCCGCCCGATCGTCAAGGCATGGAATGCCATTGGCTCGGCCTCTTTGGCAAGGAAGGGAAAACCCGCAGGGGCACCTGACCGCATCGCGATTCCCGTATCTGCAGATCGCGAGCAGGATTTCAAAATTGCCGAAGCACTGGTCAATGATACCGGACTAGACGCTTTCCACGCCGGCACACTGGCGGACTCGTGGCGCCAGCAACCGGGTGCGCCGGTCTATTGCACCGACCTCAACCTCAGCGAGGTCGATGCCGCTCTAAATGCGGCAGAGCGCGACAGGCTGCCGAAGCGGCGCGACTTGGGTGTTGCCGTGATGCAGGAGCGTCTGGGCGACGGTACGACCAATCCCGACGAGGATTGGGGCGTTCGACTGGTCCGCGCGATCAACATGTAATCTCACGAGCTGCGTCAGTCGTGGCGCAGACGATCAAAACTGCAGCAGAGGGCGTTCACCAGAGCGCCCTCTTTCAAGGGCATTTCCATGCTTCGTCGGGACTTCATTTTATCGAGCAGCGCAGCCGTCGGCGCTGCTTTGGTTTCTTCGGCCGCACGGGCTTCCGGCTCCCTCCTGGACGAAGCGCTACCGCAGACTTCTGTGGCCTCCTCTAATGGGAGTGTGCGGCCGTTCACGCTTGCGGTCCCTCGTGCCCAGCTGGTCGATCTTCAGAACCGCCTCGCCAAAACCCGTTGGCCAGATAAGGAAACCGTAGAGGATACCCGGCAAGGGCCACCACTCGCCGACATCCGGCGTTTGGCTGAGCGCTGGCAGAACGGCTATGACTGGCGTTCGTGCGAAAAGCTTCTCAACGGGCTGGGCCAACACGTCACCCGGATCGACGGGATCGACATTCATTTCCTGCATATCCGATCAAAGGAGCGCGGAGCCTTGCCGCTGCTCCTAACGCACGGCTGGCCTGGGTCGGTGCTCGAATTCCGCCACCTCATCGGCCCCCTCACCGATCCAGTCGCGCACGGCGGTAAGGCATCGGACGCCTTCGACCTCATCATACCGTCGCTGCCGGGCCATGGCTTCTCGGGCAAGCCTACCACGACCGGGTGGAACAACGAGCGCATCGCCAAGGCCTGGATCATCCTTATGGAGCGGCTGGGCTACAAGCGCTGGGCCGCGCAGGGCGGCGATCGTGGTGCGCAGATCACGACGCGCCTTGGGTATATGCAGCCGCGCGGGCTGGTCGGCATCCATCTCAACCTGGTCGAGTACATGCCAAGCGAGGCTGAGAAGTCGAGCGCTACTCCGGCAGAGAAGAAGATACTCGCCGACATGCAATTTTACGGCGACAACCTGTCGGGCTACAATGCCATCCATAGCAAGCATCCGCAGTCGATCGCCTACGGCGTGGCTGACTCTCCCGTTGGGCAGGCCGCCTGGATCTACCAGATGCTGCAGGACGTCTCGGACAGTGGCGGTCACCCCGAGCGGGTGTTCAAGCTCGACGAGATGATCGACGATATCATGCTCTACTGGCTGCCAAACGCTGGCCCCAGCTCGGCGCGTCTGTACTGGGAAACGGCGCAAGAGAAGCCTCGTATGGTGACGATCGAGGAGCCGATGCCGGTACCAGCCGGGGTCAGCATGTTCCCCGGCGAGAAGGCGCGCATCTCGAAGCGCTGGGCTGAACCGCGCTTCGCTAAGCTGGTTCACTTCAACGAACTGCCCAAGGGCGGGCATTTTGCTGCCTGGGAGCAACCTGCCACGTTTGTCGATGAGCTACGCGCCACCTTCCGCGGCGTGCGGTCATGGACATGAGCGACAGAGCCTCCCCACCGGCGCAGATGCTGATCGGTATGCAGCTTGGCAACGGCTATGGCTCACAGCCCGGCGCGTGGCGCGTGCCGGGCGTGGACCCGACCAGCTATACCAGCATCGAAGCCAAGATCAGGCATGCTCAGGCCGCTGAGCGCGGCAAGCTCCAGTTCCTGTTCCTGCCGGATGGTCCCAGCCACGTCGGGGACATCGAGCACGAGCCGCCCTATTACAGCCTCGACGTTATGCTGACGCTGGCGGTGCTTGCGCGTGAGACGAGCCGCATCGGCCTCGTCGCTACAGGCTCGACGACCTTCAACGAGCCATACAATCTCGCCCGCCAGTTCAAGGCGCTCGACGTCATGAGCCATGGTCGGGCCGGCTGGAATGCCGTCACATCCAGTGGCGACGATGTTGCCGCGAACTATGGCCGACAAATACCGTCGAGCGCCGACCGCTACGGCCGAGCGCACGAGGCCATCCAGTTGGTCCAGACGCTCTGGGGTAGCTGGGGTCAGGGCGCATGGGTTTACAATCAGGCAAGCGGCCAGTTCGCCAGATCGGACAAGATCCAGCCCATCAATCTGGGCGGCAAATATGTTGCGTCGCGCGGGCCTCTGTACATACCGCCGTCCGAACAAGGACAACCGGTCATCTTCCATGCGGGCGGCAGCCCCAATGGCCACGAAATCGCCGGCCGCTATGCGAGCGCGATGATTGGCGCCGTCTTCACCATCGACGACGCACGCGCACAGCGCGAGGCGGTGCGAAATGCGGCTGAGCGCGCGGGCCGCAACCCGGACGAGATCAAGTTCTTCGCTGGGCTCATGACGTCTATCACGGACACCAAACGTACCGCGCTGGACCGTCGGCTGATCATGGCAGGTTCGTCCATTCCGCAGCGGGTGGCGTACCTTCAACAAATGCTGGGTGTGAGGCTTGATCCGGCGCAGCTCGATGCTCCCCTGTCACGCGAGCAGCTGGCCGCGGCACGTCCGTCGGCGAGAGATCCGCGGTCTGAGAATGCACTGAAGATCGCAAGCGAGGGATGGAGTCTGCGCGACGTACTGGCACATGGTGTCATCGACTATCACCCGGTGATCGCTGGTCCCGCCGTTGAGGCGGCCGATCACATGCAGGAATGGTTCGAGGCCGGAGCCGTGGACGGCTTCTGGGTGTCTCCCGACATCGACGACGGGATCGGTGCTTTCGTCGACGGCGTGATCCCCATCCTTCAAGACCGCGGAATCTTCCACCGTGATTATGCGGGCCCGACGTTGCGCGATCATCTGGGGGCACCACCACAATACGGCACCGATCCCCGCATTTCTGCCTGATGCTACCAACTACGTTATTTCTGGAGATCACCGATGAATGCCACGACAGGATCTTGCCCGCCGGTTGATCGGCATAAGCGTAGGCCGGGTCACGGCGTGACTGGAGCTGTTGCGCTCGCCGTTGCCGGGATTGCATCATCCCCGGCGCTTGCACAGACGGGTTCGCCCGCGCCCGTATCCAATGGAAAGTGCGGGGAAACCCTTAAAACCGCCCTAATGGGGCAGGCTGGTACACAGGTTGTTCTGGTCAAATCGTTCAAACGCGGTGACAAGCTGGTCCTCACGAACGATCCAAATGCCAGCAGCTCAGCAAACGCGGTCGAAGGTGCAGCGAAGGTCCCGCCGCCTGTCGCGGGCTCCGACTTGTGTATGGTAAAACTACTGGTTGGGCCTGGTAATCCCGGCCCGGCCGGTGCCCCTTCGACATCTGCAGGTATCGGTATCGAAATACTGTTGCCGGCTCCTGCGGCATGGAACGAACGTATTCGAGCCTATGGCAACAGCGGCTGGTCCGGAACGCCGCAAGCCAGCACCTCAGTTGTGGCGAGCGACGACATTCACGCGGCCGCTGTGGCCAAGGGTTTCGTCGTGGCGACGTCGGACAACGGGCATGTCGGTTCGCCGGTCGATGCTTCGTTCGGCATGTTGCCGGACGGCAGCATCAACACCGTCTTGTGGCAAGATTTCGCGGAGCGCAGTCTCCACGAGACGGCGTTGAAAACGAAGGCCGTCGTTCGCGCCTACTACGGACGTCCCCAACGGTTCGCCTATTGGGACGGCTTCTCGACAGGTGGTCGGCAGGGATTGAAGCTGGCACAGCGGTTCCCAGACGACTTTGACGGCATCCTGGCAGGTGCCCCAGCAATCAACTGGACCAACTTCTTCACTGGCGTGCTCTACGGTCCAGTCGCAATGCAGCAGGATCTGGGGCGCATGATCGCGCCGGAGAAGCTTGCAGCTGTATCGCAAGCCTCCATCGCGGCCTGCGGGGGATCCAAGTTGGGCTTCGTACTCGACCCACTTGCATGCCGCTATGATCCGGCAAAGGATGCGAGAATCCTGTGCGCGGGAGGCAGCAAGCAGTCTGGCGGCGTGCCGGCGCAAGGGAACCGGGTTTGCCTCAATCCGGCCGAAGCCAAGCTAATCAACAAGCTTTGGTATGGGCAGACCGTAGACGGCAGCGTGCCTGTACCTGCGCAGGACAATGGAAACGACAGCGCCCTACACGGCGGGTCCCGACTTTGGTTCGGTTGGACCCGTGGAACCGATCTGAAGACCACATCGGCGGGCGGTGCACCCGGACTCGATCTGTCCGCAGGCTTGATGGCAGTGACGCTGCGCGATCCATCGCTGGCTACGCCCGGTTTCCGCAACGCCACGGGCAACGGCATAAGCCGCTGGCGCGATAAGCTGGATTATGCCGGTCTTGCCCGCAGTCGTGCGCGCAACATCGCGCTGCAACCGCAGTTCAGCGCGATCAACACGGACAACCCAAATCTGTCAGCTTTTGCGGCGTCTGGTGGGAAGCTGTTAATGTATCACGGCCTGGCCGACGAATACATTCCGGTGCAGGGCTCGATCAATTACTACCAGAAGGTCGTGGCCCGGATTCAAGGCGTGCCGAATTTCTATCGGTTCTACCTTGTCCCAGGCTTCACCCATAGCGGCCGCTCGGAAGGAGCGCCCTTCGTTCCAGTGCCGCAGCCGGCATCCGGGCGGGACGAGATGTTCACCGCGCTTCAGGCCTGGGTAGAACATGGGCGGGCCCCTGAAACCTTACAGCTTACCTCAGGTGATCGCTCGACGACCCTGCCTCTGTGCGTTTTCCCCAAGAAGGTGACGTACCGCGGGCAAGGATCGCCGAAGGCGGCCTCGAGCTATACGTGTAGCTGATGGATTAACGAGACCAATGGAGCTGAACCAGTCTCCTTTGGCTTGTTGTTACAAACCTCCGTCAAACGGGAGCGCAGATTAAATGATCGCGCGCTCCCGCACTGCGTCCAGTCCGCGGTAGCGGCGAAGCGAATGATGAGTGATACCCATGCAGACGATTATCGAAGTCCTGCTGCAAGCCGGGCGCAGCGCCGTCGATGTCGCCCTGTATACGCTGCTTCCCATCATGGTCACGATGATGGTCCTGATGCGCCTGCTGGAGGTGCACGGTGTCCTTGACCGGTTGGTACGCCTGACGGCACCGCTTGTGCGACCGTTCGGCCTAACCGGTCTTGCGATCGTGGCGATGCTGCAGATCAGCTTTGTGAGCTTCGTCGCGCCTGTGACAACGCTGGCGTTGATGGATGATCGAGGCGAGTCCGACCGGCGACTGGCGGCTGCGTTTGCAGCCATCCTTGCGATGGCGCCTGCCAATGCCGTCTTCCCCCTTGCTGCGCTCGGTCTCTCCGCCGGCCCCGTCCTGCTGGTGTCGTTGACGGGAGGCCTCGCGGCCGGAGCAGCAACCTACTGGCTATTTGGCCGAAGGCTCTCGACGGCAGCTCTACCGATCACCGCAGTGGAGGCCGAAGCCCGGCAAAAACCGTCTTTTTTGTCGATTATCAACGTGAGCGGCCGGGAGGCCATCAACATTGTCGTCAATATCATCCCGGTCCTGCTGTTATCGCTCGCGATCGTTTTCGCGTTGCAACGTTCGGGAGCGATCTCTGCGTTGAGTTTACTCCTCAGCCCGCTACTCACCTGGGCAGGCGTGGATCAGGCGCTCGTGCTCCCAACCATGACGAAGTTTTTAGCCGGCAGCACTGCTTTAGTCGGTGTCTCGCAGCACATGGCGCACGATGGGCAGCTCACTGCCAGCTCGCTCAACCACAGCTCGGGCCTGCTGCTTCACCCATTGGATCTGCCGGGGATCGGCATATTTGCTTCTGCCGGTAAGCGTCTCGCGAAGCTTCTCCTGCCCGCACTAGCGGGTGCGGTGATCGGGATCGCCTTCCGCGGTTTGGGAACGATGGCAATTTTCTAGATCCCAAGGCACATCCCAAACGGCTTCAGCAGATATTGGGAAGGTGTTCGGAATGCCGCCATTCCACTTTCCTCTCCATTGTCACAATCGAGCGGTCAAATGTGTGGAAAACCCGGTCGCAATCATGACTGTACGACAAACAGGTGATTTTGGACGGCAGCCTCTCGTTCGTCGTAAAACGCCGTCGCTAACTCCGATCGGCGACTATCGTGTGTTTGCCGACGCATGGATAGCGCACCTAACATTCCCACAACTCCGTTGAGATGACGTCATTTCGAAAAAACGGTTTGGGAACGGTTTTTGGGAAAGCGGCTTGCAGCGGGGGAGGTGCGCTCGTTGCTGTTGTCCGCAGTTCCCGTGTGGGGTTCGGTTGTGACACCGGGAATATCATGGCCCCTCGCGCCCCATTTCGGCCGTTCATTCGATCGGCATGCGCACGCGGGGCGTCAGAGTTAACGAACGCGTAATGACAGCAGGATGTCCGTCAGATTACAGTGCGATGCCATTGAGGAAGACGTTCGCATGGCCTAGCCAATAGACAGGCGTGCTGACCGGCGAGCGGCGTGCCGAACCAACCGGCCGAACATAAATAACATCGGATAAGCAGATGCTCAGTTTCCTCGTCGACGGTGGCCAGATGGGGGCTGCTATTCGCGCCCGCGACTGGACCGAGAGTGTACTGGGCGCGCCCGCGGAATGGCCGACTGCGTTGAAGACGTTGGTCAGCATCGTGCTTGGTTCCAACCAGCCCATGTTTGTCGCTTGGGGTGTGGAGCAGACGCTGTTCTACAACGACGCATATGCGACCATCCTGGCCGACAAGCATCCTGAGGCGCTCGGCCAGCCGTTCATGCAGGTATGGGCGGAAATCGAGGCCGACCTGACCCCGATTGTTGAGCAGGCCTATGCCGGTTTGCCTGTCCACATGGACGACATCACCCTGATGATGCAGCGGCGCGGCTACGTCGAGGAAACCCATTTCGCGTTTTCTTATACCCCGGTTCGGGGGGAAGCCGGAGCAGTGGAGGGACTGTTCTGCGCCTGTACCGAGATCACCGAGCAGGTCCTGGCCGAGCGCCGTCGTGCCGCTGATACGCAGCGGCAGCGGCGCCTGTTCGAACAGGCGCCGGGGTTCATCACCATCCTCCAGGGACCCGAGCACATGTTCGAGTTCACAAACGCGAGCTATCGCCGCCTCTTCGGAAATCGGGACTCCATCGGCAAGACAGTACGCGAGGCTTTCCCCGAGCTGGCAGACCAGGGGTTCTACGAGCTGTTGGACTCGGTCTATCAGACGGGCGAGCGGTTCGTTGCCGATCATATCCCGCTCCTCCTAAATGCAGAGGACGGCGACCAGGTCGAGCGCATTCTCGACTTCATCTACGAACCGATCACCGACGATGCCGGCAACGTGACCGGCATCTTTGTCGAAGGCTATGATGCTACTGACGCACACCGTGCGCAGGCTGAGTTGCGGGAAAGTGAAGAGCGTAGCCGCCGTATCGTCGAAGGGGTGAAGGACCATTCCATCTTCACCGTGGACACCGAAAATCGGGTGATGGATTGGACGCCTGGTGCCGAAACGGTCTTTGGCTGGTGTGCCAACGAGATAAGCGGTTGCTCCGTTGATATTTTGTACACGCCTGAAGACCGCGCAGCTGGCGTTCCGACGCAAGAACTGACGACGGCACGTGAAGAGGGCTATGCCAATGACGAACGCTGGCATGTTCGACGTGATGGCAGCCGGTTCTTTGCCAACGGCTCGGTTCGTCCGCTGCACGACGCGCATGGTACGATCACTGGCTTCATCAAGATTGCTCGCGACGAGACTGGCCGGCGCGCGGCCGAGGCTGTCCTGCGTGAGACCGAACAGCGCTACCGCCTTGCCGCAAAGGCAACAAACGATGCAATCTGGGACTGGGATCTGGCCTCGAACTCCGTGGAGTGGAACGAGGCGGTCCGAGTTCTCTTTGGCTATGCGGAAAACGAGATCGAGCCGACCGGCGATTGGTGGATCGGTAACATCCATCCCGATGATCGGGAGCGGGTCGACAGGGAAATCCACGCGATCATCGAT
>Ga0308158_10003441_pt1 | contig 13954 bp, 17 predicted proteins | sample PhyBR2_FD_201038 | JGI IMG/M metagenome (GOLD analysis project Ga0308158, IMG submission 201038) | Phyllosphere microbial communities from UC Gill Tract Community Farm, Albany, California, United States - DLSLB.R2 | ecosystem: Host-associated > Plants > Phyllosphere > Unclassified | place: USA... | reverse complement strand
TCCTGTCGAAGAGCGTCCCCGATATCACCGCCGACGTCGCCAAGGCGGTTTACGCTTCGGGCGTGAAAACGCCGATGCCGGCTACGCAATCGCAGATGGGCGCCATGATGCGCGGGCAGGTTCCGACCGTGCCAACGATCGCACCGGTCGAGACGGCGCAGGTCGCCCCGATCGTGGTCGCACCGAACCCCTTTGCAGCGGCACCCGGCCCGCAGCCTGAATCTGTCCCCGCCCCGACCGACCCATCCGTTGCCGGCGCTATGGTCTCGTCGTTCGGAGGTCCCGGTGGCCAGTAACGTCGCGATCGCCGCAAGCCCGCGCGAGGGCTTTCGGCCGCGCAAGCGCCTGTGGGCAGCGCTCGGCTTGTTCGTCGCCGGCGCCGCGTCGTTGAGCGCCATCGCGGAATGGCGTGACACGCATGCGCTACTCATTAACGCATCAGAGTCGCTGCCCAATTGGGCGTTCGTAATCCACAAGACCGCAGTGCCGAAGCGCGGCGAGTATGTGTTCTTCACGCCGCCTGCCGTGCCGCTGGTCATCAAGCATTTCGGCGCGAAGAAGCAGATGTTCGGCAAGATCGTCTACGGGATGCCCGGCGACCTCGTTGTTCATCGCGGCGCGGACGTGATCGTGGCCGGCAAGCTGGTCAGCCACATGAAGCCCTTCACTAGGACCGGCGAGCCGTTGGTTGCAGGGCCGACCGGCGTGATCCCGCAAAGCTGCTACTATGTCGGCAGCCCCCACAAGGACGGTTTCGACAGCCGCTACGCCGCGATCGGCTTCGCATGCGCTGACCGGATCGTCGGCGTCGGGAAGCCCATCCTGTGAATCGCACGCTGGAGTCCGTTGCGATCGTCGCCCTCCTGTCGGTGTCCCTGACCTCGGCGACGCGCGCCCGGGATCACGGCATCGTGGGTCAGGCCTTTCCGATCATCGAGCCCGATCTGATGGCGACGATGGAGGCGAAGCTCCAGCATCTGCAGGCGACGGGCGGTATTGATCGCATGAACAAGGAGTTCGCGCGCCGCGCCGAGGCGCGCGTTCGTCGCCCGAAGCCCGTCGACGGTATCACTGCCGCCAGTGAGCCGCGCAGCTGGGCCTACGACCCGACGATCGTCATCGAGCACGACGTGCAGGACCAGAAGGGCAATTACATCGCCCGCGCCGGTCAGTCGGTGAACCCCCTCGACTTCACTGTGGTCCGCCAGGCCCTCGTTTTCGTCGACGGGGACGATGCTGCTCAGATGGCGTGGGCGACCAGCCGCTACACCGATCTCACCGCCAAGATCATTCTCGTGAACGGCTCGCCGATCGAGGAAATGACCGCTCGGAAGCGGCGCTTCTATTTCGATCAGGAAGGTCGCCTGACCGGGAAGCTCGGTATCCGGCACACGCCGGCCGTCGCAGTCCAGGACGGCCGCGTGATGAAGCTTTCTGAAATCAAGCTCAAGGGAAACAGCTGATGCCGCTCTGGCTCGATCTGTTGCGCACGCCGATGGCTGCGCCCGAAACCGATGACCTGCGTGTGATGCGCCGGACCTTCCAGGTCCTCTGTGTTACCTCGGGTCTAGGCGTCGTCGGCATCTCGCCGCTCGTCGCGCTTTTTGGTCGGCCTGCGTCCTTTGTGATCGCCGCGTTGCTTATCACGACGGCGTTGCACACGGCACTCTACGTCTATCGGAAGAATCGCGCTGACAACGCCTTCCTCGACGCTGCTGGCTCGACGGAAGAGCCCGCGTGAAGGCGCTGCGCCTCCTTTGCATGATGCTCACCGCATTCGTGCTTTCGGTTACCCTTAGCGGCACCGCGGAGGCGCAGTCGAAATGCACTGGCAAGTTCGTTAATCCGATCACTGACGTCTGCTGGTCGTGCATGTTTCCTTTGTCTGTCGGCGCGTTGAAAATCTGGCCAAGCACCCGCGCTGATACCGACAATCCGTCGTTGCCCGTTTGCGCATGCGGGAGCCCGGTTCCGCGCGTCGGTATCTCGGCCGGGTTCTGGGAGCCTGTTCGCCTCGCCGACGTAACCACCAAGCCATGGTGCTTCGTGAATCTTGGCGGCACACGGATCTCGCCGGGTTTCGACATTGGCCAAGGTCAGTTGTCAGGTCCGTCGCAGATGGGCGGCAACGGCCAGAACACGTCGAAGTGGCACGTCCACTGGTACGTCTATCCGCTGCTCTACTGGATGGAGGTTCTCGCCGATTTCGCCTGTTTTGAGGCTTCGTCGTTCGATATCGCCTACATGACCGAGGTCGATCCGCTGTGGCAGGATGACTCGCTGACCGCGCTCATCAACCCGGAGGCGGTCTTGTTCTCGTCGCCGATCGCCCAAGCGGCATGCGCCGGCGATTGCATTGCGGCAACCGCCAAGCTGCCCCTCGATGCGACCTTCTGGTGCGCGGGCTGTCAGGGGCCGATGTACCCGGTCAACGGCAACATCTCCGCCTCCATTGGGCATGTGCAGGCCTCTCGTCTCGCGCTCGCCCGCTTCGCCTTTAAGATCCACCGCGAAGGCCTCGCCTGGGGCACGATGGGCTCCAAGGGCCTGTGCAACAAATACCCCATGCCGGTGCTGCGCAAGCAGCAATACCGCGTCCAGATGGTCAACCCGATCCCGACGGTCAGCGGCAAGTACGCCTGCTCGCCGCTGGGTGCTTCGACGATGCCGCCACAGGCCGGCCGTGCCTTCCCCGTGAAGGGTGAGGACATGGGCTACCTCGTCTGGCGCAAGCGCAACTGCTGCGTGCTCTGAGGAGAGACTGATATGCGCCGCATCACAATCGTCATCGCTGCCCTCGCCGGGTTCGCCGGCATCCAGGCGATCGCGCAGACTGTCGACGGTCTCGACCTCGAGGCCATCAAGCGTCGTGCAGCCGCCATGCAGGGCGATGCCGACGTCTTCGCGGAGCATGTCCGCAACCGCGGCGACGCGTTCCGTGAGGAGGCCGTTGCCGTACAGACCAAGGCGAATGGCAGCTTGGTCAAGCTCGCCAAGACCGATCTGCCGACGAATGGCGGGGGCGCGTTCGACTTTGATGAAATCATAAAGGGGGCCAGTCAGAATGTGTCGTCGACGCGCGGCGACGCCCCTCAGTTCATTGCGTTCGCCAGCCTGTCGATGCCGGTGCCGGCGCTCCGCCAGCTGATCGCGGACACGTCGAAGGCGGGTGGCGTCGTGGTGTTCCGTGGCTTCCCGAACAACTCTATGAAGCAGTTCAGCGCGATGTTGAGCAAGGTCGTCAACGACAAGGACCAGCTCGCCAACGTCGGCATCGATCCGCGGCTGTTCCGCGCGTTCGACGTGGAGGCGGTGCCGACTTACGTTGCGGTGTCGTCCGACTTCGACCTCTGCTCGGGCCTTTCCTGCAAGACTGTCGTTCCGGCCCACGACCGGATGACGGGCAACGTTTCGGTCCGTTATGTCCTCGACACCTTCGTCGCCGGCCATGGCCCTGGCGCCGGTGTCTCTTCGGTCGCGCTGCGCAACATGGCCAAGGGCGCGTAAGTGAAGCGGATCGCGCTCTCTTTGCTGCTCTCCGTCCTCGCCGGCGCCACCAGTGGCGTCGTTGCGCAGACGACGATCGAGGAGGCGCGCAAGCAGGGTGCCGATCTCGGCAAGGCGATGCGTGCGGACGACAGCCTTGGGCCGAACGATGCCAAGCTCGCACAGCTTCCCGGCTATGGTGGCACAGACCTCCCGGAGAAGGTGTATTTCGACGATCCCGACCGCCTTGCATCCGATGGGGGCATGAAGGCCGGCACTGACGACGCCTTTGGGACTGTCACGGACAAGGGCCGGACGCGGCCGAGCTTCAGCAACGCTGAGATCCTCGCAGCCACCTCGCGTGGCAGTGCGATCGAGAAGGATCCCGAGGCCTATCTGGGTGGCCAGTCGATTGGGGGCACTGAGGGGACCTGCACGCCGCTGCCGCCATCGGTCGGTGGCAAGGGGTACTACGAGGCGACGTGCAACCAGGGCTCGAAGGTCAGCGAGGCAGCCGAGACCTGTCGCGGCAACCTGGTGCCGAGCGTCGTTAATACGGCGCGCTGGTTCTATTACGGCGTGATCGACAAGAGCGAGGGCTACGGCTTCGCTAGGAATAGCGTCTTGCAAGCCAAGGTTAGCGCCGGGATCTGCCGCAGTGAGCCGGTCGCCAAGCATATTTGCGACGCGCAGATCGAGATGGGCGCCGGGGGCGACAACGTCGAGGATTACCGGAGGTACTGTAAGAAGAACGTCAGCGGAAACGCCCAGCTATACTCTTGCGGAACGGAAGTACCTCAGAGCGAAATCCAGTATCATTTCAACTCACGCGCCGGGACCGTTTACCTGAAGAAGGAAGGCACCGTCAGTGTCACCGTCAATCGCAATGAAGGCACCTGTCCGGCGCTGGCGGCCGATACAAGCTGCGTACCCCAAGCTGCGGAGGTATGCACCGAAGGACCCGAAACCCGGATCATCGACGGCGTTCCGGTGACGCAAAGCTGCTGGGCCTGGTCACGCGCCTTCACCTGTCAGCGCCTGACGCCAGCGAGCGATTGTAGTGCCCTAGACGGCAACAAGCTCTGCAGCTTCCTCCGCGATGAATGCCTCGACGATCCGCAGTCCGGTGCCTGCAAGGTGTCACAACGCGTCTACAGCTGCCCACTGCCGGACGATAAGGCGTCGACGGATAAGCAGTATGTCTGTGGTGGCGACGTCTATTGCCTGAACGGCAGTTGCGAGACGATCGAGCGCGAGGCCTCGACCGAGTTCAAGGATGCGCTTGTCGCGCTTCACTCGATCGGAGACGCCGGTAAGCAGTTCGATCCAGCCAACCTGACCGTCTTTTCCGGCGAGCGTGGCACCTGCAACAAGAAGATTTTCGGCGCTTCAAATTGCTGCTCGGGCAAGGGCGTTCCGCTACTCACGCCCTGGCTGTGCAGTTCTGCCGAAAAGCAGCTCGACGAGAAGGACGATAAGGGCCTCTGCCATAAGGTCGGGTCCTATTGCTCCGAGAAGATTCTCGGGATCTGCGTCACCTCGAAAGATGCCTATTGCTGCTTCGGTAGCAAGCTGTCCCGCATCCTTCAGGAGCAGGGCCGTCAGCAGATCAACAAGCCGTGGGGCAAGCCCAAGGACGAAACCTGCAAGGGCTTTACGATCGAGGAGTTCCAACGCCTCGACCTATCCAAGATGGATTTCTCCGAAGTCTACGCTGAGTTCATGGATGCAGCAAAACTGCCCGATGAAGTCTCCGTGATGGCCGACATTCAAACCAAGATTCAGGGGTATTATGATCTTCACGGGCGCAAATGATGTGCAGGGGCCGGGGGGTCCCTGCTCGATCGACATGTCGGTGCTCGATCTCGCGATTTTTTTGCGGATCCACCGGTCGGGTCGCGGCACGTCTGCCGGCGAGGTTGCACAGACCATCTCGCATTGGTTTCAGTGCGAAATCGATCCGAAGGAGGTCGAGCAGTCGTTTCCGCGCATGGCAGAGAAGGGCTGGCTGGTCCGCCGGGACACCGGGATGCGCGCAACCATCAAGGGCCGCAAGCATGGCCGCAGTCACCTTCGCGGCATCGTCAGGATGCTCGATCAGGGCACCAAGATGCTCGACGTCGCCGCGATGATGTCAGTTCTCAAACTCGCAATGATTGAGCTCGACGGGGAGCATGATGATGAAGACGATCAAGGCTAAGCGTACCGGTCGGTTGACCGCTTCCATCCTCATGCTGTTGGCCGCTGCCGCACCTGTGGCGACGCCGGCGTTGTCTCAGACACTCGATCTGCAAAGCGCGGCTATGGCCGAAGGTGCGGGCGACGACGATGCGCAGACGATGGACGCCGTCGTGCAACCGGCGTTTGCCACCGAAGGGCCGCAGCAGCAGGGCGACAACTTCTACTGTGGCGAGCGTAAGCTTGGTCAGTGGTTCTACTGCGAGCGGCCGAAGGCCAAGCCACCCGCTCCGCAGGCCTCGGCGCAGCCGCAGCAATCGTCAACCGCGCAGCTGAAGGCAATCACCAAGCAGCTGGACGAACTCAAGGCGCGCGCGATCCTCGAGCCGACCGAAGCGAACGTGATCGCCTATGTCCGCTATCAGCGCGAGCAGCTCGACCGTGCGTCGACCTTCTCCGACACCTGGCAGCGGGCGCTGTGGCAGAACCCGGACATCGACTATACGCTGCAGCGGCCGGTCTCGACCGTCGGCAAGCGTGCATGGACGGATAACCGGTCGGCGACGCGCGACCAGGTGCTGTCGCGGCTCGGCCAGCGTTATGGAATGTTCTATTTCTTCGCGCAGTCCTGTGCCGCGTGCGAGGTCTTCTCGCCAATCCTGCGCTCGGTTGCCGACAGCCACCGGATCACCGTCATGGCGGTGTCGACGGATGGCGGGCCGAGCCGCCAGTTCCCCAACTACGTCGTCGATAGCGGCCAGCGTCAGCGCATGGGCGTACCGCTGGCGACGCCGGCTCTGGTCCTGTTCGACACCGTCACGCGCAAGACGGTGCCCGTCGGGTTCGGCGTGATGTCGGCCGACGAAGTGATGGAGCGCATTTTCATGCTCACCAATTCCAAGGTCGGGAGCGACTTCTGATGGCAAACACCCCGTCTCCCCGCCCCTCCGTCTTCCGCGCCTTCCTTCGCCGGACCGCCGCGGTCGCCATGACCCTTGGCGCCGCTAGCATGGTCCCGGTTGGGATCGCGCGTGCGGATGTCGCGGGGCAGATGAACGACTTCTTCCAAGATGCAGGTGGCGCCGCCAACGTGACCGGTCCATCGGCCTATCAAGGCCAGACGGCCGGTTACTACTCGATGGGCAACGTCTGGAGCCGCTTTCCCCAAAAGAGCGTGCAGCCGTTCAATCTGCAGATGCCCAAGGCAACTGCCGGCTGTGGCGGGATCGACATCTTCACCGGCTCCTTTAGCTTCATCAACGGTGCCGAGATGGTCGCCATGCTGAAGGCGACGGCGAACAATGCGCTCGGCTTCGCCTTTCAGCTCGCGATCGACAGCGTTTCGCCCGAGATCGGCAAGGTCATGGACGGCATGGCCAACAAGGCGCAGCAGATGAACCAGATGAACATCTCGTCGTGCGAGGCGGCGCAGGGGTTGGTTGGTTCTGTTTGGCCGAAGATGACGCAGGCGCGCTCGACGGTCTGTGCAGCCGTCGGCAACTCTCAGGGCAAATTCTCCGACTGGGCGCGGTCGCGGCAGGGCTGCGGCACCGGCGGTGAACAGGACGCGACCCTCGAAGGCAACACCGACCCGGCGATGGCGGATAAGATCCCCGGCGCCCCGCGGAATTACACCTGGGACGCGATCAAGAAGTCGAACAAGTTCGGCACGGACCGCGAGTTTTCCGAGTTCCTGATGACGCTCGTCGGCACGATCGTCATCAATCCCAAGGCTCCGGAAGGTGCTATCGTCGGCTTCGTCGGCCCGGCTGAAGACGCTGTCGTGACGGCGCTCCTCGATGGCGCTGGCACCGGCACGCCGGTCAAAATCTTGCATTGTGAGGATGACGGCTGCCTCAACATGACGGAGCAAACGCTTCGCCCCGGGCCGGGCCTTCGCAAGAAGATCAAGGACATGATCGACTCGATCAACGGTAAGATCCGCACCGACAGTGCGCTGAATCCGCAGGAGCAGCAGCTTCTCAACATGACGTCCCTGCCGCTTTACAAGATGCTCGCGGTGCAGGCGATGGCGCACCAGAACTTCGCGGATGGCGAAACGAGCGCGTTGGCGGAGATCGTCTCGGTCAGCCTCTTGTCGTCGATGATCGAGAACATGCTCGATCGTCTTGGCCAGTCGACCGTACACGTCCAGCCCGCGGACGCGGAAATGGGCAAGATGTGGCGCGACCAGCTTGCGCAGGCACGCACGCGTTATGCCGAGCGCAACGTCGAGCTGAAGGCAACGCTCAACCAGACGATAGCGCTCATCAACAAGTCGGTCATGCTGGAGTCCACGCTTCAGAACAGCATGTCGCCGGCGATGGCCGCATCGCTCAATTTCTCACGCGGGCTAAGCTCGCAGGGCCTCAATTAAGGACGAACGGCGATGGTCGAGGTCTTCACGATCGGCGGTGGCGAATACATCGTCAACACGTTCAACGCGGTAGCCGCCTGGACGGGTGGCGGTGGTTACCGCGGGCTGCTCCGCGTCGTCATGGTCATCGGCCTGATCTACGCACTGCTCGCCGTCGCGTTTACGATGAACGTGCGGGCGTGGCTGAACTGGTTTCTCGGCTCTACGCTCATCTACACCTGCTTGATGGTGCCGACCGTCACCGTGAAGGTCACTGACCGCATCAATCCATCCCTGGCACCGGCTGTTGTCGCCAACGTACCGTTGGGGCTTGGCATCACCGCAAGCTTCACGAGCCAGATTGGTGACTGGCTGACACGAACGGCCGAGACGGTGTTCACGATGCCTAGCCAGCTGAGCTACTCAACCAACGGTATGGTGTACGGCGCGCGGCTCCTCGACGCGACGCGCAACTTCCAGATTCGTGACGCGGAATTTTCCACCAACCTATCGTCGCACTTCAAGAACTGCGTCTTCGGCGACATCATGCTCGGCCAGAAGTCGATGACCGACCTTGCGGTTTCGAAAGACCTCTGGGCAAGCATGGGACCCGGGTCGGCCGCCCGGTCGCAGCCGTGGATCGAACGGACTGGCGCGGCGACGGAAAGCAGCATCGTGACCTGTCGGCAGGCTTACGACATGCTCAACAACAGCTGGCATTCAATGATCGAGGCGCACACGCCCATCTGGTCGAAGGAAACTTATCCTAAGCTGTCGACGGCGGTCGCCTCGGCTAAGCTGAGGTCCGACGTTCCGATCGTCAATCAGGCGTTCCTCGCATCGAGCGCCAACTACGAGTCCATTATCCGGCAGAACACCGCGATCAACGCCTTCATGATGGCCCGCGACGGCATGTCGGGTGGTCCTGGTGCCGCATCGATCGACACCTTCGCGACCACGCGCGCGGACATCCAGGCGCGCAACACCTACAACTCGATCGCGCAGCAGGCCATGAGCTGGGTGCCGATCCTCAACATCGTGCTGACAGTCGTCTTCTACGCGATGTTCCCGGTCATTTTCCCGCTGTTCCTGATGCCACAGACCGGCGTCGGCGCGCTCAAGGGTTACATCACCGGGTTCTTCTATCTCGCGGCGTGGGGTCCGCTCTACGTCATCCTCCATATGATCTGCATGTCGCGGGCGACGGGAGCCGCACAAGGCGTCGCTGAGGGCGGCATGTCGCTCGGGACCTATGCAGGGATCGGGGCGGTCAACGCAGAGACCGCGACGATCGCCGGCTTCATGTTGATGTCAGTGCCTTTCCTTGCGGCGGGTCTCGCAAAGGGGGCCATGAGCATTTCTGGTCAGGCTACGTCCGTCCTCTCGCCCGCGCAAAACGCGGCGGAAGCCGCTGCGGCCGAGCAGACGACCGGTAACTATAGCTACGGCAACACCAGCTTTGCCAACTCAACGTCGAACATGCGGCAGAGCAATCAGTGGTCGGACGCGCCCGCTTTTTCGACTGGGGGCATGGCGTCGAGCTTCCGGCATGACAATGGCTCGACCACCACGAATAATGGCGATGGATTCAACGTCTACGATACCGGTAAAGCAATCTCGAACCTGCCGTTCAGCACGTCAATTGTGCAGTCCGCTATGGCGACGGAGAGCCGGCAAGCCACTACCTCTGCCCGGATTGCTGATGGGTATGAGGAGGCCAGCAGGAGGGAAACCCAACACCTCGAGGCGCTCCGGAATGGGCATACGTGGTCGTCGGGTCACTCCAGCGGTTTTGAAGCGAGTTCGGGTAGTCGGGGTGGCACTACAGTCGAAGCATCCGATCGCCGCAACGCCCAACAAAGGGGCGGCATCGAACTGCGTGAGCAGTCGGGTGCCGGCACAACCGCCCAATACTCGACTGGCAAAAACTCGACGGATGCCGGTCAGTGGAGCGTGGGCGGATCGCTCGGCGCCAATGCAAGTGCGAAGGCTGGCGTTGGCGTAGGTCCGACCGGCGCGGGAGTGGGCGGCAAGGCGGAGGTCACAGGTGGGTACAACAGGTCTTGGACAAACGCGGATACGACGAACGACACGAACTCGTCGCAGCGCAGCCATGACAAGTCGTCGTCCGTAACTGGTGGTGTCTCAGCCGATCACACTGTTGGGTCCGGTGTGTCGACGCAGGATGGCAGCTTCTACCAGCAGGGCAGGTCCGAACGGTCCGAGCAAAGCGAGGCACGCACCCGTGCCATCGAAGAGTCTCAGACGAAGATCAATTCGTATAACGAGCAAGCTCGCCACTATCGTGAATTGTCGCGGTCGTTGGAACAGCATGCCAGCTTCGCAGAGAGCAACGGCTTCAATCTGACTCAGGATCTCCGCAATGATCTGACGCGCTGGTACGATAAGGAGAATGCGGCAAGTCCGGGTGGGAATATGCTGCCTGGCCTTTGGGAAACCAATCTGTCGTCGACGCAGGAAGTTGCCCGTAACGCTGCTATCACGAAGTGGGCTGGCCAGCGTTCCGGCGGCATCGAGCGTGACATTGAGTCCGCTCTCTCCGACCCTGCACTATCTGATATGAAGTTGCCGCACGTCGCGTCTGAGGCATCGGTTTTGGCACGCTATTCGGGTGGCGGACCACTGGGTGGCGCGCATCCAGTTTCTGCGGAACGGCCTGATAGCTCTCCTGAGCGGTCGGTGATTGCTGCTGGTGCCAGAGAGGTGAGCGACGATCAGCGCAGGCTCGGTGGTGTTGCTGCCGCTGATTTCGCCCAAGCGCCCCCCGGAGCTAAAAAGCCATGATCTATGAGAGAAAGGTCGAAATCCCGCCAATGATGACGAAGCCCGCTGCCACTGTCACGACTGCGGCTTGCATAAGCCGAAACGTGCGCATCGAGATTGGGCTCTCCCCTTGCGAGAGGGTTGGCACGGTCTCGTCGTCACGATGATTGGCCGAAAATGGATTCACTTGCCAGTAGCCGTTCCCGACACCCGGCATGGCGTCATTATCGAACACGATGGGCTGGTTCGGATCAATTTGCATGGCGTACCTCGCCCCATAAGGTAGAGCGAAATGGACATGTTGGCAACGCGAGATCACCGTCGATTCATGGACGCCCAGCACCGGCCGCCGGCGCTCAATGACCTATCTGGCATCCTGATATTCGCATTTTCGTGGCTGCTCGTGATGGCGATCGGTCTCATGCCCATCGCAGAGGCTTCGCTATCTCGTTCCCCCTCGATCACGATGCCAACGACGATCGCTTTCTTCGTGGCCGTCGGAAGCGCTGTTTTGCTACGCCGGCGCTATTCCTGGATGGGCCTCGTCCTTCACATTTTCGGCCAGATTGCGATATGGCTTTCCCTGTTCGTCATGTCGCTCGCGCTTGTTCTCGCTCTCGCGGCGCACTCGTGATCCCATTCTGTCTTGTCCTGGGCGACAGCACTGCCGTCGGGACTGCCAAGGCTCTAGCCGCTCAAGGCACGCGCTGCGCCGTTCATGCACGCGAGGGCGCTCCATCGATCGAGACCGTTAAGACGTGGCATAGCGGTTCTGTCAGCGATCGAGCGCTGGTCGCGCTAGGATCGAACGACGCTCTCAATCCGAATTTGGCCAGCAACCTCCAGTTGCTTCGCCGGCGTGTTACAGCAAATCAGGTCACGTGGCTCGCCCCCTACCATCCACGCGCCGCGGCGATCGTCGCAGCGATCGCCGAGCAGTTTGGCGATACCGTCGTCCAGCTCGGTCGCTTTTCGTCTAACGACGGCATTCATCCAAAGAGCTATCGCGCAGTCGCCACGGCCCTCCGGTGGCAGACGCCGGCGCCCCTGCCCTATCGCTACGCTACCAGCCGCTCGTCGCCTCCCTCCGCGGCAAGATCAGCTTCAGTTATTCGCCAGGCCGTAGTCATGACGTTCCAACAGTAGCATCTGGCTGCCGTTGGCACGCTGCTCACGGTGCCGTCAGCGCCGCGCACCTACCTTTACGTGGTGGACTTTGGCGACGGGACGTAGGGGTGTGCCCCTCGCACGATCTCAACGGCCTTCTCGATCGCCGCTAATTCTGCCGATTTTGCCTTCGGTGCGACCGTCCAATTCGAGCGCGGATGAAAGACGATCGGGAGCGCAGTCACTGGACCGATAAGCTCTTTCCAGTGGCCCTCCGTTTTGCCTGCGACGTTCGCAAGGAGGTGCGCGAGAAGGCTTTGAATGTCATCGACACTTTCGGGTGCGTCGTGGTTTGTCATGACGCTGATCCATTTTCCCCACAGCCGATCAACTGTCCGCCCGACCGTAAGCCTGACGGGGGTGGTCATGTGTCGGACCGGACGCAATCACAGCGGTGAAAAAGTCGGCAATCTGTTCGTTATCTAATCTAACGGTATCAGACCAATCGTCAGGGAAATGCTCGTCTGGCTTAAACCCCCGGTAAAAAAGGTCGGGTCGCACCTCCCAGAGTTTGAGCATTTTCTCCTTCGAGTTGTGCTTCACAAGATTGACCAGTCGACGAAGGTGATCGACCTCCGGTGTAACCAGGATGTTCATTTCAGCCAAAGCGGCCTCGAGCTCGGTGTGGTTGTGCTTGGAAGATGTAAGCCTCGTCAGCTTTCTGACGACCCGCTCCCAGGCATGGTAGAGCGCTATCATCATGCTCTTGCGCACCTCCATCTGGGTGCTCTCGATGTCCATGAAGTCGTAGTGATAGCCCTCGTTTGGATCGTTTAGAAGATCACCGTCTGAGTCGAACGTAGCTCCTTCAACCTCCCCGGCTGCGATCCTGCGATTGTTTTCTGCCATTTCAGCAGCGACCCGCTCCTCGTCCTCCTGCATCGCTCGCTCTGCAGCCTGCAAACCGCGTCGCACTAGGCCCACCGCAGTCTCGAGGTCATATGCATAAGGGTTAAACTTCAGCCAGCTCATCGCTGGGTGATGCTCGACGGTCGACCGTTGGGTCAATCCGACAACCGACAAAGTGAATGAGATTCTGACAGAGGCGGTGAGACAGTCTCACCCACTTTGCCGCCGATTACTGTTTCACGATCGGAGCGTAGGCACAGCCGTCATGGTGGCATGCCCCCGTCGCCGGCAGCCCGTACACACGAGCCGCGTGACTACCTTGGACACCTCCCCCGCAAATCTAAATCGTTCGACGATCTTCTCCGAAGGGATGTTGATCGTCCGGCCGCACATGCAGACGATCCGCATATCGGATCGATCGCCGGTCCACTGCGCGAGCGTCAGGTAACTCGTCTCTGCCTTGCCCGGCATTCAGCTTATGCTCGCTTGGCTATTCATGGTGGTGTTACTTCTTCGTAGCAGCCTGCGCGCCGGAGCTGGCGGACAATCCCGTTGAACGCGGCAGTGACGCCCTGGGCGCGCCCTATCTCGTTCGTTTGCGACCCTGAATCCCAGTAGAGGGCCAACGGCCATTTCTCGGGGCAGTGCGGCAACAGACAGCGCAACGCGAGCCGAACCTCCGGAACATCGACACGGGCGTCCGAACATCGCGTGACGCCGGTGCGCAGGATATGCACGGACAGCGCGATTACGACGCGCTGATGTCGCGGCAGCTTCGACATGGATCAATGGAAGTCGTGCGACTTGAACCGCACAACCTCCTCCGGGTCCTTACCGTCCGCGTGGGGTGGCCAGTATTGATTGCGCGGCTCCGGTTGCCAGCCCTTGTCTCCGCGATCGGGCGAGCCCGGATGCTGCGCGGCATCGCCCCGGCCGGTCCGGTGCGGAAACGACATGTCGCCGACGCGGTGCAGCAGATCGCCGTGATCGATGATCCGGTCGCAGATCACATGAATGATCTCGCCTTCCTTCTGGACCCGACCTTTCATGCCGACCATCGAGGCGGACATGATTGTTCGGCGCTGGGCCTCGAAACGGTCCGGCCAGAGGATGCCGTTGGCTATCCCCGTCTCG
>Ga0308158_10003439_pt1 | contig 13964 bp, 15 predicted proteins | sample PhyBR2_FD_201038 | JGI IMG/M metagenome (GOLD analysis project Ga0308158, IMG submission 201038) | Phyllosphere microbial communities from UC Gill Tract Community Farm, Albany, California, United States - DLSLB.R2 | ecosystem: Host-associated > Plants > Phyllosphere > Unclassified | place: USA... | reverse complement strand
CCCCGCGCCCTTACTTTGCCTTGACGTCGCCCTTGCTCTCGGCTTTCGCCGTCGCCTTGGCTTCCTTGTCGGCTTGCGCTACCGCTTTCGCATCGTCCTTGCTGACCTTCTTGACCAGCTTGCCGTCAGTTTGCGTGCTGCCCTTCAGATTCTCGTTAGGGACAAATGCGGCTTTCGGGGTCTTGGTGTCCGTCGTGGCGTGCGCTTCCGACGTTGCTGACGACGAATGCGTGGCCGGCGTCTGGGCGGAGGCAGCGGTGGCAAACAGACCCGCAATCAGGGTAACAGTCAATTTTTTCATGGTGCAGCTCCTTGGGTGATGGTTTGGAAGTGCATGTTTTCCATGCGACTAACCAAACAACGATGAGCTGGCCAAGCTGTTGACCGACTTAACAAATGCTTACATTTATTGAGTCGGCGATGATCCGGTCACTCATGCAAGACCGCGTCTGGCGCGGACCTTGCGCCACAACGCGCCCCAGGCGGTATGCACCATCCATGAAAACAGCGCGACCATGGCGCCGAATGCTGCTGGCAAAACTGGCCCGATCACGAACCCCATGCCGACAACGAATCCAAGCACGTACTCGCCATGCCACAGGCGCAGCACCAGGGCCAGGGCCAGCAGCCCAAAGAAAGCATAGTCGACCAGCATGCTGCCGTGCGAGAAAAGGAGCGACAAGGCGAGGCCATACGCCAGAGCGCACACGAATGCGGCAAGCGCTGCAAACCCCTTTGCGCTGGGCTGCGCGCTGCGCTCTATCCGGCGACGCAACCCGGTCAGGGTCCACCACGTCAAGAGCGGGATCAGGAGCAGGCCCCACCAGTTCGAGATGGCAGGCAAATCAGGATTAGCCAGCAGGTGGTGGGACCGCACGCCACCGTTCAAGTATTCCCATGCCAGGATGCCGGCTTCGGCGCCAAACGCGAGCAAGGTAAGCAGGATGCGGCGATCGATGACTGACACGGCTGGCATGATTCCCCCGGATGGCAAGTCGATCAAGTGGCTGACGCTTCGCCACTGGCGCAGATTGCATGTACAACCGGACTACCCTACCAGAAGCCGCGGCCCGAATCTACGGCCCGGGTCGATTCCATGCCACTGTCATACCGGGCATATACATTTACGCCAATCAGCGATCGGCACGATGGGATTTATTTTCGTTTTGCCAGCGCACGATCGAGCGCATTGGCAAAATTGCGGCTGTCTGCCTGGCTGAACGCCGCTGGCCCACCGGTATCGACGCCGCTGCCGCGCAGTTCTTCCATGAAGGCCCGCATCGTCAATTGCTGCGCGATCGTGTCCTTCGTGTACCAGTCGCCACGCGGATTGAGCGGCAGGCCACCTTTTTCCAGCACCAGCGCCGCCAGCGGAATATCGCCGGTGACGACAATGTCGCCGGGACTCACCCGCTCGACGATCTCGGCATCGGCGACATCGGCGCCGGCCGGCACCTGCAGCGCGCGGATGAAGCGCGAACCCGGCACGCGCATCAACTGATTCGCCACCAGCGTGACGGGCAACTGGGTGCGTTCCGCTACCCGGAACAGGATGTCCTTGATGACGCCAGGACAGGCATCGGCGTCGACCCAGATCTGCATGCTTACTTCAACCGGCAGGTCAGCACCCAGTAAAACTCCCAGCGCGCCACGCGGATCTCGCGCCCGGCCACGCCCACGCGCTTGCGCAGCGCGCTGTCGGTCGGGTAGTTCTTGACGAGTTCATGCTGCTTGCCGTCGGCGTCGAGCTGGAATTCGTGGGTGTTGCCCAGCAAATCGGTGCGCACGGTGACGGCGCTTTCGCCCTCAACATAGTTGTCGTCGAACAGCACCAGCAGCACATCCTTGCCCAGGCGCTTTTTCAGCGTCTGCAGCAGGTCGTCCTGCTGCTTGCGGGTCAGGTGCGCCCACAGGCCGCCCAGGAACACGGCCGTGAACTTGTCCTCGCCCGTACCCAGGTCGTCCGGCAGCGCCAGTGCATCCAGCAGGCGGTATTCGACATTGTCCAGGTCGCCACCGTGCATGCGCGCCAGGTCGAGCATCGCGGCGCTGGCGTCGGTGGCGACGATCGACTCGGCGGTTTCGGCCAGCACCTCGGTCCAGGCGCCGCTGCCGCAGCCCAGTTCCAGGATGCGGTGGCCCGCCAGCAGCGTGGAAATTTGCTCGCGCGCTTCGTCCAGGTCTTCCAGCTGCTCGTCGGCCACCTCGGCGGCGGCGTTGTCATAGTGAGCGGCAATGCTGTCGTAGTAGGCGATAACCGGATTCTTGTCCATCGGTGTTTCCATTGAAATGTCGTTGTGCATCAAAGTTCGTAATTGTCCCCACCGCGCATGGCCGATTCGACCATCTTGCGATTCAGTGTCGGCGTCAGCAGTTCGATGAAGGTGTACACATAGCTGCGCAGGTAGGCGCCCTGCTTGATCGCCACGCGCGACGTGTTCATGCCGAACAGGTGGCCGACCGGGATCGCGCGCAGGCCGCGGTCGCGCTCGGGGTCGAACGCCATGCCGGCGATGATGCCGATGCCCATGCCCAGTTCGACATAGGTCTTGATCACGTCGGCGTCGATCGCCTCCAGCAGGACGTCCGGGCTCAGGGCGCGCAGGCCGAAGGCGTGGTCGATCTTGCTGCGCCCGGCGAAGGCGGCATCATACGTGATGATCGGGTAGCTGGCGATTTCTTCGAGCGAGATCGCCCGCGACTTGAACAGCGGGTGCTCGGGCGGGGCCACCACCACGTGTTCCCACTGGTAGGCCGGCAGCGTGATCAGGCCGTCGATCGTCGTGATGGCCTCGGTGGCGATGGCCAGGTCGGCCTGGTCGCTCTTGACCATGTCGGCGATCTGCTTCGGATTGCCCTGCAGCAGCGAGAGGCGCACCTTCGGGTACTTCTGCATGAAGGCCTGCACGACTTTCGGCAGCATGTAGCGCGCCTGCGTGTGCGTGGTGGCAATCGTGAAGCTGCCGCTGTCGTGGGCGGCGTATTCCTTGCCGATGCGCTTGAGGCTTTCGATCTCCTGCATGATCAGCTCGACCGACTGCAGCACCAGCCGGCCCGGCTCGGTCAGGCCGCGAATGCGCTTGCCGTGGCGCGTGAAGATGTCGACGCCCAGCTCTTCTTCCAGCTCGATGATCGCCTTCGAGACCCCCGGCTGCGAGGTAAACAGCGATTTGGCGGCGTCGGTCAGGTTGTAGTTCTGGCGTACGGCCTCGCGCACGAAGCGCAGCTGGTGGAGGTTCATTCTGTAAATATTCTTGTTGGCTCTGCGAACAGCATTTTAAGATGCTTATTCGGGTTACGTATATAAGCAAATAAATTATCCGTAGTTTGGAATATAAGCCGATCTCCGTATCATCGGAACATTATTGAATGGGCGTGCACTATCCGCCCTTACCGGAACAAGCCCATGTATCGTTACGACCAGTACGACCATCTCATCGTGCGCGAGCGCATCGCCCAGTACCGCGACCAGGTGGCGCGCCGCCTGAGCGGTGAGTTGCTCGAAGAAGAATTCATCCCGCTGCGCCTGCAGAACGGCCTGTACATGCAGCGCCACGCCTACATGCTGCGCGTCGCCGTGCCGTATGGCCTGCTGTCGAGCGCCCAGGTGCGCATGTTCGGCCACATCGCCCGCACCTACGACCGCGGCTACGGCCACTTCACCACGCGCCAGAACATCCAGTACAACTGGATCGAGCTGGAGCAGACCCCGGACATCCTGACCGACCTGGCGTCGGTCGAGATGCACGCCATCCAGACCTCGGGCAATTGCATCCGCAACATCACCACCGACGAATTCGCCGGTGTGGCGGCCGATGAGATCATCGATCCGCGCCCGTTCGCCGAAATCCTGCGCCAGTGGAGCACCTTCCACCCGGAATTTGCCGCCCTGCCCCGCAAGTTCAAGGTCGCGATCAATGGCGCAGTCGAGGACCGCGCCGCGATCGCCGTGCACGATATCGGCCTGACCGTCGTGCACAACGACGCTGGCGAAGTCGGCTTCAAGTTCATGGCCGGTGGCGGCATGGGCCGCACGCCGATCCTGGGCAGCGTCATCCGCGAGTTCCTGCCATGGCAGCACCTGTTGACCTACACCGAAGCCGTGATGCGCGTGTACAACCAGAACGGTCGTCGCGACAACAAGTACAAGGCACGCATCAAGATTTTGCTCAAGGCCATGGGCGTCGAGGAATTCACGCGGCAGGTCGAAGCCGAATGGGCCGACCTGAAGGATGGCCCTGAAACGCTGACGCAGGAAGAATTCGACCGCGTTGCCAAGTGGTTCCAGCCGCACGCCTACCGCACGCTCGAAACGATCGACGTCGCTGCGTCGCAGCCAGACAACAAGCCGTTCGCCAACTGGCTCGATCGCAACGTCAAGCCACACAAGGTGCCGGGTTACGCCGCCGTGCTGCTGTCGCTGAAGAAAACCGGCGTGCCGCCGGGCGACGCCACCGACGGGCAGCTCGATTTCGTGGCCGACCTGGCCGACCAGTTCAGTTTTGGCGAAGTGCGCGTGACGCACGAGCAGAACCTGGTGCTGGCCGATGTCGAGCAAAGCCAGTTGTTCGCACTGTGGCAATTGCTCAAGTCGCAGGGCCTGGCCACGCCGAACATTGGTCTCCTGACCGACATCATTGCCTGCCCGGGGGGCGATTACTGCTCGCTGGCCAACGCCAAGTCGTTGCCGATTGCTGCGGCGATTGCCGAGCGATTCGATGACCTGGACTTCCAGCACGACATCGGCGACATCGAACTGAATATCTCGGGCTGCATCAATGCCTGCGGCCACCACCACGTCGGCAACATCGGCATCCTGGGCGTGGACAAGGACGGCAGCGAGTGGTACCAGGTCTCGGTCGGCGGCGCGCAGGGCAACACTTCGGCCATCGGCAAGATCATCGGGCCGTCGTTCTCGGCGCCGCAAATGCCGGAAGTCATCGGGCGCCTGCTCGAGACGTATGTGCAGTGTCGGATCGAGGGCGAGCGCTTCGTCGACACCGTGGGCCGCCTGGGCATTGCCCCATTCAAGGAACATCTGTATGCCACCCCGATTCCGGTCGGCGAACCCGCAAAGGAAGACCAGTATGCTTGACGCTCACCCACAGATCATCAAGGGCCGCGACGTCGTCGCCGACGACTGGAGCGTGCTGCGTCTTGCAGAAACCGACGCCCCCGAGACGATTGATGTCCCGGCCGGCAAGATCATCGTGCCGCTGACCGTCTGGCTGGCCCAGCGCGCTGCGCTGGAGACGCGCGCCGAGCTCGGCGTATGGCTGGCGCCGGACGAACGCGCGGAGAGCATCAAGGACGATCTGGGCCGCTTTGCGGTCATCGCGATCGACTTCCCGAAGTTTACCGATGGCCGTGGCTACTCGACGGCCTTCAACCTGCGCCGCCGCCTTGGCTGGACAGGCGAACTGCGCGCCATCGGCGACGTGCTGCGCGACCAGCTGTTCCAGATGCAGCGCTGCGGCTTCGATGCATTTGCCACCCGCCAGGATCGCAGCATCCACGATGCGCTCAAGGGCTTGTCGGTGTTTTCCGAAACCTACCAGGCCTCGATCGACAATCCGGTGCCGTTGTTCCGCCGCGTGCCGCGGGAAACCCCGGCGCCGCCCGCCGACGTCGTTAGCTAGGAGTAACCCATGAGCGATCTGCATCGTCGCGTGGCCGAGACCAGCGCGATCCTGGAACGTATTGCCTGTGATTTCACGCCGGCCGTGTTTGCATCGAGCCTGGCGGCCGAAGACATGGTGCTGACCGACCTGATCCTGAAGGCAGAATTGCCGATTGCGATCTTCTCGCTCGAGACGGGCCGCCTGCATGCCGAGACGCTGGCCATGATCGATCGGGTCAAGGACACCTACGGCTACGATATCGCCCTGTTCCGCCCCGACCCGCTGGCGGTCGAGCGCTACGTCACGCAGAACGGCCTGAACGCGTTCTACGAAAGCGTGGACATGCGCAAGGAATGCTGCCGCATCCGCAAGGTCGAGCCGCTCGGCCGCGCGCTGGCCGGCAAGCGCGCCTGGATCACGGGCCAGCGCCGCGCGCAATCGGCCACGCGCGCCGAACTGGCGGTGCAGGAAGACGATCTGAGCCACGCCATGCAGAAGTTCAATCCGTTGACGGACTGGAGCGAAGAGAACGTCTGGGACTATCTGCGCTCGAACAATGTGCCGTACAACGCGCTGCACGATCGGGGCTTCCCGTCGATCGGCTGCGAACCCTGCACCCGCGCCGTGCAGCCCGGCGAAGATGTGCGCGCCGGCCGCTGGTGGTGGGAAAACCCGGAATCGAAGGAATGCGGGCTGCACGTGGTTGACGGCAAACTTATCCGCATCAAATCCGTGGCTGCCTAAGCCACAACAACAACAGGCACAGCCATGACATCTGTTACCGAGAATATTTTTAACGAAGTAAATGCCGCCCACCTGGACGCGCTGGAATCGGAAGCGATCCACATCCTGCGCGAAGTGGCCGCCGAATGCAGCAACCCCGCCCTGCTGTTCTCGGGCGGCAAGGACTCGGTTGTCCTGCTGCGCCTGGCCGAGAAAGCCTTCCGCCCGGGCAGCTTTCCGTTCCCGCTCGTGCACATCGACACCGGCCATAATTTCGACGAAGTGATTGCCTTCCGCGACGCCCGCGCCGCTGAGCTGGGCGAGCGCCTGATCGTCGGCAGCGTCGAAGAATCGATCCGCCGCGGCACGGTGCGCCTGCGCAATCCGGCCACCGATTCGCGCAACGCCGCCCAGGCCGTCACGCTGCTGGAAACCATCGCCGAACACGGCTTCGATGCCTGCATCGGTGGCGCGCGCCGTGACGAAGAAAAAGCCCGCGCCAAGGAACGCATCTTTTCGTTCCGCGACGAATTCGGCCAGTGGGACCCGAAAGCCCAGCGCCCCGAACTGTGGGACCTGTATAACACCCGCGTCCATCCGGGCGAAAACATGCGCGTGTTCCCGATCTCCAACTGGACCGAGCTCGATGTGTGGCAATACATCGCCCGCGAGAAACTGGCGCTGCCGTCGATCTATTTCGCGCACCAGCGCGACGTCATCGAGCGCAATGGCCTCCTCGTGCCGCTCACGCCCTTGACCCCGGCACGTGAGGGCGAGACGGTCGAGAACCGTACCGTGCGCTTCCGGACCGTGGGCGACATCTCGTGCACCTGCCCGGTGGCCTCCAGCGCCGATTCGCTGGCGGACATCATTGCCGAGACGGCAATTACCGACATCACCGAACGCGGCGCCACGCGCATGGATGACCAGACCTCCGAAGCCTCGATGGAAAAACGCAAGAAAGCAGGATACTTCTGATGAACGCCATGACTGACCTCAACGCCAACGGCGACACCAAAGCCAACCGTTCCCTGCTGCGCTTCATCACCGCCGGCTCCGTCGACGATGGCAAGAGCACGCTGATCGGCCGCCTGCTGTTCGACAGCAAGGGCATCTTCGCCGACCAGCTGGCCGCCGTCTCGCGCGCCAAGCACAAGCGCACCGTGGGCGACACGATCGACCTGTCGCTGCTGACCGACGGCCTCGAAGCCGAGCGCGAACAGGGCATCACGATCGACGTGGCCTACCGCTACTTCGCCACGCCCAAGCGCAAGTTCATCATCGCCGACACGCCGGGCCACGAGCAGTACACGCGCAATATGGTCACGGGCGCATCGACCGCCGACGCCGTCATCATCCTGATCGACGTGTCGAAGGTCACGCTGCGCGAAGACGGCGGCGTCGACCTGCTCACGCAAACCAAACGCCATTCGACCATCGCCAAACTGCTGCAGATCGAGCACGTCGTGGTGGCCGTCAACAAGATGGACCTGATCGGGTATGACCAGGCGATCTACGACCGCATCGTCGCCGAGTACCAACATTTTGCGACCTCGCTGGGCCTGAAGGACATCACGGCGATTCCGCTGTCGGCGCTCACCGGCGACAACGTGGTGGAAAAATCGACCAACACGCCGTGGTACAGCGGCCCGACGCTGATCGACCTGCTCGAATCGCTGTCGGTCTACGACGAAGCGCACAGCGCGCCCTTCCGCTTCCCGGTGCAGCTGGTGGCGCGCCACAACGGCCACGCGGCCAAGGACTTCCGTGGCTATATGGGCCGCATCGAATCGGGCGTCGTGAACGTGGGCGATACGCTGGTGGTGCAGCCGTCCGGCCAGAGCGCGACAGTCAAGGAGATCGTCACCTTCGACGGTTCGCTGCAGTCGGCGACGGCCGGCCAGTCGGTCACGCTGGTGCTGAACGAATACGTGGACGTCTCGCGTGGCGACATGCTGGCCGGTAGCGCGCAGCCGGCGACCTTGCTCAAGCAAGTCACGGCCGACGTCTGCTGGATGGCCGACGAGCCGCTCGACCTGCGCCGCAAGTATTGGCTCAAGCACGGCACGCGCCAGACGGCGGCCAAGTTCGCGCGCATCGACACACTGCTGGACGTGAACACGCAGCAGCGCCATCCGGCCGAGGGCCTCAAGCTCAACGACATCGCACGCGTGCAACTGACCGTCCAGCAGCCGCTGGCAGCCGATGCCTACGACGCGATCCGGGCGACTGGCGCGTTCATCCTGATCGACGAAGTCACCCACCAGACCGTGGCCGCAGGTATGATCCGCATCGACGCATAACAACGAAGGGGCGGTATGGCGGCACTGGGCAAAGTCTATCTGGTGGGAGCAGGCCCCGGCGCGGCCGACCTGATCACGGTGCGCGGCGCGCGCCTGCTGGCAGCCGCCGACGTGGTGCTGTACGACGCACTGGTCACGCCCGAGATGCTGGCGCTATGCGAGCGGGCCGACAAAATCTCGGTCGGCAAGCGCTCGGGCCAGCGGTCGATGGCGCAGACGGTGATCAACGGCCAGATCGTCGAGTGCGCGCACAAGTACGCGCTGGTCGTGCGCCTGAAAGGCGGCGACCCGATGCTGTTTGGCCGCGCCGATGAAGAATTGCGGGCACTCGAAGCCGAAGGGATCGAGGTCGAAGTCGTACCGGGAATTACCACCGCCGTCGCTGCGGCCGCAGCGACCAAGCAGCCACTGACCAAGCGTGGTGTGGCGCGCAGCGTGGCGTTCTTCACGTCGAGTACTGCACCGGACGAACCGGATCATCCTGCCCTGCCCGAAACCGATACGCTGGTCCAGTACATGGGCGGGCGCGAAGCCGCTGCCACTGCAGAACGGCTACTGGCCGAAGGCCGACGTGCCGACCTGCCGGTGGTCGTGGTGGAAAATTGCAGTCGCGTCGATCAACGCATCCTGCGTTTGACGCTGACAGACCTGGCGCGCGGACTGGAGCCGGGTCACGGGCCGGTGCTGGTCATGATGGGTGAGGCGCTGGCGCGGCGCGAGCACCAGCCGGACTAAGAACGCCTGCCAAAACCTTCGGGATACTTTGAAGGCGCCGACCGGATGGATTCCTGATTCGGCATGTCATCGGGTGCATCAGTGGATGGACCGGATGACGTATCAGTATCGACGCGCTCACGCGACAGCAACGTGGCCGGGCGCATCTGCTCGATAAGGGCGCGGAAGGCTGGCGCGGTGCGCCGCCGGCTCGGATAATAAAGGCTAAAACCGGGCAAGTCCGGCAGCCAGTCCTGCAAGACCGGCCGCAAGCGGCCAGCGAGCATGTCATCATGCACCATCGAAGCAAACAGATAGGCCAGGCCGTGACCGTCGAGCGCGGCCGAACGAATCGCGGCGCCATCGTTCAGTACCAGAGGACCATTCGATTTGACCTCTATCTTGTCGCCATCCTTTTCCAACAGCCAGCGAAACAGCCGGGTTGAGGTGTTGTAGCGATAGTTGATGCAGTGATGGGCCTTGAGCTCCTCCGGCGTGCGCGGCGCAGGCATATGGCGTTCAAAATAGGCTGGCGCGCCGACAATGACGACCGGCGAAGAATGCGTCAGCGGCATGACGACCATGTCTTTTTCCACCAACGTGCCAAAACGAATACCGCCGTCGAAACCGTTGGCAACAATATCGCTGGTACCTTCATCGATGGACACTTCCACTGACACGTGCGGATGCTTTGCAAAAAAATCAGCAAGGATTGGCCGCATCAATGTGTCGTAGGCCACAGGCAACATGGTCAGGCGCACCGTACCAGAGACGTCGGTGCGCAAATCCTGCAGGCTCTGCAGTTCGTTGTCGATATCGGCGAATGCGGGGATGAGGGTTGCCAACAGGCGCCGTCCAGCTTCGGTCGGTGCAACCTGGCGCGTAGTGCGTGCCAATAAGGCCAAGCCGAGACGCTGCTCCAGCTGGCTTACCGTATAGCTCAGTGCCGACTGCGACACCCCCAGTTCGGCGGCCGCACTGGTAAAGCTCTGGTGGCGTGCAACGACTTCGAACACGGCAAGGTCGCGCAGAATGACACGGTCCATTCATAAATCTCATTGATTAACTCATGCTAATTCTACCGTCTTATCAATAAGATGCTGCTGGGATATTCTTTTCAATACCGACCGGCGGCACGCACGCATGCCGGACAACGATACGAAAAGGATGAAACATGCTGAACAAACTGGCCATTGCCGGGATGCTTTTGGCGCCACTCTCGGGCGCCGTGATGGCAGAGGCGCGCAACGTCGTGCTGGTACATGGGGCTACCATGGACGGTTCAGGATGGCGCGCTGTCCATGATCTGTTGCAGGCGAAGGGACTGTCAGTCAGCGTAGTGCAGTTGCCGCATACCAGCATGGCCGACGATGTCGCCGCCACACGTCTCGTCCTCTCGCAGCAACAGGGTTCGACAGTACTGGTTGGGCACAGCTATGGCGGCGCGGTCATCACGGAAGCGGGAACCGGGGAGTCGGTCAAAGCACTGGTGTATGTGGCGGCATTCCAGCCAGAGCCAGGAGAAACGCTGGGTGACTTGTCGCAGCGGTTCCCTGTGAAGGTGAGCCTGAAGATGCTTGATAACACTCACTTTGTGCCGGCCCCGGCCACTTACCACGACAGTCTCGGCGCAGATTTGCCGGTTGCGTTAACGGATTTTATGTCGGCTTCGGCAAGGCCGATGTCAGTCGAGACGTTCGGCGTGAAACTCCGGGAAGCCGCTTGGCACACCAAACCCAGCTACGCCATCGTCACCACGCAAGACCGCACGATCGCCCCTGCCTTGCAAAAGTGGATGTACACCCGCTCCGGCGCGAAAGTCACCGAGGTTGCATCCAGCCACATGGCTCACATCTCGCACCCGCAGGAAGTGGCCAAGGTAATCATGGATGCCGTCAAGGCCGTCAACTAACCTCACGATCGCATTGGGCGATACAGGTTTGCCTGGCTTGCGTGTGCCAGCCCATGCAGGTGCCGACCCTGCGGGCCGAAACCTGATCGCGCAGGTTCGCGCGCAGCCTTCAGGCGCTCTAAATCATCCCAGCGAATTGACGCAGTAATCCGTCATCGCCCGCTGCACACCGGGGTCTTCCCCGATGGCGCCGGCGACATTGAGCGTCAACGCCGGATGCGCCGCGCGCACTTCATCGCACAGCGCAGGCAAGTCACGCAGCAAATGGCCACCCTTCCCCAGGAACACCGGCACCACCGTGATGTCATCGATGCCCTGCGCGCGCATGGCGTCGATGGTATCGGGAAGACTCGGGGTCATCAGTTCCAGGAATGCCAGCTCCACGACCGCACCGGCGACACGTTCACGCGTCTGGTCGCGCAAGCGCTCGAAAGGGACCGCCCACGATGCGGCGCGCGCGCCGTGGGCAAACAGGATTAAACCACGTTGCATTTAATGTCGCTCCACCCACCACAGCGCACCAAGCGCCATGAGCAGGAATAACAGGCTGGGCGCCAGCGCCGTGAAGAACGCGGGCAGGATGGTCAGCACACCGAGGTGCGAGAACAGGGAATTGATCAGCAGGAAGCTCACGCCGATCATGATGCCGATGAAGATCTTCAGGCTCACGCCGCCGCTGCGCGTGTGCAGGTAGGCAAACGGCAGCGCCAGCGCCATCAGCACGAAGATTGAAAACGGATCGATGACCTTTTTCCAGAACGCGACCTTGAAGCGCTCGGTCTCTTGCTTGTTCTCGGCCAGGTGGCGCGTGTAGACGGCCAGTTCGGCCGCGGACATGCGCTCGGGATCAGAGCGCGATACCGACAGGATCTTCGGCGTGATCTCGGACGCCAGCGTGTAGGTGGCCAGCTTGCGCGTCGCGATGGCCGCGGTTTCCTGGCCATACGTGCTCTGGATGGTCTGGCCTTCCGGCACGGCCGAACCGGGCGCCGGCAACTCACGGCTGTTCGAGAACATCGTTTCCGTGACATCCGTCAGGCGCCACGTGTTGTTGCCGCCATAGGTGCCGCGCGCCGCCGTTACGAGCGAACGCATGCGCATATTGTTGTCGAATTCGTAGAGCCGCACGTCTTCCAGCTGGCCGTCGGCCGCAATGCGGCGCACGTTGAAGAAGCGCGAGCCGGTGATCGTGCCGCGCACGCCGTTTTCGTGGACGCTGTCCTTGGTCCACATCCCTGAGCGGAACTCGGCCGAGACCGAGCCGCCCTTGGCTGTCAGGCGCATGCGCTCCGCAATCGGCGCGGTGCGCGGCGTGATCAGCTCCCCGAAAATGAACGTCACCACGACGAAGATGGCGCCGATCTTGAACAGCATCCAGGCCGCATGCCGGGTCGACATCGACGAGGCGCGCATGATGGTGAATTCGGAGCTCGAGGCAAACTGCGCCATCGTGTAGATGGTGCCGATCAGCGCGGCCACCGGCATCACCTGGTACACATTGCCCGGCACGAGCAGCAGCACGTACAAAAACGCATGCTGCATGCCGAAGTCGTTCTTGCCGACCGATGGCAGGATGCTGGTCAGGTCCATGAAGGCGACGAGCGCCAGGAATGCGGCCAGCACGAAGGCCACCGCCTGGAAGATATTGATTGCGAAGTAGCGCTGGAGGATTTTCATTCGACGGCTGCCTCGTCACGCTTGTGCAAAGGCTGCGGCTTGCGCAGGCGGCGCTTGAAGGCGCTCAGCATGACCAGCGGGTGGTACGGGTGGTTCACGTTCAGGCGCCAGGCAAACAGGCCCGCCACGCACAGCAGCGCGAACAGGTGCAGCGGCCACCAGCCCATGGCAAACGCCAGCTTGCCCTGCTTGACGCTGGCTTCGGACAGCCGCACCAGATTGTTATAGGTGAAGAAGATCAGCAGCGCCAGGATCATGTTGGCCGACGACCCGGCGCGCGGATTGACGAAGCCGAGCGGGATCGCCAGCAGCATCAGGATCAGGCAGGTGATCGGTGCGGCGATGCGCGCCAGCAGTTCGGCCTGCGTAAAGCGGTTGGGCGCAAGCAGCAGCGCGGGCGTGGACAAGGCCGCCACCGGGATGTCGGCGCCGAGCATCGGGGCCTGCGTGGCCACGCGCATGCTGTAGCGCTCGAACTCCATCGTCTGGAAGTTGGCCTGGCCCGGAATGCCTTCGTAGCGGCGCCCGTTACTGAGCACGAGGAACTGGCCGCCCTTGCCGTCCGATTCGATCACGCCCTGCTTGGCCACCACCACCGAGTGCGTGTTGCCGGCGACGCTGTTGACGAACACGTTCTGCACGACGGTCGTGCCTTCCGAGCTGCGCTCGACAAAGAACACGCGGTCGTTCGAGCTCGATTCGCGGAACTGGCCCGGCGCGACGCGCTGCAGGTCTTCGCGCTTCTGGAAACGCTCGACGAATTCGGCGCTCTTCATCTTGGCCCACGGCGTGACGACCAGCGACAGCGCGGCCACGACGAACACCATCGGCAGGCCCAGCGTGAGCACGGGCCGGATCCACGCCAGCAGCGACTGGCCGGACGCGAACCAGACGACCATTTCGGAGTCGCGGTAACTGCGCGTGACGGCGGCGACCACGGCGATGAAGCAGGTGAGGATCAGGATGATCGGCAGCAGCTCGGCGCTGCGGAACACGATCAGCGACAGCACGTCG